>Ga0247742_10003351_pt1 | contig 10132 bp, 11 predicted proteins | sample UWRJL208509C2_FD_180944 | JGI IMG/M metagenome (GOLD analysis project Ga0247742, IMG submission 180944) | Plant litter microbial communities from Arlington Agricultural Research Station in Wisconsin, United States - UWRJ-L208-509C-2 | ecosystem: Environmental > Terrestrial > Plant litter >... | reverse complement strand
CGTGCGCGGCGTCGGCTACCGCTTCGACCGCCACGCGGACGTCGCGATCCGCCAGGCCTCCACCCCGAGCCCGGACTTCTTCTAGGTCGGCGAGTCGCTCATGTGTACACTGTGTACATGAGCGACACCGCCGCCGCCCCTGTCCCTGCCCACTGGAAGCGCAACGTCTCCCTGTTCCTCACGGGGCAGACCATCTCCCTCTTCGGCTCGATGATCGTGCAGTACGCGGTCATGTGGTACGTCACGTTCGAGACCGGCTCCGGCCTCGCCGTGGCGCTCTACGCGCTCGCGGCGTTCCTGCCCCAGGGCATCATCTCGATCTTCGGCGGCGTCCTCGCCGATCGCATGAACCGCCGCGTGCTGGTCATGCTGGCGGACGGCACCATCGCCGCGGTCACCCTGGTGCTCGCACTCCTCATGGCCAACGGCGTGACCGACCTGTGGATCATCCTGCTCGCCGTCGCCGCCCGCTCGGTCGGCGCCGGAGTGCAGACGCCCGCGGTCTCTGCCATCCTCCCGCAGCTCGTGCCCGGCGAGCAGCTGATGCGCGTCAACGGCATCTTCGGCACGATCCAGTCGGCGATGGCGCTTCTCGCGCCCGCCGCGGCGGGGCTCGTGTTCGGCCTCTTCGGTATCGTGCCGGTGTTCTTCATCGATGTGGTGACGGCCGTGCTCGGCATCGGCGTGCTGTTCTTCGTCACCGTCCCGACCCTGGCGTCGATCGCCGAGAAGACCACCTCGTACCGCGCCGACCTCGTCGAGGGCATGCGCTACATCTGGCACCACGCGATCGTGCGCTGGCTGCTCGTCGTCTTCGCGATCATCTTCCTCCTCACCGTCGCGCCCTCGTTCATCACGCCGCTGCTCATCGCGCGCGAGTACGGCAACGACGTCACCCTGGTCACGCTCCTCGAGATCGCCTTCAGCGTCGGGATGCTCGGCGGCGGCGTCCTCGTCTCGACCCTGCTCGCGAAGCGCGGCCGCCTGGGTCTCATCCTCGTCTCGACGTTCGGGTTCGCAGCCTTCACCGTCGGACTGGGGCTCAGCCCGAACCTCGTCGTGTTCTACGGCTTCATGTTCGGCATCGGGCTGCTCGTGCCGCTGTTCTCAACACCGTTCATGACGCTCGTGCAGGAGACCGTGCCGCCCGAGATGCACGGCCGCGTGTTCAGCTATGTGGGCATCGTGATGGCGCTCGCCGCGCCGATCGGCATGACGGTCTTCGGGCCGCTGGCCGACGTGATCAGCGTGCAGCTGCTGCTCGTCATCGCCGGCGTCGTGATGGCGGCGGTCATGGTCGTCGCGATCGTGGTGCCCTCGGGTCGAGCCGCGATGCGGGCCGCCCGCACGCCCGCGCCCGAAGAGCCGGTCGCCGTCGACGCCTAGGCCCGCGGTGGGACGGACAGTGGGCGCTGCGCCCGCGGGAGCCCCGCGACCACGAGGTCGTACGAGTCGGCGATGAGCTCCGCCACGGGCACGTCGGCGCTGGGCAGGCGCACCGAGATCCAGTGCTTCTTGTTCATGTGGTAGCCGGGAGTGACGTCGGCGAACGTGGAGACCAGGGCGCGGGCATCCTCGGGGTCTGCTTTGAGCGTCAGCGTTCCCGGGCCCTCCTCGGCATCGAGGATCGCGAAGACCTTGCCGACCACTTTGAAGACCGGCGTCTCCTCGCCGAACGGATAGCCCAGCTCGACGGCCGGGAAGGCCGCGCAGGCGTCCATGGCCTCCTCGAGCGTGAACACGGCTAGCTCAGCCGCTGCAGCAGGTGAACGGTGATCTGGTCGCCGGGGCCCTTGCCTATCGCCTTGCGCAGCTCGGCCTTGATCGGCAGCATGTGCCGGCCGTCGCCCATCGGCATGAGCGAGCTGCTGAACGGCTCGCCGTCGACAGTGCCCGAGACCTTGGCCGCACGGCGGGTACCGAGCGCGTCTGCCGCGCCGGGGACGACCACGCAGTTCCAGCCGACGCCCGCCGCCTCCGCGAGGAGCTCGCCGGTGAACTTCAGGTCAAGGGGGTGCTGGGTGATCGCCATGCTCCCATCGTGGTCGGGAATGTATACGATGTCAACATGACGATCTACCATCTGGCGCGCGTCGCTGATTGGGATGCCGCGGCTGCCTCCGGCGAGTACCGCGTCTCCACCCTGGACCGCACCCTCGACGAGGTCGGGTTCATCCACGCCTCCCGTGCCGAGCAGCTGCCGGGTGTGGCGGAGCGGTTCTACCGCGACGAGCCGGGAGACCTCGTCGTGCTCGAGGTCGACGAGCGCGGCCTCGACATCCGCGAGGAGGACGGCGGCGCGGGCGAGCTGTTCCCCCACATCTACGGGCCGATCCCGGTCGCCGCGGTCACTCGCGCGACGGCCGCGTGGTTCGAGGACGACGGCGGGTTTGCGACCGCCGACTGAGGTTTTCGGGCCGCTCAGAGAACTCGCAGAAAAATAACGGTTTGGTAACTAGACAGCGTTACCGTTCCGTTATACATTCATAGAGCAGAAGTTGTTTGCTGTGGCAGCTGAAGCGGAATGTGATTGCAGGACACTCTTGGTGCAAGGGAGAGGGTCGGTTCCTAGCCTCTGGAACCGACCCTCAATCCTTTAATCGGTGCCTGACTCCAACCCGCAAGCCCCCCTCCACGATTCTTCCGAGGTCGTTGCACTTGCATAGAGTTGTGGGGTGAGCGACAAAACCTCGTCTGTGAATGCCTGGGAGGCGTTGTTCCGAGCCCAGGTCTCGGTGCTGCGGCAGCTGAACGCCGAGTTCCCGACCGGCGAGCTCTCGTTCAACGAGTACGACGTGCTGTTCAACCTGTCTCGCCAGCCCGACCGCCAACTGCGCATCCGCGACCTCAACCGGCACCTGCTGCTCACGCAGCCGAGCGTCAGCCGGCTCGTCGACCGGCTCGTCAGCCGCGACCTCGTCCGTAAGGAGCCCGACCCCGGCGACGGCCGCGGCACGGTCGTCTGCCTGACCGACTCGGGCTACGACCTCTTCCGACGGGTCGCCGTGGTGCACGCAGACTCGATCCATCGCCGCGTGGGAAGCGCGCTCACGACCGACGAACTGCACGAGCTCGCGCGGTTGACCGACAAGCTGCGGCTCAACGCCCCCGCCGAGGACTGACGTGGCCTCCCCCAGCATCGTGTGGCTGCGGGACGACCTGCGGCTCGCCGACAACCCCGCCCTGACCGCGGCGGCGGAGCGCGGCGAGCCGATCGTGCTCGTGTACCTGCTCGACGAGGTGAGCCCGGGCATCCGGCCGCTCGGGGCCGCGAGCCGCTGGTGGCTGCACCACTCCCTCGCGGCGCTCGGCGAGCAGCTCGTGCTGCGGCGCGGGGCCGCGGAGGACGTGATCCCGGCGCTCGTGGCGGAAGTCGGCGCCGGTGCGGTGTTCTGGAACCGGCGGTACGGGGCATCCCGCGAGATCGACGCCCGGCTCAAGGCGCGGCTGCGCGACGACGGCCTCGAGGTGCAGAGCTTCCAGGCCAACCTGCTGGTCGAGCCGTGGACGCTGACGACCGGCAGCGGCGGGCCGTACCGAGTGTTCACTCCGTTCTGGAAGGCGGCGCGGGAGGTGCGGTTCAGGGATCCGCTGGCGGTACCGAAGGTGCAGTGGGCATCCGCTTGGAGCGACGAGCTCGACCTGCTGCCCACGCATCCGGACTGGGCGGGCGGTCTGCGCGAGGCGTGGCATCCGGGCGAGGCGGGCGCCCACGAGCAGCTCGAGAGCTTCGTCGACGAACGGCTCGAGAGCTACCACCGGCGCGACGAGCCCGCGGTCGACGGCACCAGCCGGCTGAGCCCGCACCTGCGGTTCGGCGAGATCAGCCCGTTCCAGATCTGGCAGCGGATGCACGGCGCGATGTCGCCGGCGGCCCGGAAGAACGTGCCGAAGTTCCTGAGCGAGCTCGGCTGGCGCGAGTTCAACTGGAGCATCCTGTTCCACAACACCGCGCTCGCGGAGCAGAACTACCGGCCGGCCTTCGACGCTTTCCCCTGGTCGGAGCCCGACCCCGAGGAGCTCGCGGCCTGGCAGCAGGGGCGCACGGGCATCCCGCTTGTCGACGCCGGGATGCGCGAGCTGTGGCACACCGGCGTGATGCACAACCGCGTGCGAATGGTGGTGGCGAGCTTCCTCGTGAAGAACTTGCTCGTCGACTGGCGTGTGGGCGAGCAGTGGTTCTGGGACACGCTGGTCGACGCCGACGAGGCGAGCAACCCCGGCAACTGGCAGTGGGTGGCGGGGTCGGGGGCGGATGCCGCGCCCTACTTCCGCGTGTTCAATCCGGAGCTGCAGCGCGACAAGTTCGACAAGCTCGGGCGGTACGTGAACCGGTGGGTTCCGGAGTACGGGACCCCGCTGTATCCCGAACCGATCGTCGACCTGGCTGCGACCCGCAAGGAAGCCCTCGAGGCCTACGAGCACGTGAAGCGAGCCCAGGGTTCTTAGCCCGGCGCGGCCTCCTGGCAGATCGGGGCGGGCGTTCACCGTATTCAGGACAAATCTTCGTCGCGCGGAATGTCCTGAATTCGGTGAACGGCTGGCCGCAGGAGTTCAGCGTGGGCCAGGGCGACGTGCAGGCACAAGGTGGGCGGCGCCAGGCGAGGGCCAGGCGGCCGGGTGTTCGCGAAGCCCTAGGGCTGGGGGCGGCCGCCGATGACGCCGACGGCGCGGGATGCCACGGCGGCACCCGCCCGAGCGGACTCGACGGCATCGCCCGTGCGCACCCACTCGTCGAGGAAGCCCGCGCAGAACGCGTCGCCCGCGCCGGTCGGGTCGACGACCGGGACCGACACCGCGTGCACGCCCGTCGACTCGTCGCCGTGGCGCACGAGCACGCCGGCCGCGCCGAGCGTCAGCACGACGGTGTCGAAGCCGAGGGCGGCGGCGATCTCGTCGGGCTCCGCGAGGCCGGTGAGGAGTCGGCCCTCCTCGAGCGACGGGAACAGGATGTCAGCGCCGCCCATCGCCTCGAGGAACCGCGAGGGGCCGTAGTCGGCGATGAACCCCGCCGAGCCCGGCGCCACGGAGACCGTGACACCGGCCGCGCGGGCGCGCTGAATGAGCGTCGCGATACCGGTGGCACCCGCGTCGTTGAGCAGCGCGTGGCCCGTGATGTGCAGCACGGCCGCGGACTCGAGGAGCTCGTCGGTGACCCAGGCCGGGTCGAGCAGGGTGTTGGCGCCGCGCTCGGTCAGCATCGCGCGGCGCTGGCCCTCCACGATCACGACGATCGTGCCGGTGGGCAGGAGCGGCGAGCCGTGCAGCTCCGCGTCGGCGCCGACAGCGCTCAGCATCTGCGCGTGGCGGGAGACGTCCCAGGCGGAGACACTCCCCACGAACACGGCGTCGGCGCCCAGCGACCCGAGCCAGGCGGCGGTGTTGGCCGCCGAGCCGCCAGGGCGGGAGTGGATCGAGGACGGGGTGTCCGTGTCATCCCGGATCGGCCCGACAGGAATCGCGACGACGTCGTCGATGACGTCGCCGTAGGTGATGATGCGGTCAGCCACGCTGGAGCGCAGACCAGGCCGAGGCCACGGCCGCGGCGACCCGCACGTTGTTGCGGGCGAGGTCGAGGTTCACCTCGAGGCTGCGGCCGCCCGAGAGCTCCACGATCTTGAGCAGCAGGAACGGGGTGACCGCCTTGCCCGTGACTCCGGCCTCGTCCGCGAGCGCGAGCGCCTCGGTGAGGATGCGGTCGTGCTCGGCCGGGTCCCACTGCTGCTCGAGCGGGATCGGGTTGGCGAGCACGATGCCCTGGCCGTGGCCCAGGTCGTCCTGCGACTGCATGATCGCCGCGACCTGCGCGGCGGTCTCGACAGACCAGTCGAGCGTGAACGTCGACTCGCGCAGCCAGAAGCTGGGGAAGACGTTCGTGCCGAATCCGACGACCGGAACGCTGAGCGTCTCGAGGCGCTCGAGGGTCGCCGCGATGTCGAGCACCGACTTCACGCCCGCAGACACGACCGTGATGTTGGTGACGGCGAGGGTCGAGAGGTCTGCCGACTCGTCGAACGACTCGCTCGCGCCGCGGTGCACTCCCCCGAGGCCCCCGGTCGCGAAGACCCGGATGCCCGCGAGCGCCGCCAGGTGGGAGGTCGCCGCGACCGTGGTCGCCGCCGAGCCGCCCGCAGCCGCGATGATGGGAAGGTCGCGCACGCTCGCCTTCGCGAGCTCGTCCTCAGCGATGCGCCGCACGCCCTCGGCGTCGAGGCCGATCTGGGGCACCCCGTCAAGCACGGCGATCGTGGCCGGGGTGACCCCCGCATCACGGAGGATCGTCTCGAACTCGATCGCCGCCTCGTGATTGCGCGGGCGCGGGAGGCCGTGGGAGATGATCGTGGACTCGAGGGCGACGACCGGGTCGCCCGCGGCTAGCGCGGCGGCGACCTCGTCAGAGAGCTGGAAGGGCGTGGGCACCGATCCACTGTACCTTCGACGTATGGCTCCACCCCTGCAGCTCCACGACCCGCAGCGCCGCGGATTCGGCTCGGACAACCAGTCGGGCGTGCATCCGGAGATTCTCGAGGCGATCGCGACGGCCAACGGCGGCCACGTCGGCGCCTACGGGGATGACCCGTACACCGAGCGCCTCCAGTCGGTGATCGCCGACCGGTTCGGAGAGGGCGCTGAGGCGTTCCCGGTGCTGACGGGGACCGGCGGCAACGTTATCGCACTGCAGTCGATGATCCCGCGATGGGGGGCTGTGCTGTGCTCGGCCTCCGCGCACGTCAACACCGATGAGAACGGAGCCGTCGAGAGCGTCGCGGGCATCAAGCTACTGCCGATCGCCTCCGACGACGGCAAGCTCAGCCCCGAGCTCATCCACGACCAGTCGTGGCGCTGGGGCTCCGTGCACCGCGGGGAGCCCCTCGCCATCACGATCACCCAGACCACGGAGCTCGGCACCGCGTACACGGCCGATGAGATCGCGGCGGTCGCCGAGTACGCGCACTCCCACGGAATGGGCCTGCACATCGACGGCGCGCGCCTCTCGAACGCAGCGGCGCACCTCGGCCTGTCGCTCAAAGAGCTGACCATGGATGTCGGCGCCGACACCGTCTCGTTCGGCGGCACCAAGAACGGCCTCCTGTTCGGCGAGGCCATCGTCTCCCTCACACCCGGCTCCCTGCACGGGTTCTCCCACCTCCGCAAAGCGGACATGCAGCTCGCGAGCAAGATGCGGTTCATCTCCGCCCAGCTCATCGCCCTGCTCGAGGGCGACCTGTGGTTGCGCAGCGCCGGCCACGCGAACGCCATGGCCACGCGACTGGCAGACGGCGTGCGCGGGATGCCCGGGGTCGAAGTCACCCAGAAGGTGCAGGGCAACGCGGTATTCGCGATCCTGCCGCCCGGCATCTTCGAGAAGCTGAGCCGGGTCGCGTACTTCGACGAGTGGAACGAGTTCACCCACGAGGTCCGCTGGGTCTGCTCCTTCGACACGACCGAGGCCGACGTCGACACGTTCGTCGCGGCACTGGGCGACCTGCTCAAATAGCACCACCTCCGCACCGGCGCACCCAGCCAACTCGGAGCCTTCGACTGCTCCCGCGGAATACCGGCGATCGGGCATCCGGATCTCACCCGCATTTCACCCGGGTGACCCGCTGTTCGGGCAATGACCCCCAAACCGGGTCCACGACTGCTCCGGACCCCTCACTGCGACCGGGAAACACTCGGAAGCAGGGCCTGGCCTAGTCGGGCCCACCAATGTGAAGGAGTTCAGCAATGAACATCTCGAAGAAGACCGCCTTTGGTGCCACTGCTGCTGCCGCAGCGCTCGTCGTTGTGGGAGCCGCGGCTCCGGCCATGGCCAGCGACAACGGTGATTGGAGCAGCTACGCCAAGTCGTTCTCGCGCACCTCCACGTCCCACGAGACCACCAACACGGTGGTCGCCCCTGACGTCGACATCCTCGGCGGCGGCATCCTGAACGGCGACATCGGCAACGGCAACGACGTCGCCGCGCCCGTGCTGTCGGGCAACGACACCGCGATCGGCAACGTGAGCGGCAACAGTGTCGACGGCAACTCGGTGGGCAACGTCAGCAACGACGTCTCCGACCTGGTCGACAACGCCACGGGCGCCTCGGTCAGCGATCTCGTGGATGTCAACGACATCCTCGGTGACATCGGCGGCTGGGTTGACCTGAACGGCATGTTCGAGGACTGAGTCCCCGTACGGATGAAGGCCCCGCGGCTCGCGCTGCGGGGCCTTCGTCGTGCCCGGGGCCCGCGTCCGACCCAACGGGCGCCTCGGCGGCCGGGGCTTAGTTTCGGCAATGTATGCCGCACAGGCATACATTGCCGAAAGCACATCCCGGGCGCCGGACCGGAGCGCGGCCGGGGCTGGCGGGCCGGGCCGGCACCGACGCGACGTCCCTACTCCGCCATGACCGCCGTCACGAACGCGGCGGCTCGCACGCGCAGCTCGAGGATGCGCGCATCCCGGGCGGCTTCCTGGTCGAACCCGAGGTAGGCGACCGGCGGGAGCTTGCGCACGTTGGTCGAGCACTCGAAGTTCTGGCAGACGAGGGTTCCGAGCGTGTTGCCGTTGCGTCCGCCGTGGCCGGCGCGACGGGCGCCGTAGAACACGACGTCGTTGGGCAGCGTGATGTCCTGGCACCACGAGCACTGCGCTCGTTTTCGGGGGTCGGCATCGGCCTGTTTGAGCACGACGCCCGCCACGCCGTCATCCATGGGGACGACGATGTAGGCGCGCTTCGCGTATTTCGGATCGCGCCAGCCGAGGTACTCGAGGCGCTCCCAGTTGAGCTCGGCGAAGCCGGGCGGCAGGGTCAGTTCAGTCAGTTCTTTGCGCGTCGCGTTGACGAAAGACGCGCGGATAGTGGGGTCGTTCAGGGGCAGCATGATTCTCCATAAGGTTCGAAAGTGGGTACGGCACAGCTCTGGACCACTGCGCTACAAGCGCGGGTCCAGGAGCGGGGCTATCTGCCGCCGGCGGATGAGACGCCGGCAACCTCCACGTTCGAAACCGAATACTGCATCCGCCCAGAATAGACTGGCGAGCGGCCTAGGGAGGGTGACAATGGGCGGATTCGCGGCTTTCCTGTTCGGGCTCAAACTGCAGCAGCCCGCCGAGTACCGGCGGCTCATGCGCATACGGCGCGGCATCTACACGAAGGTCGGCGGACTCAAGGCCGAGATCCTCCGTTCGCCCGAGCCGATCCCCTTTGCCGAGATCGACCGCTCGGCGTTCCGCCCGCTGCGCCCCGGCACCGGCTGGGGCCGCACCTTCGACTGCGCCTGGCTGCGGATCACCGGCGAGGTGCCGGCGGGGGTTTCGAGAGGCTCAACCGGCGAGGCTCAGCTCTTCCTGGGCATCCGGAGCGAGGGCCTCGTGCATTCGGCGGAGGGCGACCTCCTCGACTCGGTCAGCACCGCCTTCCAGCAGGGCGACCTGCCGCACAGCGCGGGGAAGTACCGGCCGGTGCGCAACGTCGACCTGTCGAGCGGCTCGATCGAGGTCTACGCCGACGTGACGTACAACGGCTGGATCCTCTACGAGGTCGGCCGCCCCGCCTACTTCGGCGCCTACCTCGCCACCAAGGACGACGAGGTCTTCGCGCTGTACTACGACTACCTCACGCTGCTCGTCCTGGCGGGGGCGACCGAGGACAAGGCCCTGGAGGCCGAGACCCGGAAGGCCCTGAACGACGCGTACAGGCGCTTCACCTCCGGTGATGTCGCCGGCGCCCGAACGGCCCTCGCCACGAGACTCGCCCAGGAGTCGGACAGCGAGTTCACCTACAGCGCGGTTGGCCACGGCCACCTCGACATGGCCTGGCTGTGGCCGCTGCGGGAGACGCGGCGCAAATCCGCTCGCACGTACATCCGGGCGATCAACACCATCGAGACCCGCGACGACTACATCTACGGAACGAGCCAGCCGCAGCAGATGGCATGGATGAAGCAGCGGCATCCCGCGCTCTTCGACCGCATGAAGCGGGCCGTGGCCGCGGGGCGGCTCGAGATCCAGGGCTCGTTCTGGGTGGAGCCCGACACCAACCTGCCGTCGGGCGAGTCGCTCGTGCGGCAGGCGCTCGTCGGCCGGCGCTTCCAGCAGGAGGAGTTCGGCCTCACCGACGAGCAGCTGCGGCTGTGCTGGCTGC
>Ga0247742_10003350_pt1 | contig 10132 bp, 8 predicted proteins | sample UWRJL208509C2_FD_180944 | JGI IMG/M metagenome (GOLD analysis project Ga0247742, IMG submission 180944) | Plant litter microbial communities from Arlington Agricultural Research Station in Wisconsin, United States - UWRJ-L208-509C-2 | ecosystem: Environmental > Terrestrial > Plant litter >... | reverse complement strand
TACTTGTAGCACGTTAATCCATCGTCCACCCACCATCTGTTAGGGGTCCTAAATTTCGTACAGAAAATGGTCACAATCCATTCTGGTACTCGCCTTATTTCTGCTCGAAAAACGTCTGGACAAAACTGATTTTCGTACCACACATAAGTCCTGAGACATCTGAGTTACCGAAACACAGCAATGATGCAGCTCTGGTTTAAATATGACTTCCGTATAAGATTACACATATCTTTCACATCAACCGAGCAAGCCCAAGATGCTCGTAAAGGGTTTGACACTGTATATTGAGTTATTTGAGCTCACAACCGATTTAAAACGTTGTCAATATTACAATGCCCTTGTACTTCACAGAGGGTGGGCTTTGCAGAATTTTTAAGGGGGTGAATTATAATGAGCTCATGGGAACCAAAGCTGCGCAGATGCTACGCCGCACCCTCACGCAGCGTTGTATTCCAGGGTGAAGGCAATCATTCAGAGTAGTAGACGCTTTATGCCCATCTTACAACCAATATCTTCTCTATCTACAAGAGTTACGATGCATACGTCGGGAGACTTGGATGACCGTTCACCAATACATAATGGGTACATGAGCGGTATGAATTCTATTATACAACTCTAAACCAGGGAGTGGCCATCAACACTTAAATCATTACCTTCAGCAACCACATACTTACTGTCTTGAAGAGGTAGTGGTTTGCGCAGTCACTTGGGCAATGATCTGTGCGTTGGAGAAGGTACTATTAATAGAGTAGTAAAGTTCAGTACCTAAATTGAGACTTCATTACCTCAACACCAATCTGCGCTGTCCGTGCTAGCCACAGTGCTTGGCGGGCATCAGGAATTTCAAATTCACGGTGCTGCCCAACGACCGCCGAAAAACCCCTCATCAGTCATTCAACGACCCATCGACTCATCACCCACCCCTTCTGCCATATCCAGGCCACCCCTCAAAACGTCAACCCACTGGTAGACGCTTCAATGACCTTGGATATGGTGCATAACCCACAAGGGTTAGGCGATGACTCATGGTTCATATGAGGATTGACCCTCCTTTGGTAATTAGGGATCCACGATGTCTACCTATGACGAACCCCTCTTTGATCATAAATCATCCATCGTCCCATCTGAACCTCGCCCATCAACTCACGACATAACGTCCAAATCACCCCCAAATCGTCTTTCCAGACTCTCCAAGGGGTATCTCGGACGTACTAAGTCTTGTTGACTTGATGTTGGTTGGGCGATGTATCATGGGGCTCAATCGAGCTGGGTGAGGTATTTTTGACAAATTGGCATTGGGAATTTCAATTGAGACCGACGATGAATTCAAACCCTGGGCCTCTCATTGACCATCTGTCGTCCCATCCGAACGCCGCTCATCGTTCATCACTCAACCGCAGCTCCAAATTTGTGACGTCCAAACCACCCCTCGAACCGTCTTCCTAGACGTTCAGACATCTACAACGTGTCCACTTTATTCAAATCTGGCGCTGGTTGAGCAATGACTCACGGGACGTCACAGTGAAAAGTACCAACATCAACACCAATGATCAACACTTGCTCGTCCAAATTTCACGGCTACAGTCCAGAGGAGATTATGATTTCGAACACTTGCCTCATTCGTTGCTCAATCCTAGAGCTAGATTTACTACGTCTAAGCATCCCTCAGATTGTATATCCAGATGTTCTGTGGGACTTCGAACGAACACCGCAGAATATGACAAGCACCCTTACAATATACAAATTTGGGTAGTCCTCAACATCGCTCCCCATTTAATGAAATCACTGTATGCCCTCTTTAAATTTCTGCTTACTCTTTAGCTCCTTCTGAGAAGTTACTACCACTAATTTCAGATATTTGGAACCCGCCAACTTTGAGTACTTTATCCATAAAGAAATAATCACCAACCCACCTGTCTCGTTCACCACTCGCAAGCACCTCGTTTTGCCTAAGTGCAGAACGCACTCCCATTAGCATCAGCACAGCAACAAGTCGGGCATCGACAAATCGCAGTGAGATGCCCAAACCCATCTGATCTGCAGACCCACACATAGGCATTCCATCCGCTACGCTCAGAGGCGCTGCATCCGTATGTAGTGTTGCCACAGTTCAGTTCAGTCCCGGTTAAACTGCAAACTAAACCGCAAAATTAACCGGTAAAACCAGACCATCAATAACCGGTTTGAACTGGTTAGACTGTGGTTCGCCGTATGTCAAATCCATATATGGCAGTGCCTCACAGTTGAGGCTTTTCTCGGCGATTCCTCAGCGGTTTTGGCTAGAGGAATAAACTTTGATACTCTCTGAAGCATATCCCAGCAATTTTATTTGTGTCATAAACCTATCCGTAGAATTATAACGATTGGGCGGTTTTGCGGCAGGCTTGCACAGCCACATGTTGACTTCCGCCAAGAGCTTTTGTGCTCTTCCACAGAGGCACACCCTGTTTACCAAACACTTTCAGAAGTACTAGTACAAGTTAATTTTTACAGTTCCATCGGAAAACACAAAGAAATTTGTCCTACCTGAGGCCCAGCTAACCAATTTGCGATTATTGCCAATATGGACTTGAAACCACAGTTCGAACCAGTCACATGTAGTCAGTCTGGTCCAGTTTGACAAAAAAGGCAAAAACCGCTGAAACCAGACCGAAACCAGACCAGATCGGACTTCAGCAACACTATCTGTATGTTCCTATAAATTTGCGAGTCGGTCGGTCAGTCATACGCTGATAGCTAGAACGGGACTGACCAGCAGGACCGCTGCAGAAAATGCCATCCTGTGCGTACACAGCGACGCTAACAGTCGAGAGAACAAAAGCGGTCAGAAGAGAGAATTTCATGTTGCGAACGCTTTCGATTTGAGCACACAGAAGTGGGCTGGTATCGTTTTTTGGATCGTGAAACTTGGACTATGAACCCTATTTAACCAAAATGCAGCGTTCCACAACCAGGCCTGCTTTATGCAGAAACGAAGTTGTTCCATGTGTGTCCCGCAGTTATGAAGTGCCTCTATGTAACACTTCGCAAAGAATTAAGAACCCACTGAGTAATCGCCTTCTCCTGTGTGAGTGTTCGCAATTTACGGGAGACCGGAAGCCATACTAATAATAAAATCGATTCGGCACCTCAATTCTCCATCGCTACTTCGCTGTGTAAAGTGCGGAGATCATGGCGTTTTGAGTCAGCATCGCACTGAGAAAGGCATGATGCGTTCCACTTGAATATACGACTCTGTCCGAGGTGACATTTGTTTTAAAGGGTTTCTTTAGCCGTCTTTTTCACAAGCACCAATGAAGGGGTTATTCACCTTTAATAATGTTCACGAAGGATCGGACAAACCAGCTCCTTTCTTGGCGCACACATACTCGAGTAATAATAAATCATCCGCTGCAAGCATAAAATCTGGGAGACGAAAACATTCACACGTAACGACCTGCACAGTGAATCTTTAGCCCAAAGCTGTCGAGAACCGAAAAAAAGGAATGAATAAAAGACAACTGAAAACCGAAATAACATGGGAACAATATTGGTCATAGAGCACCATCTGTGAAGCAGAGTCGAAGCGACACTCAACCAGCCAGGTTCTCGGATGGTCGGGTTGGCGTCCACACAGTACATCCAAGTCGAACAAATTGAACAAGCAATAGGATAAAGAAAGCAACACCTTACCTACCTGCCTAGGCCCCACCTCTATTCCTCCATTCCCGCCATGGGCAAGTCAAATCCTAAATGAGAACATGACTGGATGGAGAAGTGACCATTATATGAATGCCTTTTGTTGGGCCCGGTGGAGGCGCATGAATGTATAAGCGATAGTTGGATGAGTGGATCAATGGGCAAGACAGATTGGATTCTATCGGGCTACAGATGGGGAGACTGGTCAGTATAGGAAGCCTGAGCTAAGTCAGGTTGTACAGGTAGAACCTCCTCCACTCCTCCAGAGGCAAACATAGGAAATGTGGGGTAGACCTACGGTTTTGCAATTGGCTGGAAATACTAGTCTAGGTAGTAAGTACTGTACCATTACGACCTAAGGTTCACGTAACGGGTAACAGGGAGTCGTGAACTGAACAATATTGGTAAGTGTAACGGGTAACATGGGTTGGTGAACTATGTCTTATACTATGTATTCTAGAATTAGACAAAAAATCAAATTTTTTGTCTCCTAAACGCCAGCCGCGCACACCAGCGCTAATGTCACTCGCTTGAGCCACTAACTGGTCGAGAAACCCCCGTTCGACGATAGCAAGGCCTATAAAGCCCGGATCAGACATCGATCGACCGCACCAAAGCGTAAAGGAGTCGAGAGGATATCTAAGCTCGCTTCCGACACACCCTTCTTGCCTAAAATGCTACAATTGTCTCTTCAAAGAATTCATTTGCCCACTTTTGTGAATTATAGGCTACCAAACAAGAAGGCGCCGTCAGCTGGCTGTTAAGAGGCATGGTCAGACGTCCGTGAACGATGTTTGCCTAGGGTAACATGCTGTGAACTTTAGGTCGTAATGGTACAGTAGGCTCGGAGCGTCTACCCATGTATAGTACTGATTCCTGTAATTTTAATATGTAAACATTGTCTTCTATATGTTCCTTGAATGCTTATCATAAGTATCATGATTATAGTTAAGTACTATTTAAATTGGGAAACCGCGATGGGATCGCACTCATAAGGTGGAGACTATGCTTATGTATATGATTTAAGATGGAAATGCAACCAGTGAATACATTTATTGTATTTCTTCGAAGTCCGCATACTATACAACGATCTAACCCCTGTCCTTGAGATCTGGCCAGTCTGGAAGTCCAAAGAACGATGGAAGCTTTGCCCATGCATCCGTACGTATACCATCGTGAGTTTTCTTCAATGCTATCCGACAAGACTGACAGACTTGACGGGTTTGTGTATCGTCCCATGGAGCAATCATGTATGGATGGTCGTTGTCCCAAAGACGAAATTGATTGACCAATTTTATTCTTTCCAGGGAACATTTCGGAAATGACCTGCTACATGCTGGATTGTAGGCAGCTTTGCTGACCGTCGAAATGCACGAAATGTGCCTTTCGTTCAGCCAGGAAATAATCTTGTCCCGACCTAACACACAATTAACACGGACACTGTATTCGAGTGCTGATGCTGATTTCTGGTCCAATAGGGACTTCTGCACAACACACATGAGGATTCGAGCTATTGGCAGTTTGGTAGTGAAGAGGATACATACCAGTGATGAGCTTTTCATGATGAGCAGGTAAGCAGTTGGTAAAACGGTCTCCAGAGATAATTCAGTGGCCAAGTTAAGAACCTTGCCGATTGGGTCGTCGGAGAATCCATAGTCTATACGCATTGATTCGGTACTAATAGCCCAGTCCTCCAGCGTTGTAGGGAATTCGTAGTGCAGGATCTCGAGGGCCGCTTTTCGCAAGTAATCGATTTCATACTTTGTACCAAGGCGAAGCATTGCGGCCAGACACGACACTGGCATTGCTTTGAATTGAGGAACAATTCTTTATGTTTTATATATATCAGAGACATGGAGTGTTTTATCGAGAAGCCATGGACTTATCGACTCACTGGAGATTATCATAGAAGATAGAAATAACGATCTCAACATCTTGAGAGGAGTCGTATAAGTGGACCACTGGGCAACCTTCAATAATATGTCCTTCCGTGTTCTCTGGTTGAGGAATTTCAAACATGTCCTTGAGAACATGAGAATGCCTCAAGAGCATTGAGCGGTGAACGCGAAACTGTGTATTTTCAGCCTGCAGAACTACATTCACCTGTATTGACCCCAGTAATACAATACCACTGTACACGAAGCCTAATGCAAGAATCACTGTAACTGTAGACGCACGCAAAATATCGTATGTGACCCAATCTTATGCATTACAATCAGCCGTCGCCGCCACCTCCATCCTGATAGAAATGTAATGCATCACTGTAAATTTACAATACATTGTTGTTGGGCCTCCCATATGCTCATTGATGCGCCCTTCCCGAACCAGCGCTGTTCCGGAGCACATATTGATGCATTAAATTTCTCTTTCCTCATCCGGAAACCCTCCGAAAGGTAAACATATGCAGTAGTGCCAGTGGGAGCAATATACCATGACTGAGGTTTTGACGTTGAGGGTAGTACCTGTTGTAGGAGTTGTTCCATACTTGCTACGGACACATTCAGTGAGAAACAGCATGCTGAGCTTGTTTCTGCCGTGCTGAATCCTACTGAAAACCTGAATTTTGTGTACTCACAACATACATAGCTCTAGTACATAAGGGCCTATAGTCCCAATGGAAATTCTAAACTACCCCTGTAGATCTCCCCTTCTTGGAAAGTCTTACAGTTCATTACATGCTCAAATAATGTAGACTGGCCAATCAGATCGAGAATATAAACGACGCTTAAAAATGTTTCTAACACCGTGGATTCTTGAATTGTGTACTCGATTTCAAAGTCTGTCCTCTGAAACTCTGCAGACACGTTGAGATACCTACCCTCTATTGACTGTCAGAATTTTTTGAAATATTTGACCGCTAGTAATTTTTTCTTAGCTTGAGTGAGGTGGATCATTGGCCTCAGCTAACAAACAGTGTAGGTTGCCTGGACATCGAGTCGGTCGTCGTCTTATGTCTTCCTCATTGTTACCCAAAAACACGTTGAAGCTCAGTCGAAGTAGCACCAATAATTACTTATAAACCCACTTTATGTTTATTATCATTCCTTATCATGCTGGGCAAGGTGAATTATGTTTTGTCGCTTGAAACTGAGGTGCACCAAAGCACTCAGTATTTGACTGCAATTTTCGCGTGTGTCTTGAAAATAGCTAGGGCGGCAGTCCTCTTTCCACTTGAAATTCGAGACAAGTACAGAGGTACCAAGACATGTGGCATTTAGTACTACACATGCGCTGTCATTTTTACAGACACCTGCCATCAACAATGAACAAAAGTGCAGGTGAAGGAACTGTACAGTTCAACAAAGCTGTTTAGCTCAATAGACAATCGGTTGAATGGCCTGTGCGTTGAACCAGCATCAAAGCACAGGAAATCTCCCAAGAAAATCGAGTAATTGGGTAGATGGATTAGCAGGTGGTGGGAGGAGTTGTAAGCGCATCAGGCGCATCAGTAATAGAATGATGGGTTGGGTAAGTATTGCATCACACTGCCTCCGGAGCAAGAAAAATATTGCATTATTAGTAGCAACGATTATGGCATTGTGCCATGATCTAGTTACAGTCATTATTGCACCTCACTTCGTGTATGATTACAGTCATTATTGTATCACAATGGCAGTATAGGCTGCTACATTGCCATCGTCGAACCAATATTTTGAATGTGTGGGAGTGGGTTGTTGTTCAGCTGTGATATTTTCTTCCGTCCTTCGACGCTTTGGACTTGGTGGTGCGGATTCGGACGACATATGAGCCTTAAAGTACTGTCAACACTCAAATTCGAGCAACAGCCTGTGACAACGTGACACGAGCAACAGGGTAAACCTCGAACCACAGGCCCTCGTCATGGGCGTGACATTGATCATGAGCAACGGGTAAAGGCGAGGACCGTCATGATAGTTGACTTACCACAACGGTATGTAGGTATATTTACGATTAATAGGCTTCTTTCAAACAACCCAGAGGGACTTCTTGCAGTCATGATCACTCTCTAAGTATTCATTTTTGGTGACTTCAAACATGGAAATTCGCGAGAATGACCTGAAATTCCCCGAGATCGAGGTTGAGAAGGCTCTTAAGCACCTGGTCAACACGTCTTTCATTTATTTTATTTTAGAAAATACCTCATAATTTTTCAACCTTGCAAATAGACGCCTTTAACCCAAAAATTCAGCTTTTTTTGCAATGGTTTTGTGACGAACCACACCTACCCATTCGTGACATGACATTTTGGCGCCGGAACCACACCACAGGCATTCGTGACGTGACATGTTGCTCGAATTAAAGCGTTGACAGTACCCGTCGATGCTTGTCGACGATGCCCCATGCTCCAGGATCTTCTTGAAAAACCACCTCTCACGACTGTTCACGCGTAGTCCCCCATTAAAACCTCGCTCCGAGCCGCTACGTGTTCTCTTTGTATAGACTGGTGACTTTAGATATTCCATAGCATGTTCCTCCAACCATCACTCGCTCGATTCTAATCCAGGAAACCTCCTTGTCAGTCTCGTGCACACATTATCTTATTGTAACCATATTTACTTATTTATTGTTATGGGGACAGCCTAGTCGTTGAATTTCAAGACGGTGTCTCGAACCCAGACTCTGAGCTAAGATGGTAGGCGCGCAACGTTGTCTATTTGGGGATGCCAAATGGGATCATCAAATTTATAGGCTTCGAATTCTGTGCCGAGCGCTGTGCCCTGGTCGATGACCAATGATCGATTAATGATCATCTAGCCACGTCTATGCGGTTCACAATGTCAACCTCAAGAAGAAAACTGTTCGAAGCAATTTCTGCGCTCGAGCCTTGATTCTTCTGCTCAGTCGAATTCCTCCTTGAGTAATTGATTCCCGGCGGAGAACTTCAAAAACGGAGCTGAGCGCCTTTGATCCATCTTCATTGCTCCTGCTTCCAGGCCACGTACACCATAGTAAGATATCCATGTCTCCTTCAAACCCAGCTAGCTACCAGGGTAGCACACAAAGTATGAATTCCTCATTGACCTTCTTCACATTTAGAAAACCCGCTGAGTTCAGACTTACCACCAACACACCCTCTGAAAAGCACCGCTACCTCAGCGACTTTAGCATTCCAGAAAAACCTTGTCTCTGGCAAACGCAATTACCATTGAGTTCAATATAATCCGGGTCGATGTCTCTTTCGTCCTCCTCAACCTCATCGACAAGCGGAGTGCCACAAGTATCGCAAGCGCAGGGTAAATAATGATAGAGGATATTGTGACGATGCAATAGAACATATACGGTAACAAATAAGTATCTCGAACGCGACAAAGCTCTTCTCTGAACCGAACATAAACTTCAGACTATTGGCTCTGGAGGAGGATCAGGCACACGAGGCCTGAACGTTGGCAGTAGTAAATCTGTTATGTCGAGAAGTATGATCTTTTCTGCGATTGTACCCGCTTTGATTCGTCTTGTAAATAGTGGGCGGCCTAGAACAATCTTCTGGGGGTCCCGATCATAGTTTTGTCGCCGGCTGAGGTGCAGAGAGCCTTTGAGTTTTAGGGCAACAGTTCGCGCGCGTGCGCGCGCTCTTGTCAGACTAATTCGGCGCTCTCGTCGACTCGGAGGAAGGTACTCGTTCCGAACTTCGTCCATCATTGAAGAAAAATCTTGGTTTCCTTTAGAGTCGTGGTGAGACCAACTGGCACCTGAGTGAAGTCGAATTGCCAAAGTGTTCTTTCAATGCAGAAAGTTGTTGTTAGATGATTTCTTCAAAGTTACATGACAATCTCGTCTCACTCACCGTGACCAGTGTCAGCCTATTTTGTACGGTCTTCGGCACTGAGTCGTTCTCTGAGTGGAAGGCGAAGCGAATGTAGCCTTCAAAACTTCCCAATACCTGGTCACAATCTCGATCAGAGCAATGGGCAAAATGATCGAGAAAGTGAGATCGTAGATAATCCCATGTATGTTCTGAGATGTTAACGGCTGATGTCCCAATAGAGACCTGAGGTTGTGAATTACTATTTGTGAATGATGATCAACAGATACCGAGGGGGGATAGATGGAATCTACCCACCTTGGTGAATCCAGTATCCTTTCACAGATATATTCAAGACCGCTTGCAGCTAGCTTTGCGTGGAAAAAAGGGATATCAAGATGGAACTTCGTCGACCGATCCGGGTTTGTAAGGAAGTCGTAGAAGATAGGATTCAGCTTCTCTCTTATTGACATGGGCACCGGCGCTTTACTTGGTGTATGAAATGGGAGCGGAATAGTTGAACCTGTGAGCACAGGCAAGGAGACGAGGCCAACGGCCAGGAGGGAGTTACCCACAGTCGGTTCCTTTTGGGGTGTCGCCCCAATAGATTCCCGACTCGGTTTCCTCTGTGCTATAGGGGAGTCGAAGAAACCTTCCAAGAGGGTGTATGCGGTCTCAAAGGCCTCAATTGAAAGACCAAAGAGATCCTCGAGAAGTGACTGGGGATAAGCA
>Ga0247742_10003347_pt1 | contig 10133 bp, 12 predicted proteins | sample UWRJL208509C2_FD_180944 | JGI IMG/M metagenome (GOLD analysis project Ga0247742, IMG submission 180944) | Plant litter microbial communities from Arlington Agricultural Research Station in Wisconsin, United States - UWRJ-L208-509C-2 | ecosystem: Environmental > Terrestrial > Plant litter >... | reverse complement strand
GCTGTGACCGGTGATATCTTTGCCAAACTGCTTGCGGCTTGCGCAGGCGATCGGCTGGTCGATTTTCGCGATCGGGCGCTGCTGCTAATGGCTTTCGCATCCGGCGGCAGGCGCCGTTCCGAGGTTGTGGGACTACGTGTTGAGGATCTGGTCGACGAGGAACCGGTTCGCGCCAATCCGACGGACAAGCACTCCCCTCTCCTCCCCTGCCTGACGATCCATCTCGGCCGCACCAAGACCACTTCAGCGGATGACGACGAGCATGTGGTTCTTATCGGCAGGTCCGTGACAGCAATCAAGCATTGGTTGGCGGAGGCAAAGATCGACGCGGGTCCAGTCTTTCGGCGTATCGACCAGTGGGGCAATCTTGATCGGCGCGCGATGACGCCGCAGTCTGTCAACCTTATCCTGAAAACCCGCATCAAGCAGGCCGGGCTGGACCCGGCGCAGTTTTCGGCGCACGGACTTCGCGCGGGGTATCTGACCGAGGCGGCGAACCGCGGTGTCCCTTTGCCCGAGGCGATGCAGCAGTCCCTGCACAAGTCCGTCACCCAGGCGTCGGGCTACTACAACAATACCGAACGGAAGATGGGACGCGCCGCCCGGCTCGTCGTCTGACTGGTAGATCAGGCGGCTGCAGGTGGGCTGGGACTTTACTCGATTTTACGCGACGACCCTGTTCCTGCCCAGCGCCTTCGCTTGATAGAGGTTTTCATCCGCGGCCTTCAGGCAATCGGATGGATCAAACCCTGGGGGGCAACGACAGGCGCCTATGCTGGCAGACATCATCACCCGTGAGCCGGATGGCGCATGCAGGATAATGCCCGCGATTTCCTCCCGTAGTTCCTCGCAACGGCCAAGCATTTCATCGAACGTCAAGCCGCTTTGAAATACGCCAAACTCTTCGCCGCCAAGTCGCCCAACGATGGGATTATACTGAATTTGGTAGCGTGCGAGGATCCGGCCGGCACAGCGAAGCGCCTCGTCGCCCGCTGCGTGACCATAGCGATCATTGATCGCCTTGAAATGATCGAGGTCCAGATAAAGCAATGCTCCGGACAGGCCCTGGTGACTTGCGGCCTCAAGATCATCCATGAACGCGGTTCGTGTCAGGACTCCCGTTAGACCGTCTGTCCGTGCTTGACGGCGAAGCGCTTCATAGGCATCTGCAAGCTTTTGCAACGCCTCCCTTGTCGCGGCATCAGCCCGCCGCACTTTTTCCGACTGCCAAAAATGCAGTGCCGAGGCAGGAAGCGATATCGCCAGCGGGCAGAAAATCGTCATGAACAGACCGGCACCTTCTACACGCCCGCCCAGAAACGGAACGATACTGACCGAAAGCGCCAGCGAGGCGATAACGGAAAGCAAGCCAGTCAAAATGGACTTCTGAATAACACGACGCATCGATATCACCGCCAGCAATATCAATTCCTATGACGCAGATGACTTTAAAATTATTGAATCCAATACCTAAAAGCCCTCCCACCGACCCGGCCGCTCAAACGATCAGTCCGCAACCGCTTCCTGAGTAGAAATCCTCACCGGAAACATATCCTCGCCGTAGTGATGAAGCCGCGTATGGTGGCGACGGCATAGCCACCGCACCCGCAGGGGTTCGTGGTATTGATCGTGATGGGCATCGACCGCTTCGACGCCGCAGACCTCGCAACTCTCTTTGTCGAGATCACCTGCCTTGACGGCCCGCTGCACAGCGAGATGCGCTTCGTACTTGCCAGGGTTGGCACGCCGCCAGTTCGCTTGCCTGGTATCGGTCTTGAGCATCTCCGCAGTTCCTCGCGTGGTCCTTCGTGCGAGGGTACTATAACGGCGGCTTTTCCGATACCGCATTGGTTGACCCAAAGGCTGACCCTCATGGCCCCTCTCGACGGCGCCGCGAAACTAATTTGCACACCGTTGCCCCATGTCGCCGGCAAACCGTTGATCGGGCGCCGGAGGACGAACTGCGGCCAGCGCCTTTCGCCTTTACGCCAGATGACACCTGCTTCGTCGATATGGCCCAGTTCTTCGGCCCGCCACAGATCGAATGGTGCCAAAACAGCGTCTTAAAATGCGACCATCGTTTTGAGATCTCGAGCGCCAATCATGATGTGACTGAACATGTGATTTCCATCTGGAAAGTTTGCACGGATTACTGATCTACGGTGCTTTGACCACTGAGGTCCGTCACCACCCTCCTCTGCTCAGCCTGAGAAGCCAGATGACGTCCCGAAGGATGCCAACGTTCGTTCAGACACGGCTGAGAAAATCTTCCGTCGAGGCGATTTCCAGTTGCACTGAGAACCGATCCCCCAACAATTCGAGCGAGGCGTCATGGGTATCATCCGCGCCACTACAGACGGCGTCCTTCAGGAGGATGACGTGATAGCCAAGGTCTATTGCTCCGAGGGCCGCAGCGAGGACACACACATCCGTCTCCCCACCGGAGACGGCGAGTGTCTGAACCCCCTCGCCCGCCAGGACGCGGTGAAGCTCGCCGGTGGTCCATGGCGAATAGGTCATCTTGTCGAAGATCCGGGCGGGTGGAACCAACGCCTTGAGTGACGGGACAAGATCGATCATATCTGGACCCAGTCGATCCAAGGTCATGGTGTCCCATTTCTCGTAGTAGCTCCGCCACATGCCGTGCATGTCCTCCGCTCTCTTGGGCGGTACGAAACGCGTGAATACCGTCCGTTGCGGATGACGCTGCGCAATCTCCTGGATCTGAGGCGAAACCTCTCTCATCCACGGCACATGCCAGGGCGTGCCTTCAGCGAACATCCGCTGCATATCAATGCACAAGTGGATCCAAGGACTGTTGTTCATCGTCTCCTCCATCCGACACGAACCAACATCAAAGATGGCAGTTCCCACGGCCGGGTCTTTCACTCCGCCAGTTCGTCGATCGCCGCCACTGGCAGGGCGCGTTTGTGTCCGCTCGCCCAAAACGTCTTGAGAATACGCTGCCGTGCGGGCTCTGTGACCGCCTTCCCTTCCAGGAAATTATCAATCTCGTCGTAGGTGACACCATAGACGTCTTCATCGGGACGAAGAGGCGCGTCAGATTCAAGATCAGCTGTCGGCACCTTGAATACCAGCTCCTGCGGAGCGCCCATATGCTCAGCTATGGCCCTCACCCGTCGTTTTGTCAGACCGGCAAGTGGCAATATGTCGGCTGCTCCGTCGCCGAACTTTGTGAAGAATCCCATCATGGCCTCCGCAGCCTGATCAGTCCCGATCACCAATCCTCTGGTTGACCCAGCCAACGCGTACTGAGCGATCATTCGCTGGCGTGCTTTGATGTTGCCGAGATGGAAATGTCTGCGAGACCGCTCGACCAGGTCCTCTCCCTCGAGCATCACCGCTTCGAGCATGGCGTCTGCTGCCGGCTTGATATCAATCGTGACGATACGATCCGGGCCAATGACGCCCAAGGACTTCTGCGCGTCGGTCTCGTCGGCCTGGACACCATAGGGCAATCGAACTGCTATGAACTGCGCATCGTATCCATCCGATCGAAGTTCCGACACTGCAGCCTTAGCAATAAGACCGGCGGCGAGCGAATCAACGCCACCGCTTATTCCAAGAACATAGGTTCGGCATGAAGCCTGGCGCAAATAGCGGCGTAGAAAATCGATGCGACGCCGAACCTCAAGTGCTGCGTCGAAATCGGCCGTGACCCCAAGGGTTCGAGATATTGAGTGCTGCTCGTTGTCCATTTCCGATCGATAGGCTGTTTGGTTCGTCGTTGCTGCGAGAGTTGGATCAGGACAGCAAAGGCTGCTCTTTTTTCCAGTCGCGGTAAGGCGTCAACATCTGTCCGGGGAAGCGCCGTTCGATCTCTTCTTCCACCAGCGTAATGCGGGAAAATGTTTCCTCCCGATCACTGGTGTCATCCTCGCTATACTTTTCCAGCGTGCTCATGGCCGCAAAGACCTCATCATTGGTCATCGCCTCAAGCCGGGTCGCGAAATCCGAAACGCCCTCGTTCAAAATGTCACTGGCTGTCATCTCATACCTCCCTGCATGCGCTGAAAACCATAACGATATGAAATTGTTCCTTCTCTCGGAACTTGATGGCGTCGCGGTGGTTTATTCGGCCATCCACAACAGGAGTATCCGCTATGAAAAGAACCCTCATCCTTGCATCCATCCTTCTGGGAACGGCCGGATCCGTGGCCCTGGCACAGTCCACCGCCGAAAAGACGGGGGTCAACTCTGTCATCGGTGTTGCGCCGAAGACCGAAGACTTCGTCCTTGAGGCAGCCAGCAGCGACATGTTCGAAATCGAATCCAGCAAGCTTGCCTCGGAACGGTCCGACGCAAAAACCAAGGCATTTGCACAGCAAATGCTGACCGACCACCAGAAGACTTCTGATGAACTGAAAGCCATGGTGACTGCAGGCAAGGTCAAGGCGACGATCCCGACGGCCATGTCATCCGCCCACCAGGGCATGCTCGATGATCTGAAAAAGCTACAAGGCGACGAGTTCACCAAGCAATATCACTCCGACCAGGAAGATGTGCATGAAGATGCGGTCGACCTGTTCAAGCGCTATGGCGACGAAGGCGAGAACGCCGAGCTGAAGGCTTGGGCTGCAAAGACGCGACCGGCGCTGGAGCACCACCTCCAGATGGCAACCGACATGAACAAGTAATCATTCCTCCAGCCCCCGCCGAGTTCGTCTCGCGGGGGCATTTCTTTGAGGACGCTATGCTGATCGGCTACCACGCCTCTCACGAACAATTCCCGCCAAGCCAACTTCTTGACTATGTTCAGGCCGCTGAGCGCGCCGGTTTCCAAGCCATCATGACGTCTGATCACTTGGCACCGTGGAGTAAAAGGCAGGGGAACTCTGGCAACAACTGGGCCTGGCTCGGGGCGGCCATGGCAAAGACGAGCTTGCCATTCGGAAGTCTCGCAATACCGGGCGGCTGGCGTTACCATCCAGTGGTGCTCGCGCATCTGGTCGCCACATTAAGCGAGATGTTCCCGGAGCGTCTGCGTTGGATTGCGCTGGGTAGCGGGGAAGCTCTGAACGAAAACGCCGTAGGACGCGGGTGGCCGGACAAGGCGGAGCGAAACGAGAGACTAGAGGCCGGTTACGAAATGATGCGCGCGCTACTTGCCGGTGAGACGGTGAACTCTGATCATCCGCACCTCAAGACAGAAGAAGCAAAACTGTGGTCACCTCCAAACATACCGCCCTTACTGTCAGGCGCGGCGCTTACTGAGAAAACTGCAACCTGTCTGGGAAAGTGGGCAGACGGCTTGGTTACAGTTCGGAAACCCGTCAACGAACTGAGGCGCGTGGTAGAGGCGTTCCGGTCGAGCGGCGGCGCGGGAAAGCCTCTTGCTCTCCAGCTTCAAGTGTCCTGGGCGCCAACAGTCGATGACGCGGGAATGGCTGCCTGGTATGAGTGGCGTAATACAGCCGTCAAACCGAATCTGTTGGCCGAACTGAAAACCCCGGCGGAATTTGATGCCGCGTCATGCGATGTGACGCCCGAAGAAATGGACGAGTTTATCCCTTTGATTACGCGCGGAAATGAGCTTCTCGATCTCATCGGGGAATGCGCCTCATGCGGATTTGATGAGATCTACATCCATAACGTATCCCGCAATCAGTTCGGGTTTATGAATTTCATGGCAAAGGAGGTATTTGGCAAGCTGAACTAGCTTACCATCTTGACCGATAAGTGTCCTCCAGTAATGGGACACTTGAGCAAGTGTCGCATTTCAATGCGTGAGCATCTCAACCATCGATAGCTACCTCTTATCGATGGTAGTTCATCTGGAGCCGCAAATCACGCAGAATCGGAGCAAATCACGGCCCCGAGGCCGCCGAAACCGTCCTTTTGGAGCGCCTGTGGCCAAACCGAAGACATCGCTGACCGCCGTCGAGCGACGCGCGGAGGAATCTCGGTGCGACAATGATCTATGTCACACATGATCAGGTTGAGGCGATGACGCTCGCAAGCCGCATCGTCGTCCTGCGCGACGGCCGTATTGAGCAGGTCGGAACCCCACTCGAACTCTATAGCGATCCCGACAACGCATTTGTGGCAGGGTTTATCGGCTCGCCGAAGATGAACTTCGTTCCCGCCACGGTATTGGGGCGAATGGAAGCTGACGGAATGCGCCTGAACGTTCCAGATTTGGGCCTTGCCGATATCGTGGTCACGCTCCGTAATGCCAACCCGGAAGTACCACAGCAGGTCGTGCTGGGTATCCGTCCTGAACACTTTCTTGATCCCGATATTGCAGACGGCGCAAACGTCAGCCTGATGCCAGAAGTCGTCGAACATCTGGGGGGCGTGTCATACGCGCATACCGATGCGGGACGCAATAGTTCTCTCATTGCCGAGGTGCGGGGAAAGCCGGGCCTGAAGGTTGGGAGCGAGCTTCGCCTCAGTGTAAAACCCGTTGATTGCTTGCTGTTCGACGGCGATGGCAAGCGACTCTATCTGCAGACAGCAGATGTCGGGGGTCGAAAAGCGCCAGTTGCCAGCGCCTCCACCCACCCGGCCAATACTGGAAAACAAAGAAGCGTATCGGAGCTTTCAGCATAGCGGCGCGCGAACACGCGCGGAAAGCGGGAATTCGCGTCACACGAGGGCGTGAGGAAGGGTAGTCGCAGGAGCGTCAGCATAGCGGTCCGAAGGAGATGCGGGACCGACTGCCCCACGCCCGGCGTGTTCCACTTTCGGGCCGGATCGTCAGTAACAGTAATTTGACAATTCGACGCGGCCCCTCTGGTTCCGAGAATGCACATCCTTTGATTGTGCAATCATCAGAAATCCCGTAAAACGGTTCGATGTGCAATCGAGATGGAACCGCTAAGATGGATGCGATTCACACCGAAGGCTTCGACGCAGCTTTGACCTTGACCGATCATATCGAACACCTCCCGGACAGGAAGCGGCGCGAGCTCGCGCGCATCATCGAGATCCTGTTTGGAGGTGTCGACAAATTCCACTCAACCAAGCTGTCCGAGAAGCGCAACGCCGGCAAAATCCTCAAGGTCATCCTCTACGGTTCCTATGCGCGAGGTGACTGGGTCGAGGATCGTGTCAGCGGTTACCGATCCGATTACGATCTCCTGATCGTCGTCAACTCCAAGGCTTTCGTGGAAGAGCATGAGTTATGGCAAGGCATCGAGAACGAGTTGCTAGACCAGCAGCTAAGCCGCAGGATCGAAACCCCGGTTGTTCCGATCGTTCACGACCTCAACGACGTCAACGAGCAGCTTTCGCGCGGCCGGCCCTTCTTCGTCGACGTCGCGAGGGACGGCATCGTGCTCTACGAAAAGCCTGGACATCCCCTCGCGCAACCGAAGCCTCAAACGGCCGTTGAGCAGCGTCGCGAAGCTCAACTTTTCTTTGATGAGTGGTCGGCAAACGCGGAAGGATTTTTGTCCGCTCAAGAGTCGCTCGGAACAACATTTCCAAAGCAACGAGCATTCCTGCTTCATCAAGCGACGGAGGCTCTGTATCACTGTTTTCTACTTACCGCTCTGCTATACAGCCCGAAGTCCCACCGAATAAAAGCTCTTCGCTCAAGAGCGGAGCAAGTGGACGCTCGCCTGATAGCAGCATGGCCGCGGGACACGAGGTTTTCGCGTCGATGTTTTGAGATGCTATCACGAGCCTATGTCGAAGCGCGCTATTCGGCGCAGTACAAGATCAATGACGATGAGCTCGCATGGTTATTGGAGCATGTCAAAGTCCTTCAAGCGGCAGTGAAAGCAGCCTGCCAAGAACGCCTTTCGAAGGCGCTCTAGAATTTAGCTGCGCGGCGGATGCCAGTGCCAGCACTCTAAATTCCGATGCGGATTCAAGTTGCCGGACGAGACCGGCGGCCGGGAATTTGATCGTGTGTCGGGAGGGCGGCGTCGCCTTAACCTGACGTAGCACGCAATCGTTTTTTTGTGTTGAATTTCATGCTTGGATCGGCAACGCGATCTCACGCCAGGTGGCGCTAACCTTGGGCCTACCAACACTAAAAATTCGGCCTTGTGTGTTCCCCCGCCTTAATGGGAATCGAACCGTTGACCCGCCGAGCGACCAATTGTGTTCGAGCTTCTTGAGATACTTGCGATTTCGATGCCAAAAAAATGGTGGTCTGCCGGCTGGAAAAATCTCTAAAATCAGTCTCAGTAGTGTGCTGGATTGAGGCACAAAGATCGTCTGGAACAAAGGCGCGACAGATGACCAGCACATCCGACACACTGGCTCTCCTCATCGACGGCGACAACGCCTCTCCTAAAATTGTCAGTGGGCTCTTGGCCGAGATCGCCACATATGGCACCGCCAGTGTCAAGCGCATCTTGGGGACTGGACCAAGCCGAACCTCAACGGCTAGAAAGAGTGCCTGCTGGAGCATTCCATCCAACCGGTCCAGCAATTTGCCTACACGACGGGAAAGAATGCCACGGATGGCGCAATGATCATCGACGCGATGGACCTGCTCTATACCGACCGTTTTTCCGCATTTTGTATCGTTTCCAGCGATAGCGATTTCGCAAGGCTAGCGTCGCGCATCCACGAACAGGGCGTAACCGTCTACGGCTTCGGCGAACGCAAGACCCCGCGCCCATTCATTACCGCTTGCGACAAGCTCGTCTTTTTCGACGTACTCAACGCCAACTCGGTCGAGCCGGAGGCGCCGCGCCACGATCCGCAACCGGCCGCTGTATCGAAAGCGAAGGAGGCCAAGGCATCCCCCGCCAAGGCGCCGGCAAAACCGAAGCTTGACCCTGCCGCATTGAAGATGCTGAAAAACGCTGTGACCGCGTCGGCCGATGAAGATGGCCGGGCCAACCTGGCGCGAGTTGGCGCCCATTTGGCGAAACAATCGCCAGACTTCGATGCACGCAACTGCGGCTTTGCCCGCCTCACAGACCTCGTCGAGGCTTCCGGCATCGTCGACGTGGAGAGAAGTGGCGACAGCCCGAAGATTGTCACGGTGCGCATGAAGGGGAAGGCAAGAACGAAGCCCAACGGCTAGGCTCGGCCACACCACATGATTTCGTGGAGGGTGTCCGCATCGACCGCACGCGAAACCTTCTCGAGGCAACAGACCTTGCATTGAAGGTAGTTGCATTGAGTGCGGCTTTGCAAGCCCGGACCACATGCGCACCGCATTCCAGCGCAAACTCCGCGTTACACCTTTGCGGTATAGGGAGAGTTTCCGCATCATGCCGTGGAGTGACCCTAGCAAACCCGCGCGGTCCTCTGCTGAGGATCGGGTTGCACGTCACGCACTTGGCTCTTCAGCAGGCTTGACGTTCTCCTCAGCCGCCGCATCTTAAGGACTGCGACGCGTTGTTCGTCTGGGAGATCATTCGATGAGAATCAAGATTGCATTGGGAATTGCGGCAAGCCTGGCATGCATATCCGCGGCCGAGGCGCCGTCTCAGTGGCAGACCTATTCAGGCGTCCGGGTCGATTCCGATCCGACGCTGCAGATGCGGTTCGATCGAACCTATTCGTATTGCGAACAGGAAGCGATCCGCAGGGGTTCGCCCGATGCCGGCAACCTGTGGCATGTCACGGCGCTTCGCAACTGCATGTATCGTCACGGGATCGTTGACCGGGGTGCCTATGCGTACCCGGCCAACGCCCTGTTCTATAATTTCCTCACGCGCTGATCGCGTTTCGGTAGCGCTCAAAATTACGCGAGCGCTGTCGGTGCCAAGAGGGTCATGTCGATATCGGTCAGTTCAACACGGCGCTCGAAGGCGATACCGGCTTCGTCGAACAGATGGCAATCGACCGCGTTGATGCCGGCTAGCAGCGGCTGCTCCGGTCGGACGCCGACGCTGCCCGGCAGCGTTGCGCAGAAATTTTCGGACTCGCCGTCGAGCGACGCATAGGCGACCGTCTGCGCGCCGAGGCGCTCGATGACGCTTGGCACGACGGTCAGCGATATGTCACCCGATGCGAGATGGATATGCTCCGGACGAACGCCGAGCGTCAGCGTCTGGCCGACGGCGTCGGGGCGCGGCGTAGCCGGAACGGTAAGCGTCTGGCCCTTGTAATCAACGGTAACACCGGCATCGCTGATAGCCGTGCAGATGACCGGCAGGAAGTTCATCTTCGGGTTGCCGATGAAGCCGGCTACGAAGATA
>Ga0247742_10003346_pt1 | contig 10135 bp, 11 predicted proteins | sample UWRJL208509C2_FD_180944 | JGI IMG/M metagenome (GOLD analysis project Ga0247742, IMG submission 180944) | Plant litter microbial communities from Arlington Agricultural Research Station in Wisconsin, United States - UWRJ-L208-509C-2 | ecosystem: Environmental > Terrestrial > Plant litter >... | reverse complement strand
TCTTTCTCTCAATTGTTGTGCTGTCTTATGTTCAACTTGAACAGGAATTCCATACAAGTAGCACACAAATAATATCAGTACTGCCTGAGATTCCCTGCCACATGTATCGCGACGTTGGCACTATCTCTATTGAATTTGAATCTTCTACCTTTAGAATTGCGAACGGCATTTGGGGTCAAAGACACGACTCTCTGATTGGTTCGCAAAGGGTACCACTGATTTTGTTTCCATCCGTGTCCGAACCCAGAGTAATTCTTGCCCAAATACGACGGATTAAGCGCCTGTTTTTGTTCATGAGCTATGCGTCCCGAGAATTATAACTCAAGGGTACATTCTCTGCAGACGAAATTTTAATTAAGCATCTATATATAAATTCTGAGCACTGTTCCACGATAGACATGCTAAGTATTCCCTTCCCCTGAAGTTGCATCCTGCGCGAACGTTTGGTCATCCCATATCGCATTTGAATCTCAAAGTTTGATTTCTCTGCAAAAGCTGTTCATAAATAAATAAAAAAAGCATCGACGAAAACGAAATTGACTGCGTTAGTAGAGTACACAGATGAGTTGAGCACATGCAAAAATCATATCTTTTTTATTACAGGTGCGAAGGTGATTACGATACTTCAAGGAGTCTCAATTAGGCGCCCATCTTTGGTCGCGGTGCCACGATCAACAATTGGTACATCCACCTCAAAAACTTGCTTAAGCGCACTAGTGCCACCAATTTTCACTGGAGCTCTGGATGATGGCGTTACCGTTTTTGTAGCAGAGTATGTGAGCCGGCCAGTCAATCCACCTCCAGACTAAGCTGTTTGGTCGCAAGAGTCTGGAACGCCCAAGGAGTAAGTAGTATTAAGCGCCTGTCTTGGATCGGGAGTACATTTGAAATGCTGTCGCGGTTTATAGTCTTGGTGAACGAGAACCAGCGTTCAGTTAGTGATTTAGGGTGCACCCCTTCGCAGGAACTTTTGGAAGTGATATATGATGCTTGAATTCTAGGTCTACTGGTTTTATGGGTTGTGTACAAGAGCCGAAGCCGCTCAATGCAGCACCGCGTCCCCACGCGGTGTTACGTTCAAGGCTGTAGGAGATCCAAGTCTACACACTGGAGAGTTCGCTTTATTTAGTTTTGAGGAACAGTGTGCGTCTGCTCAGAAGACCGTACGAAGCACATTTCGCAAATTTCAGTGCATTTAGAATCTATACTACCAGCACATTGCTTTCTTCAAGGCGCTATAGCCAAGTGGTTACGGCGACAGATTCGAATTTACAACTTATCTGTTCCTCTTTGAGGGCGCAGGTTCAAATCCTGCTGGCGTCGCGGTATTCTTTTTATTTTATTTCAAGTGCTTTTGTTGAGGAAATGGAAGGAAGAGAGGAAGGGAGGACGGAGAGGAGGAAGGGAGGCAGCGGGGAGGGAGTGTGGCGGAGCACAGGCACAGGGGTTGTAAGTATATATGATAAAAATAGATTTCTGATTTCTATCTGAGCGAGCAAATAAGTTCTACTGTGCTTTTTGGACTCTCCGCGACTGTTTATCGATCACTTTTACTCAAAGCCTCTTGTTGGCTCTGGGGAGTTGGTGATACGCCATCGCAAGACTGGAGATGGGTTCTCAATGTGTTGTTTGGGCCATATTTATTGCACTAGAAGTTGGGTTTCACGAGCAACAAGTTATCTTGACATTTTACAGCGCAGAGTTGGAGTATATCATCTCGTGTCCTACTGCCGTCTACCTCATTCGTCCTGCAGCTTCTCTTTTCTCTCTCTCTCTATCCGTCTCTGCGCAATAACTTCCATGAAGTGGCAATGTAAACTCAACCGTTTCGCCTCAATTTTAGAACCTGATCGAATATGTGCCGCCTCGAGCGCCTTGTACATATTGTAGCAAGGGACAATGCCCTTCTCGATAGCCTCCACTAAAACGTCGTCTGCGGCTTTGCAGTCCCCGTCCACACCACACTTGTCAATCTTGACAATGTATGAGGCATGTTCTGGATCGAGCCCAAACTCCGACCGAATGCGTTCGCTTGCCCATTTAAGAGCGTACTCGTTATCTGCAGTCGTGGCTAGTTTAACCACAGAGTCGAGGAATAGAAGGTTGAGCTTCAAGCCCTGGCTTTCCGCATCCTGTAACCACCAATCCATGACCTTGCCAGCCTGGGAATTCACTGCCGCCTGCAGACAATTGCTATAGACGGTGAGATTTGGCACAGGGGATCGTTTTCCATTGTCGCCCTTTGGAAAAATCCGTTCGAAATCCCTCTTCATGGAGATCGGTTGTAGTCTCTCAGGAAATAGAAGACCAACGGCATTACTGGCGCGGAAGTTGCCTGCCTTCTTGAGATTGGTGATCACCTCCATCGCCTTCATGAAATCGCCTGCTTGGAAGAGTGTGTGGATATTAGAAAGTTGGTACGGGCCTGACGTTTCCGACGTAGTCGCAGTGAGGAGTAGTGTTCGCGCTCTTGAAGTTTGGCCACTCGCTGCCAGGCGATTGACGACTTCAAGGACTTTGTCAGCTGGGAGCGGCCCGTTCTTCTTCCATCTTTTCCACTCGTCTACAACGTGACAAGCGTTTTCGAGCGCATTGTTTTCAAGCGTGGAATCGAGACAAAAATCGATGATGAGGGAAGCCTTTCGTCGATTATGCCATTTCTTTAAGAATGACACAGGAGGGACAAGCCGGCTACTCGCAACGAATTGCTTGAAGAGTGACCTTTTGCGAGGTAGGGGCAGGTCACGCAATAGCGTTTCTCCCAAGTCATCGAAGGCATAGAGAAGATTTTCATGTCGGGCTGTGCCTAGTAGGTAGCTATCCAAAACATCCAAATATAGCTCATATGTCCCCAAGGCTTTTGAGGCGTCCCCAAGAGCCATGAGACCATCGCGTGCATGTGCTGGATTGCGCATAAAAGCGTTCGCCTGGGTTATGAACGCCAGCTGGTGGCGTGACTGAGTCAAAGCTGACTTTGTGGATGCTGGCAGGGAGTCGTAGATTTGGCCCATCCGCTCGCCCCACAGTCGAATGATGGGTTCTTGGTTTGATGTAAGCATACACATCGCATCAATCTGTTTTCCGAAGAGGGACAGCAGGTGCTGAGCGAGCCGAGGGGATAGTTTCTCGTAGTCACCAGATAGAAGTGGTATTTTGTAGGTACGATTCAAGACATGAAGAGCTTCGACGCTCGCCTTTTGTTCCATCAACAGCCGTACGAATTGTTGCAATGGTGGAGCATACTCTTCGAGTCGAACTCTCTCCATGTGGGATGATGGAACTAAGGTTTGGAGAGGTTGATCGCCATCTTGTAACTGGCCATTTTTGAGTGACGTGGTAGAGTAGAAGCTGAGGCTTTCGTGGGTTCTCCATTTTTCTGATACGGCAGGTAGAAGAGGAGAATGGAAACGACTTCGACTCGACGCCGATGTTCTTCTATGCAGGGTTATCCTTTCCTTACCAGCTTCTGTATCTGAGAGGTCAAATATGAAGAATACGATATAAAGCAAATAATTCACCTATTTTCTGAAGGATACGCGGCGAGAGTGCTTGAAATTTCGGGCAATGGAGAATGGTAGTGGATGCCCATGCCTTCCCTTTGCAAGCATGTGGAATAGATCCATCAGATTGTTTTTGCGTTATATACAGCGCATTGTGTTTTCTGAATAGGAGCAAGGTCTGGGTTAATGCCTTTTGACGGTGAAGTAGCTGGGTGACCATAGGTGACCGGTTGGAACTCGAGAGCGAACATCAAAGTTACACACGACAATGTCGGCCCGATGGCCCGCCAAACTGTCCTCAAGGTTTTGACAGTTTTAGACGGTCAAATTTCGCGAACCATTGAAGACGAATAAATTTGGAATGTAAAGAGCAGTAAGAATTCAGTTATAGTACAAAGCGAATCAAACTGAAAGCTCTTTTGCCTTCGCTTTCTGGTAGGATCCAACTATCCAGCTCATATCTTGCGAACGGAACGTCCAGGTCAACGGGCTTGCCGTCTCGCAGGGAGTCATGTACCTTCGGTAAGTTGCCCAGCATAGGTACAAATAAGGTCTCAAAGTTGCATAAGACTGGGTCGGATTCTCCACTTGTCAAGTCAACACGCTCAATGCCATTGAATAGATAGCACTAGCCTGGAATGAGCAATAGCTGAATATGTTATGACGATAAAGACGTTACCGAATCGTTGAGAGAGACTGCGATTTGATTTCGGTCTTCATCTTCGATAATCACGTAAAGCTGATACATGACCCGGACATGTGTGTGTTCCATGTGATCACACGTATAGCAGCCCCGTCGTGTTTTCGGCACCCTATGATAGTTCGAAAGTTAAGTGGCTGCTATGGGAAACAGGAACAACTTACTCTACTTTGCAAGAGGTACAAATCTGGAAGAATGCATCACGCAAATCAAAGGGATGGAAATCCACAGCCCTCGCCCAAATACTGTACTGCTTTCGACCTCGCTCAGACGAGGAAATGTCTTTAATGCGTGTGATAGGACCAGATCCCGTTTTCTTTACGATATTAGTATTTAGAGGGGATGGTGTAGTAACCCGTCTCGGCGATGGTTTGGTAGTTTTGGAAGAGGTTGGCAAAACTTCGCTGGCCATACGCCTTCTCCAATCTTCTTGACGTCTATAGACCAACAATAAGAAAACACCCATGACTCGCATCCACACGCACCGTAGTAAACCATTGAGGTTTGAGTTTCCCGGATTATTGGGATTTACCGCTATGACCAACTTCTCGGTTCCACCAAGAGTACAAACAAGGCAGCCTTCTAGTGGACTCATTTTCAATCTCATTTTGCGGAGACAGTAAAAGGAGCCAACAAAGGCGGATTCTGCCATGTCCTTCTGCGCTTCCTGCAGGAAGACCTTGACGATCTTGCCTTTGAGGCCTCGCGCCCATGGTTCATCGACAGATAGGGCTTCCAGTCCCGGATGACTCGTGTAGTCGGTGACATAAATAAATGAACCATGGTCGTCTTTTCGCATGCATTGCAGTATCTACCTGGGCATTAGCAAGCTCAAATGAGAAACGCTGGTTATGACCTACTTCCACAGTGCAATGAAAATGTCTTTGTTCTTCCACTTCCTCGATGCGCTTATGAGGGATATCAGGTTCTGACTGGGCCTGTCTCTTCTCCCACTCTCGCTTTCTCCTGTAAGCAACATAAGTAGTGCATCGACAAGGCTAGATGAGCAAGACTCACTGAAGCAAAGCCTTCAAATTTGGTTCACTCTCGGCGTCCTTTTCGTGAAGTTGAGTGATCGTCGCGTCTGCAACTTTCGCTTCTAAATAGCCACCATTGCTTATCCTCATGCGCGCATTCTTGATGAAATAGTACTCTCCCACTTTCATCGTTTGCGCACGTTCTGCAGAACGGTCCCAAAATTCTGCTTGTAGTATCATGTCGGATAACGACGGTGGACACCACTGAGCCTGATGCGCTTTCATCTGGTCGTTCCGTGTGTAGTCCGTTATGTAAAGAGTGCAGACACTGTGAGAACCAACGCTACTCCTGAACCCTTTGATAATCTATTATTGAGTAGGTCAGCTGAGAAGCGAATCAATAAGTAGGGTCACTAACCTCAACAGTACAATCAAAGTAACCATCCGGAGGAGCGAGTGGACCAGCGTCTTTGATCAAGCGGTGAATCCGTTGGTGTCTCGATGTTCTTATACTGATTGCGGAAGAACCAGCCGTGGTTGGCACGTCCAACGCATCACGTTTTTGTATATCTCTCCACCAGTCAGAGAGGGTGACACAGTAGGTTATCTCGTCAGGAGTTGGATGATAAAAGGGCGAGAAAGTCACACCAGAGCCGTCCATGGCCAGACCTTCTTGCTTTGGTGCGGTGTGAGGCGGTCCATGGTGTATGGCTCCTTTCGTTGGCGAGAAAGCTGCCCACCGTAACTTGTTCCCATAGCCAGTCCCTCTAATGCCCCCTCGGTGATCCACTACCTATGGACATGAAAGTCGTTAGGACAGATTTGCTAGACAAGTGACAGACAATTACCCTAACGTCACGCATAACTATCACGTCGCCAATCTCTGGATGAGGCAACCATGCGACGTATCTTTTGGTGAAGCAGTTCACCTTGAATGCAGTAGACGACTGATAGTTGCTTGAATCAAAGAGATCAACAGTGGTTGAGAATTCTGCAATATGCATTAGTGTAGGGCGATAGAAGAGTGCAAAATTTGAGCTCTTGCCTCCTGTTGAGGTTCCCTTCGGGTCGGAACAACTCACGACTACCCCAATTAAGTTTACAACAGCAGGGGGATGAAGTCGTTGTAAGGCTGGGTATGTGGCCTAGAGCGTGCAAATTGAATAACTGAAAGGCTCTATATAAATAATCTTGCCTACCAATGCTGACCGATAGCCTGCGCGCACATCCAAGGTCTCGGCGCCTTTGCTTGATCCCGATACAGGACTACGCTCGGAACTGGTAGCTGATGTAGAAACTGGCGTACGATCTATTTTGCCAGAGCTACTTTCCCGGTGCTGGCGGACGTTTGAGACTCTTGAATTGGAAGCTTGAGCATGGGCAGAGATGCTGGCTACCGTGTGAGCTTTCTGCTCTTTCAACGCCTTTCGTCTCCGTTTCTGCTCTTGTTTTGAGACTTTTCTACTTTCAGTTTGTGCATCATGACTCGTTTCGTGATCTTCGTCCAGTCCATCAGCAGAGCGCTTAGCAGGGATATGGACCCTGGTTGCGGCGGCGACTCTTGCTGGCGAGTGATACCAGCTATTATCTGCGTCCATATCGGAAGTAGAGTCCGTATCTGAGTTTAATGGCTTCAGTACTGTTTTTTTTGATAGAAAAAATGGAAGCCTCAGTCGACGTACGTATCCAGGTATTCAAAGTCAGTAGCGTTTGCCCTGGGCGCTTCCATTGAACGTGCACGCCTTGAGAGAAAACGAGCCGCATGGACAGCGAGCAGAGTTTTTCAATATTTTTAAGCTTCTCCAGTTTGGCACCTCTCAGAGACAGTCTAAATTCATCACTTGGTGATATGTTGAGAGCCGCGAGCGCCTCATCATCCAATTCGAATGACACCTTGAAGACTCCATCTGGTTGCCCCGTACCGACAGGCGGCAGTACTAAGACCAGTGCCTCGACTTTCTTCAAAGCCGTCTTCAAATCCCAGACCAACTTGCACCTGCCAGCAATGCATTTACTCTCGTCGACACCTTTGTTGTATATGTCATATGGCGACTGCTCCGGAACGTCGTCCAACGGTCCCATTGGGCCGTTTCTTCCTGAATATACTTGAGCAATATGAAATAGAAGCAGAGGCGAAGAGGAAGGTCGTTATTGGCGAGAATTTGCGAAGGGACGTAGGGAACAGGGTCTTGAAATCAATGTCACTAATCAAGTGACGCCTCACGCGTTTATCACGTGGTATGTGACATAGCGCGCAGTTCCAACGTTGCGTTGTCTATGTACTCGGGAGTCAGAATTGACCTGGCGCTCTCGTCCTGCTAGTAAAGTAATGAAGTAACAGTCTTCGGAAATTGGTACCCCTTTCCGCAATGAATTTATGCAGCCCACTCTTGAAATTGAACCTGTCTCTGATGTACATTGGCTGCGAATTACCAAGCGTAACCTGCCAGGATGAATAGAATTTATCAAACGATTCATTACCGCCACTATCCCCGTGTGCGCTGTGAATCGCCTAGCCAGAAACCTGGAGACGGCTAGTGTATGAGAAAGGATTATAATTTAGGCGTAAGTCGACGAAGTACATTACCATTTCCCTTCATAATGGTCTCTCCAAATTGTCAAAGCACTCGAATATTGTCCCTAAAGCAATGAGGCCAAAGCTGTTCGCACCGAAGTCATTGCGGTTCAAGATGCTGAAATGCCATGCTTTCCACGATAGGTCAAGTCCACGAAGTAGCTCCGGATAGGTTTTGAGTTCTGAAATATTCTCCTTCAAGTTATTTTGCACATCCTTGACTAGGGTAGATGCATGAAGGCGCATACGGTATATGCGATCCTTCCTCCAACGTTTCTGTGAGCACTTGGCAAGAATCGTCCCGATCACAACTTCTGCTTCGAGAAGGCTCGTGCCAGGCTCATTGGAAAGCGTATGTGTGGCGCAAATGTATCGAAGTTCGTCGTGGTATCGCCTGAAGATTGGCCTGATCTCACTCGGCGATCTTTGGATGTAGGCCGAGTCTCCTAGGTGAGGCAGGACCTTGTCCAGCAATACGCATGTGATTGGATCAGATATCGGGTTCGTTATGGGTCCCGCATCTTCCATCTCCGCGGGATCATCCAGAGTGATTGAACGGAATAGATGTCCTAGCGCCCGAGCTGACTCATAGTAGTCGGAATGACGAGGAGAGACGACCTCTGCGGCATGCCAGTCAGGTTTACAGCGGATTAGAGGCCTAGGCAGGTTCTCGTCGTCCAAGTCAACAGGTATACCCTGTTTGGGGTAGTCGACAGCCTAACAAACCAGATAAGCAAGACAGCTCCTCCCTTGGTAAGAACGTACCTGGGAACAAAGCTCCGCAAGCCGCAGGCAGTTCTCATCGCGTATACCATACTAAAGGACAGTTAGTCTTAGGAACCACAAGGATCTTATCAGCCTTACACTCGACTGATCTACAAGACGAATATTCAGCATGAAAGATTTGGAAAAGTGCACACCACCCGCACCTGCGATTGTCAAAAGTCTATCAGACAACAGCCCCTGTTCAAAGATAAGACATTAATCATTAAGATTGTCGATTCCATCTCGTCAGAACGAACCAGGACGTCGGAGTTGATGTATTCTACAACGAAGTCACATATGTCATTCACGTTGCTATCTCTGTCAAGCGTGTATGTGCCTTTGGATACATAGTTTGCAGCATTGACTTGTGTGTTCGGAAGTAGCGATTCGTGGCAAATGATCGAGAACATATCACTGAAAGATATTAGAGAAGTAGAATCCCAGTATTAAAAACTTACCCGTCGACATCCCCGCCACCAAGACAGGACGCCAATGAACGCGGTCCTGTAAGTATCAGTAAAATTTTGCTATTCCTAGCTATTGGAGGAAAACGCACCTATAGAAGGCATGACTACGACATTTTTCAGGTGTCTGAAGAGGCAAAGCATGCCATCGGGTGGTTTTCCTATGGCACGCACCCGTTGAACTGGTACAGGAGGATGAGAATGGTTTGCATTGTAGTATAGACTTACTCACTATCTCCGGGATGCGCAACTGGACTCCTTGAAATGGTAGCGTTTCCTTCCAGCCAGAAGGGCTCTGAATCACCTGGTCTCTGGACACATGCTGACCGCAATATGTGTAAGTAAACCAAATCTTCAGCCAATTCAGACCCTTACCATATATTTCTGATTCTCCCAAACAAAACACGTTCGGAAACCCTTCTTTCTCGTAAGCAGGGCCTTCATCAGCGACGCCGACGAGCAAATAGCTTCCATCAATGGGAATCCTGGCGCTATGTTTGATATCGCGTAGAATGTCGTTCATGGCGACGCGACGAAGTTTACGGAAGAAGGGATCGTCCATAGCTATAGTTTTCCCGTCCGACTTGAGATCCATGTTGCAATCTTCCTGTAAACGTTGAAGAGTGTTCTTCAAGCAATATGCAGATCCTAGGTTGTGAGACGACACCACAGTGCGGAATTTATCAATGGAATCATCGATAGTACGGGCAGCTGCAACCGCAAGGTCTTGAAGGTCAATGAAGGCTTCCTTACGTACTCCAAGATCCTCTAGAATCATTACAAGAGGTCTGAGAGGGTCTCAGAACACAGCATATATTAATATAAACAGTGCGCACCGGTTCAAGTAGGCCGTGTTCGGTTGCTCAAAGGCTTGAGCAATCTCGATAGGCGCCAAACCTTCATGCCTGACATCAAATTTGCGCATTGACTCGCGGAGCCGCATGTGGATCCCATTATGAAGTTTGTCGAGCTCATCGTCAATCGCGACAACACCTTTGAATCCCAAGAATCTGATTTGATACTGAGAAAAATCCTGAGTACCTATAGTAGTAGTGTAGAAAAGGTAAACTCACAGCGGAGGGCTGGATTAAGTTCGCAGGGTTGTGTTTTGCTTCCTGAAGCACTTTCCATATTCTATCGGCGAGCGACCTCGA
>Ga0247742_10003345_pt1 | contig 10136 bp, 10 predicted proteins | sample UWRJL208509C2_FD_180944 | JGI IMG/M metagenome (GOLD analysis project Ga0247742, IMG submission 180944) | Plant litter microbial communities from Arlington Agricultural Research Station in Wisconsin, United States - UWRJ-L208-509C-2 | ecosystem: Environmental > Terrestrial > Plant litter >... | reverse complement strand
GTAGGCCATCACCGCGCGGCCTTCGGGAATGGCATCCATCTGGTAATCGCCGCCCTTGGCGTAGATTTCCGGACGCGCCTGCTGCACCACTTCCAGCGCGGTGTCCTCGTCGAAGTCCACCACCAGGCTCACCGCTTCCAGCGCGGCCAGCACCGCCATGCGGTCGGCGCACGGGTTCAGCGGGCGGTCGTCGCCCTTGCCCAAGCGCTTGACCGAGGCGTCGGTGTTGGCGGCCACCACCAGCGAGCCGCCCAGCGCGCGCGCCTGCGCCAGATAGGTGACGTGGCCGCGGTGCAGGATGTCGAACACGCCGTTGGTCAGCACCACCGGCTTGGGCAGCGCGGCCACGCGCGCGGCCAGTTGTTCACGGGTGCAGATCTTGTCTTCGAATTGGAGCATGAGTATCTTTTCGTTTATTTGGTTGCTTCGTCTTCCGGTTCTTCATCGATCTGCATGCTGAGCGAGTCGGAAGCGGACTTGCCGGTGTCGCCCGGCTCGCGTCGGTCGCCGCGCAGCTTGATCTGCAGCCGCAGGCCGTTGGCAGAGTCGGCGTTGCGGATCGCCTCTTCATAGGCGATGTAGCCCTTATTATAAAGTTCGTACAGCGCCTGGTCGAAGGTGCACATGCCCAGCTCGCGCGACTTGTGCATGATTTCCTTGATCGCCTGGAAATTGCCCTTAAAAATCATCTCGGCGATGGTGGGCGTGTTGAGCAGGATTTCGATCGCCGCCTTGCGCCCCTTGCCGTCTTCGGTGCGCACCAGCCGCTGCGAGACGATGGCGCGCAGGTTGGACGACAGGTCCATCAGCAGCTGGTTGCGCCGCTCCTCCGGGAAGAAGTTGATGATGCGGTCCATGGTCTGGTTGGAGTTGTTGGCGTGCAGCGTGCCCAGGCACAGGTGGCCGGTCTCGGCGAAGGCGATCGCGTGCTCCATGGTCTCGGTGTCGCGGATCTCGCCGATCAGGATCACGTCCGGCGCCTGGCGCAGCGTGTTCTTCAGCGCGTTGTGCCACGACAGCGTGTCGACGCCCACTTCGCGGTGCGTGATCAGGCAACCCTTGTTCTTGTGCACATACTCGACCGGATCCTCGACCGTGATGATGTGGCCGGCCGAATTGGCGTTGCGGTAATCGATCATCGCCGCCAGCGTGGTCGACTTGCCGGAGCCGGTGCCGCCCACCACCAGCACCAGCCCGCGCTTGGTCATGATGACGTCCCTGAGCACCTCGGGCAGGTCGAGCTTTTCGAAGCTGGGGATTTCCGAGGCGATGGTGCGGATCACCATCGCCACGTTCTGCTGCTGCACGTAGACGTTGACGCGGAAGCGGCACACCTCCGGTAAGGAAATGGCAAAGTTGCATTCCAGCTCAGTCTCGAATTCGCGCTTCTGCTTGTCGTTCATGATCGACAGCGCCAGCGCGCGCGTGACCGCGCCGGTCAGCTTCTGCTGGCTGAGCGGCTTCATCGCGCCCTGCGACTTCATGCTCGGCGGAAAATCGGCGGAAATGAACAGATCCGAGCCGCCCGTGTGGTGCATCACCTTGAGCAATTTATGCAGGTAGGCTTGCGCTTCTTCGGGACCAAATGTGGAGGACATACGCGCCTTTCGTGGGTGACACCGCATTATAGCGACAGCATTCCGCTACAATAGCGCAACTTGGGCTTCATTTATTGCATCCCGGCATCCCCTGTGTTCAAATACATTCATGACACTGACCGAACTGAAATACATCGTCGCCGTTGCTAGAGCGAAACACTTCGGACATGCGGCCGAGGCTTGTTACGTCGCCCAGCCGACGCTGTCGGTCGCCATCAAGAAACTTGAAGATGAACTGGGTGTGGTGCTGTTCGAACGGGGCGGCGCCGAGATTTCCGTCACCCCGCTGGGCGCGCAAATCGTCGCCCAGGCCGAGCGCGTGCTTGAACAGACCGCCGCCATCAAGGAACTCGCCAAACAGAACAAGGATCCGCTGGCCGGCCCGCTGCGCCTGGGGGTGATCTACACCATCGGCCCGTACCTGCTGCCGCCGCTGGTCAAGGGCATGATCGCCAAGGTGCCGCAGATGCCGCTGATCCTGCAGGAAAACTTCACCGTGCGGCTGCTGGAAATGCTGCGCCAGGGCGAGCTCGACGCCGCCATCATGGCGCTGCCGCTGCCCGAGCACGGCATGGCGATGCAGGTGCTGTACGACGAACCGTTCGTCGTCGCCATGCCGGCCCAGCACCCGTGGACCAAGCGCCAGAGCATCCCCGCCGACGACCTCAAGACCGAAAACATGCTGTTGCTGGGCAACGGCCACTGCTTCCGCGACCAGGTGCTGGAAGTGTGCCCGGAAATGGCGCGCTTCTCGGCGCCGGGCAACGGCATGCAGCGCACCTTCGAAGGCTCGTCGCTGGAGACGATCCGCCACATGGTCGCCAGCGGCATCGGCCTGACCGTGCTGCCGCGCGCCTCGGTGCCGGACATGGACGCCAAGGACGGCATGCTGCAGTTCCGCCCGTTCGACAACCCGGTGCCGTCGCGCCGCGTGGTCATCCTGTGGCGCAAAAGCTTCACCCGCAAGGCCGCCATCGACGCCGTGTGCGAGGTGGTATCGTCGTGCAACCTGCCCGGCATCACCACGCTCTGCGCCGACGCTTGAACCGCGCCGCCGCGCCCGTCCCGTGCCGGCCGGCGCGGGATTTGCGATAATCCCTGTTTTCCTCTCACGCATATCTCCATGAACAAGCTGGCGCTCTATATCCGCCTCGTCCGCCTGGACAAACCGATCGGCACCGTGCTGCTGCTGTGGCCCACCCTGAGCGCGATGTGGCTGGCCTCGAACGGCGTGCCGGACTGGAAACTGCTGCTGATCTTCTCGCTGGGCACGCTGCTGATGCGCTCGGCCGGCTGCGCCGTCAACGACTACGCCGACCAGGACATCGACAAATTCGTCAAGCGCACCGCGCAGCGGCCGATCACCAGCGGCCGCGTCAGCGGCAAGGAAGCGCTGGCCATCGCCGCCGTGCTGGCCATCCTGGCGTTCTGCCTGATCCTGCCGCTCAACGCGCTGACCAAGCAGATGTCGATCGCCGCGCTGCTCATCGCCGGCACTTATCCTTATTTCAAGCGCTTCTTCGCGATTCCGCAGGCTTACCTGGGCATCGCCTTCGGCTTCGGCATCCCGATGGCCTTCGCCGCGATCCAGAACACGGTGCCGCTGGTGGCCTGGGTGCTGTTGATTAGCAACGTGTTCTGGACGCTGGCCTACGACACCGAATACGCCATGGTCGACCGCGACGACGACCTGAAGATCGGCATCCGCACCTCGGCCATCACCTTCGGCCGTTACGACGTGGCCATCATCATGTTCTGCTACGCCATGCATTTGAGCTTGCTGCTGCTGTGCGGCTGGCAGCAGGGATTGCGCTATTGGTTCCTCGCCGGGCTGGCGGTGGCGGCCGGCATCGCCGTGTACCACTACACGCTGATCCGCGGCCGCGAACGCGATCCGTGCTTCTACGCTTTCCGCCACAACAACTGGCTGGGCGCGGCGGTGTTTGCCGGCGTGGCGCTGGACTATGCGCTGCGCTGAGCACTATTGAGCGGACGCAAATGGGGGGCATGAGGGATACTTACACTGGTTATCCTTCATCCCACCAACAGACGAGGTCATCATGGATCAATCCCAACAGAACGGCAAAGCCGACATCGCCGGCAGCCAGGCCGCCAGCGGCGCCGCGCGCGACAAGCTGATGGATGAATTGAAGAACGCGATCGGCGAAGCGGAAACCTGGCTCAAGGACGCGGCCTCGCAGGAAAGCATCGTGCCGTCGGAGACGCGGGCGCGCTTCGACGACACGCTGCGCACCGCCAAGAGCGACCTGCGCAAGCTGGAGGACAGCGTCATCGCCCGCAGCCGCGACGTCGCCAAGAGCGCCGACGCCTACGTCCACGACAAGCCATGGCAAGCCGTCGGCCTCGGCGCCACGCTGGGCGTGATCGTCGGCCTGCTGATCGCGCGGAAATAACTGGCCCAGATCGTCGGTACTCGGGAGCAGCTATCACTCGGACGAGATCATGATCCTGGTTGATTCCAGTGTTAGGATCATATTCTGACTGAAGTTCTGCCCTTCGCGGAACATCTCGGCCTGCAGACGCTTTAGTCACATCGGCGAATGGTAAACTGCACGATGGTAAAGAACAGATAGTAAAGCACGATGTCAAAAGAGAAGAATCCGGCGCGCTTGCCGCCACGGTTGTCGCCTGAAGAGGTCGTGGCCAAGAAGCAGGCGCGGGAAGAACGGGATGCGCAGGTGCGCGGCGTCAGCTCCATCCGCGAAATGCGCGATGCGATCAAACTCGCGGCGCGCGACCTGCCCGCGATCACCGAAGTGCCGCGCCTCGGCCTGCTGGACGCCGCCGCCTTCCGCAAGCGCGCCGAACTCGGCCTGCCCTTCCTGACCAGCGGCCTGGTCAAGCGCTGGCCGCTGACCTCGCTGACGCCGCAAACGCTGCGCGAACGCTACAGCCACCTGCAAGTGCGCGCCCGCGTCGGCGACTACATCAACACCGCCTTCGCCCCCGACCGTGCGATGCAGGACATGTCGATGCTGGAGTACCTCGAACTGGCCGACGCCGGCAAGCACGACCTGCCGCCCTACCTGGGCAACCTGGAACTGCGCGAATTGAACAGCCTGTGCCACTGGCCCACCTGGTTCGACAAGATGGGGCCGCCGCGCTTCTGGATCGGCCCGGCCGGCACGGTCACGCCGCTGCACTGCGACTACGACGACAACATCTTCGCGCAAATCTGGGGAACGAAACGCATCTTCCTGTCGCCGCCGCATCACGACGAATTCCTCTACCCGCGCGAAGCGAACGCCATCCTGTTCGGCTCGCCGTTCGACCCCGAAGCGCCGGACTTCGACCAGTTCCCGCTGGCCCGCCAGGCGACGATGATCGAAGTCATCGTCCACCCCGGCGACATGCTGTACGTGCCGGCCGGCTGGTATCACCAGGTGCGCGCGCTGACCTTTTCCCTGTCGTCCAACCGCTGGGCCAGGGCGGTGCCGTTCGCGCTGCGGTAAGCCGTCGGCGTCATCGCCGACAGCTGCTCGAAGACGCGGCATCTGAACCGCCGCTGCGGCGGCGACGGCCAGAGCGTCAAGCAGCTCGCCTTGGGCGCTGCCGCCTCTGACCGGCGCGGGTTCAGGCCGCGCTGCCCAGCTCGTCGCCCATCTGCTTGCCGCGTTGGGCGGCGGCATGCACCGCCTTGACGATGGCGGCCTTGACGCCGCTGTCTTCCATGCTTGTCAGCGCCGCGTGGGTGGTGCCGCCTTTCGACGTGACGCGCTCGCGCAGCAGCGAGACCGGCTCCACCGAACGGGTCGCCAGCTGCGCCGCGCCGTTGAAGGTCGCCAGCGCCAGCTGCTTGCCCTGCTCCTCGCTCAGTCCCAACTCGGCGGCGGCCTGCTGCATCGCCTCGATGAAGTAGAACACATAGGCCGGGCCGCTGCCCGACACCGCCGTCACCGCGTCGATCTTGGCCTCGTCGTCCAGCCACACGGTGGCGCCGACCGCGCGCAGGATCTCGTCGGCGACGCTCTTCTGCTGCGCGCTGACGCCGGCCATGGCCGCCATGCCGGTGACGCCCATGCCGATCAACGCCGGCGTGTTCGGCATGCAGCGCACGATGGCGCCGTAGCCGCCCAGCCAGCGCGACAGGTCGGCGCTGCGGATGCCGGCCGCGATCGAGACGACCAGCGGCTGCTTCAGCTTGTTCACGAACGGCAGCAGCTGCGCCGTCACCTCGTGCATGCTCTGCGGCTTGACCGCCAGCACGATCACTTCCGCGCCGGATACCAGCGCATCGATGGCGCCGGCCGTGGTCACGCCGTACTGCGTGCGCAGGCGCGCCAGCGCCTCGGCGTTGGGGTCGACCACGTGGATGTCGGCCGCCTGCGTCAGCTCGTTGGCCAGTCCCGCGATCAGGGCGGCGGCCATGTTGCCGCCTCCGATAAATGCAATCTTCATGGTGTCTTTCAGGAGTAGTTGCGTGATCCAAAAATGGCGCTGCCGACGCGCACGATGGTGGCGCCTTCGACGATGGCCGCGCGCATGTCGGCCGACATGCCCATCGACAGCGTGTCGAGCGCCAGGCCGTCGGCGCGCAATTGTTCGTACAGGACGCGCAGCCGGGCGAAGGCGGCGCGCTGCTGGGCGAATTCCACGGCCGGCTCGGGAATGGCCATCAGGCCGCGCAGGGTCAGGTTCGGCAGCGCCGCGACCTTGTGCGCCAAGTCCGCCAATTCCTCCGGCGCGACGCCGCTCTTGCTGGCCTCGCCGCTGATGTTGACCTGCAGGCAGATCTGCAGCGGCGCCATGCCGGCCGGACGCTGCTCGGACAGGCGCTGGGCGATCTTCTCCCGTTCGACCGTGTGCACCCAGGCGAAGTTCTCGGCGATGGGCCGGGTCTTGTTGCTCTGGATCGGGCCGATGAAATGCCACTCCAGCGCCGGCGCGCCGGCCTGCTGCAGGCTGCGGATCTTGTCCAGGCCCTCCTGCAGATAATTCTCGCCGAAGGCGCGCTGGCCGGCGCCGACCGCCTCCAGCACCGCCTCCGGCCCGAAGGTCTTGGACACGGCCAGCAGCCGCACCGACTGCGGCGGACGGCCCGATTCTTGGGCTGCGGCAACGATTGTCGCGGTGATTGCTTGCAAGTTCTGGGGGATCAGGGACATAATCAGCGAGTAAGGTTGGTCAAACAGCGTCTACCGCGACGCAGGCACAGGGATTATAAATGGACATTTCCGAACTACTCGCATTCTCGGTCAAGAACAAGGCTTCGGACCTGCACCTGTCGGCCGGGCTGCCGCCGATGATACGGGTGCACGGCGACGTGCGCCGCATCAACCTGCCGCCGCTGGAGCACAAGGACGTGCACGGCATGATTTATGACATCATGAACGACGGCCAGCGCAAGGCTTACGAGGAAATGCTGGAGGTGGACTTTTCGTTCGCCATTCCGGGGCTGGCGCGGTTCCGCGTCAACGCGTTCAACCAGGAGCGCGGCGCCTCGGCGGTGCTGCGGACGATTCCATCGAAGATCCTCAGCCTGGAGGACCTGAACGCGCCGAAGATCTTCGCCGACTTCGCGCTCAAGCCGCGCGGTCTGGTGCTGGTGACGGGCCCGACCGGCTCGGGCAAGTCGACCACGCTGGCGGCGATGGTCAACCACCTCAACGAAAACGAGTACGGCCACATCCTGACGATCGAAGACCCGATCGAGTTCGTGCACGACTCCAAGAAATGCCTGATCAACCAGCGCGAGGTGGGGCCGCACACGCTGTCGTTCAACAACGCGCTGCGTTCGGCGCTGCGGGAGGATCCGGACTGCATCCTGGTCGGCGAGCTGCGCGACCTGGAGACGATCCGCCTGGCCTTGTCGGCGGCGGAGACGGGCCACCTGGTGTTCGGCACGCTGCACACCTCGTCGGCGGCCAAGACGATCGACCGTATCGTCGACGTGTTCCCGGCGGACGAAAAGGAAATGGTGCGGGCGATGCTGTCCGAATCGCTGCAGGCGGTGATCTCGCAGACGCTGCTGAAGACCAAGGACGGCGCCGGCCGCGTGGCAGCGCACGAAATCATGGTGGCTACGCCGGCGATCCGCAACCTGATCCGCGAAGCGAAGATCGCGCAGATGTACTCGGCGATCCAGACCGGCAGCAACGTCGGCATGCAGACCTTGGACCAGAACCTGACGGACCTGGTGCGGCGCAACGTCATCAGCACCGCCGCCGCCCGCAGCGCCGCCAAGACCCCCGACAACTTCCCCGGCTAAACTCCGGGGTCAGTTCCAAAAACTGGACACAGGCTCAACTGTAGCGGTCGCTACGGTTGAGCCTGTGTCCAGTTTCTGGAACTGACCCCGTTTGAAAGGACACATCATGGAACGCGACCAGGCCTCCAAATTCATGTTCGACCTGCTGCGGTTGATGACCGCCAAGAACGGCTCGGACTTGTTCATCACCGCCGGCTTTCCGCCCGCGATCAAGATCGACGGCAAGATGACGCCGGTGTCGTCGCAGATCCTCACCGCCGCCCATACCACCGACCTGGCCCGCTCCATCATGAACGACAAGCAGACCGCGTCGTTCGAGCTGACCAAGGAGGCCAACTTCGCCATCAGCCCCGGCGACCTGGGCCGCTTCCGCGTGTCGGCGTTTGTGCAGATGAGTTCGGTCGGCATGGTGCTGCGGACCATCACCAGCGAAATCCCCAAGCTGGAGGACCTCGGCCTGCCCGAGGTGCTCAAGGATGTCGTCATGTCCAAGCGCGGCCTGGTCATCATGGTCGGCGCCACCGGTTCCGGCAAGTCGACCACGCTGGCGGCCATGGTCGGCTACCGCAACGAACACAGCTACGGTCACATCATCACCATCGAGGATCCGGTCGAGTACGTCCACCCGCACAAGAACTGCATCGTCACCCAGCGCGAGGTCGGCGTCGATACCGACGATTGGGAAGTGGCGCTGAAGAACACGCTGCGCCAGGCCCCCGACGTGATCCAGATCGGCGAGATCCGCGACCGCCAGACCATGGACCACGCCATCGCCTTCGCCGAGACCGGCCACCTGTGCCTGGCCACCTTGCACGCCAACAGCGCCAACCAGGCGCTCGACCGCATCATCAACTTCTTCCCCGAGGAGCGCCGCCAGCAATTGCTGATGGACCTGTCGCTGAACCTCAAGGGCATGATCTCGCAGCGCCTGATCCCGAAGAAGGAGTCCAAGGGCCGCGCCGTGGCGATCGAGATCATGCTCAATTCGCCGCTGATCTCGGACCTGATCTTCAAGGGCCAGGTACACGAGATCAAGGAGCTGATGAAGAAGTCGCGCGAGCTCGGCATGCAGACGTTCGACCAGTCGTTGTTCGAACTGCACGAAGCCGATATGATCACCTACGAGGACGCGTTGCGCAACGCCGACTCCGTCAACGACCTGCGACTGGCGATCAAGCTGGAAGGCAAGGCCGCCAAGAACCGGGATCTCTCGGCCGGAACTGAACATTTGGGAATCATCTAATGAGCAATACTATTTACGACATCAGCGCCGACAGCCTGTCGGGCCAACCCGTCGACCTGAGCCAGTACAAGGGCCAGGTCCTGTTGATCGTCAACACCGCCAGCAAGTGCGGCTTCACGCCGCAGTACAAGGGACTGGAGGCGGTCTACCAGCAGTTCAAGGACAAGGGCGTGACGGTGCTGGGCTTCCCCTGCAACCAGTTCGGCGCCCAGGAGCCGGGCCAGGCCGAGGAGATCGGCGCCTTCTGCGAGAAGAACTACGGCGTCACCTTCCCGCTGTTCGCCAAGGTCGACGTCAACGGCGACAACGCCCATCCGCTGTTCCAGCAACTGAAGAAGTCCGCGCCCGGCATCCTCGGCACCGAGGCGATCAAGTGGAACTTCACCAAGTTCCTGATCCGCAAGGACGGCACCGTCTTCGACCGCTACGCGCCCGCCACCAAACCGGAAGAACTGATCGCCGCCATCGAAAAACTGCTGGCCGAGTGAAATCGTTGTCCAAAAAACGTGCTTTCGGGTAATTATTCGGTAATAATGATCCCAGATCATTTCCAAATCGAATCATTTACCTATGTCCTTGTTTGGAAAACTACTGTCTCCCTGGCTGAAGATGGGGATGTACTCGCGTTTGTTCCTGCCCATCTTCGTGCTCATCGCGCTGGTGGTCGGCGTGCGCTACAGCCTGCTGCTGCAGTCTGAAACCGCCTCGGCCCAGGCGCGCTACCAAAAGGACGCGGACGATCTGGGCGTCCATCTGCAAAAGACCCTGCAACCGGCGCTGGCCGCGCCCGACCGCGCCGCCCTCGACAGCGCGCTGTCCGGCGCGCTGCTGCTCAACGCCGACCTGGCCGCGGCGCGGCTGGACTACCCCGGCGGCCACCTCGAGGCGCTGCGCGCCGCGCCGGACGCGGCGCCCGCCGCGCCGGCCTGGTTCCGCGACCTGGCCGCCATCGCGCCGCTGCGGCGCAGCTTCGCCATCGACGGCGCCACCCTGGCGCTGGCCTTCGAGCCGACGCTGCCCCTGGCCCAGGTGTGGCGCACCGTGCGCCAGCAGGGCGTGATCTCGG
>Ga0247742_10003344_pt1 | contig 10137 bp, 9 predicted proteins | sample UWRJL208509C2_FD_180944 | JGI IMG/M metagenome (GOLD analysis project Ga0247742, IMG submission 180944) | Plant litter microbial communities from Arlington Agricultural Research Station in Wisconsin, United States - UWRJ-L208-509C-2 | ecosystem: Environmental > Terrestrial > Plant litter >... | reverse complement strand
ATTCAGTTTCGTCAAGGCGGTGATCCATGCACCACCGAGGAACAGAAGAGCGATGATGGCGACAATCTTCGGTGGAGCGAGCGACAGGATACCCATGACGACTGCGGTAATCAGCGCTGCGACGAGAAGCAGGCCGTCCGAGCTCAGACGGTTGCGGAGCTTTGGCATGACCAGGGCACCGCCGATCGCACCAGCGCCGACCGCACCAAGCAGGATGCCGTAGAAGCTGGCATCACCACCGAGCAGTTGCCGGGCTACGAGCGGAAGAAGCGCCCAGACCGCACTGGCGAAAGCGAAAAAGATCGCTGCCCGCAGAAGGACGACATGCAGCGGCCTGCTCGAACGGGTATAACGAAGGCCCGCGCGGAATGCCCCGAAAAAATTCTCCTGCAAAGCGTCGTTGGCATTCTTCGCACGCGGCCACCACACGAGCGCTGCGATGACAAAAATGTAGCTCGCAACGTCCGCCCCGTAGGTGATCCCGGCTCCGAAAGCCGCCAGAAGCAAGCCGCCAGCGGCAGGTCCGATGGAACGGGCGATGTTGATGCCGAGCGAATTGAGGGCAACGGCACTCTTGACGTCCTCACGCTTTACCAACTCCGGCACGATCGCCTGCCAGGTTGGTCCCATCAAGGCAGCGCCGATGCCGCCAAGGAAGGTCAGACCGATCAGGGCGCTGACAGAGAGCATGCCAGTTTGAGATAACACCATGAGCGAGATGCTCACGGATGCTAGCAGGAGTTGGACTGCAATCAGGAACTTGCGGCGATCCAGTATGTCGGTCAGAACGCCTGCAGGGATGGCGAGCAGAAAGATCGGCAGGGTACCTGCCGCCTGTACCATAGCGACCGCCGCTGGCGACGCCGACAGGTCCGTCATAAGCCAGGAGCTGGCGACATCGCGCATGAAGCTGCCGGTGTTACCCAGAACGGTCGCTATCCAGATGACCGCGAAGACTGGCTGCGCGAGAGGGGCAAAGGTGCCACCGGATGTTTTCGTGGTGCTCATTTGGCCGCTCCCTTCGCAAGGTCGGCCGCAGCAACGTAGATGAATGCACCGGCGAGACCGATGTGTTCGAAGAAAGCGTTGGTGGCCATCATGCGGTCCATGCCGGGAGCCATTTCCCAGAAACGAAGAGCGATGAGCGTTGCGAGAAGCGTAAAGCCCGCAAGCGCAAGGGCTCCTGCCCAACGCAGCAAGCCTGAGACCACCATGGCGGAAGCCGTCAATTCAAAAGCGATCACGGCGACGGCAAAGAAGGCGGTGGGATGAAGACCGAAGTGGTCCATCTCAGCGAGCGCGCCATTGAAGTCAAAAATCTTGGTAAGCGGCCCCTGGATGTAAGCGGCGCAGAGCGCGAGCAGCGATACTGTTCGCGTGACCGGAGAACCGATGATGCGCCCCAGATTGCTCCGAAACGAATTTGATGTCTGTGCCTGGTACGTCATATCTGCTCCTGCTGGTTCGCCGGTCTGATTGATCGGCTGCATTTGATGGAGCGATATTGGCGGATTGCCGCTTCGCCTACAATTGCAGCAATAGTTTCGATTTAATTGCGTTATTTGAAACAATAAATAAGATCGCACGGGTGTAGCCACCCGTGCGATTTAGGAATTAGACCGCCCAGCAGGAGCACCCGAGTGCGCCGAAGAAGCCCTTGAGATCTGCGATCGGCAGTTTCGATGTCCAGGCTCCCGCATGGTCGTGACCATGCACGCCGCAATCGCTGGCGCAGCCACAGGTCGAGATCGCCGTGCGCCTTAGAGAACGCGCGCCAGCACCTTCCGGCTCGCCCCATGCAGCATAACCGCCAAACTTGCGAACTGGAGACCAGTCGGGCATTGCAGGCGGCACGTCGTTCTCGTCGAGCGTTTTGAAATCACCGGCGCTGTAGACGATTTTGCCGCCAACCATGGTCAGCTCCGATACCAGGAACGAGATCTCGTCCTCGGCACAGGCGAAGAAGTCCTTGTCCGGCACGACGAGATCGGCAAACTGGCCCTTCTCGATGCGGCCCTTCTTTCCCTCCTCGTTCGAGAACCAGGTGACCTTTTCGGTCCACATCCGAAGAGCGGTCTCGCGGTCGAGGCAATTGGCGCGCGGATAAAGCTGCATGCCGCCGACCGTCTTGCCGGTGACCATCCAGGAGAGAGAGACCCAGGGATTGTAGGAGGCGACACGCGTCGCATCCGTTCCGGCGGACACGTTGACGCCCTTGTCGAGCATACGTCGGATCGGCGGCGTGGCTTCGGCAACGCCGTGGCCATACCGCTCGACGAAATATTCGCCCTGATAGGCCATGCGGTGCTGGGTGGCGATACCACCGCCGAGCGCTGCAATACGGTCGATCGAGCGTTCCGAAATGGTCTCCGCATGGTCGAAGAACCAGTTCAGGCCTTCGAGCGGGATATCCTTGTTGACCTTTTCGAACACGTCGAGCGAGCGCGAGATGGTTTCGTCATATGTGGCGTGCATGCGCCACGGCCAGCGGTTTTCGGCAAGCACACGCACGACCTCTTCGAGTTCGCCTTCCATCTCCGGCGCCATTTCCGGCCGCGGCTGGCGAAAATCCTCGAAATCGGCAGCGGAGAAGACCAGCATCTCGCCGGCGCCGTTGTGGCGGAAATAGTCGTTACCCTGCTTGTATTTGACGTTGGCCGTCCAGTTGAGGAAGTCTTCCTTTTCCTGCTTCGGCTTCTGGGTGAAGAGATTGTAGGCGAGGCGGACGGTCAGCTGGTTCTCGTCGGAAAGTTTCTGGATGACCGCGTAATCGTCCGGATAGTTCTGGAAACCGCCGCCGGCATCAATGACGCCGGTGATGCCCAGCCGGTTCAGCTCGCGCATGAAATGGCGGGTCGAATTGACCTGGTAGTCGAAGGGCAGTTTCGGACCCTTGGCGAGCGTCGAATACAGAATACCTGCATTCGGCTTGGCGAGCAGCATGCCGGTCGGGTTGCCATTGGCGTCACGGGTGATCTCGCCACCCGGCGGGTTCGGCGTGTCGCGCGTATAACCAACGGCGCGCAGAGCAGCGCCGTTCAGAAGCGCACGGTCATACAGGTGAAGAAGGAAGACCGGCGTATCGGGCGCGACCGCATTGATCTCCTCGATCGTCGGCAGGCGCTTTTCGGCGAACTGGTGTTCGGTAAAACCGCCGACCACGCGCACCCATTGCGGGGCCGGCGTGATCGCCACCTGGCGCTTCAGCATGTCCATCGCGTCGGCCAGCGAGCGAACGCCGTCCCAGCGCAGTTCCATATTGTAATTGAGGCCGCCGCGGACGACGTGGGTGTGGTTGTCGATCAGGCCCGGCATCACGCGCTTGCCCTTGAGATCGACGATCTTCGTGTCGGATCCGGCCGTAGCCATGATTTCGCTATCGGAGCCGACCTCCAGGAACAGGCCGTCCTTGATGGCGACGGCGGTGGCATTCGGGTTGGTGCGGTCAAGCGTCGTGAACCGGCCATTGTGCAGGATCAGGTCGGGATGCATGGTGTCTACTCCGGTCTGGTGGGGATCGGCGGCATTGGCCGGCGAGAAAAGGTTTGAAAATGCCAGACTTGACGCTCCTCCGAGAAAGGTCCGACGCGTCGTCATCAGCTCCGCTCCTCTACTCTGGCATCCGCGCGGTGAGCCATATCAACATGCTCGCCACCTTTCGGCATATGACCGAACATGTGCGGCTTCACCTGACTGAACCAAGAAACAGCTGCCGGCTCTTTGCTCCAGAGCGATTTGGCAAGCGGGATGATCTGCTCACCGACGAGGATGCCGAGCAGGCCAACAAGGGCGATGACCGGTGGAGCCGGAGAGCGCACGTTGAGCAGACTGTAGATAATGCCGACCAACAGACCGGCGCCAAGCGACAGAAGATAGATTTTCATGGGTATCTCCACGGTAACGGAAAGACCGCTCCGATGGATTTCGGAGCGGTCTGATAAGGATCTTACTTGGCGGGGTTCGGGCCGATGCGCTTGCCGTGCTTGACGCGTTCTTCCGCACCGTGAACCATGGTGTAGGCGTAATCGATGCCCATGCCGTAGGCGCCGGAATGTTCCTTTACCAGCGTGGTGACTGCATCGTAGGTTTCCTTGCGTGCCCAATCGCGCTGCCACTCGAGCAGGACCTGCTGCCAGGTGACGGGAATGATACCGGCCTGGATCATGCGGTCCATCGCACGGTTGTGGGCTTCGAGCGAGGTGCCGCCGGAAGCGTCTGAAACCATGTAGATTTCGTAGTCGGGAACATCATGGAGCGCAGAAAGAGCGAAGGTCGTGTTGCAGACTTCGGTCCAGAGGCCGGAAACGACAATCTTCTTGCGGCCGTTGGCGGCATTGGCGGCCAGCGCGTCACGAACGTTCTGGTCATCCCAGGAGTTCATGGAGGTGCGTTCGAGGATATCGTTCTCCGGATAGACGGCCAGCAGTTCAGGGAACGTGTTGCCGGAAAAGCTTTCGGTCTCAACTGTGGTAATGGTGGTCGGAATGTTGAAGACCTTCGCTGCCTTGGCGAGACCAACGACATTGTTCTTCAATGTCTGGCGATCGATCGACTGCACGCCGAAGGCCATCTGTGGCTGCTGGTCGATGAAGATGAGCTGGCTGTTTGCTGGTGTGAGAACTTCGAGCTTGGACATGATAATCCCTTTCGGTTGTTTGGACCGCGAAGGCGGCCGGTGAAAAAATGAGCAGCGTCTTTCTGAAGGCCGCCTAGTCGTGAAACGCGCTAGTTAAGGTCAGGAGCAGGTCGGAGCCGATGTTTCCAGTTGATCCTTGCCTTGGCTGTTGAAGGGAATTTAGCGTGACTTGTCCTCACTCGGAATTGCAATATTCCTTGCGAATGAATTGCCTTTTATGCAATAATCACTCTTCGGTGCGGACGACCGTTGATCGTCGCAAGGTCCTGCATTGCTCGACCGGTTGTTCCAAAAATTTCTCGAGGGAACTTTATTCGGAGAGCCAGCCCTGGAGGATGCCTGGGCGCCCTTGATGACGCTATTCGACGTCGAGCGATTTGATTGAATTTGCTTTGTGCAAGATGGCCACTGGACACCAGTCGGGCGCTGTGTGATCTGTGAAAGGCTCGCCTGTCTACCGTTGTAGTTTGACACCATCAGATGTTGATTACGCCGTCGGCGCATAGGCTCCATGCCGCAATCGCATCGTCTTCTACTTGCTTTCAACAACCGTGGTTCCAAACTGTCGGTGTTTTTACGATCCCGAAACCGAGCCCCGACAAAGCCCAGTCCGATACGGACGAGAGCCATCGCCCATCGCACGCGGTCGGACGAGGCTCCCATCAGCCGTGGGCAATATCGTCAAAGGCAAGAACGGAGAAGCCCGCGAACGTGGAGTAGCTATCCATGAATATGGATAAAGCGATCACAAGGCGGCAGTGCCATCGTCGTAGGCGGAAAACACGGATGTAACCCAATCCGCGAAGACCTGGTATTTAATACTAGGATACCGGCCCGCTGGCCTTGCGAGATGAACCGGATAACGTGGGGGCGCCCAATCATTCATAATGGGGACCAGGGCGCCACAAGCGATGTGAGGGCGTGCCAGGAATTCAAATGTCTGTCCAATACCCAGTCCGGCTAATATGCCATGCAAATGCGCTGTCGCATCACTGGTGGAGAGCTTGATTGGGCTATAGATCTCTATCTTGTCATCACCCTTCATCAGGCGAACCGGTGCAGCCTTCAGGCTGCGTGCAAAAAAGTATTGCACAAAAATATGGTCGCGCTGCAGATCCGATGGCGATGTCGGCACGCCGTGCTTTTCGAGATAGGACGGGGTGGCACAGGTCACGATCTCGACGCTGCATAATCTCTTCGCGACAAGAGATGCGCCGGGCAGATCGCCGGCACGAATGACGCAGTCGATACCCTCTTCTATGATGTCGGCCTGACGTTCTGTTACACCGAGATGTAATTCGATCTCGGGATAGAGCGCGTAAAATTCGGGCAATCGAGGGATCAGAATAGCATTCGCAAAGGTCCCTCCCACGTCGACCCGAAGTTTTCCTCTGGTTGCTAGACGCCCGCGGGTCGCCTCATTGTTCATGTCGTCGAAATCGGCGATCAGCCGAATGGCGCGCTCGTAATACGCTACACCCTCAGGTGTCACGCTGACTGATCGCGTTGTGCGTTCGAGCAGTTTGAGGCTCAAGCTTGCCTCGAGATCCTGGACAAGCTTGCTCACGGTCGACCGTGGCGCAGCCATCGTGTCTGCAGCCTTTGCAAACGATCCGGCTTCAACGACACGAACAAAGGCTCTGATTGCTCCCAATTGATCCATGGCAACTCTCCATTGAAGCTTATGCGCCCGATTGTCTTGGAGCTCAGCTGTCCATTGTCGCACAGAACGTCAGGTGCAGTCGAATGTTCGAAAATCTTCCTTGCAGAAGCGTCCTGGTGCCGCTTCGATAGTTATGGGGCGTCCCGAATTCGAGACGTCCCAGTATCAATGGCATTGTCAGGCGGCCAACGGCTCGAGGTTGGCCTGGATCTGATCGCGGAACTCCTCATAGCGGCTCGGCAGCTTTAGTGCCTCGCCCAGATGCGCCGTATCCTCGTCCCGGTTGAAGCCCGGCTCGTTCGTGGCGATCTCAAACAGCACGCCGCCTGGCGTTCGGAAGTAGATCGCCCAGAAATAATCACGATCGATGACGGGCGTGACCTGATACCCCGTGTCCATCAGCGCCTTGCGAACCTCAAGCTGCTTCTCGCGATTGTCGACCGCAAACGCGATGTGGTGCACCGAGCCGGCCCCCTGACGCGCAAACGGCGTTTTCGGCAATGCGGCAAGATCGATCGTATCTGCTCCGTTCCCATTGGGAATGATGAACCGGGTTACGTCACCCTCCTTCTCGGCACGCTGGTAACCCATGAAGCCGAGAAGCTCTTCCGTCGCGGCCGTATCATGCAGGCTGAAGCGCGCACCGGCAAAACCGCGGATCGCTGCATCGTTCGGAATGCCGTCCGCCAGCCATGGAGCGCGAGCGTCATCGGCGGATTCGATCAGCGCCAGGCTGTCCCCGTCCGGACCCATGAAGCGAAGTCTGTTGGCGCCGAATATGGTATCCGTTTCCAGGCCATCGACACCCTGAGCGGTAAATCGATCCTGCCAAAACTTCAGTGCCCCCTTGGGAACTGCGAACTGCGTTTCGCCAACTTCGCCGACGCCCGGACGGCCCAGCATCATATTCGGAAACGGGAAGTAGGTCATGACGGTGCCGGCTGAACCGTTCTCGTCGCCGTAATAAAGGTGGTAAACGGTCGGGTCGTCAAAGTTGACGGTCTGCTTGACGCGGCGCAGGCCCAGCGTGTCGGTAAAAAAGCGATTGTTCTGACGCGCATCCGAGGCCATGGAGGTTACGTGATGCAGTCCTTTGATATCCTTGATCATGCCCGTGCCTTTCGATGTCGCCGTTAGCGTTTGGCTGTTGACGAATATCTAAGCGGATTGATCACCGCAGAGAACTGCAATATTCGTTTCGAATGTGTTGCTCTTATTGAAACAATCCCATGAACGATTATAAAGCACTTCGGACCTTCCTGCTCGCGGCTGAGAAGCGTAATTTCGCCCAGGTCGCCCGCGAACTCGACATGACGCCGGCGGCGGTTACCCGGGCCATCGCAGCACTGGAAGCCGAGCTCGGCGTGCAATTGTTCGTGCGAACGACGCGCCAGGTTTCCCTGACCACGGATGGCGCGATCTTCGCCGCCCAGATCCAGCCAGCTGTAAAGACGCTCGAAGAAGCACGCCGCGATGTGATGAATGCCCATAAGGCGGACCAGGGAAGGTTGCGCATCAGTGCCCCAACGTGGTTCGGAAAGGCTGTGCTGCCGCCAATCCTGTCAGGGTTCAAGGAGCGGTATCCGAAGATGGGCTTCGAGATCTCTTTGTCCGACGGGCTCGTGAACATTGTCGATGACGACTACGATCTAGCGATCCGCATCTCCTCCCAGCCATCGGACAAGTTCACGATCTGGCGGAAAATCCGGATCGTGCCGCGCATTCTTGTTGCGGCGCCGGGAAGCCGGTTCGTCGATATGCAGCATCCGAATGAGCTGACCCCGGACGACTGCCTGGCCTATAGCGGCGAAAGCCGGCGTGAGAACTGGGTTCTGTCTGATGGCGGATCGAGTATGACGATTTCGGCCGGCCGGGCGTTCAGCGCCAACAGTGGCGAGGTGCTAGCCGATATGGCGGCCGACGGCTCAGGCGTCGCCATGCTGCCGAACTTCCATGTCTCCGAGCATTTGCGGTCCGGGCGGCTCGTGCACGTGTTTAGAGGATGGGCGCCGCCCGATCTGTGGCTGACATTGTATTACCCGCCCTATCAGGCGCTGCCTCCCCGCATTGCCTCCTTCTCCAAGTTCTTTGAGGAGCAGGTAGCGGCGCAAATGGTCATGCTCGATTGACGTCACGCAATTGCGCTATCGCGGTCGATGCGATGCGTTGCAGTAATCTCGGCGGCGACGAGCGATTGCACCTTCCAGAGGTTTCGGTCGGGGATGCCCTCGGCCTGGAGATCGACAATCGTATTGTGCAGATACTGAGCGCAGGATCCGCCCTCCCCGCAGGCGTTGGCAACCAGAATTGCTGCCCTCTGCGGCGACAACGGCATCGTCAGTCCAGCGCGCTTCGTACTTGCCCAGAATGTCAGGGCTTTCCGAACGCCATGAGGTGTCCTGACCTGTACCCACCGGATCATGTCGATGACTTCCCTATATTTGATCTCGCGTTTGACGAGCGCCCGCAGATCATAGCGACGACGCGCGGGCGCCAGTTGCAGTATGACGCCGTCGCAGCGTCCGCCACGCTCAAGCGCCATCATCAAGCCGGGCTGCGCGCTCGTCGCCCTCCAGCGCTCGATCTTCAGAGAAAAAGAGCGGTGCCATCCGTAGGCCGTGGCTTTCTCCCGGCCTAACGGCTCGAATTCCGGGTTCCAGATCAGAGAGCCATAGGCGAATACCCAGATTGGATCGACGCCCGCGTCCTTCTCGATCAGATCGACCAGGCTATCGACCTGCCCGTCCGTGATCGGCGTCCAGCCCGGCTCCGGGCCGTCATCGCGCAGGTCTTTCAGGGTAAGGGCCAAAAGCTCGGGCGTCAGAAGCAGCATCGTTCGATTCCGGATGGCAAGATAGTGAATGCCGGCGCTGCCGTTCAAGGCAGCGCCGGCGATGTTGGTTATGACTTTACGAAAGCCAGCAGGTCTGCGTTCAGGACATCGGCATTGACCGTCAACATGCCATGCGAGAAGCCGGGATAGGTCTTCAGCGAACCATTTTTCAGCAGCTTGGAGGACTTCAAGGCTGAGTCCGCGATGGGAACGATCTGGTCGTCTTCGCCGTGGAGTACGAGCGTCGGGACGGTGATCGCTTTCAGGTCTTCCGTCTGGTCGGTTTCGGAGAAGGCTTTGATCCCATCATAATGCGCCTTGGCGCCGCCCATCATGCCTTGGCGCCACCAATTCTGGATCACGCCTTCCTGAACCTTGGCGCCGTTTCGGTTGAAGCCGTAGAACGGGCCGGCCGGAACATCGCGGAAGAATTGGGCGCGGTTGGCGGCAAGTGCCGAACGAAAGCCATCAAAGACCTCAATCGGCAGGCCTTCCGGATTGGCGGTCGTCTTGAGCATCAGCGGAGGCACTGCCGAGACGAGAACGGCCTTCGCGACCCGGCCTGCAGGCTGACCATGCTTAGCGACATAACGGGCGACTTCACCGCCACCAGTCGAATGGCCAATATGGACGGCATTCTTCAGATCGAGCGCTTCGACAACGGCAAAAGCGTCAGCGGCGTAATGGCCCATGTCGTGACCATCAGAAACCTGGGCGGACCGGCCATGGCCACGGCGATCATGTGCGACGACTCGATAGCCCTTGGAGAGGAAGAACAGCATCTGTGCGTCCCAGTCGTCGGAAGAGAGCGGCCAGCCGTGATGGAATACGATCGGCTGTGCATCTTTCGAGCCCCAGTCCTTGTAGAAGATTTCGACGCCGTCCTTGGTGGTGATGGTACCCATGGTCTTGTTTCCTTCGATTGTCGTGCTTGTGGAGACAGCGTTTGCCGCAAAGGTGAATGTCGGTGAAATTGCCATCGTCGCTACGGCAGCTCCTGCGGAA
>Ga0247742_10003343_pt1 | contig 10137 bp, 6 predicted proteins | sample UWRJL208509C2_FD_180944 | JGI IMG/M metagenome (GOLD analysis project Ga0247742, IMG submission 180944) | Plant litter microbial communities from Arlington Agricultural Research Station in Wisconsin, United States - UWRJ-L208-509C-2 | ecosystem: Environmental > Terrestrial > Plant litter >... | reverse complement strand
CGGCCATTTCCCAGCATCCTTTGCCAACAGGGACCGTGAGCGCGAGCGTGAGCGTGAAGCGCCCACGACAAACGGAGTTCTACCACCTCCGACTCGCACGAGCTCCTCAAACGGCAAGTCCTCGACGCCGATCCCACCCTCTTCCAGTGATGGTATATCACACCTCCTGGCCTCTGGACCTCACCAGCAGATTCTGAACAAGCCTATTTCCACACCGTCGCCAAACCCGGCGGGACAAGGCCAACGTTATTCAAGTGCGAGTGAAGAGGCAAAGAAGCTGGAAGAAGAGCGTCGACGTAAGGAGAGGCAGCAGAGAGAAGAAAGGCATAAAGAGGAACGATATAGAGAGGAGAGGCACAAGGAAGATCGATATAGGGAAGATCGACCCAAAGACGAGAAGTACAGGGAGGAGAGATACAGGGAAGATAAGCAGGGGGTGGATTACGAGAAGCATCCTGCAGATACCGACCGCGACTATCGTTCGAAGGTCTCTTCGAGGACCACGAACGCCGTCCCCTCTGTAGCGCCGAATCAAGCACCTCGATGGGACCAACCTGCGAGCAATCAGAGCTATGTCTACTCGAATCCCCTGTCCTCGACGCCCACACCGAACGGAAGTTCAGTATCCTCTTCTTCACTGAAACGAGGAGGAAGTATTAGTGGTCAGTCGGCCGGTTATGGTCGACCTGCCGCTGCAACACCCGTGCCTGTGCAGGAGCCTCCTAGCCATGGTCGATACGCGTCAAATACATCGAGCTCTAAACCACGGTCCAACGCTATGTCCAACCAAATTCCTACCAATCCTGCCGGTATCTACACATGACTTATGATCTTTTCCCGCATCGCATTCTTTTTATTCATCACATTCGTCTCAAACATCGTCATTCATCGGACTGGAGATCGTGAACTAAACGTCCAGCAGCTACCTATATCTTTTTTTTGTAGCCAGGCCTTGAGCATACGTGCCCCAGTCACAAATTACAGCTCGTTTACATCTCGCATTATTTTGCCTCATTCATTTGAGTAATTTAATTTTCCAGAACAGCACACTCTGTGTCAATCTTTCACGCCTTGCCCCACTCTGTATTACTTATACATTCACTATCTGTACTGTAATATCTCTTTGTAAACTATGTTCCTTTGGTCTCATCGGTTCAAATGTTCACTCTTGGCGTGAAATACCGGCGTCTATACATCTATTCAGATGTGTCTTGCTTATCTCTGCGATCTATTCGTTGTATTGCGGGGCGATAAGGTTTGACACGTTAAACGCCAGTCAGATGTGGATGGAATGGCAAGTGGCCGTCAGACTGCCCATAGTTTACCTTCACCGATTTTCACGTTTGGGGTCATTCTTTCCGAGATAGGCTGCTGTGTCGGAATCGTATGCAGACTTTGTCAGTTTATGTGAAAAGTAGGCTCAGATCATGTCCACCGTAAATTCCAGACTGTGGCTTATCACAACCAATAGAACAGCAAGCCGCGGCTGGGGCTCGCAGTCGACATCTCAACACCAAGTACGCGATGTGTAAGTGGAGTTTCTTTGTGGCTAGGCGAATCTAAATCTGCCTCCGCTCTCAAGCTCTCAAGATCCGACCTCGGGGTGCAGGTGAATACGACTGGCTATCTGTGAACACTGAGTACGGATGAGAGCCATTAACGTGGCCCGGAGTTCATTGGCTGGAATCTGCCAGGGTGGCGTCGCTGGGAACAGCTGAGCAGCTATTCTGATTGTTGATCAGCTGGTGAGAGACAACTCAATGTGACGGGATGTGTTCCGCAGGAGATGAGGTACGCACCACAACCGCCGAACTTGGTAACTGCCCATTGATTAGTCTGTCAAAGATCCTTTAGTGACAGTGCTCGATGGGCATATAGCTGAACCCTGAAAATTTGACGTCTCGAGTAAGGCGAAAGTAGTAAACAGCATCTTACACAGCCCAACGGATGCAGCGTCCTTCCGAAGCGGAGTTCTGCCCCGACAAATTACTCACCATGGATGTGCTAACGATGACGGCGGAAGATTGCCTAAGATTGGCAGGTATTCAAAGGCTTGCAATCAAATCGATAATCTCGCCGAGGATGTTTTGTTGACCAATCGTAGATAGGCCGGATCTTCGTGATTTCTCTTTGCAGTGAGAAGTCGGCGCAGTCTAGATAATCCAAAGAATGTCATGTTTGAGGCACCGGTTACAGGGAAACGCGTCGCGGGAGAAGTGAGCGACAGCTAGATTACAACAGACAAAGTGGCCATGGCACTGTATTATACGAAGAAGGGGGAACGAGTGGAAGGTCCAGGGGCGGAGAATGTAAGGCATGATCTGAGGGATGAGATGGCGGAGAAGAGTCCTTACGACAAGATCTTCTTGTCGGAAGAGCCGCATTGATTTAAGCCTGCACCACAGACTTGTGCAATGAGAAGATAGAGGAAGAACTACATCATCCAAGTCAGTCGCTGTAATGTTGTGAGCCAAAAATGAACTCACCAGGCCAACGAGTATGGACAGGCCAAGGATCTTCTTATTCTTCCACCACATCTGCCGTCTAACTGTTCGGGCACCTCTTCGAAACGCTGTCGCCTGGCCGGCCATGACATCTGTCTTGTCAACTAATAATTCTATCCTTTCCCCCCTGCTGAGAATCTGTTCAACATTCTGCACCATGATGCTCTTAACTTGATCCAGTTCATTCTGGGCCCGCCGCAGCTCGTCGGCAGGTGGTGCCGTGTTGTATTGGTTCAACAAGGCAGAAATAGTTGGCCCGAAGCTGCCTTGTAGACCATACGCAGGCAATTCATCCGAAGATGACGATGAGGGTGCAGATGCAAACTAAGCGCAGTTGAGATACACCAAATACAGAAATAGATTTGAATTTGACGTACCCTCCTTTGAAGGTCGGCTAGAAACGCGAATGGCATCCTCCTGAAAAAGATGTCTCATCTAAGTTGCATGGTTATGTATTGAAATATGGTACGTACCTTCCAGCACCATCGTCTGCCATGACGAGGTACGTAAATCCCCCTTCTGAGACATAATGGAAGAAGTATTGGTTGAAAGAGTAGCTTAATTTGCTGTTGAATTCGTCAAGATAGATTCCGGTAGGGAGATCAGAAGCCCATGCCTGTTATTTGGAGGTATCTTCGAGAGAACTGTCTGTGTAGCTACAAGATGCGAGAAGTCCCGTCTGAGTACATGTCACTGAAAACGAACGAACATACCTTGTGAGAAATCACGCTCCCCTGCCTTATCTTCGGCGAGAATGGTTTGCCCTTGAGCGACCAAAGCATGAATCTGGGAAGGTATTAGCGATGTGAGTAGTTCAATCTTATAAGACATACCAGCGACATTCCAGCACGTTAAAAAACCTTGGTCAAGAATGAAGTTGCAGTTCGAGAGCATGCACGACGCCCGTCGTCACTGGGAGCTCCTTGACCTTTCCCACGCTATGACGGGCCGTCAAGCCGGCGATCAGCTGTTCGAATTTTCAAGCCGGAGCAAAGCCTGAGGCCTGGTGTGAGATGTCTAAAACTTTACTAGATGTACTTCAATAGACCATAATATATTTCATCTTTTACGATCGAATAAACCTCGCAGACCTCCTTGATTGGACGATTCAAGCGTGAATTTTGCGTGAATTTGCTTGCATTTCTTTTTGTGACTTAGTAATAAATGATGCCAGTGGAATCCAAGATGAATTTATATAAGCCACAGATATAGACTTCAAGGTCTCGACATACCACGGATAAACTCGTAGGAGAAACAGAAACACTAAAATCTGAATAAACCTCCTGGTCCTAGTAGCAACTGGTATACTTTTTCATACTTCCTGATAAGTATGTTGGAAACCCGGATGACAACACGAGCACGCGCAATGCACTGCTGTCCGGCGCTGCCACCTACGTTGTTGGGTTATGTTTTCTCGCATTCTAGCTATCCATCTTGTCATTGGTTCTTTTCATTACCATACAGTAGTTTCAGGTTACGTCTAGAGTATTTAAGTTGTCTACTTAAGTTGTAACCTCATTTGTCTATCTCAGGAGTTCAAACTAGATTCAAATATAACTTGTATTAATCACGTTATTGCCTCCTCGGCTTATTTCAAGGCAACCTTCCCATGTGCCTTGCAGTTGATATCTAGTGTTGCATTTTGTTCCATGTCGCGACGCGCATCACGTTCCCGCCTTGGCGGGTGATCCACTGTGATCCAATTACAAGACGGTGGCAACTTACTTCATAATTCCTTTCCCATCATTGGTCTACTTAGTACAATATCTGAGTATATTTAACTCGCGATCACCGCCTGCTGGTGCCGACTATATTCAGAGACATACATTCATCTCTTCTCATCACCTAAAAGTTGGAGTGGCACCTTGAAGAACTATGAACTGGTTCGGGTTTGCCGTGTTTAGGACCTGGGTCGATCTGTTAGTCGTTCCCAGCGAAACTAGATACTCCGGAAAAGACAATCTCTATGCAGGCTCGTCTCTGAAATGCTATGTTTTTTGACCCATGCTGCCACGTCAGGAAGATCTCTCTCCTTCTTTGGGATGCAGGAGCCTTTGCATCTCCGAGCTGACGCATGTACGGGTACAGGCTACCACTCACTCGCAAAACGACGCCAAATGTCACCTTATTCCCGCTGTTGTCAATCAACCGTCACTATTGACGAATTCTTCAAACATTTATAGACAGCCGACTCAGGTGATCACACAACGAGCGCGCGCTTGACCTTATCACTCCGATGTTGCACCAGCTGTTTGTGCAATCTGACATCGGAGTCTACGTGATCAAGGTTTATATCCCTCTTCTGTTAATCACATCTCTTGCTTTGTACGGTAATTTCGCCGGATAGGGTCGTACCCCTCGTTTTCTTCGAGGGACCATTGGAAATGGTAATTAGCCGACCTTGATGAGATAGGCTTGATTTCAGTTGCGATTGGATACTTGTTGATTCTGTTCCACTCGTGTGGTCTGCGTGGCCTTGGAAAGGCTGTCCTCTGAAACCATCGAGCTCATGCCCATATCAGAACCCATTCCGCTTATCCTCTCCCCTGTCTTACACAGACATCAATTACCGACTGCTAGTCCATGGCGAGCTTCCGCGGGTGTAACGCTAAAATATGTTTGTTTTCCTGGATACCCTCACACAAGCTCCTGCCCATTCTCTTTAACCACGTTTCCTGAGGCAGAAGTGTAATTGGTCAAGCGCGACCCCCACGTTTTTCGATAAGACGACACACCCTTTCGGTCTCTGTCTTGGATCTAATTTTGCAATTACTTTATACTACTTGGGTCTGGGCTGAGGAGCTGAGTGCTAAAAATTTTGAGGGCACCAGTAACAGCATGTGTTCTTCGATCGACGGGTAGCACTGCTTGCTTGCCATAGATTTCGGACGTGAGCCTCAAACGACAAACTGGCCGGTGACCTTTGGAGACGATGAATTAGGTGTTCGTTATTGCCGAGCCGTTTGGTCTCTCAATACTCAGTGATCCGCATTTGGTTTCGGAGTTATACGAGGAATCCGCGAGCTTCGGTCGAGGAAGGAACTGGGTTGCCCGATTAGCGACTACTATACGCAGTAAACCAAACCACCATGATCAAGCCGTCTTGCAGTACCGAGTGAGTATTGCAGGATGTAGACGATATTATTTGTGAAGGAATCCGCTGAGGTTTCTCTGAACTCGATTATTATGATTAGTTTCTTCTGCCAGTTGAGTGATGATCAACGATTCACTGCGATTATTAGTTGTCATATCCTTGAAAATTTTCATTATTTCAGTCGCTGCAGTGGCGAATAAAAAATCTGACCGGTATTGCGATGATTACAGTGGATTAGTCATGTTATGCGCGAAGTATAAGCTGGCATGGGCGCCTAAACTTGAATCTGATGTCTCAACACAGATTTCTCGCTTGAATCAAATGCAGCCAAGTAGGCCCTGTCCTATCGCCAACGTGATGAAAGGGTAGCACAAGAGAGACTAATCCTACCACAAATGACTGCAGAAAATATATCCAAAAACCATTCTCTGAGACAAATGAGGCTTTCAGTATAACTCGAAGTCTCAAAGGTGAGTTTCTGGCAATTATGTAATGGTTTAATTAGTAGGAAAATACGAGCACAAAATGAGACCTCACTCCTATGCTGTCAGTTTTTGCATATTTTATGAGAGTTCAATTGCAAGTCGTCTTTTTCGAGGTAAAGCGCAGACTGGGAGTTCCCACCCCTAAGTGTACGAGCCAACCGGCCCGCCGGCTCAGGACCTGCCTCGAGGCGTTTTGTGGCTTCCTCGTGTCCGACAACAATGAGTCTGACGCACTCTTCTTCGGAATCTTCCCCACAGTCGATCCTCCCTGTTCAAGTTCTGGGCTGTAGGCTCAGATATTCAGCTTCAACGTTTGAAGAACAAGGACGCAGTGCATTTTTGGAAAGCTTGGCCAGTGTGCTGGTAGACAACTGCCCGGTGTAGGAAACGCACTGGAGACGTATAGCCCTCAGTAACCAGTTTTCTGCACGTTCATCCGTATTAGGCCATCCTCGGTCCTTTTGTCCACCCCACGAAGAATCGACTCATCCTAAGGCGCCTATCGAGACATTGTGGCCCGCAGCCGCTCGATTCACATTTGAAGTGTGAAGGTTACCACCATTGACCTCTTGGTATCGCGATCTACAAGTCTTGACTTGACGACGACGCCAGAACAACTTGCTTGGTAAACGATATCTCACGACTCTCAACAGCGCAACTCGCAGTTGACGACGGAACCACGTATTTGAACAACGCTCTGGTTGACAAGGTTCTGATCAATCGGAAGAAATCAAGAGCGGAAAATACGAGAGATATTACCATCTGACGCCCATTGTACTACCCGCACGGTCAAGTAATTACCGCCCATAGCGAATGCTCGTCCTTCACTCTACAAGCAGGTGTGACGTCTGCCTCGTCGAATACAACTGGGAGACTTCAGCTAAGGTCCCGCACGCAATTGCCTGTGGTCACATCTTCTGCAGAGAGTGAGTACCAGATCCACCCGTTCCCCTTTCAGAGTTCCTAAACATCGCTTTATCCTTCCTTCTAGCTGCTTGTACGCGACGCACCCTCCGCTTTGCCCACTCTGCAGGAAGGCCTATCTGCCAGCCAAAATCAAGAAGCTCCATGTTGACCGACCAGAGAATGTGGATGAAGCGAGGGATGAGGAGGTTTTGAAAATGCAGGTCCGGTTTATTGAGCGGTTGGCGGGGGTTTGGGAAGGTCTTGGTTTAGTACCAGGCGGACTGGGCGGAACAACAAGAGCACGTCAATTTTTGACAAGTGGAAATCAGCATGAGGACGAGGACGAGGGCTTGGGAGAGGAGCCAGACGGGACAAGGCCTTTCGTACCCATCTCCGACGAATGGGAAGGGCACGAAGAGGAGTACATCATACAACGGGTGCAAGAAGGACCTCTGGCCAACCTCTTTGGTATGACCGCTGGAGGGTCAACTATCAGATCCTCAATACCTTCAGCCGGCGCGATGAGTAACGAGCTTGAGATGCCAACCTCTTCTGCAACGTCGAGGGTAGCAGTGACGATGCGTGAGGCGTTGCAAATGCAGAGAGACACCTTATTCCGAGAGGTGGATATATGGCTGGAGGACAAGGAGGTTGATGAGGTGAGGAATGATTACTTCCTTTCTGTGTCTACATATAATCTGTGCAGTGACAAGTTGCTTGCATGACTAGCTATCGCTGGAAAGCCTGCTTGATACTTCATGCCTGCGTTCTTACTTCTGGTCTCCCCACATTGTTCACGTCGCTGATCCTTGACTTCTACCCCCGCCTACTTCTTATGTCGCAGTGTACGGCACTCCGGAAATCTCGGCTCTTCCTTAATCGGCATTTGGAAGTGATAGAGTCTGCACGAAAGGTCCGTGAAGAGCTCCAGGAGGAGCTTCGAGACGCCCTTGAAGAGGAGCTGCGTGTGGAGCGACAGAGGTCGGAGGAGAAGCTTAAGGAGATGGAGGACGACAAGGAGGAGATGCAGCGTATGAGGGATTTGGAGAGAAAGGCAGAGAGAGAGAATGAGGAGAGGTGGGTTTATGAATCGGAAGGGTTGAAGAAGTAAGCATCGATCTTGCCCATATCCAAGACATCTCATAATCATTATCCTTTGTCGAATCTAGTGAGGTGATTGATAATTCACTATCGTTCGAATCTACACTAAATCACTGTCACGCAGAACACATCTCTTAAGGCACAGATATCCGTCCTCCAAGCACAAATTGGTCAAATGCAAATGCAATCACAACCTCAACCTCATACTCCGTCACACTTCTCGTCTCACGCTTTCTCCCCTTCTCAGAGGAACCCCCTCCCTGCGCCACCAGAGCCTGTACCAACTGATCACCTGCCTACCTTCGCGCAAGCTGTAAGCGAGACCGGTGGATCCATTTACAGCGGTTCCGTTTATGGCTCGGGGCTGGTCTCTGGCTCTATTGGTGTGCGCTTTGCAGAGCTAGCTCCAAGCCCACCCCCAAGGGCAAAGGAGAGGTATGGACCATCCGACGAGAGTCATCCAAGTGCCAGCTCATCGAGCAAGAAGAAGAATCGCAAGTCTGCGTCGTCTTCCGCGTCGATTTCCTCCTCGCATGCTAGTGGGTATTCACCTTACTCATACCGTGGCGATTCAGGGTACTTTGAAGAAGATGAAGAGGACCGATATGCTCAACCTACATCAGCGCCTGCTGCTATTGGTTCTGGAGCATCACATACGCCGACGCCCACACCAAACCATAGTCGTGGCAATGGGCACGGGGCATACTCCACCCGAGGCTCTACCTCTGCCCTTCCCCTTACTTCCGCGTCCACCTCGCAGCCCTCAACAGCCCCCACCTACACCACAAATCAGTCTCAATCGCAACCTTCTTCGTACGCCACTCGGTCGGCAGGGCTACCATCACGCTTCGAGAACACTACCCAGCCTCTGGACGTTTATACGCTCACAGGCACCTATCTTCGAGAATACTCTGTGGGTTTTCAGCATGGACAAGAGGCGGCGAAGGACCTCGACCGATTCGGTTACGGTGGCTACTCCCAACAACCATTTTCAGCACCTATCACTGGATCATCAAGCCGCGAAAGAGCGAAGACCGATCACAGGAGGCATGACACTGCCGAGAGTATCATTTCCACTACCGAGTCTGCCAGCGGTCACACAGGGCGCCTAGATACCACCTACACCACCAACCTCCGACCCCGATCCAGATCGAGTTCCCGGTCGCGGAGCCAATACAGTGACCCCGTGCTAGCATCGATTCTCAATACCTCGTCCGTTAACTCGACGTCAAACTCAGAACTAAATCGACCAGCATCGAGACGACCCATCGTTCCACTACCTCCTTCCAGCAATGGACAACCCTCGCCCGCAGTCTCATTCAATTCCAATCAGATACGCTCCAGTCGAAGTGACAACTTGAACGCTCTTGGTCTAGAGGTTGGAGCATCACCAAGGACCGGTGCCTCAAACCGATCCTCGTTTGCTGCACCCGACTCCCTACCAGATGATCCGGCAGAGGCCGCCGCTCTCCTCAATGGCCGACACGCCTCTTACAACAGACCAACAGAAAGCGTTTCTAGCTGGGGCGAGGTGATGACCGACAGGGGATCGAACAGCCTAATTCATGGTCTCATAGGGCTTCCACGTGGAGGGCAGGATGATAATGCAAGCGTGAGGACCAGAGGCACCCGAGAGACGAGGTTCAGCATTGCGAGTTCGGCAGCATTGGAAGGCGGGGATAGGGATAGTGTGAGGGACAGCCGACGAGAGAGTATGAGGTCAGAGGCTCTACTTTCACTTACTGGAGGAGATGGGTCACCTGTGAGACCTGTGCAAACAATGGTCGGTGTGTTACCTGTGGACGAATACGAGCGGGAGAGGGAGGAGCCATCGTCGTCCTCTGCTCGTTCTAGTTCTTACTTGAACTCGTACCGTTCATCCACGGCGCTCGATTCTAGTGCCCCCACAACATCAACTTCGGCGTCTGCGACGTCCTCTCATGGATATATTTACACCCAAAGTCAAGGCCGGAGTCAGACCCAAACTCTGCCTCGGGACCCGCCCCCTATGCCCATTCCACCACCGCCTACCCAATCTCAAACCCAA
>Ga0247742_10003341_pt1 | contig 10145 bp, 6 predicted proteins | sample UWRJL208509C2_FD_180944 | JGI IMG/M metagenome (GOLD analysis project Ga0247742, IMG submission 180944) | Plant litter microbial communities from Arlington Agricultural Research Station in Wisconsin, United States - UWRJ-L208-509C-2 | ecosystem: Environmental > Terrestrial > Plant litter >... | reverse complement strand
CCGCTGGACAGGCCTTCGCCGGCGGCGAGCGCTGGTACGTCCTCGAACGCGGTGACGGCGTGTGGCAGCTGCGGCGAGCGGGCGAGAGCCTGTCCATCGCGGATGCCTACGACACCGACACCGTCGATCACCGCGCTGCCCTGCTGGCGCGTGCACTGGGCGAGTGCGATCCCGCCGATCGCCGTATCGCCCTGCTCATGCCGGCGGCCCAGGTTCTCCGGCGTCGCCTTGTGTTGCCGATCGCCGCGCGCGACAACCTGCGTCAGGTCGTCGGCTACGACATCGACCGACAGACACCCTTCCGTGCCGAAGACATCCACTTCGGCGTACGCGAGTTGGGAGAGGGCGGGCCGGAAGGCCGCTTCGTCGCCGAACTCGCGGCGACGCCCCGAGCGTCCCTCGATCCCTTGCTCGACGAACTCGCGGCGCTCCGGGTCGCCCCTGACCGGGTCGACGTGCCGCTCGGCTATCAGCTGGCCGGCGTGGATCTCTTGCCGCCGGCGCGCGCGCCACGACGGATCGATGGCCGTCGTCGGCTGAATCTCGCGCTCGTCGCCGCCATCGTGCTTCTGCTGCTCGCCGCCATGGCGGCGTGGTTGCACAACCGCCAGGTCGCGCTCGATACCATGCGCGCCGATGTCGAGGCCATGCAGTCCGACGCGCAGCGGGTCAAGTCGCTGCGTCAGCGGCTCATGGACAGTGTCGGTGCCTCGGGCTTCCTTGTGCGTCGCAAGAGCGAATCGCCGTCGATCCTGCCCGTCCTTGATGAACTCACCCATCGCCTGCCCGACGACACCTGGCTGGAGCGGTTCACGCTCAATGCCACCGGCCAGATCGGCTTCCAGGGCCAGAGTCCCCAGGCCGCCCGCCTCATCGACGCGCTGAAGGGGGCCCGCAGCATCGGTGAGCCGAGCTTTCAGGGCACCATCCAGGCCGACCCAACGTCGGGCAAGGAACGCTTCTATATGCAGGCGAAGGCACTGATACCGAAGCCCGTCGCAGCGGCGCCCGCGAAGGCGACGAGCGTCCCGACACCCGCCCCGGCATCGACGAAGGCGACCGCCGCAGCGGCTGCCGCCACAGCCGCGCCGAAGGAGGACGCCCGTGCGAATGAAGCCCGCTGAGTCCCGCGTCGCCGCGATCGTGCTGCTGGTCGTCGCTGTCGCGATCGGTTACTTCGCGCTGGTCCACTGGTGGTTTGTCGCCCCGCAGCTGGCGATTGCCGCGGACATGGACGATCTGCGCGATACGCAGCGCCGCTACGCCGCGGCCATCGCGGAACGTCCCCAACTGGAAAAACGCCTGGCCACGCTGGAGCAGGGCCAGACACGGAGCGACGCCTTCCTCGCCGGCGACGACACGAACGCCGCTGCCGCGGGCCTCATGCAACGCATCGTGGATGTCGCGGCCGCGCATAAGGAAGACGGCGCCTGCGACGTCGTGCAGAAGATGCCTGTACCGAGCCAGGAGAAGGCGGGCGATCCCTACCGGAAAGTTACCGTGAACATCAGCCTGCGGTGCCAGATGCAGCCGATGACAGCCGTGCTCCACGATATCGAGGACGAAACGCCTTACCTCTTCATCGAGGACTTCAGCATCTACCGCAATCCGGTGGCCGCGCGGTCGGGTGCCGCCGCACCGATGGAAGTGCAGTTCACTGTGTCTGGATACATTCATGCCGCTCGCGCGGCGAAGGCGGCCACATGAATGCCGCCGGTCAACGTCGACTGACCCCAGTCCTGGCCATCGTCGCGCTGGCGCTGGGATGTACGGCTGCGTCGTTTGTCATGGGCATCGGGCAGGGCGTGCGTTGGGACGATCCGGCGGCGCCGGAAGCCTTGCCACCCCTGCGAGCCGCGGTGATGCCAACGACGTCACCGTTGAACCGCTATGCGGAAGTTTGGCAGCGGCCTCTGTTCATGGCCGATCGCAAGCCGGCGGCCGCCGCGGACACCGACGATTCGTCGAGCAACATCGGCGATCTCGAACTCACGGGCATCATCATGACGTCGGGCCTGCGCATGGCCTTGCTGCGAGATCGCGGCAAGGACATGACGGTGCGCGTCAAGGAAGGTTCGCCCTTGTCGGATGGGCACTGGACGCTGGCCTCGCTGACCCCGCGCAGCGCCATCTTCGACAACGGCGGCCAGCGGCGCGAGCTGACGTTGAAGGTCGCAGCGCCCGAAGCCCTGACGAAGGATGCGTCGCGCGGCGCAGCGGCGCCGGGGCAACCGCCGCAACCGCCGCGTAATACGCCGGCGCCTTCGGGAAGTGGCGTGCACGTGGAACAGGTGTCCGGCACCGGCATGACCGGCCCCGCCTTGCCGCACCCTCCTGCCGCACCAGCGCGCGATACCCCGCCGCGGCAAGACGACAGCGCACTTCAGCAGGCCAGGATCGAAGCGTTGAAACAAGCCGTACAGAAGCGCCGCATGGAGCAACAACAACAGCGGCAGCAAGCGCAGGACTCGCAGTAGGGCGCATGACGCGCCCGCCACGGAAGGAAGGACTACATGAAGCGACTCAATCTCGGCATCGCCGTCGCGGCGGCCATGCTTGCGACCGGCTGTGCCCCGCACACGAAACGATCCACTTACGGTGACATTCAACGCGAGGCCCTCTCCGGTCTCGACGCGCCGGTTCCTGCGACGCTGCCGTTGGCATCCGCTACGCAACAGGCGGAGGAAGGTTCCTCCACGCTGCGCGAGATCAGTCATGGCACCGGTCGCTTCATTCATCCGCAGCCCTTGAAGGAACCACGCCCGGCCGTGGCGGGGGAGGGAGCGGTAACGCTGAACTTCGAAGATCAGCCGGTCGAGGCGGTCGTCAAGGCGATCCTCGGCGATCTCCTCGACGCCAACTATTCGCTGGCGCCGGGCGTTCGCGGCTCGGTGTCGTTCTCCACATCCAAGCCGGTGAAACGCGAAGACGCGTTGCCGATCCTGGAGAACCTTCTCTCGTGGACGGGGAATGCCCTGATCCGTGAACACGGCCGGTATACCGTCGTGCCGACGACGCAAGCCGTTGCCGGTAAGCTGGCGCCCAGCCTTGGTGCGAATGCTCCACGCGACGGACTGGGCGCGCGTCTTTTCCCGCTGCGCTTTGTCGCGGCACCGGAAATGGTCAAGCTGCTCACGCCCTTCGCCACCGCGGATTCCATCCTCCTGGCCGATCCCGCGCGCAATGTCCTCGTCGTCGCCGGCACGCGTGACGAGCTGGACAATGTTGCGAAGACCATCGATACCTTCGATGTCGACTGGGTAAGCGGCATGTCGGTCGGCGTGTTCGGATTGAGCAATGCCAGCGTCGCGGAACTGATGCCCGCGCTCGAATCGGTATTCGGCCAGAAGAGCGGTGCGCCCGTTGCGGGGCTCATCCGCTTCATTCCGATCGAGAGGACCAACGCGATCGTCGTGATCTCGACGCAAGCCAATCACATCGAGCAGGTTGGCGAGTGGATCGAACGTATCGATCGCGGCGGCGGTAACGAGCCGAGGCTCTTCGTTTACGACGTGCGCAACCTGCTGGCGTCGGATGTCGCGCGCTACGTCGGCAATATATTCGGGGGCGCCGTTGGCGGGGATTCGCCACAGGCGCAGATCGTTCCCGGACTCACGGGCGCCGCGCTCGGCACGCCCCTTGGCGAGAGGGAGTCGGGCTTCGGCATGACCGACCATCCTGCCGAACCGGATGCAGCCGACAGCGATGCTTCGTTCTTCCAGGCGCCGAACGCGACATCGCCGACGGGCCAAGCGCCAGGCATCCGCATTACCGCCGTCGATGCGAACAACCAGCTGATGGTCCAGGCGCGACCGTCGCAGTGGGCCGATATTCGCCGGGCCATCGAGCGACTCGACGCCATTCCGTTGCAGGTGCAGATTGAAACCCGAATCCTGGAAGTGGTGCTCCGCGACAACTTCCGTTTCGGTGTGCAGTGGTATCTGGAGGGACTGGCCGGTGGCAACGGGGCGGTGAGCCAGCCGGGCAACAAACAGCAATGGGCGCTCGGCAGTGCAGCCGCCAACCCACTCCGTCCCGACACGTTCTTCTATTCCTTCGTGAACAAGAATGTCCAGGTCGCCCTGCGTGCGATGGAAACCAGCGGCAACACGACAACACTCTCCGCGCCGTCCCTGGTGGTGGTCAATAACCACAAGGCCCGCATCCAGGTAGGCGACCAGATCCCCGTCACCCAAACGTTCGTCAATCCGTCGCTGGGTGGCAAGGAAGTCGGGCAGGTCACCTACAAGGACACGGGTGTGATCCTCGAGGTGCGTCCGCGCGTCAACCCGGGCGGCATGGTCTATCTGGACGTGGCCCAGGAGGTAAGCCGCGCGGACGATGCCACGCCGGGGCAGAACGTCTCCATCGCCAAGCGGAAGCTGGACACGCAGGTCGCCGTACAGAGCGGACAGACGGTCCTGCTGGGTGGCCTGATCAGACAGCGTGACAGCCGTGGACACGCCGGTGTGCCGGGCCTGTCGCGTATCCCCTGGCTGGGGGCCCTGTTTCGCGGTCGTAGCGAAGACCTGATGCGGACCGAGCTCATTGTGCTGATCACGCCCAGGGTGATCGCCAATGCCGACGACGCGAAACGCATTTCGGACGACTATCGCCAGCGCTTCCGCTCCCTGAAGCCTTTCGGCTCGGTCGCGCCGAAGGACGGCAAGGCGGCTGTGACCTCCGTCGAATCGGCTGGCGCGAGCTAGGAAAGGGGCGATCCTGCGCCGGCTTGCGTAACATAGCCGGCGCATGCCTTCCGTCTTCCCGATCACTCCGCTCCTTCCCGACATCCTCGCTTCCCTGGCCGAGCGACCACGACTCGTGCTCGAAGCGCCGCCCGGTGCGGGCAAGACGACGCAGGTGCCATTGGCCTTGCTCGATGCGCCCTGGCTGTCCGGGGGGCGAATCGTCGTGCTCGAGCCGCGCCGCATCGCAGCGCGCGCGGCCGCGGCCTTCATGTCGGCGCAGCTCGGCGAACAGGTCGGCGAAACGGTGGGTTACCGCATCCGTTTCGAGTCCCGCGTGGGGCCTCGTACGCGCATCGAAGTCGTTACCGAAGGCATTCTCGGGCGAATGATCCAGCAGGATCCGACGTTGGAGGGTATCGGCGCGATCCTGTTCGACGAGTTCCACGAGCGGCATCTGGCAGGCGACCTGGGTGCGGCGCTCGCACTCGACGTCCAGTCCAGCCTGCGTCCGGATCTGCGCCTCTTGATCATGTCGGCGACGCTGGACGGTGAGCGCATCGCGCGATGGCTCGATGCGCCCCGTGTGAGCAGTCCGGGCCGAAGCTTCCCCGTGTCGATCACGCATCCGCCCGCGCGGCCGCAGGAGACGATCGAGCAGCATCTTGCGCGTACGGTGCTTCAGGCGTTGCGTGAGCATCCCGGCGACGTGCTCGCCTTTCTTCCCGGGCGGCGCGAGATCGAGCGCGCGCGCGGCATGCTGGAAAAGCAGGGCGACGGTCTCGAGGTCGTCGCCCTGCACGGTGAGCTTTCGCTGGCCGAGCAGCAACTCGCGCTGTCGCCGGCGGATGCCGGCGTGCGTCGCGTGGTGCTCGCGACCAATGTCGCCGAATCGAGCGTGACCTTGCCCGGCATTCGCGCCGTGGTCGATGCCGGTCTTGCGCGCGAGCCGCGCTTCGATCCGCAATCGGGCTTCACCCGACTGGAAACCGTCAGCATCTCGCAGGCGTCGGCGGATCAGCGCGCGGGTCGCGCAGGTCGCGTCGCCGAGGGCGCCGCCTATCGACTCTGGCCGCAAAGCCGCCGACTCGAGCCATCGCGCACCGCGGAAATCGAGCAGGCCGAGCTCTCCGGCCTTGCGCTCGAACTGGCGGGGTGGGGTAGCGACAACCTGCCCTGGCTGGATGCGCCCCCGGCGGGCGCCATGAGCCAGGCACGCGATCTGCTACGCCGCCTTGGCGCGCTCGACGACGCTTCCGCTATCACGCGCCTTGGTCGTGACATGCTGGCGCTCGGCGCGACGCCGCGCCTGGCCGCCGCCGCCCTGCGCGCCGCCCCGGAGCGCCGTGCCTTGGTCGCCGACCTGCTCGCGCTCACCGAAGCCCGTTCGCCCTTGCGCGGGGAGCAGGGGCGCACCGATGACTTCCGCCAGCGCGTGGCCGCCCTGCACCTCTGGCGCGATGCCGGCGCGCGTGGTGCGCGCGCGGGGTCGGCGGACATCGGCGCACTTGCCGCGATCGAGAAGGCTTCGGCGGGATGGCGAAGGCGACTGGAGATTCGATCGTCAGCCAGCGGCGTGCCGGATTCACACGCCGTCGGTGATCTCCTCGTGCACGCGTTTCCCGATCGCGTCGCGCGTCGCGACGAAGGCCAACCGATGCGCTATCAGTTGGCCAACGGTCGCGGTGCACGCTTGCACGAGGCGAGCGCGTTGCTTGGCGAGCCCTGGCTGGTCATCCTCGATCTGCGTCTCGATGCGCGCGATAGCCTCGTTTTCGCTGCGGCGCCTTTCGACCCGGAGGTCCTCGAGCGCGACCACGCGGATCGTTTCGTCACCGAGCGGGTCATGCGATGGGACGACGAGCGGCAGATTGCCGAGGCATTCGAAGAACGACGCTTCGACGCCCTGGTGATGTCGCGCAAGGCCATTCCGGTCCGGGGAGACGATGCCGTGCCCGCACTGCTGGCGGGCATCCGCGCACGGGGCATCGGCGGCCTGCCGTGGAGCGATAACGCGCGTCGACTGCGTGCGCGCATCGGCGCATTGCGTGTATGGCGACCCGAGTTGAACCTGCCCGACGTCGCCGATGCCACGCTGCTGCAATCGCTCGAGTCGTGGCTGTCCCCGTATCTCTCGGGCAAACGCCGGCTCGAAGCCTTGCAGGCGACCGAACTGTCGGAAGCGCTCTCATCCATGCTGGATTACGAGCAGCGCCGTGCGCTTGACGCGCACGCCCCGGAAGAACTGAAGGTCCCCAGCGGCATGACGCGCCGACTGGAGTACGGAACACGCGACGACGATCCTGGTGCGCCGCCGGTGCTCGCCGTGAAGTTGCAGGAATTGTTCGGCCTGGCCGACACGCCGCGCGTGGGCGACGGGCGCATGCCGGTCATGTTGCACCTCTTGTCGCCCGCCGGTCGTCCCATCCAGGTGACACAGGATCTTGCTGGTTTCTGGAACCGGACGTACCCAGAAGTGAAGAAAGAGCTCAAGGGACGCTATCCAAAGCATCCCTGGCCGGAAGATCCCTGGACGGCGGTCGCCACTCATCGCGCGAAGCCACGCGGCACATAACGGATTCGACCTACACCTGCCCTGCTTCGTCGCCGTCCCGCCGTCCTGGATGGACCGTCGACCAGGCGAGGCGGTGCCCTCTGGATGGCCGCACGTGCATCGCGTGCAATGTGCGCTCCCTGAGGAGAAGTCCATCGACATGTTCAGACTGTCACGCTTCGCGTTTGTCGTCGGTGCCGCCGCCATACCTGCCCATGCGACGACGCACGGCGTGGATCCGATCACCGCCCTGATTCGTGAATACTCGAAAGAGGGCAGGAGTGCCGAGTACATCGAACGTGTCAGTGACCAGGGCTATGAACGATACGTCCTGAGTCGGCCTGATTTTCCCTACGCTAGCGAGGTCGTGCGGCCACTCGCCGATGTCGATGCGCCGACTCGTCGGGTGCTCAATCGTGTCTCCACGCGCGAACATCCGATCAACCAACGCGACCTTCACCAGATGAAGGTATGGGATCTCGGGTTCACGAAGGCCCGTATGGGCTATGACGTCCATTGGCTGCCCGAGGGACTCGATCACCCAGGCGGTGCCAATGCCATGAAGGCCGGCATCGAACCGGATATCTACGAACGGGCGTTTCGCCTCGTGGGTTCCGGTTACCCCGCCATCGCTGGGACCTACGCCGTGGCAGCACAAATCCTGCGCGCAAAGCTGGCATCGACGCCGCGGCCGCGCTGGAAGGAACTTGGCCTGCGAGAGGACGTCATCGATCATTTCGTCCACGCGGATAGCGCGTCGATCTTGACCGATTTCGATCTTCATTATCTCGTCCAGATCCTCGACGGCGAGATGGCTGCATGGGATGTCGGTCGCCAGAGCACGTACGGAATGCGCGAGTTGTCGGCCGTGTTCCGTGTCGGTCGTGCCGCTGCGGCTTACCGTGAGCGAAATGGCTATGGCACGAACCCGTGTCTTGACGGTTACCGATACGACCCGGTCAATGCAGGTATGGGGGGTGTGGATCGACGCCCTCTGTGCTTTCGCGATGCGATCGATCGTGCTGTGAGGGCGTGGTATGTGCAACAGCTGCACGACGAGGTGATCTCCACGCACTCGCTGGCGCGGTCCGAACGCAGCATGGCCGCACGAATGGCGGTGCCTCTGCGGTCGAGCAGACAGGGCTGGATCGGAATCACCCGACCGGCGGCAGTGGCGATCGCCGCCCGCAAGGAGGTTATCGAAGCGAAAGTCGCGAACACGCTGCTCGCCGAGGGTGACCTGTCTTATCACGACGCATCGCAAGCGACCCGGCGCGCGATGCGCCTCACATGCAAGGACGAGCTATGACTCATCAAGAAATGCGCTGGAAGCGTGCGTTGCGGGTCGCACTATTCGCGATGTGTCTCGGTGCCGCGATGCCATCGGCAGCCGACCCGCCGCCTTCAGCTGGGGTAACTGAACTTGCAGTCGAACACGACGACGATCGCATGATGATGACCTGGCTCGGCGTCGCGTTGAACGACTACGCCAACGCCATGGCAAACTGGCTCCTCGATGCGTCCCGGCAGCATGGAGGTCCTCTCTCGCGCGGAGCGCTACTTCGATTTCAGACCCAACTGCGCAGGGCCACCTTCGCCTATTTCGAGTACAGCTATGAGGTCGACGGTATACGCCACAGTCGTATTTACGTCGCGGCGTCGGGCCGTCCGTTCGAAACGTACATCGATGCACGTGAAGTGGGTCTGGTAAGGCCGCAGAAGCCCGATGCCGAGTACTTCCCGACCGACGACGTCATTCGGCACGCCTCGGCGGGGGCGGTCGGTGACTCCCTGGTCACGGCGGTTCCGCATACCCGGCCCCTGCCCAATCGTGGGAACGATGCCGAGATCAAGGTGCTTCAATCGATCATGCGGGACATCGAATCCGGCATGGTCGAACCCAGGGGGCACCTTGCTGGCTTCGTGAGCAAGCAGCCTTGCGACTCATGCAGCTCGGCGATGCGCCAGTTCGCCGCCGAGACGCAATCAGAGGTCCACGTCAACTACATTCAGGGAGCCAATGAGGACGGTTTGAGAACGCCAGCGTGGATGGCACTGCGTCAGGCGCGGGAGGCGGTCATTACTGATCTGGTCACCATGTTGACGGCGCCTGAGCCCACGCCGGCACTGCCTCCCGACGCCCCGGTGGCAGACGGCGAGGCATCGGAATCCGTGTGTTCCCGTCGATGAACCGTTGTCAGTCGAGGGGGCGTACGCGAAAATTGCGCCCCTTGATCTTGCCGGCGCGCAGTCGCTCCAGCGCCTTGTTCGCGAGGTCACGCCGGATCGCCACGTAAGCACGGGTGGCGAAGACGTCTATCTTGCCGACGTCCTTCGCTTCGAGGCCGGCGTCGCCGGTCAGCGCGCCGAGAATGTCACCCGGGCGCAACTTGTCCTGACGCCCGGCATCGATCACCAGCGTCTTCATCGGAGCGAGGTTGAGTACCTTGCGTCCATCACCGACGGGCTTGGCGGGATAGCGCAGCATCGGTCCGCCGAGACGCTCCTCGATCGCGCGGATCTTGGGCTGTTCGCGCGAACCGACCAGCGTGATCGCCAGGCCCTTAGCACCAGCCCGCCCCGTGCGGCCCACGCGATGCGTGTGGGTATCGGCATCGTGCGCCACGTCGTAGCTGACCACCAGCGGCAGGTCGATGATGTCCAGGCCGCGCGCCGCGACGTCGGTCGCGACGAGGATGTTGCAGCTACGGTTGGCGAATCGGACGAGGACCTCGTCGCGGTCGCGCTGTTCGAGGTCGCCATGCAGGGCGAGCGGCGAGAAGCCACGACGGTCGAGTTCCGCCGCCAGGGTCTCGGTGTCCTTGCGCATGTTGCAGAACACCAGGGTCGCGTCAGGCTTTTCATGCGTGAGGATGCGCGACAGTACATCGGGTTTGTTCGTC
>Ga0247742_10003340_pt1 | contig 10145 bp, 10 predicted proteins | sample UWRJL208509C2_FD_180944 | JGI IMG/M metagenome (GOLD analysis project Ga0247742, IMG submission 180944) | Plant litter microbial communities from Arlington Agricultural Research Station in Wisconsin, United States - UWRJ-L208-509C-2 | ecosystem: Environmental > Terrestrial > Plant litter >... | reverse complement strand
TATTGGCTAGCGGGAAGAGAAACCTTGCAGTTTGATAAGGCGGAAAAGAACTATCCCAAATCGTTAGAGTCGGCTAGATATAAGTTTGATGCCTCACACCTTTTGAAGTAGGGCAGGTCTAGCATACAAGCTGCAGGGAGGATGAGCGGAATGGAAAGGACCGAGTCGGCTTGACGTACCAAGCCCTCAATTTGGGGGGAGATGAAGGACGGATATTGAGGATCTCCCAATCGAACGTGTCCCAGAAATTTTGTAGTTTGATATCAACGACTGATTCAGCGAAACCGGGGAAACCACCCTTCTAAACGACTATCAGCTCAATCCAAGGTAATAGAAGGCCACAAAATGTACGAACTCTCAGAGTTGCACAGATTTGCTTCAAATTCGTCGTCGTAGGGTGCCGATCCCAAGGTGCGGACCGGACAAGTGCCTCGTACTTACCAAAGATGATGTTTGGCAACATTTCGGGGAGGAAGGAGGTCAATCCGGCGGCCTCGCATTGTGCAAGAGCAACTCCCGCAAGCCTCGAAACTGATTTATTGGGTGAGGGGAGAAATGCAAAGACTTTCGAGAATGGACAGCGAAGCGACAGAGGTCAGTAGAATCAAAATGGAAGTCGACATATTCACATACCCTCGTTATTGAATATACCCCTGATAATAGTGGGCGCATCCCGGAGTATCAATCGAGCTTCATCTATGTTGACGAAGAGTTCTTGTGATCTAGTCCGATCCAGTAGAAAGTCGATGAAAGCTGGATATCTAATCCTGATATCCTCGTCTCTACTTCCAACCTCGAGTAAGGAGTGCATTTCAGTGGCAATCCGCATCACACTGCCATGCTCAATGCCAAGGATTGCTGCTATGAATACAGGTGACGAAGAGTTTTGTCGGGTACCCAAGGTGTCCACGTCAGATGCCATGCCTTGAGAAATGATAACCTGACCGAGGATTCGGAGCGTCGTGTCGCGATGCTTTGAGGCGCGGATTAGATGAGAGTATACTTGGTCGTACATATCTTGCAGCTGCAATGACGAGTCCTTGTGCCAGGGCATTTGTGGCCCGGGGAATACACTCGAGAAAACTGATTAAATCCATGTTGTCAATATGGAGCAGCATCGACGGATGATCCTATTCACATACCTTGGGCGCCGAACACTTTCCTGATTGGAGCCGCGAACTTCAACGTGAGCCTTGCATCATCCAGGTCGAGAATTAATCCTTCCGACCTGGATCGATTGAGCAGAAAACTGCGGAAAAGCGGGTTATGGATCTTGATATCTTGATCGTCGTTCCCAACTTCAAGCACCAAGCGAAGTCTTTTGAAAAGTATCGAGATGGCGCCGTGTGGTAGTCCAAGAATCATCCCGATCCGTTTGGGCGTCGAAGAGTTTGCAGGAGTACCCATGATATCCACATCAGAATTCATGCCTTCAGAGACGAAACACTGGCTGAGGACTTGAAGAATGATGTCCCGATATTGTGAGGTGCTGATTAAACGGGAGAAAAGGCAGTCGTATACATCCTCCACACTAATGGCAAACTCATTCGATCTTGATGGATCGAGGATGTAGTCAGGAAATGATTTGTGATAAATCTGGATATCGCAATCGTCGTCTCCAACGCTGACAACGGAATGCACGTCCATTAAGCATCGTCGGACATCCCCTTTCACAGGGCCGAGAAGACCACCGAGCTTTCTCGGAGAGCACAGCCGTGCAAACGTGCCAGCAGGTGCATTGGCGGTCGCGATGAGTCGGTTGATAACAATGATGAGACCAATGACCCGCAGCATGTCGGCTCGCCGATTGGCATTGCGGACGATGAGTGAATACAGCTCATCGAGATTTTCGAAGGGTTTGTCGCCAGGCGGTTTCTTCAATAGACCTCGTATGACCGCAAGCCTCTCCTCCGGTGAACGATATTCGAACATGATGTATGGCATGATTGTAGTTGCGTAGATGAACTGTCCAGAAGCCTTGTCTACCAGCTGGTTGATGACATCCTCTCCCGGCCAGTCTTGTGGTAAGTAAGTATCCTTGGCCCGGATCTCTTCAAATTTGACTTTGAGATAACGTCGGATATCACGATGAACGAGAGTGTCTTCTCTCAAGTCCATGATAGATACGTGGTCCTCGGGAAACCGCAATCGAAGTTTTTCAATGGCATCAACAATGTGGGGTTCCGGCCGACTGGAGATAAGAAAGCGGAGGGGTAGACGAGCTGCTGTCATAGTATTGCTGATGATCTTGATGATGTCGATTTGATTGTCCTTGCCTGTAATTTCGTCGAGGCCGTCAATGACAATGACGGTCGGATATGCCTTGAGCCCAAAAGTAATGGTGGCTAGAAAGCGCGTGACCATCGCGACCCGCTTGATAGGTTCGACGATGAGGGCGTTCATCTGCACCGCACGTCCTTTGGAGAGGAGATGGGGATCACTACGAAGAGCCCTGTCGATGTACTTTGCGGTGGAGGGCAGAGCCTGCATGAGCTGGACGGCCAATGTGGGGACAATCCGATTGGCGTCGCTGCAGTCGGTGATCCGATTTGAAGCAAAGAAGGCCCCGATAGCGCGTTTTTGCCGTCTGCAGAGGTCTGCGAATGTGAGAAGCAGAGCCGTCTTTCCGTCGCCAGCGCCTCCTAGTACCCACATCACGGTAGCAGCATCGATTGGGCTCTTCTCCCAGGCGTCCAACTCCACGCCGAGTTCGACACGAGTGCCTTCCATGCACCTGGGTTGGTCGATCCTCGCGCTGGAATCGGGAAGGGCGGCAGGAGAGGCGTTTTGGTGGAGAACATACTTGCCTGACAGTTATTATTCATTAGTTAGACAATTTGACGAAGGTGTAGTAATAAAGACGGACCTTTCAACGGAACCGCAAGATAATTGGTCTGATTGCCAGCGACATGTAGTGACCCAGCTATCGTTACAAAACTATTCTGCTGATCGCGACCAACAGCAGTGAGAGACGCGTCCGAGTCCTGGATACAGATGGCAGTATTCTGAGCATTAGCGAAAAGGCTCATGGGGTTTGGCGACTGCGTCAGAGGATGGTGGTGTTACGGAGTCAACATGGGAGAAACATATTTGCGGGACGTGAAAACATTTCCAACCGGGCAGTGTCAGGGCCCAGAAGCTACACGTGGGATTTTGACCCGATCGACCTCTGGTGTCTCTTGAGGTTCCTGTTTCACAATTGCAATCTCGGTTCCGAGAGAGGCGTCGAGATCCGTTCAAACTCTAAACTTGACGTGGTTGACAGATTGACACGTTACGCCCAGGTGCCGAGAGCATGATAGGCGCGCAAGTACAATATATTGCCGAGCGGCATTTACGGGTTCTATACAATTGATCCAAAAAACCATCGACAATTTTGTGGATGATGGAGCACAACAGAGCATGGATGCGCAGTGGAATATGCTCTGAGCATTAGCACGATCCTTTGTGGGTTGTAGTCTCCGCAATCCAACACAGACACCCTCACCCTCATATTGAACTGGTCAACTTGACAACGGGTCAAATAGCTCTCAGGTGTGCATCACGCTGATTGCCAGCCCGAAAATTACGCTATCGCGCCGAATTTCGTCGGGAAAACCTACGGTTTTGCCCGCATAGGCGTATGGGTTATGGTAAAGCAAGTCGGTGGATGGGGTGAGCTATGGGTTATCAAAAGTTTGGGTTATGAGGGAGTTCAACCGTATTCACGTTCGCACAGTGTGTCCAGATTCCGCAGCGGTAATATTCATTCATGACGGTACGGGCGTTTACCAACCCGCGTGTAGGTATATGACAGCGGCGTACGAGGATGATCAGTGTCAAATATCAAGTCACCTGAATATACGGAACAGGCCCGACCGACCGGCGACCACGCCAACCTCATTGGGTTCTACCCTATGCAAGGCGTCGTGGCGGTGCATAATTCATTAGATTTACGATACTGGTCGCGTATGCGAAGACGCTGGAAGCAATATATGGGCTACAAGCCGGAGGGACAACGTCGAGATGGCGCGATGGGCGGGTGGGAACCAATATATGACTCTCTGGTAGTTCCCCCGAGTAGGCAGGCGCGTCTACTGGGAACCATGCAAACACGAATTGATAGTGAAAGGCTGACATACCAATGCTCATTGTTCAAAAACTGCCACTGATCGACAGTTTGGACAAGCGGAGGTGACGCACAGCCACCGCTGGTGCATAGACCTCACCGTAAACCTTCGCTCGCAAACTCACTTCGTCTCAGGCCACGTTGGCTTTCCAAGCGTAAAAATAGGCGAAGGATTCCACCAAATATGGCTTCACCTTGTTGGCTGCAATGTTCCTTGAAATTGGTCTTCCGGCGCGTCATTGCCAGTTGCTAGATTCCGAAGAAACGTTAGTTCACGACTGGCTTGCCTGGTGCCAAATGTGTATTTCATTCGCAGAAATGACGCTAGCGAATATACACCCAAAGTTAGTGGGGATAACCAAGCTATGACCACGGTCGGTGATGCAGTAGATGTCGACTAGACGCTCGAACAGTTTCCTGGACTCTCACGTCCAGCGCCCGATAAACGAGTACGTTCACGAGCCCGTCTGTAATGAAGGTTAGTCACAGATAAAAGAAAAGAAATCAAGATACTCACTAGAAAATCCTGGCCGCTGCCTGAATAGGTAAGCCTCTCAACGGAAAACCTGACATATATCTGTATCTATTGGCGAACACCGTTACGAGCGTCCAGAAATCTGGAGCTACATATGGCTGGTAATGTAAAGTTGTTGTCATATGAGAAAAGAGGGTTGCATACAGTGAGAACATGGTCGGAAATTTCGTCAGTGTGCACGCGGAGAGGTTTTGGTACTCGTTTGAAGACCTACGGGTTGTGTTCTTCGATAAGATCCAAAGATAAGCAGAGGTTACGCAGCATGGCTTTTGGTGCTATGTACGCACGGTTAGCTTAACATTGCATAGACAAGAATTGCTCCAAGAACTCACCGACGGCCATCGTTCGATTTTGCGAGTTGAGACAACGTTGAGCGCTGAGCATCGACTCATGCTTTCAACTCTGCACATTAACAGCGATCAGCACAGGCCCTGCTAGCGTGCAGCGCAGTGGTACGAGATTGGGAGTCCTGGAAGGGCCATCTTGACTGGTTCCGTCTGAAGCTCAAGAGCCAAGTGGTTCAGTCCATTATGAGCGGTAACATATTGAAATTGCTTGAAAAGCCTGCGTCTGTGAACAAGAGGAAAACGCTGGGGAACTCAAGAGCGACGCAAGAACAAGAACGAAGTAGGATTTGGCGGGACAAGGAAACCAAGGGTCACGCCATCACGGTGTTGGCTAACGGGATCTTAAAAGTAACATGAGCAAAGTCCACTCACATCCAAGTGTATGGTCTCAGCTGGTCTGGTAACACGATTCCTGCCTACTCCTTCTGCTTATTCGTGATTGTCACGTCGAACAACACGTTGAACAACGCGAAACAATGCGAGTTCGTCTGATGACAATGTCCTCGATTCTCCACCTGTTTTAACGGAGGAACAAGTTCGTCGCGTTCCCTTCTCTTTGCTAAAGCGATCTGGCAATTCTTACTAGACCCTTTCTAGTCCACTCTCTATGTTAAGAACGGGAAGCTCCAGCACTCCACTTTCTACCAACGTGAACAGAGCACTACATTATAGTCTCCCTTCCTTCCGCCCTCACTCTTCGGCATTGACAACGTGAACATCATCCACGACCGCTTGCAGCGTCAAGGATTAGCGTTACTTAGCCGTGTCTCAAATTCTCCAGTCATTCTCGTCGATGACTCTTTTCAAGACTCGTAGGCGCGTAGACTGGACACGCGTCCCGCCGCCACTGAGCCAATCCACGATGGCCACAGTCGACCAGATTTCGTCCTGAACCCTCCGTCGTCTTCTACCCATTCTCCACTGCGATCTAAAAACCAAGGTCCACAATCCGAAATTCGCGGACGCATGTTCTTTCCTCCACACCAACCGTGCTCCTCAAGCTTTCGCCCCTGTCATGACTTTCGTCCTCCGTCCATCAAGTTCCTCGTTCATGTCGCAATAATCAGCGCACAACGAAGTGGCTACTCGCATCCTATTCCTGCCAGGAGGTTCAGAATCCTTGTCCAGATGCTAAAGAGGCATACCGCCCGATCGTGGAATTGAAGGCTCCTGTACCCAGCGTTAGACTCACGTTTAGGATAACCATCAACCACTGGTGTGGTTGGGCATGCGACATACTCGGTTACTCTGGCCAACGTCAAGCATGGTGGTTTACTCAGGTTTATCTTATCCCGCCATCATACATGAAGCCAATATCTAATAATGTTTACCTAGGCCCGTCATGCCCGCAGCTCACATATCCCGCATGTCTTACCGCTGTTCACTTTGACTTTGCCGCCTACCAGGTCATCAGACTTGTCCATCTTATCAATCATCGTCCCAAGCGAATATTCCGGATGACAACAGCACGATTCAATATTCAACACCCAACGTTTACCGCTTGTGATGACCGGCTGCTGGACACCACGACCACCGGCTATGGCTACACGCCATCTACCTCGACCACCTGGTGGACGTCGATATAGATGTTAGTTCAGCGCAACACGGACGTCGATAGTGACATCGACGTTGGCCTAGAATTCCACACTCCGATCATTAGAGCAGACTCACAGAGTCTGGGGGTTGATTTAGAAGGAAAGGCGGCAGAGGCCGTAGATTCCGAATGGAGGATTCGCATTTTCATATAGATCAGGATCTGGAACGGAGGCGGTTGGTAGGAGCGGCTGGTGCTTGGTAGTTAACCCTGGTGGTTGGTGGATTGGCGGTTGGTCGCTGGAGAGCTGAGTTCCTATTATCGAGGCGAGAGAGTCAAGAGCCTGAGGTTAGCATCCTCTCACTCTATACTCACCTTAAAATTGACATTGACGATCCTCATCTATTGTCTTTCCAGGTCCAGTCCACAAGCCTTCGGGCCGCGCATCCTGTCATTCTTGCCAGCCCTCGCCTTGCGAACCAAGCGCTCCAGCGAACTGAAAACGTCTACACTGGGCGGCTTCCTCCATCGTACACATGTCACCTCCGAGTCAAGTACGACCCTCCTCTTGACTTCCCTCTCGCATACCGTCGTGTCTCAAATCCCCCCAGCCGCACGCCTATCGAACCACGAACTTGCACTCGAAACGAGGATACTCAACAGGAAGCGGGATGGCTGGGCAGTTATGACCATCTCACTCCGTCTAAGCTTCCTCCATCCAAGCCTTGCGGAACGACGGAAACGAATGTCTGTCTTACTAGCATGTAGTATCCGAATGCATGGACATTCCTCTGCTGGACAGTGACGACGCAGTGGACGATGATGTTGGTTCAAACTTCGAAAGATCTCATGGGGAATTGGAAGCGAGGCAGTGGCGGCTGAGGTTCTCAAAAGGATGGATGCGCACGAGTTTGTACTCGTGTACATGTGGTTTACTCTGACTGGTAAATGGATTGTCTTGAAAGGGGTGCCATCCTCACACCTTGCTTTGCGACGTTCGCGTCGAGTGCTCTCAGTCTGATTCTGTCCAACCCTTACCTTTCGCCACGCAATGTCTGACACGTGTACAACGGCACCATCACCCCCACCGTTTAAACTATGGGTGTGGCACTAGAGCATTGCCCATACTTCTGATCCTTATGATTTTGCCTCAAGATCGAGGGTGAAGGCACTTAGCTCAGGCTCTTGAGTCCTGGGGCCCTCATCGTGTGGCAACTTCTACTTAGTCTACCTAAGAGAGGCATTAAAAATCGATCCGATCAGAGCTATTAAACAGGCGTTACTCGAAGATGGATTCAGTAATAGAAGGTTGTTGTGCAGCACTTGAGAATTGGCGAAGAAAGAATGCGCCGAGGTTAGCGACAGCGTAAATGACAGGCGAACGTCAGCAGGTCTTAAACAAATGAGTCTCCACCATTGATCGTCCTGCCTTCGCCGACGGGATAAGATCGAATTCTTTCGCAGGGATCATTGAGGCGTTGGTGTGATAACTCTGACGAGAAACCCATCTATTTTCAGCCGCCTCAATTTGCGATTTTGTATAAGTATGGAACGTAGTTCCAGTCGAATTCCCCAACCAACTTACAAACTCACATCCAAGTCAACCTTCATCGAGAATGTCTCTGAAAAACGGTACCTACCAGCTTCAATTTGTCCCGGCCGGCGGTGAGCATGTGCTAGGCGAGCCAGTGGCGACTGGTGAGGCCATGAGCCGGCCTGTCCGCCTCTTGCCCAACATTCCCCCTAATTTCAGCAAGCAACATGTGAGTATACTTGGTACATGACGTTGGCGTCGTATTTCCATTTACTCACCAACTTCGCAATCACATAGTGGAAGGTTACCAATGTCCATGATGATTCTTACCTTATCGAATGGACGTTGGGAGAGGCACCTCCACTCTTTTTCTGCCTTTACGGGCGCATCAGGCCTGACGCACCTGTTCGCCTCCTCCCCTCTGAGCAGGAGTGGATCATAACCAAAGGGGAGGATAAAAACGTCTATCGGTGAGTCAACTTTGTGTCACCTCTTTCTTACTGCGCAGACGCTCACAAAGACCAATGGTCATCTCAGAGTTAGCCCTGCGAGCGAGATGATTGGTGTCAATTGGGCCGTTGACAAGGGTGAAGACAACGAGGTGAGGAGCCACTGATAGATACTAGCGTTTATCTAATGCGTGTATAGGCTCTCTTGCGCCCGTATCCCATAGGTGAACCATTCCCCCAATGGGTCTTCGTTCCTGTCGAAGAGGAGAACTAATCCGTCTTTTGGTGGACGCTACGACGTCGCTACGAGAGGAAGACTGGGCCGAACAATTGTGGACTCAAAATGAGTTTGTCTGAGTAGTATGAATTTGATTACGACGAAAATCTGTAAAAACCATCAATGTGATTCCGAATACTATTGGTTGTTTTGATTGCGGATAAACACCTACGATAAATCAAACCTCGGCTAAGTACCCATGTATATTCTCTCTACCAGTGGCTGAGTAGACGTAATCCCCATTTGGTCAAGTACCCCTCAAGACCAAACAGCGTGTCACTACGTCATCGACTGTGAGTCGAATCAGTTGGGCACTTAAAGTAAATTTCTTCTGATCTGACATGCCTGATAAATGGTCGTATAACGGCGATTTTTGAGCACGGAGTTGATCGTTCGACTCTTTTGAAGTCTTTTTTTGCGTTTGACGTTGCCACGATCACCTCGCCAGGGAGAGCTGGGAGTCAGCTCAACATAGTCCGTTGCAAATTAGTCTATGCTGTTCAATTCTCGCCTTCAATCACGCAATCTCTAGTGCGTATACATCGGCCCTATCCACGCCACAGCAGCCATCGTTTACCCCACGTGTGTGGCTCAAAACCATAGGCCATACTTCTAGTACTTACAATTCTGCTTCAGAATCAAGGGTAGCTCATGCTCTTGAGTCCTGAGGCTCTCATCGTGTGGTAACATCTACTAAGTCTGACCAAGACAGGCGTTAAGAATACATTCCATAAGAGCTGTATCCTCGATTGCAAGTGGTCATGGGCCATAGCTAATTGCCCGCTTACATATGCCACTTATCTTCGTGATGTGGGTTTCGAGATATTGATTTGGGGTGGTCGGTATGCGCCTTTCTTTACACCGTTTGCAGTGGAGAGACTTGGATCTTTCTAGAGTATGTAATTCTTCACTAACCATCGACTTGAACGGCTGACTCTCGTTCTGTTAATACAGCTGTTCTCGAAAATTCTTCCGAGTTAAACAACGAGTAATAAAAGGTTGTCTTACAGCAACTGGCGAAGATTGCGCCGAAGTCAGCAACAGCATAAATGACAGGCGAAGGTCAGCAGGTCATAAGAAATGAGCATCCACCATTGATCGTTACGGTTACGGTTATGCATTGTAATCAAATGAGGAGTCAAATTGAATTCTCCCGCCCGTCACCTGAGCGTCATTCAGGCGTTGGTGCGATAACTCTGATGAGCAGCCTCTCTGATCTTCAGTCCCCTCTAACGGCGATTTTGTATAAGTATGGACCGTCGTTCTGCTCAAACCCTCAGCCCACCTACCAACCACATCCACATCATCCAGTCATCAGTAATGTCTCTGAAAAACGGTACCTACCAGCTTCAATTTATCCC
>Ga0247742_10003339_pt1 | contig 10146 bp, 10 predicted proteins | sample UWRJL208509C2_FD_180944 | JGI IMG/M metagenome (GOLD analysis project Ga0247742, IMG submission 180944) | Plant litter microbial communities from Arlington Agricultural Research Station in Wisconsin, United States - UWRJ-L208-509C-2 | ecosystem: Environmental > Terrestrial > Plant litter >... | reverse complement strand
ACAGAAGCGAGAGTGTTAAAAAGGAAGTGGAACAAACATATGCAAGCGAAATGGGGGGATCTGCTTAATAGTAGAGGTATAGCTCTCTCCATTTGACATCGATTGCCAGTTCGAAGAATAATTTGTAAGCGGTGGCAACATGTGTGACCCACGTCCGAGTCTCGGGTGGAACATACAGTCTGGTGGGGTCGTCGAAGAATGTCGCCAGTTCAACGTTCAACGTTCAAGCTCAAGATTCATCCTTCAATTGCTCGGGAATTAGCAGAAGGATGTCGTACTTAGTAATGGTGGGACCTTTGCACAGTCGACATTGAGTTAAGGGTTTGGTTCAACTCGACTTATGAGATCAGTTCTTGGTGCAAACAAGTACATACTACCCAGCGTGTCCGTTTCTTCTGCAGGCCACTTCCACATCCCAGTCTTGCGCTCATCTTACAAGAGAATGATCATCTTCTCAAAACAAAAAAAAAACGCGAATTTGGTCCTGGAGATTAGCCACCTCATAACATTCCTTCATGATCTCCAAATGTGTTGCCATTTTAGTGTACACAAAAGTGTGGTGCTAGCAGCAATGCGAATCTAATCTAGGTCGGTGTACGAGCGGGTCAGGAGGTCCTGCAAGTCCTCGACGCGTCGCGCCTCCATTTCAGGATCATTGAATTCTCTGGCCTGCTCAGCCTCTGCCACCTTGGACACGGCTTTGTGTCTTTGTACCCTGTTCATCCGTCGGCCACCCTGTCTAGCCTTTCCGTGGTGGGGAGTCTGGTCTCGTTGCTGGAAGCTGCTTGCGAATCCTCCGAGGGCTGACCCGACATGGCCCGCGAGCCGCCTGCCTCCACGACGTGCCTCGAGTTCGATCGAGTCCTCGGCCAATTCGCGTTGTTGCATATGCTGGTTGATGACGCCTCCTGCGATACGGCCAAGGCTCCCGGCGATCACCCGTCCATTTCGACCGCCACGGCGCGCCTCAAGTTCCACAGCATCCTCAAGGTCCCTTTGCTGGAAGCTACTTGCGAATCCTCCGAGGGCGGAGCCAACATGGCCGGCGAGACGTCTGCCTCCACGACGGGCTTCGAGGTCGACTTCATCCTCAAGGTCCCTCTGCTGGAAGCTGCCTGCGAACCCTCCGAGGGCGGAACCGACATGGCCTGCGAGACGTCTGCCTCCACGGCGAGCTTCAAGGTCGACCTCATCCTCAAGGTCCCTCTGCTGGAAGCCGCTTGCAAATCCACCTAAGGCGGAGCCAACGTGTCCGGCGAGACGCCTGCCTCCACGACGCGCCTCGAGGTCAACTTCACCTTCGAGGTCTCGTTGCTGGAAGCTGCCTGCGAATCCTCCGAGGGCGGCACCGACATGGCCTGCGAGACGTTTGCCTCCACGACGCGCCTCGAGCTCGATCGAGTCCTCGGCCAATTCGCGTTGTTGCATGTGCTGGTTGATGACGCCTCCTGCGATACGTCCGAGGCTCCCTGCGATGACTCTTCCATTTCGACCGCCACGGCGCGCCTCAAGTTCCACAGCGTCTTCAAGGTCCCTCTGCTGGAAGCTGCCTGCGAATCCTCCAAGGGCGGACCCAACATGGCCGGCGAGACGTCTACCTCCTCGGCGAGCTTCAAGGTCGACCTCATCTCCAAAGTCCCTCTGCTGGAAGCTACCTGCGAATCCTCCGAGGGCGGAACCAACATGGCCTGCGAGACGTCTGCCTCCACGGCGGGCTTCGATGTCGACCTCATCCTCAAGGTCCCTCTGCTGGAAGCCGCTTGCAAATCCACCTAAGGCGGAGCCAACGTGTCCGGCGAGACGCCTGCCTCCACGACGCGCCTCGAGGTCAACTTTACCTTCGAGGTCTCGTTGCTGGAAGCTGCCTGCGAATCCTCCGAGGGCGGCACCGACATGGCCTGCGAGGCGTTTGCCTCCACGGCGAGCTTCAAGGTCAACCTCACCCTCGAGGTCGCGTTGCTGGAAGCTGCCTGCGAATCCTCCAAGGGCGGCACCAACATGGCCTGCGAGGCGTTTACCTCCACGGCGCGCCTCTAGGTCGTTGACTTCTTCTCGGGCTGCGACCTCAGGGGCAGGAGCAGCGGCGCTCGCATCGGTAGCCGCAGAGGCAAGTCCCTGTTTGCGGTGCTTCTTGTGGTGCTTCTTGTTGTGCTTGCCTTTGCCGCGTGCTTCGAGGGTTTCGGTAACGGTCTGATTAACAAAATGTGTCAGACATAAATAAATGAAACCTGGGCAAGATAGTGCTTACATCTTGACGTGCCTCGACAGTCGGCTCACGTGCTTCAACTGAAGTGACCGAATCAACTTCCTGTGGACGATGGCACGAAGGTCAGATACGAATATAGGAAAAGAATGTGAACAAACATTTGCGAGGACATTGGAGGCACCAATGGCAGCCGCGAAGAGAGCGAGTTGGACTTGAGCGGTGAAACGCATTTTTTACTTTGAAAGGTGGTTTGAAGGAGTATAAGGTCTAAGAACGCAACGAAGATGAGAACGACAGGCAGACAGACGAGGTGAGCAGATACTGACTTGATTGATTATTGACGCTTGCGCTTTGAATATAGGACCAGCCTAGAATGAAGACATTGTCAGAGATCTGTAGAGGGTGATGAACAAGCTGCAGTGAGTACCTAATTCGATATGTGTGTATGCACCAGGCAATGGAGATGAAGAGAGGATTTACGCGTCTCTTTATACCTTTCGTGAGCTCGTCTCCCAGGAACTGCCATCACGGTCTTTCCTTCTGTGTGTTCCCTACGTATGATCGTGGAGGCCGGCCGGGGAGCCAAGGCGAGGCAACAATCACTCTGACGCAGAATTCCTGGGTTGCAAATTACAGCCTCAGGCTCCACCGAGAGTATCGAGTGCGGACTGTGGACCTTAGTAATTCGATTGATGAGCAGAGACTGATGCTACCATCTAAAGAAGTCGCACCTAAAGATGAACGAGTTGATATCTCAGTTGGGAACTTTTCGACATGAGCATTCATTTTAGAGTTCGGCACTAGAACGGCAGACTTATTTCTGGCAACACGAGGTGTACTTTGCATGTTTCGTAAGTATGTGAAAATCAGTTCAAGGCAACGACAAAACGCCTCCTGGAGTCCTGACTCCACGGCAAGTCTATCCGGTACTGGCCGCAAGCCTCCATCGCCGCCCACGACCGTTCTTATCAGCTTGGCTAGGGCCTGTCTTTGACAGACCGCAGTCAAGGGCTGGTGTCACAATCGGATCGTAGGACAAGGCAGGCGCCACGGCTAACTTTTGGCTGTGCACGAGAGTCTTGGCATAACCCCGTCGTACCCGTAGCCTCTGCAACAAGGAAACCAAAATCAATGGATAGTATTCACATGACCTCTACAAAATTAGAAATGGACGTGGATTTAATAGCGCTGTAAAGCAGAGTTTCGATTAACTCTCCGAGGCCAACGATGAGCTGCGCGGATTGACTACTATTGGCATATCGTGGTTGTGGCTGTATCGAAACCGAGAGAGGCAAGTGTGGCGCACAAACGTCTCAGTTGGCGATCTGAGTGATCGCAAATTTATGGCGAGATCTTCGGACGAAATGACCAGCTGAAGCCGTATTTTCAATTGTTTCAAGCATCCACTCGATCCTACCTTCTTTTAATACCGATGGGCTCTTAGGGTGCGAATAAATTTATGCCAGTGCAGATAAAATAAAAGATGCGACCAAGCTGGCAGACTTGAAAATGATTAACTCAGATAGAACAATGCTTTTGAGCTTTAGTCGATTTATTAACGCAACTTCGGCCCTTTATCTACACGTATGTACTAGCGGTACCAGTACCTATCATGGTCTCTCAAAGTGACCTCTTTCCCTTCTTGTATTCACCGTGAGCTGCCCTATGTTCACCAGCCTTCGAGCTCGCCGCCTGGCGTTGTGACTTTGCTTCTGAGCGGTGCTGCTCATGCGCGACGTTGTGAGCTTTCTTGCTGTCAGGGTGGTTGATGTGGGTCTCCTTTCCTGTCGATACAGAGTGCTTCAGCTTTTTCGCGACCTGAAATTTTAGTGGCAATCAGTTACTGCTTCAAGTATAATAATCTTCCCTAGTCAGACTTACCTCTTTACTCGATGACTCGTGGTGTCCATGAATAGCAACCTGTCCGACAGTGCTGGATTGTCCCTTCCCGACATGATTGAGTTGGACGGCGACCTTGTGGGTACCGTGGCTGTTGGATGGCTGTTGTCGGTCAAGGTGGAAGGCATTGTTGGACTTCGTAGTCTTGGCGGATGTACCGCCCGCTGCGGCACCAGCAAGCTGGCCACCATGGTGCGCACTGTCAATGAAGGCGTGCGCAGCATTTTTGGTGTTCGTGGAAGCTTGGTGGAAGGGGCCCTAATTTTTTACATGCGTGTGTGAGTAGGTACTGACAGAACATATGCAAGAGACTAACCGTGCGCGCCTCGAGGTCGAGGATGTCGTAAAGCTCCCGAAGAGTGAGCTCCTCAAAGTCGAAGCTATCCAAAGACCTAATGGTGGTGAACCCAGATCAACAAAGAGTCTGCAAACACTTTTAAACCGACAAACCTCTCGTTCAAGTCAATAGGGGCGGCATAAGAGAGAAGAGCGGAGCCGAGAAGAGCTGCAGCAACGATGGAGAACTTCATGATGATTGATGTTGGTGATAGGAGGAGGGGCGACCGAGCGCTTCTGTATGTGTAGATTGGTGGGGGAAATAGACCAGCTAATTTCTAATGATTTACTCCCCAGTGCTCTGGGTTTTATAGCTTGTGGCTAGGGCTTTATCCGTAATGATGTATGTAATGGTGCGGCCATTGCTACCGCCTGCCAAGTTTCTCCACAGATTATAACCGCCGTGATGGGTCTTATCAATGTACGGTGCACATGATTAAATACATATGTGTCTAGCGTGTTACCATCTACACCCGTATGTATAGGCTGTCAACAGGACCCTAATGTTCAGGCCAGATGCTGGATGCGAATCTGGCCAGTTTTTCAGAACTCAAAATAGATTATAACATCGTGTTCTCTCAGCATCAGAAAACACATCTTTTTTCAGAGAATTAAGTTGGACGATGATCCTTGATTCGGTAAAATAAAGAATGTTCCAGTCCATATCAGGACGGGCGCTAATCGCAGGGTCATACGTCTCGCGTCACGCACGTGTGGCAATGATCTCCAAAGTCAAAGATAAGCGCTGGTAATCCCTTGGAGCCACACTACTAAAGCTTATATTGTATAGCATGCTCTTATATAAATCCTCTTACACCCTTACCAAACTACTTTTGCTTTTCCAACTGTACTTGCAGAGCTCAACGCATTAACTTGACTTCTTGGTCACCTGGCGTGCTCGATCGGCAGTTTCGGTTTGGGCTAGAGAAATCCACTTGCATGTTTGCTTGAGAGTTGAGTATGCCCACGGATAGTAAATTTACCAACGGCTTGGCCACATGGTTGCATCGAATTTTTACCTTGCGTGTGCCATAGCTGCCAAACGGTTGCCAGTGGTCAAGCTGTAATGCGTTGTTTGCTTTGGTGTTCCTGGCCGAAGTACCGTGACAAGCTGCTGAAGCGCCAGCGAGCGCACTACCTAATGTTACTAGTGAAGGCACGCAAGATGATGTTCGAAATTGATGAGATAGTGCATTGACACGATTCTACTCCCGGAGGGTGAGACCCTCCGAGTTAAGACCAATAGATCTGTCCGGAATATTAGATATAAAATATGTTATTGCAAGGTGAATATGCAGTCTTTCGTTTATGTAAATTAGTGGCATCGACAGGAGCAGCCGTAAAGCAATTGGCCAAGCTGAGGAGGGTAGCGGCAATGAGACAGAACTATGTGTTGTTTTGAGGGATGAGGGCGCGAGAGCGACGGGCGCTTTCAAGTTCAAGTTAGTTATAAGTAATGTGCGAGTCAGACCAGTTCAAGGATTACAATTTCTCGACCTTTTTGCACTGGAATACATTTTCAAAGATCAATTAGTGAGAATCAGCCACATTGAGGAAGGAAGGATTGGAAGCGCGCGTTCATTTGCTCTGATTCACAGGGTCAGAGCAACCGGCCATCAGCAAGTGAAACACCAAAGTTTAAAGGGCGCTGGTCCTCTGGACAGTGGAGACGACCATCACCATCCATTTCTGCATACACAGCCTATGGATACGGATACTTCCAGGAAGCTTGATCATCGCAAAAATCACACCAGTGGTGCAGTGCGATGTCCACGACGTTTTACGATGACAGTCTGCACTGCTTTGACAACTCGAAGCGGACTGTATATTGAGGCAGAGTCAGTACTTCCGGCGTCACAATAATCTTTCCCTTCTTACAAACACTGACGAAAACAACAGCAGACTTTCTGAATTCCATGGCTACATTATCAGCACCACTCAATGACCTCTTACCTGAGATTTTCCCCATCGTTGCGGCTCATCTTCCGCTATCCTCAACTCCTTCAACCTTGTTGGCACTTGCTTTGACGAATCACCACCTCTCAGAGATAGTACTGCCGCTCGTGTACTCACGACTCATCCTCAAGAACGAAACAGATGCAATACAGGTACTGCAAAAGCTGCTGGCAGACCCACCTCTCGGCCGCGTCGTACGGGAACTGCACATCATGGCCGAGCTATCCCTTGCGACAAGGAACGGAAAAAACCCCTTTGATGTGATCAAAGGCGTTGAGAAGGTCGTTTCTCAAGGATCTTTACCGTTTATTCATACTTTGGGTCTCCACCTCACGAGCGGTTGGTTCTACGACAGCGACAACGAATTCCAATCGATTTCAGGTTACGGCCAGCTTCGCCCAGAGTTTTGGATGCAACTCAAGCAAAACTGCCCTCGCCTTCGTGGCCTCGTACTGAAGGGCTTTGGGGATGACCCTGATGAGCCGTGGTTGGATGAATCAGGACTGCTGGAAGTGCCTGTGAGTAAGATATCGGTGTCGATCACATTACTTTGTCTAACTCGACTCATCACAGGATATCACCAGCCTTACTTTGCGCTTCAAGCCATTTTCCATCAGTCAAGAAGGTTCTGATAAGCTCTTGAAGCATATCTCATCGCTGGCCTCAAACTTGCACACCCTAGACCTGGCCCCGAACTCGTCGGACTGGACATCCACGTCGTCTATTTTCTCCCTCAACTTCCCGCAACTTCGATCCATTAGTCTGACATCGTTCGAAAATGTCGATACTTCCGAGGCGATGGCCTTCTGGGAACGGCATTCATCCATCGAATATCTCAACGTTGGTTCCAACGATGTTGGGGCTCGCTGGATTTCCAATGAACTTCCAGCGAACTTCCTACCTAAGCTCAAGCACTTAAGAGTGTGTACACACCTGTCTTTTATATTGTCCTATCTAATTTTTTCTTTTAGGCCCATTTCAAAGATGTTCGACTACTCGCCCCCATTCTCAATCAGCTCCTAAGCCTATTTATCTGCGGCACCATCAACGCCCAGGTGCCTTATTTGCTCCGTTCGGTTCTACCAGAGGGTCTGTCCAACCTCAAAAGCTTAGCCATCGCGCAATTACCTTCAGCTAGTGGAAAGAATATCAATGTCGAAGGTAGTCTCTGGTACGAGAGCTCGGATGGAAAGTTCCACGAAGTCAAGGTGCAGAAGGGATCTAGGAACATCTTCGACAACTTCATCCATTCGATCGCTCGTGGTGCACCGAACGTAGAGGAACTAGGATTCCATGGTTATACGTTACAATTTTCAGACTTTGTGAGTGAACCATGCACCATCCAGATGGCACGTCTCTGACATGAACTTGAAGGCCGCTATCTCGAGTGAATTCTCTGAATTCGGAGCTCTACAACACCTCTATTACGAGGGCCCATACTCTTCTTATTCGGAAATGTCGGAAGAAGAGAAAAGTGAATACACCTCTCAGGTTAAGGAGTTTGCTGAGGCATGTACGAACTTGAAGTCGGTGAATGATGTTGGTGTTGATCTACCGAACGTATCCACGCGAGTACGTCGGGCGGAATCTGGAGAGATTGAAGCGGTCGAAATTGGAGCAGGTTTCGGAATGAAGATTGGGTACGATGACGAGGCGTTCCCTTGGGCACCTCAATGATTTGGAGAACGTTGGATATGAAATACTCTTAAGATCTTCAGTACGTCGTGTGCAACTTGTAGGAAAATTCATGTAGTACTTTGATCTTTGTTTTAGTATCTAGGCATAAATATGAAATATGGCACAACTGAAGCAAAATATCATTGCTGATTTTCTACCCTCAGGCATCACAGTGGTTGAAGCTTTCCTACTTACTCAATCATAGGATCGCGGCCCGAATTTCCGACACGACCGTGCCGCCCGTTGCAGGTGCTTCGACGCAGTCCTGAATATGAATCTTGATTCAAACTTCTTGCAAAATTGAATGTCTGCTTTTGGCCTTCTGATTCGCTCTGGGAAACAGAGCGTATATATAGTACCCTCTTGGAACACGGATGTCGTGGCATGGATCTTGATGACGAGTCAAAAACATGTACTACTTGGTTCAACTGTACTCGGAATTCGAGTCGCAGTCTCACAGATATAAAGGCGCATAATCCTCGAAATGGTTTAATCAACACAATCCGCTCTGCATAACGGAACTCACAATGGCCACGCTCGACAACCTTCTCCCAGAGATCTTTCCCATCGTTGCCGCTCACCTTCCACTCAGGGCAGCCCCACCCACATTACTTGCCCTCACGCTGACAAACCACCGCATTTCGGAGGTTGTTCGACCCCTGGTCTCTTCGCGCATCATTCTCAAGAATGAAGCTGCAGCCACGCGCGTTTTGCATAGGGTGCTGGATGACGCACCGTTTGGACGTGGGGTGCACGAACTACATATTGCGTCTGAGCTATCCGAGGAGACGCGAAAGGCGGAGATACCTTGCGATGTTGTTGGCCTTCTCGAAAGGGCTATTTCGGAGGGGCGCCTGCCGTTCGTGTATGCTTTGGGTTTGCATCTCCTGGGCCAATGGTACTACAACCAGGAAAGTCTGTGGCATGACACAAGCTGGCATGAGGTTCGGCTGCGACGCGCAGTATGGACAAACATCAAGAGTCAGTACTGTCCCCGCTTGAGCAGTCTGGCTTTCAGTGGTTTTCTTGATAATCACCACGAGCCCTGGCTTGCTGATTCTGGGATTCTGGATATACCAGTAAGTCTAAGATGGACGTTGAACTAAGGCCGCATGATTGATGGAAATTGAATTTAGAACCTCTCAAGACTCACATTGAATTTCCCCGAGTCTGAAGAGCATCAGCTCTCCCGAGCAGCTTCTGACAAGCTATTCAAGTACATTATCTCACTCGGAAGTTCATTGATCACCCTCGACGTGCATTCGAATCCATTTTGCGACAAAATCATGCAGTTTGACTTTCCCCAGTTACGGTCTCTCAGACTGGCAGGCTGGAGTCAGAAAGACACATCTCATGCCATGTCGTTCTGGGAACGTCATCCACTCATCGAAATGCTTGATCTTGGAACGCAGTTTGAACGTGAAGACTCCCGTGTCAATGGCTGGTTATCAGCCGATATTCCATCTCATTTTGATCATGGAGATGTCCGTGCCAATGCCTGGTTTTCAGCCCATATTCCACCTCATTTTCTCCCAAACCTTCGACATCTCAGGGTGACTATCTTTCAGTACCATTGAGCTTTGAAACTTGAACTGATCTAGACCTTTTTGTCAGGCACATATGAAGGATGTTTTGCGTCTCGCCCCAATCCTCAATCAACTCACGGGGCTCATGATTCCACTTACTTGCAATGGACAAGTCCCATATCTGCTTCGTCAGGTTCTTCCAAACGGTCTTCCCAATCTCAAGAATCTTTGCATCTCTCAAACCGCCATGCACGAATCCACCGATGGACTCTCTCAGGCGACCAGAAACGAACATACTGTCGGTACCAGCAAGGAAGGAACTTCCTGGTGCGAGACCGTCCACGGTGCGTTCAACGACCTCCAGGATGCAAGACTTACCATTTTCGGAAACTACCTCCATTCCGTCGCGCGCGGGGCGCCTAATCTCGAGGAGCTTGGATTTTATGGCCACTACTACCAGCTATCCCAATTTGCGAGTGTTCCGTTGTTCTATAATCATTATTGCTCATAATCTACCTAGGCTGAAATTGCGGGCGATATGGCGCT
>Ga0247742_10003338_pt1 | contig 10146 bp, 17 predicted proteins | sample UWRJL208509C2_FD_180944 | JGI IMG/M metagenome (GOLD analysis project Ga0247742, IMG submission 180944) | Plant litter microbial communities from Arlington Agricultural Research Station in Wisconsin, United States - UWRJ-L208-509C-2 | ecosystem: Environmental > Terrestrial > Plant litter >... | reverse complement strand
GAAGGTGGACTCTTTATCTGCGGATACATGTCGTGCCAAGGTGGCGAACAGCCTGCTCTTCAAGCCTACCCCCTCCCGCCCTCTCTGAAGGGCGGGGATTGTAATGGTTCAGCTTCAACATGCTGCCTTCGCCAGTTCTTTACTTTCAATCCGTTTTACTCTCAACATATTACATACCGATCCCAACTCAAATCTTAGTGTACTTTACGCCTTCCATGAAATGTGCCATATTTGATCGTACTATATCTTGCTGTCTATAGTTTTCTTACATGCTCTTGTTCTTTAGATTGACTGTATGTGTACATATCCTCCAGTGTTACCACCATCCTCTAGATATTGTTGTCACAACTTATTCTGCGAGCATCGTTCTGGAACTCCGCAGTTTGCGACTTTGTGACTCTGTCCTCCGAATTATCATGAGGTACATCGTCATTACAGATCATGGATGCAGCGAGCGCGCATACGCAATAAATTCGAATGGCCCGGTCTACTTGGAGTTTTGATTGAAGTAGAATTCGAATGTGAGATCAAGGTTTCGGTCGAAGACTACGTGGGCCGATAAGACGAACGAGGAATGCCAGAGCCACTTGGACGTGCAGAGGCAGATGGTGGGCGTTTTGGCACACCACGAGAGGGACCTGAGTTCGTGTCTGATGCATTGATTAGAATAACGATGCGAAATTGACTCTACGAGGGGGTATACCTGTCCGAGGAGGAGCAGCACTACGGACGCCTCGAGTTGAAGCCCGGGTTCCTCGTACGCCTCGTATCCCACCTCTAATAGCTCTCTCGCTCTTTTCACGCTCCATTCGTTCCTTCTCTTCACGTTTCTGTTGCTCTTGCTTTTCACGCTCCTGTCTCTGCTTTTCCTCTTGCTCTCGTCGTGCGGCCTCTTCTGCTTCACGGCGTTCTCTTTCAATGGCTTCCTTCTGCTCCTGTATGATAAGTTCTTCGTCCTGGTGATTTTGTGAGTGTGCATATTGTGACAAACGATGAACAAGCGTACAGCCTCTGCTCCATTCCACTTGTTGTCAAAGATAAGACGAGCGAAATCCTCAGATTTCGATAGGATACCAATGTATTTATTGAGAAGAGCATCGGTCTGGGTTATCTGCGCCGCGACGCGCTAAAAGCACACAAACACGTGAGCACCGTGTCTAGGTAAGGGTAATCAAGAGACTGACTTCGTTTGCAGAACCTGTGTCTTGTAGTGCTTCGTGAAACAGTTCAAAAGACGCGTTCAACTTCTTCAGAATGAAGACATCGCTCTTAAGCTTCTCATCTCGAAGTTCACGGGCCCTTTGACGTGCCACTTCGGGGTCTTGCACTTCCTCCACCTCTTCTTCACGTTCTTCATCCTCTTCAATGAGCTCTTCGTCAACATCACTCTTCCCACCACGCGTCGGCGTCGAGAGATCTGCTTGCGGATGAGGTTGTGGCGGAAGATTGAATTTGGCGAGAAGACTGAAGGGTTTGCTCATAATGGGAGTTTGATCTCCAAGAGAGAGTTCAGATAGGGAAAGGTCATCGCCTCCAGGTCCTGTCCGAGAGGAGTGAGATGAATCGGAGGGAAATGACGGTGAATCCATCGAGAGTAGACGCGATCCACTGGCACTGAAGTCTGGGGAGTCGGACATGATTGACAAGGACTCAAAGCTGTGATTTGCGTTGAATACAGTCCCAGAAAGAAATAGATAAATAACCTTTGCACCCTGATCGTAGTTGACAATGAAAGCAAGATGACGACCGATCCATTCATTGAGGATCGGCATCACGTGACAGGCGGCGCGAGCTAACTTTTCATCTCAAATTCTGCTGCTGTTCGTACTTGACTCTCGGATATGCCTGTCTCAAAACGCAAGCGGCCTAGCAGCCCTGAAGGAGAAGTCTGGGAAGATGCATCCTCATCTTCAAGCGGCTCTGAGCAGGACACATACGACATCTCTTCAGCACTAGTAGGAAAAAGACCAAAAATTACTCAACATGCAGACGACGACGACGACGATCTTGCGGCATTCATCCAAAATTCGATAGCCAAGAGAGCAGTCAAGGAGGGCACTCAAGTTGTTAAAATTGCTAAAGGGAAATCGAAGATGTCAAAGGGAGAGGTTGGAGGAGGGAGTTTCCAGAGCATGGGTGAGTTTCTCTTGCTCCTCGACGGTGTTGTACTTATGCCCATGATCAGGTCTCCATCCATCTTTGCTGCGATCCCTAACGCTTCAGGGCTATCGGATACCAACACCTATTCAGAGATTATCTATACCTACCCTACTGGCCAATCCTCCTAAGGATCTTGTTGGTATGGCTCGCACTGGTTCTGGAAAGTCTCTTGCCTTTATGGTCCCTCTCGTACAGCGGCTTGGAGGTCGTCACTCTACAACTTTTGGAGCAAGGGCTCTTATTCTGCTCCCTACTCGTGAACTGGCCCTTCAGGTTATGAAAGTCGGAAAAGAACTTGCACGAGGCTTCCAAGGCGGTCGTGGCGACCACGCCGGTGACAAGGAAGAGGAAGAGGAGAAAAGAGGAGAAAACCTACGCTGGGGCTTAGTAGTCGGTGGAGAAGGTCTTGATGAGCAATTTGAGATGATGACCAGTAATCCTGATGTGTAACTATCGTTTCGTATCTCTTCATGCGTTATGCTAACTCTCTAAACCTAGAATCATCGCAACTCCAGGTCGACTGCTTCATTTAATTGTCGAAATGGACCTCGACTTCAAGTCTGTGCAATATGTGGTGTTCGACGAGGCAGATCGATTATTTGAAATGGGGTTTGAAGTTGCACTGAACGAAATCCTGCAACGTTTACCTTCCTCACGGCAAACAGTTCTCTTCTCTGCCACGTTACCCAAGTCCCTCGTCGAGTTCGCCAAAGCTGGCCTCCAGGATCCCAAACTTGTTCGTCTCGATGCAGAGAGCAAGATCAGCTCTGACTTGAAGATCGCTTTCTTCTCGGTCAAGCAAGCTGAAAAAGAAGCGTGCCTTCTCTCGCTATTGCGTGATGTCATCAAAGTTCCCCTCGGTGAAAACAAAAAAGAGGACGATGCCTCAACGGACAAAAAGAAGAAGAGCAAATCGAAGCTCACCGAACAATTCACTGCGCCTCATCAGACTCTCATTTTCGCCGCCACCAAACATCACGTCGAGTACTTGTTAAATCTCTTAACCTTCGCTGGATATGCTGTCTCGCATATATACGGCTCTCTGGATCAAGGTGCGCGAACGTACCAAATGGATCAGTTCCGCCGTGGTATCACCAACATCTTGGTGGTCACGGACGTTGCTGCTCGAGGAATTGACATTCCTGTGCTCGAAAATGTTGTGAACTACGACTTCCCGCAGGGTGCTCGTGTGTTCGTTCATCGTGTGGGTCGCACGGCCAGAGCTGGTCGTCAAGGCTGGGCATGGTCTTTCGTCACCAATTCCGAGTTACCCTACCTTCTGGACCTACACCTTTTCCTTGGACGGCCTCTTGTCAATGATGTAGCGGGGGATGGCGATCAGGCATACACCGAGTCTCTCGTCCTTGGAAACTTCCAGCGAGAGAAGATTGACGAGGACGTCGAATATCTGCGATCCCTTGATGCTGCTCACCACTCACTGCCCACATTGCGCGACGTAATGAAGAGAGGTCATGCGATGTACGAGCGGAGCAAAGGCAAAGCTAGTCCTCCGAGTTATAAGCGAGCGAAGGAGATGACGAAGGATCCGAAATGGCTACTTGCCAACTCCGAGTCAGGCATACATCCTGTCCTCCTTAGAGGCCCCGGTGCCCAAGAAATGCGTGAGCTGGAGGAAGTAAGAAAGAATCTCCTTCGCTCGGTAAATGCCTTCACACCTTCTGAGACCGTATTCGAAGTGGGCTCAAAGGGGAGCTCAGAGACCGCTGCATTGATGAAAGAGCGACGGAAAGCTCTCAAGAAGTCTGCAGAACGAGCCATAGCGTCTTCGTCGGTGGTTCAGGATGATGATTCTGAAGAGGAATCGCACCCGAAGATGCAGGATGTCGAAATGGCCGACGAAGAGGATATTGTGGTATGTGAAGGTCGAATATTCATTTTGTAATATATGCTAATTTCATTCGACAGGCTGTCTTCGGTGCATCAGACAAAAAGAAAGGCTTCCGTGATGAAGAGTACTACATGAAATATACGCAGAAAGATGCTATGTCAGAGAAAGGGTAAATCACCCCCACTTGTCCTTCACTCTCACCTGACCAGATATCAGATACTCTCTGAACGATGGCGCTTCGTCCTTCGTCAAGCAAGCTCAGAACGTGACATTTGATCTAACGAATGACGAAGGCAAGGCGGATCGGAAAAAGCTAACGTGGGACAAGAAGAAAAAGAAATTCATCCAAGGAGACGGGGCTGGTGCGGACAACGTGAAGATGGTCAGAACTGAAAACGGCACAAAATTACCAGCGACATTCAGGAGTGGTCGATTCGATGAGTGGAAATCGAAGAGCAGGGTCAGCCTACCACGGAACGGGGAGACAGAGAATGCATCACGCGGCAGCAAAAAGCCTATGGGTCCTGGTGGGCATAGGTTCAAGCACCACAAGATCGTGGCTGCAAAACCACTGGACAAACTCAGCACGGATTACGAGAGGAAGGTGCGTCAAGGAAAGAAGAAGGCAGAATCAGGAGAAGGGCCGACGGAAGGGCAACAACAACAGGGCGCTCCCAGAGGCAAGAAGGTAGTTGCGCGGCGGGGTGGCAAGACATTCGGACGTGTCAAGTCTGAGATCAAGTCTGCTCAACAAATCAGAAAGGACAGGATGGTCATGGAGAAACGGAGAGCCAAAAATGCTCGCCCGAGTCATTCTGGTGGTGGCAGTGGAAGGAAGAAAGGCCGAAGGTAGCATGTCCAGAAACACAAATCCATTATTACTGCGTATACAATACTATTATCGTTCTCAACTCTCTGCATACTCCCATTTTGCTCCGCTGCCGGGAATCGTCATAACTTGGTTCCCTTCCAGCAGATCTACACCCACACTTCGCAGAGCGTTCACGCACCACTCCGGGTACCCGCTGTCGCCAAAATACTGCGCGAAGAATGATCGTAGGTAGTCGGGGAATCTCCCCGCGATGATGGCCTCTCGAGCTCGGCCCATGACTTGGGCCTGGAAGACGACATTGTGCATTGTCAGAGCTAAGAAAAGAGGGTATTAGTGAGGTTTTGACGCAACGATAAAAGGAGGCTACCATGAGCTGCGGCTGTTTCGTGAGTAACGGTATGGTGGAGGATGGCTCTTGACACTTTGTCCGCGCAGGTTGGGCATGGGCATGTCTCGTCCAAAGGACCAAAGTCTTTCGCGTGTTTGCTCAGCTCTAATGGTAATGAGAATATTGGCATTAGAACACTGGTTTGGACACTTACTGAGATTTAGTGGCCCGTTATGTGTGAGCGCAACTCCAAAGCGAGCGGTGCGAGTTGGGAATACACAGTCAGCCTGCGTTAGGCATTAAGTATTTGAATTTCAGAACTGAAAGTGCCGTACCATGTCAACTCCCAGTGCGACACAGACCAGCAGATCTTCTGCGAAGCCGATTCCCATGGAATATCTAGGACCTGCAAGCTGGTGAGAGGGGTTCGAAGGTGCGATTATCAGGCACGTACGTTCTTCGGGCAGCTTCTCTGCACACTGTTTGATTCTTTGTAAAATCTAAGTAAGATGGAAAGTCCAGTTCATGAAGGAGACCCACATGCGCCAGAAAACGTCTGTGATTTCTATGAGTTCATGAGGGGATGTATCTTTTGGGCATGACAATCACCTTTCTCTTCACCGCCACTGAGTCCACCAATGGCGTAACCCGCTACACCATCTCTCCTCGCAATCATTGCTTCTAAGCATCGATCTCGTAATGTTGGATCGAGGCCACCTTGAACGATCGCGAAAAGGTTTTGGGTGTCTTTCTTGCCAGATTTTTCGTGCTGTGCAATACATCGATCAAGCCACCGGACTGATCTCTCCATGGCTTCCTCGACTCGAGCTCCAGTTGTTAGACTTGACACTTGATTTGGCCATAAATTAGCTTGAGACCTGGGTACGGTAATGCGTCCACAAACCTACATCGTCGAGCTGCATAATAATATCTGCTCCGATCGTGTGTTGTATTGAAATACTTTCCTCTGGCTTAAAAATCATTCAGAGTTGATTTTTAAAAAAGGCGGTAAACGACTCACTGTCAGCATCGTAGGTTCTCCAGTGAACGGACTCGCAAACAAGGCTCCTTCTTCGGTGATTGTGGTAAATTTGCTCAGCGATACCAACTGAAATCCACCGCTGTCCTAAAAGGAGTGGTAAGATATAGTTTTAGAGACCAAGCGCGCCTACTTGGAAGGTGGAAGGTACACGGACTGTAAGCAAGTTGCGGTTCCAGCCTTGAAACTTGTGGGCGCCTCCAGCCGCGTCGAGGACTTTCAAGCCTGGTCGAAGGTTAAGGTGGTAGGTGTTGTTGAGTATCAGAGTCACTCCTAGGGCTTCCATCTGCTGAGATGTTAGGCCTTTAATTGCGGCCTGTGTTGCAACTGGCATGAAGGTTGGTAGCATCGTAACGCCATCTGGGAATACATGAGTTCTTCTGTAAAGGTGGGACTTGTGCTGCAGTGCACACTTACGCGCCAGTTTCATGCGAGATACGCGAGCTTTTGTAGTATGGCATTTTGCGATGACCTCGAATTCCATTGCAACGCGTGCGGTGCGAACCAGATTGAGTGCCAGATTGGGACGTCCCTCTGCAAGAGAGGTTAAGACCTAGAATTAAATTGGGTTTCACGTGCTCGGCGTTGACGGTTCCGCTGGCGGGGCAGCTGCATTTCCGGTGGTTTGTTATGGAGGTCAATGCCAAATAACGGGCTCATGAGAGTGTCGTGTCCGCAACGCTTTCGACATTCTTCGCAACCCACAGGGGTTTTATTCGTCGACCATGTTGCGCGCTGCATTGACCGCGTCGCTTCTTCTAATTCTACCTTCTGTTCATGGTTTCTATCTTCCGGGAGCTGCGCCACGCAGCTACGCGGAGGGCGAAAAGGTCGACCTTTTCGTCAATGCCTTGACACCAATGCTCTCCGGAACCAGCGACGCGAAGCTGGTGCGTCTGCTTACTCTTGCGATATAGACGTCCTAGACTAATTATGTGTCACAGAAATCTCTCATCAATTGTAAGCGGAACATCCAATCTAGTCTCAGCACGATCTTTATGTCAACTCACCACAGACGACTACTATTCAAAATTTCGCTTTTGTGAACCGAAAGACGGCCCTCAGAAGCAGGCAGAGTCGTTGGGATCAATTTTGTTTGGTGACCGTATCTTCAACTCACCTTATGATGTATGTATACTCGCAGTTTGTATGTGCACACTTATTGATTTGCAACTCTTAGATCCAAATGCTCAAGGAAAATGGCACATGTCGGACACTCTGCCATGTCCCAGATGTTACTGGAGACGATGCCAAGTTTATCAATGATCGCATTCGTGAAGACTACGCGATAAATTGGCTGATAGACGGACTTCCTGCGGCCGAGATGAAAGTGGACACAAGGACGAAGGAGCTTTTCTTTGATATGGGCTTCAATCTGGGAGACAACGAGGGCAAACGCCAGAATCTACCAGCGCTCAATAACCATTATGAGATTGTATTGCGGTGTGTGAAATTCTCATCATTTCAAACTTGCACTCAGTTTCCTGGTAGATACCACCGCCCTACGCCAACCACATACCGCGTTGTCGGTGTTCTCGTTTGGCCAGCAAGGTACTTGCCACACAAAATATCACGACTTGTTATCCTAATCCTTGCCTTAGCATTGGAGGTCCTCAAACAGCCACGGCGAATTGTGATATCAAAGATGACAACCCTCTGATTCTGAGCGAAGACGGAGAGCAACCCATCCGATATACCTATCGGGTGATTTGGAGTGTGAGACGAATAGTTTCTAACTGTTTTTTCAGCACCACTAAATTGTATGTCCCCTGCGATAGGAATCCGATACGCCATGGGTAAGCATCTCATTTATAAGACCATATTTCATTCTCTGAATGTCACTAGGCAACCCGTTGGGACAACTATCTCCATATCTTCGATCCGCGTATCCACTGGTTCAGCCTCATCAACTCCATTGTCATCGTAGTGTTCCTGTGTGTCATGGTATCAATGATTCTCTTCCGAAGTGTTTCTCGAGATGTGCGTTCTCTTGCTAAGCTTTGCGATCCCAGATGACTGACGAACTCTTTCAGATCAACCGTTACAATGCGATAGATCTCAGTGTACTGCCATATTTCTTGCCTCATGCTTTCCATGCTAATATATTTGTAGGAGGACGTCCAAGAGGACTGGGGTTGGAAACTCGTCCATGGCGAGGTCTTCCGTTCACCCAAAAACCCACTACTTTTGGCTGTGATGGTCGGCAATGGCGCTCAGCTGTGCGCAATGGTTGCCGTAACACTAGGTCAGTGCTGGATTATCTCCCTCATTCTAAGTTCTCATGTGGATTCATAGTTTTCGCATTATTCGGATTCCTCTCCCCTTCCAACCGCGGATCACTCGCTACTGTCATGATGGTTTGCTGGTCTCTCTTCGGAAGGTGCTTCATCCTACTGTCACCATCTTTCTTTCTTTTTGATATAATATTCCCAGCATTGGAGGATACTTTTCCAGCCGTGCGTATGCCTCCCTCGGAGGTTCAAATCGTAGAAAGAACGCCTTCGTTACTGCAACAGCATTGCCCACGTACGTTTACATCTAGTCGCCTGAAAACACCTTTTAATTGTAGTGGACTCTAGCCTCATTTTCATCATCGTCTTCATGCTCAACTTCTTCTTGCTCACTGCCGGTTCCTCTGGTGCCGTTCCATTTGGTATGATCCCTTCGATGCTCAAATCCACCTGCATGCTCAAGTATTTGCAGGAACCATGGCCTTGATTATTGTCCTCTGGTTCGGCATTTCTGCACCTTTATCTGCTGTTGGATCTTACTTTGGGTCAAAGAGCGGGGTAAATATATTTACTTACTGCTGCAGTCCTCGATCTGACTGTTTGCTCCGCAACAGGCCATTTCAACCCCTGTTCGAGTAAACCCAATTCCCCGACAGATCCCTCCTGGACCGAAATACCTCAAGCCATGGGTAATGCCAGTCATCCTTTATTGGCACAGGTTCTGAGGGTTTTTTTGTTTGTTTAGGCGGCAGCTCTTCTTAGCGGAATTCTTCCTTTCGGTACTAATCTTTTGCCCTCTGTTTCATATCACACCATACTCATTCTACCTTAGGCGCCGCATTTGTCGAGCTCTACTTTGTGCTCTCTAGTCTCTTCGCATCAAGAGCATACTACGCTTTCGGGTTCTTGGCCTTGACAGCAGGAATCGTGGCTCTGACGACTGCAACCGTCTCCATTCTCTTCACTTACTTCCTACTATGCGCAGAGGAATACCGGTAAGTGGTTTTGATGTGAAAGCCTTGAAGTAACTGATTAACTTGCGACGGTCAGGTGGCACTGGAGGTCGTTCGTTATCGGAGGTGGAAGTGCTTTCTGGGTTCTGGCCTATGGTCTGTTCTATTGGGCCTCTCGCCTCCGGTTAGATTCCATGTCAAGTGTGATCTTATATCTGGGATATCTATTCTTGATCTCCTTGCTCGACTTCCTCATCACTGGTATGACCATACTCCTGTCATCAAAGATTGCGACCTGACTCCATTCTTTAGGAACCATCGGTTTCCTAGCCTCGTATTGGGCCGTTCGGAAGCTGTATAGCGCCATACGCATCGATTAGACGGACTAATTATTCTATGTACATAGATGAATATTAATAAAGTGGGGGGGAGGTGCCTCCATGTGGACGCCATTAGTGCTCAAATTAATCTGACGCTGCAAGTACGAGTAATTTGTCCTTCCCCGCACGCAAAACAGCTATCCGGTCATCCAATAAGTCTGCTTGAGTGATTTTGTATTGCCCGTCTTGTATAACTTGGTTGTTCAGGTAAAGCCCCTTGGAGGCTACGAGATTTCGGGCCACAGCTTCAAGCAGTGTCAATCGTAAAAGTCTACGCATGGTAATTTCTGGACTTACAGTTCGAGGTTACCAATCCATACTTGGCAGCTAGTTTCGCCGCTGTCGTCTCGAAAAGCTCTTGTTGAGTAACTTTA
>Ga0247742_10003337_pt1 | contig 10147 bp, 15 predicted proteins | sample UWRJL208509C2_FD_180944 | JGI IMG/M metagenome (GOLD analysis project Ga0247742, IMG submission 180944) | Plant litter microbial communities from Arlington Agricultural Research Station in Wisconsin, United States - UWRJ-L208-509C-2 | ecosystem: Environmental > Terrestrial > Plant litter >... | reverse complement strand
TCCAAGCGGCTGCCTGCCTGAGAACGGTCAACTTGTAAACCGGGCGACCTATCCAGACCTGTGGGCACTGTACGCGCCCATCGCAGTTACCGACGCGGTTTGGCTGGCAACGCCGTATCTGAGCCGGGGCCTGCCGTCCAGCGGTGACGGCTCGACTACCTTCCGCATGCCGGACACGAACGGTAAGCATGCGGATGGCAATACGCCTGCTGCCGCCTTCCTGCGTGGCTACGGCAAAAACTCGGCGGGGACGCCGGGTCTGTTCCAGCTTGATCAATCGCAAGGGCACGAGCATGGCGCTACCTCCGCAAGTTCCAACCCATTCCCGCTAACAGCTCCTAGCGGTACAGGCCCTAATGTATCCGGCTGGTATTTCTCTTCGGGATTCGCAGCACGCACAGGCCCACAAGTTGCCAGTAGTGGAATTATTACTGATGGCACCAACGGAACACCACGAGTCGGTAATGAAACTCGTCCAGTCAGCGCAACTGTTATCTGGTGCACCGTTGCGGCGAAGAACGCGACTAACTTTGGCAGCGTTGACGTAACCGCTTTGGCCGGTCAAGTTACATCGCAGGGCGCCCAAATAACCGCCCTTGATAATACGAAGCAGACCAAACCTACACGGACTGCTGAATTAGCCCTTACCACCGGTGGTTCGTTTACTATTGCGCACGGAATGAACCCTCCACCCACTGACTTCAACGGTTATGTGGTGTGCAAGATTGCAGAAGGTGGTTTTGTAGTAGGGGAATTGGTTAAATACTCTCTACGTCTTTTGACTGCGCAAAACGCCGACATCGGTATGCAGTTTTCTGCTGATTCCACTAACGTCACTGTTCGCCAACCTGCGGCCTATGGACTCATGAACAAGACTACTGGTGTAGGTTTTGCTCTCACCCTGGCCAACTGGCGTGCAATTATCGAGTATCGACCATGAGTACTATTTACTGTGTAACGCCGGAAGGTGTTCAGCTCGGTTTGTTTGATGGGACTGTACCTGAAGTCCCATACGTAGTTGTGGAGGAAATGCCTGAACAATTCGATCAACTCTGGCTGTTTCCCGGCTGGTCGGAAAGTCCTTCGCAGCTTCGTGCTGTTGAACTGCAATGGCAAACCGAAGAGATGGCTACAATTGCCAATCAACTTTTGGCCATTGAAGAAGAAGCCGAAGACGCATTGCCTGGCACACGGAAACAGTGGCTGAACTACCGCACTGACGTGCGGTTGTGGCACGAAGCTCCGGATTTCCCCGATCAAACTAAACGACCAGTGAGGCCCGAATAATGGCTAATTCTCTTGCATGGCTGAGATCCAAGATCCCGCTCGGTCTGTTGTTCGGCGGGACTGGACAAACAACATTGGCGGGGATTAAGGCGGCATTCGGTATTACCTCTATCGAAACGATCCTCAATGCGCCGTGGCGCGACTTAACTGCTAGTCGTGCCGCAGGTAATCCCTATACAAGTACCGGGTTCTTCATCAGTATTACGGTTCTCAACAGTGGTGCGTCCGGGGGATTCGGGCCGACCATCACGGTTGTGCACGCGGGCAATACCACCACGCATGCGAACGGGCCAGCCCAAACGACGGGGGCGGGCAATATGTCGTCATGCATCACCCTGTGGATTCCTAACGGCGCCACCTATACCCTGACCCTTGCAAACGCCACGCTGTATAAGTGGAACGAGACAAGGCCTGCTTAAGGACTCTGGAGCATAACATGATCAATGCCGATATCCAGGGCCTGGAACCGGGGTCCCTGGTAGAACTTTTTGAGGTAGACGCTAGCAATCTGGGGGCCGAGATTTACCGGTTTCATTCCCAACTGGTGGTTGGCAGTATCTTCTTCCAGGGACTGGAATACTCACCGTGGCCGGTCGAGTGTTCCGGATTCGAGATGACTGGTACGGCAAAACAACCCGTACCCAATATCTCCCTGGGGAACGTTGACGGTTACATTGGAGCCCTGTGCATTTACTTCAAAGACCTGGTGGGTTCCAAAGTAACTCGACGCCGGACAATGAGTAAATACCTGGATGGCATGCCCGAAGCAGACCCCGATGAGGAATTTCCCCCAGACGTATGGTATGTGGAACGCAAGTCGCTCCAAAACTCCACACGTGTCCAGTTCGAACTCTCCTCGCCTTTGGACTTCGAGGGCCAGCAACTACCCCGGGGTCAGATCATTGCGAATACCTGCCGATGGTTAACTATCGGCGGATATCGTGGCCCCTATTGCGGCTACAACGGCCCCCCAGTGGCAACCGAGTACGACATAATAACGACCGACGCCTCGAAGGACAAGTGTGGCGGACTGGTCCGGAGTTGTAAACTCAGGTATGGCGAACTCAACCCTCTACCATACGGTTCCTATGCAGCGGCGGGGATGATTCGATGAAAGTTACAACTCAAGCGTCAATTGACCAACACATAATTTCCCAGTACCCGCGTGAGGCTTGCGGTTTCCTGCTGCAAAACGGTACTTACTTCCCGTGCGTCAACGTGGCGGGAGACAAGGAGGAACACTTCAGGATCAGTGCTGAGGACTGGACTAAAGCCGAGGACTTATCACCAATCGTTGGTGTGGTTCACTCTCACCCGAACTGGACTGAGAAAGCCTCGGAAGGTGATCGAGTTAGTTGCGAGTCCAGTGGGTTGCCCTGGTACATCTACAGCGTCCACACCAACCAGGAGGGTGAGGTGTACCGCTCGGGTATGTCTGTTATCGAGCCCAGTGGCTATAAATCACCACTGGTTGGTAGGCCTTTCCACCATGGCACACTCGATTGCCTGCAGATAATTCTCGACTATTACTCTTGGGAACTCGGCATTGACCTGGGGAAGTATGAGCGAGAAGACGACTGGTGGATGAGTGGTAAAGATTACTACCGGGAACTTCTGCCTCTGGCTGGCTTTAAGAAAGTGGCTGGTGAAAACGTCGAAGATATCGTTCTGATGGAAGGTGATGTTGTCCTGATGCAAATCAAGTCACCCGTCCCCAACCACGCTGCCATCTACCTGGAACACGGTACGCTGAAAAGTCAGTCAGGACTCCACCCCACGCCTGGCAGCATTCTTCACCACATGTACGGAAACGACTCGAAGCGAGATGTCTTCGGGGGTTATTGGCTGAGACACACAGTTAGTATCTGGAGATATCATGGCTGATTTAGTTGCGGGTGAAAGATTAAGAACCATTCGACTGTACGGGGTCCTGGGCAACAAGTTTGGCCGTTTTCATGAAATGGTCGTATTCACCCCCAAAGATGCCATCCGGGCACTTTGCTCAATGCTGCCCGGCTTTGAAAAGTTCCTTACCGAAGCCCGGGACAAGGGGTTAACCTTCGGGGTCTTCGTTGGCAAGAAAAACGTTTCTCACGAGGAACTCGGACACCCGGCCTTCAAAAGTGAGGAGATTCGTATCGCACCCATCATCCAGGGGAGCAAGCGAGCCGGACTCATCCAGACCATTGTTGGTGTGGTACTACTGGTGGCTTCCTTTTTCTACCCGGCACTTCTGCCTCTGGCGGTATCCGTGACCCTCGGTGGTGTGGCTGCAATGCTTGCACCTCAGACAAAAGGCCTGGGGTCAGCGGATGATGTGAACAATCGACCCAGCTACTCTTTCAATGGACCGGTCAACACCAGCGCCCAGGGTAACGCTATTCCCATTCTTTACGGTGAGATGATCGTGGGTAGTGCGGTGATCAGTGCTGGCATTTACGCCGAGGATCAGCAATGAAACTTAATCTCTTAGCCGTAGCTGTAGCAAGAGCCAACAGGGAGATTTCCGCTAAGAGCATCTCCGGATTTAAAGGGGGAGCCGAGAAGGCTCCTAGAGCTCCAGTCGAAGCCCCGGATAGCCTGGCCAGTATCGCCTACGCCAACATCCTCGACCTGGTGTCAGAAGGTGAAATTGAGGGCCTGGTGGACGGCTATCGTTCCGTGTACCTCAACGAGACTCCGGTCCTGAACAGCGATGGGTCCGAGAACTTTCCGAGAATGAACCTGCAAACCAGGAACGGTACTCAGGATCAGGAACACATCACCGGTTTCCCGAGCGTAGAAAGTGAGGTATCGGTAAATTACCCCCTGCTGTACACGGCCCCGTACGTAAAGACCCTTACCAACAACCAATTGTCTGCGGTCCGTATTCGCCTGGCAACCAGCCGCATGACCGAACAGAGTGCCAGCACCGGTGACACCAATGGGTCCTACGTCGCCTATCGTGTGGAGTTACAAGTCGGATCGGGCCCTCGTAACACCGTACTGACCAGTGCATTCTCCGGCAAGACTACGGACCTGTACGAGCGTTCCCACCGGATCGAGTTGCCGCCGTCCAACGACGGCTGGACCTTCTGGGTGATCCGTACTACCTTCGATTCCACTTCCGGGCTGATCGTCAACAACACCAGCGTGGTATCTTACACCGAGATTGTGGACGCCAAGTTTCGTTATCCGAACAGCGCCCTGGTGGCAATGAAGTTCGATGCCTCCCAGTTTAACTCGACTCCAACTCGTGCGTACCACATGCGTGGCGTCCGCGTCCGCGTCCCTTCCAACTATGACCCCGTCCTGCGCACTTACTCCGGTGTGTGGAATGGTACCTTCAAGGTGGCATATACCAACTGCCCGCCCTGGATCTACTATGACCTGCTGACCAACGAACGTTATGGTTTGGGTCACATGGTTAAACCCTTCCAGGTTGACCGTTATGAACTGTACCGAATTGCTCAGTATTGCGATCAAATGGTATCGGATGGTAAAGGTGGTTTGGAGCCCCGTTTTACCTGTAACCTTTACCTGCAACAACGGGCCGACGCACTGAAGGTACTGCAAGACATCGCTGCCATTTTCCGTGGCATGAGCTATTGGGGGTCCAGCCAAGTATTCGCTTCCTCAGATATGCCTGAGGACCCAACCTATACCTATACCAACGCCAACGTGATCGATGGTAATTTCGACTACGGGGGAACTGGCGGTAAAGCCAGGTTCAGCGTTTGCTTGGTGTCCTGGAATGACCCGAACGATTTCTACCGAGCCAAAGTCGAGTATGTTGAAGATCGGGAGCAATTAGCCCTATTCGGACACCGTCAGACCGAGGTAACTGCCATCGGTTGTACCTCCCAGGCTCAAGCCCAGAGACTCGGACGCTGGACCCTGTTGACCAACAAACTGGAAACCGACACCGTTAACTTTGCCGTCTCCCTGGATGGCATTTTGGTCAGGCCTGGCAAGATCGTTAGGGTCGCAGACAACGCACTGGCTGGTCGGCGTATCGGCGGACGCATCAAGAATCCAACCATCAACTCCATTGAGCTCGATTCGGAAGTCGAGGTATTCACTGGGGACACCGTTACGGTGATTATGCCTAACGGGGTTGCGGTATCCCGTGTAGTCAAGGATGTCGGTATTCCGGTATCCTTCGACAGTATGCTCGAGGATTTCTCCAACACCGAGATTACCTGGGACACCATCTCCACGGCTGAGTCCGTACATCTGATCACCGTTACTGAGGACTTCCCGGATATCCCGGTGGACCAATCCATCTGGGCGGTTGATAGTCCCACACTGGCGACCCGGCAGTTCCGCATTCTTTCGATTCAAGAGGATTTCTCCGGCGAGAACATGCAGTTCAAAATCACAGCCACCAAGCATGTGAGCGCCAAGTTTGATGCCGTGGATACAGGAACCCGTATCGAATCCCCGCCAATAACGGTTATTCCTCCCAGTGTACAGGCTCCGCCAAGCAACGTTGTACTCTCCTCAGACTGGTCTGTGTCCCAGGGCCTAGTCAATACCACGATGAACATCGTGTGGGATGGTTCTGCCAACGCTGTCGCCTATGAGGTTCAGTGGCGTTACAACAACGGTAACTGGATTCGGGCAGGGAGAACTGGTTCTACCAGGTTCGAGGTTGTTGGCATTCTTGCGGGTCGGTACCAAGCACGCATTCAGGCGTTCAACTCGAACGGACTTGGCTCGGTGTGGGCCAACTCCATTGAGTATACCCTTGACGGTAAGACAGAGCCACCTCCGACTGTAACCTTCCTTACGCCGGAGGAACTGGTGTTCGGTATCCACCTCAAGTGGGGTTTCCCCGAGGGGGCGAATGCTGATACTACTCAGAGGACTGAGATTTGGTACGGGCTTTCAAATGACCTCAGCGAGGCCACCAAACAGGGAGATTATGCTTACCCGCAAGACAGCATGGTAATGATGGGGCTCAAAAGTAATTCGGCCTTTTACTTCTGGGCACGCCTGGTTGATAGGATTGGTAACGTTGGGGCGTTCTTCGGGCCGGTGTATGGCCAGGCGGAACAGGACGCTTCCGATATCCTCGACTACCTGACCGGTAAGATCGACGAGACTCAGCTCGCCCAGAACCTTCTGGACAAGATCGAGGGCGGCGATGATGCCATGGTGGCCGTCGAGGCCCTGATCAATCAACTCGCTGCCATGTATACCATCAAAACCCAACTGACGGTAGATGGCAAAACTTACCTGGCGGGCATTGGCGTTGGTGTAGAGAACAACGAGGGGATCATCGAGTCACAGGTAATTGTTGCGGCTAGCCGTTTTGCCGTTACCGACCCGAACACCCCCAATCGTCGTTACCCGTTCGTAGTCGTTGATGGTGTGGTGTACATGGATTCGGCGTTTATCCAGAACGCTACCATAACCACAGCTAAAATCGTGGATGCCGCCATCACTCGGGCCAAGATAGGCAATGCGGCTATTGGTTCCGCTCAAATCGAAGATCTGAGTGTTACTACCGGTAAGATCCAGGACCTTGCTGTTGACACCCTGAAGATTGCTGGTCGTGCTGTAACCCTGCCAGTTAGTTACTACAGCGGCGGGGTTAGCTCCTGGGGCGGAGTCAATGGGTCTCTGAACTGGGGCAATGTGTCGATCATCAGTTACACCAGTACCGGTCAACCCGCGCTGATGAACTTTTCCTGTCAGTACACGTTTACCTTCTCGTGGCCTGGCGGATACTGGCGGATTCTGATCAACGGTGCCGTGTACACTAGCGGACGCTGCATGGGCCACACGACGAGTTCCTCTTCCTTCAATGGCATGCCCTCCTACAGTTTGGCTATTAACCTGATTCTGTCATTGGCCGCTGGGGCCAACACGATTCAGCTACAGATGAGCCCGGACGTAAGTGCCAGTGCTGCAATCTATACCGACGCCAGGGCCCTAACCATCACTGAGGTAAAAAAATGACCATCGTTGAATACGACGAGAACGGCAGGATTCTCTCGGTTATTACCTATCCGGTAAGCGATCAGGAAGTAACCGAGATGCCGCTTTACCAAGGAAGACTCTTCCTGCCGCTCGGATACCTGATCGACTGGAATAACGATTACGTCCGGGACGGTGAGATTGTCAAACGTCCTTCATCCGGCATCGTTCTAGACGGCCATGTCCTGAGGGGAGTGGCGGAGGGATCCACAGTTACCATCGACGGCCAGGACTATACTGCGGACGGGACCGATATAGAACTTGACTTCGAGTTCCCGGGCAACTACCTTGTCCGAGTATCCCTGTGGCCATACCTGGACTACGAGGTGTTCTATGAAGCTCACGCATAGGGGAGACTACGCCCAGAGAAGGGCCGGGGAGTACCCCAGCCTGGAGGAGCAGATGGACATGCTCTGGCATGGTATGCACGATGGCGCCATTGCCAAGGTGGAGCCCTTCTACTCTAGAATCGCCCTTGTCAAGGAGCGTTACCCGAAGACGCCACCAACCGAGGATACCAAATGAAACTGCTGATCGCTATGACCGTCGCCCTGTCCATCACTGGTTGCGCTAGCAAATGGGACGAATACGCCACTACGAACGGATGCGTGGCCACACAGGAAACTATGAACAAGACCGAAGTCCAGATGCAGCAGTCGACCGGTGTGGGCGTTATGTCCACCTCGGTATCTCCATCGGTTCGCATGAAGACCTATCGCCGGTTCGACTGCTCCAACGGCTCGATCTGGGGTCCAGTTTAAGGCCTTACAAGCAAAAGCCCGGTAGGGTACTATCCCCGCCGGGCCTATTTCCCGCCTCAGCGCATCTCAGCGCCTCCTATGCAATCGTTATCCGGTACATCTCACCGGCATAATGACCCCGCCACTGCTGAAAATGCTCCTTCTCCCCGAACCTCCGCAAAAACTCAGTAGCCTGGGTATAGCTGACCAGTTGGCTCCAACCCTCCTCAGCTACCAACTCGGGAAGTTTTCCAGTTAGGAAAGGCAGAGATCCATAGTGTTCCCGGAAAAATTGTCCGCTGAAACCGATAACCATTCCGTGAGTGGTTTGGACTTGCACGTTGTAGTTAAGCCCCATCATAACCACCTATGCCCGGTTTCCTCACTGATGCCGCGCAGTACCGAAACCTGGAACAGGCAGTCATCGAGCGCTTGATGAGTACCACTGCGTTTCTCGATTAGAGGACCGTAGACTCCCGGGTGCTGTTTCCGGATCGTCCTCAGGTCACGGGTATCGTTGTAACGCCATGGAGGCTCAATACCAAAATCGGAGAAGTAGGCTTCCAACATGACCTGATCGTACTGAGGTCCCGCGAACCATACCGCTTCTACCTGGTTGTGCTCCAGGAAGTCCTTGAGGGCCATCATGGCATCCCGAGCTTCAACTCCGAGGCGCATGATGTCCCGTTGCAGTTCCCTGAAGTAGGGCTGTTCCCGCCAGAACTCCAGTGTGGATTTCTCGACGCTAGCCCAGCGCGGTAATCCCTCTTTCTTGACGAGAATACGTTTGGCCTGCAACACCGTTCCCATGTCGGTGAAGATCACCGCACCAATCTCCAGGATCGGGGCTCGCCACGGCTTGTTAAGCCTGAGGGCCTCTACATCTACCATCGCATGTTTCATACTCACTTCCCTCTCTGCTGTACAGGCACGATGCCCGAACGGAATTCCTCACAGGCCTTCCAGCCTTTCCAACGTTTCTCAAGATTGTTATTGACGTAAGTGCCATGAATCGGGTGACGACCAGCCGACAGCGCACCCGGGTAAACGACAGCAGCCATACGTTCGAAGTCAGCACGGGTCTTACCCTCATCGAACTCTTGCACTTCGGCAAGTAGGGTACGCAACCCGTGTAACGCCTCACGCCTCACGCAACTGGCCTTGCTTGCAAGTCGTTCCAGCAATTCCCGCGACACTTCAATTTTACTATTCATTTTTGTCTCCAGGTGACATCCCAGCCGTTAGAGGTTTCAACAACGGAGACACTTTTGGCGTTAGCCAGACGAAGTCTCTCGGCGTGTTCCTGTGCGGCCTGCCACGTGAAGTGGCTCATCCGGTAGTTGTTCATACTTCCTCCCCCAGTTGACGAGCGACAAGCCACACGGCTTGGCTCAGTGTGCGTTGGGACGGGATGATGAACTCACCATCCAGTGTGGCGCTGTAGTTGTTCTGGTCGTGTTTAACGAAGATAATACCGGCCTCAGCCTCGAGCTTTTTCTTCAACTGGTTTACTGCCGTTGGCATTCCCATAAACTATCCCATAGAGTTGAGCCGCATATTTCGGCATTATTCTTCGAAGTGCATCAGACTGTTTCTTGGTTAAACGTCTGCCTTCCAGGTGTTGCTGTACCACACTGGTCACGAACTCGGCGTCAAAGGCAGTGAACCCCACTCCGTTACTTATCAGTGTGGCTCTAGTGTTTTGCTCTTCTGAAGTTTGAAATTGAGATATACGAATTGCAGCCCGTAAAGCCCAATTCTGGTTGCCTGCTATCTTACCCTTCCACTCCGCCACTATCCGGCGTTTCATCATAGCAGGCGATTCGGCTGATGGCGTCGAGTCGGTTTTTGACATAGCGAGGACTTAACCTTAGTCTGTAAGCGATGGATTCGGCGACTATATCACGGAGAACCTTAGTGTCATAGACAACTATATCCCCCCACCTTTCAAGGTCTCTAGAAAGTGAGGATGCCTGCATTTTGCGAACGGGGCATTTTTTGGATTTCAACTTGGTACGTATCTGTTTCAGCACCAGACTCAGGTGAACAGATTTTGGCATAGCGTTCTGGGCTGTCATACCACAGGCCTCCTGAGTTCATCTCACAGTAAAGTTTTTCTTGAGCAATTTCATCCTCGAAAGAACTGTTGCCCACCC
>Ga0247742_10003336_pt1 | contig 10147 bp, 12 predicted proteins | sample UWRJL208509C2_FD_180944 | JGI IMG/M metagenome (GOLD analysis project Ga0247742, IMG submission 180944) | Plant litter microbial communities from Arlington Agricultural Research Station in Wisconsin, United States - UWRJ-L208-509C-2 | ecosystem: Environmental > Terrestrial > Plant litter >... | reverse complement strand
CAAGAATACAATATTTCCTTCTGCGCCATCGGGATTGGTTCGAGCAGTCGACGAGAATCCGTGCTCCTTGACAAGCGCGGCGTACACATTGTGAAGCATGTTGGCCCAAATTTCTCCAGCATCTGACATAGGAAAACATGTCAGTGGGACGTATAGAATCTCTAGGAAATTTCCGTACCGTGCTCTTCCTCTTCAACGTTGTTAAGTCCGCTGTACTTGAGAGGGTTGATGGCGCTGAGAATCGAGAATATCTTGTTAGCACCCAACAACATGAACACCTAGAGTTTAAGGACTTCGCTTACGAATTTACTGAGTATGGATATTTACGCATGCCTGTCGGACTGTTCTCGACCCATCGTCCTACCGTGAAATCTGACACATCGGCGGATGTTTGTTCTGTCCACCTTCAGAGACACAATTGGTTAGAGCGAACTAGTGAAAGACGAAATTAATCTTACTCGGCCAGGGCATCAGATGTCGGAAATGTGCGGAATGCCTAATTAGGTTAATCAGGACGTTCTTGACGCGCCTGCCTGATCAGGCCTAATCAGGCTGACAGTTAGCCTGATCAGAGGCGCCTTGTCTGATCAGAATGCTCGGCCTAAACACTACTGGTCGTTCTGTATATTGATTCTAGTACTTATTTTAGCTCGTTTCCGTTATATTCAGCAAGACTTTTCATATTTGGCGTCTATTATCTATCTAGGGTACATTGTCTACATATCGAGGTGGCTATACTGCTCATACATGCTCCCCTACTTGTCGACTCTGACATATATCACTCACCACCGTCAATGGCCCCAAATCATGATGGTCGAGTTGCTTGCGAATGCTTGCGGTGCGCAGCTTCGTTGTGATATGTGACCAAGTCGCAGTGGCTGTCGTTCCTGGTGTTGGGTGATGACACCTGTAGTTACATTTGACTTGCGGGTGCCGTACGTGTTGGGTTCAATGTTCGTCGCTGCGGGTTTTGAGGTTGGTCGGTTGTGGCCGCTGGCAGCTAGCAGGGTGCTGGTTTACGGTGGTGTGGGTGGTTATTGGCATGTGGTGAGCTGCGATAGATGTACTTAGCTGCAATAATAGTGGTAAAGGAGAAGGCTTACCGGAGTTTCTTGAACGAACGCACCCATATTGCTGAGGTATCACAGCGACGCTAGCTATGCTCAGTATTACCTGCAGTAAATACATATGATGTTAGTAGCGCTACACAATGTCATTTACTGACTTTTCTCGAGATTTGGTGGCGCCTGAGGGAGGGGTACGTGGTGGTAGGAATTAAAGAGGGACAAAGTCGAAACATGGGTGTTGACGGGTCAGTGTGGCTGTGCTGCGTGCGGACTTAGCCGAAATTTGGACTTAAAGCTTTTCTGGCGCTGGCGGCTCACCGTCCCGCAGCCTATTTAGGTGAAGGCGGTTCTGATCATTCCACGCCTTTCACGCCTGCCATGATCATGACAGCGTGTGCCTAACCATGCCTGAGAAGTCGACTGATCAGGCAAATCAGCGCCTTGCTCAGGGAGCTGCCTGATCAGGCATTCCGCTGATTTCCGACAGACCAGCCTTCTCCTAAACCCCCGGGATTCTGTACTCTTCAGACAAATTGCGGTTCCGCCTCCAGTCATTCGGGTAGTGATACCATGCATCATCTCATGGACCAGAATTGAATTGTCAAGAGATCCATCTCTGTATGGCTGAATGGTGGTTGGCATCTATCAGTACAGCAACGTCAGGCTCTTCAATATCAACCTCACCTTTGATTTGTCCCAAAGATACATCCGACATTTCCCACTTTGGCCACTAGCAGAATTATCAGAGCGATTTCACGAGAGCCTAAAAGGATTTAACGTACTCGGGTGGGGTACAGAACGCTGCATCGTTCGTACCGAAATCATTGTGGACCGATACCAAGATAGGATCCCCCCCCTCGCCGCTTTTTCCGAAGTTGTTGGACTGGAAGTTGAAGGCTTCCTCCGTAAACCCATAGCGGTAAGCGATGTCATGAACGACGTTCGACGTGTAGCGGCCATCGTGAAGCAAGGACTTTTGTTGGTGCGCAAAGCTTTCTGTTTTTGGACGATCGTTGCTCATCAAGATCGTGCTCTTCCTTCGCGCTTTGGCCAAAGATGATCGATGTCGATGATCGATGATCGTCGGACAGATCTAGTACATATCACGATGCGATATCTCTTACTCTGCATCCCGGATGTCTGAGGTCATGAACTACAAGATCTTGTCTTCGATCGCTCCCCGATCCATATGTACATGAGCATTAGAAGGACAACTCAATTCGAGCTTATGGCCTTAGATTCATATACTAGCTCAGGCAAGACTCCTTTCCTGCAAAAGACGCTCATCTGACTCCTTTTCGATTTAAAATCCTCAACCTCTGACTTGAAAAACAGGACGGTACCCGGAACCAGAGATGCTGCCCATCTGTCCTCTCATCCGTTTGGGTTCGATCTAGACTATGCTTAGCACGGAATGCCATCCTCCGGAGCTCCATCTTACAGTATACATACCCTCAGGGTGCGTAAGACCCGGCACACTTGCCATCCGAATATGACGATAGTGCACACTGTCAGTGCGTCTATCTCCCTTCTTTTAGGCGGTGGTAGCATTCTCACAAAATGCCTCACTGTGGGATTGTTTTCTTTTTCCGAGATGGACAAAACTCTACAAGTACTGAGTTATCTCAGATGCCTGAATTCCTTCATGTTCCACCTCAAAACGTTTATTTTCAACCGTCTGTCCACATCCTTCGATTTTTTGTGTGGTTGTTCTAGCAACCAGTCCACCACCCGCAGATATGTCATCATAGTCCCCCGATTCCTGGCTATCCCTCTAGAGTACCAGTGGTCAAGGCAATGGACTTGAGAGAATGCGGAAAACGGAAGGGTTGAGATCATCGAACTTGCTTAAAGTTGGGATAATGACTGATGTGATGTTATGGGGATATGTGGTCTGGGAATGGGAATGGGCCGCGGCAAAAGTCTTTCGCTTTTGGTGGAAATTCTACGTTATTGATCTTCTATCTCTATTTTCTGGTCTTCATAGCTTAATCTTCATAAGCAGGTGTTCCGACCATCGTCTCTCCGGGAGTCCGGGTATCCTCGCATCGTGTCAATATGGCAACTGGAATCATGCACATTGCTTGTCCATGTACGTGCTACTGTTTTAGTACAAACCCTTCTGACACATGCATGATAGGCCTTCACGACGTCCTTTTCATTGCCTTCTAGAGCCTCAGTTCTCGCACCCTGCTGGAACCGCATAGCCATCACGATAATAAGGCCTCGCTTGTGAGTCCATCCCAAGGCCACGGCTTGCAAACACGTTCCACAGGAGGCATTTATTGACTCCTTGATATCTTAGAATGTCTGCCAGGATGATGGCGTCACGAGCTGCCGCGACTAGGAAGGTATACTTAAATCAATCGACGAATAGGAACGTTATTAACGCGGAACTTACAGGACGGGTTGCAAGGCTGCTTCGGCAATGCATCTATGACCAGATGCAAGAATACAATATTTCCCTCTCTACCATCTGGGTTGGTTCGAGCAGTCGCCGAGAACCCGTACTTCCTCACGAGCGCGGCGTACACATTGTGAAGCATGTTGGCCCAAACTTGGCCAGCAGCTAACATCGGAGAATTCTGTCAGTTTGGCTTGAGAAACATTAAACAAATTCCGTACCGTGCTCATTGTCTCCGACGTAATTTAGCCTGCTGTACTTTAGGGGGTTGACTGTGCTGAGGATCGGGAATATCTGATTAGCACCCAACAAGATGATCGTTGACCGTTTAAGTCTTCACTCACGGATTCACCGAGTATGGGTATTGACGAATGCCTTTGAGATTATTCTCGACCCATCGTCCTACTGTGAAATCTGACACAGTGGCGGATGTTTGTTCTGTCCACCTTCAGAGAGCTGGGTTAGGCGATTCGTGAAAGACGGAGTTATTCGGAAATTGGTCTTACTCGGCAAAGGCATCAGACCAGCCTTCTCCCAGACCCATGGATTCTATCCCCTCCAGACAAGTCGCGGTTCCACCTCCAGTCATTCGATTAGTGATACCGTGCGTCATTTCATGGACCAGCACCGAGTTGTCAAGCGATCCATCTCTGTTGGGCTAGGTGTGATTCGTGTGGATCAGCACTTCAAATTCAGAGCTCTAATATCAACCTTACCCTAGATTTGTTCCAAATATACATGAAGCACATCCCACTCTGACCACTATAAAAAATATTCAGTGAATTTTTAAGAAAGCCAAGATGAATTTAACGCACTCGGGTGGGGTAGCAAATCCCGCATTGTTCATGTCTGAATCATCGTGCACTGATACCAAGACCGGATCACCACCCTTTCCGCCTTTTCTGAAGTTATTGGACTGGAAGTTGAACGCTTTCTCCGTGAATCCATAACGGTAAGCGATGTCATGAACGATGTTCGTGGTGTAGAATGCACTGGTACGTGCCGCATCAGGGTTTTGTCCATCCTGAGGGCCTCGCCTGACATCGTAGAAATATTTAAACTGATGGGTTCCTTCGACGCTCTCCTTCGTAGTCTTGTCTTGTCTACCAATGAACGTGATGACGTTATTTCCGCTGGGATCCCCGGGCAATGTGAGTAAGATTTAGCAGGTCGGAAACAAAGAGCAGCCCGCACGATGTATCTCTGGACACAGCCTTTCCATCGTCGTGCCATCCACGAGGAGAGGCGACATTGTCTGCAGGATTATCAATGAAAGTGTTGCGTGGCACCTCTGCGATGCTTTGCTTCTCGATAGGCACACCGGCATACTATAGATGAAGGGAATTCTATAAAATCGAATGATCCCAAGAACAACATGCTTACCCCAGGCTGTTGGAAATCCGAACGGAAGTTCGTTGAAGACACGACTTGCCCCGAGCGAGCGTCGACGTAGACCTGGAACCAAGTATCGTGACCCTGGACCTGAATAACGTGCACTAGTACGACGGAACCGTCAGGCTGTGCGTAATATTCGAGCTTGGTAGGGTGCCCATTGTAAGCTCCAGGGAAGGCCCGTTCTACCAACTCGATGGCAGTCGCCACTTGAATGCTGGCCTGAGGTGGAGCAATGTTACTTCTAAACGCGCCTTTTATCGTTTTATGAGAACCTCTCGATACTAATGTGACTTTCTGACTTACTTGGACTGACGAAGGAGGATCCAAATGCAAAAATCTTGCCGTCTTTCAGTACGACGTTCGCAACGGCATTTACGAATGGGATGCCATTCTATTCGGGAATGAGACTGTGCGAGGCATAATTTTATGCAGGAAACATACGTAGGATTGCCTGAGGTAGGCATAGTCGGCTACATCAGAGGAATAGCCACTGTTGTAGGCAACATCTCCATCGGTCAGGCCAAGTCTATTTTGGACGATGGTAACCGCCGTGTCCTTGAAGCTGTCACTGATGAACGAAGACGGTATGTCGACTCCACTGGAGTAAGTCTGCTAAAAAATCAGCAGGCAAGTCCACAGGAATATGAAATCAAATATGTGACTCGCCTCATAAATCGACTCGGGAACAACCTTCTTCTTGTAGAGATTCGAGTTGTCAATCAGAAGTGCTTCGTTGGTGTGGTTAAAATCAACCTGCGGTGAGAATGCAGAGCGGGCTTCTGCTACGAGAAGCCCCTTCGCAATGAGAAGAGCGAGGTAAAAGAATCCTTTGGAGAGCATCTTGTTGCTATCTGGGAGCTGAATAGTGAATTGAATGTCTTTCTACGCACATTTATATAGAACTGCTTAGTATTTTACACACATCCACTTATCATATTTTAAATGGTCTAATAAAACTAATTTCAGTAGCACCATTTCTGAATGGAACTAATAGTCGAGTAGGACAGGACATCAGCGCTGAATAAGTGTGCCGTTTCACCGCTTGACTTACAGCTTGAACATTCAACTGTTTTTGCCGCTCGGAGTATACACTTTAACAGTGAATACAGAGGACTTTAAGGCCCACAAGCGGTATAGTGTATTATGATGAATTACTTCACGTCAATGCGATTTACCTCCTACTGCCGTAGCTGGATTCGAATCCACATTGAAAGCATGCTGAAATTAGGAGAAATGTGCAATTGAAATACTGCGGCGCTAGGCTCACGCATAATCGGAGTGACAGCGAAAACCTTCCCAAAACGACATGTTAACTTGATGCTAAACTTATCGACTCAGTAGCCCCGCGATCGAGAGCATAGAGTTAGATACCCCCGTCTAATCATATGGCTTGCTCCTAGTCGTTACATTCTTCGTTCTATTTAACCAACTTATGCCTTAAAGAACATAAATTACGATAATACGTACTTCGATATCACAAGTAAGATTCACTGGATGTCGAGCGTTGAGGTATTTTGAGGGGCACGGAATATTTCCAATTACAAGCATTATCACTTTATTTCGATTATAAAAGAAGATTTTTGGCGTTTTCAGTCCGGGAGGTGCATCGGGATGTGCAAAGAAATCGAAAACGACGAAGAGACATTCGCCAGGGAAATCCATTTTCGGATGATCGCCGCATATCGGGAAGTCGGGCCGCCACAAATAGATGACCGACACGCCGGACATCCGGGTGATCCTCCTACCTGACTCGACAAATCTTGTCAGACGCCTGCGTTCGACACCTCGAGACGCCAGTTGGTTCATCCATCTGAATTCTTTGGCTTTGATATGGACTATGCTCGGTGACTGTACTCGCTCTATTACCTCTCAAGTTTTTCACTACATCACTTCAAGGGGCGTGCATACTCGCCATCCAAGAGGGTGCTACACTGACTTTACAGTGTACATGTGATGATTTGAGAATGGATCCATGGTGTTTGGTCGCTGGTGACGTTATCCACTCCTGTTTTCCTGTGTGATATTAAAAACACTCATCTTCATTCTTATCTATCGACCTTTGGACAGCGCTGTTCACCCGATTCCTCCTATGTAAGGAAATTCACCAATTCCCTTCAAATTACGCCTCGAGATGGCTCTATACAGAAGTTCGTTCATCTCCATTGATGTCGTTACTCCAACCGTACTCGTACGCATATGCGTCGTTGTTCCTCAATCAGAGCATCGATAGTAATGGAGCTGGACCTGGAAAATATTTTTCCTTTGACAGTTGGAAAGATTGTGACCCCGAGCCGTTCACTAGCGGGTAGAGCGCGGCTCAGTTTCGATTCTATCTCGCGATGGGCGAGCTATTGAGCGTCTAACCATTGTTGGTTGTCGCTCCTCGCTATTACCTTCGCTATCACTCAAGGGCTGCGCTACCGCAGCAATGGAACTAAACCCTCCCTTGACCCAACGGCACTCCCTGTTGTAAGTTGATTATTTTCGGCCTTGAGGGTCCTGTTCATACCTCAATAGGCACACACCGGGTTGGCGTTGATCCAAATGAGTAGGTCTCCGACTCTTAAATTTGAAGAAATCTATTTGTCACCCCATAGTCGATACCGAAAGGTACTGTATCAGGTGAATGGATTATCTACGTTCATTATCCGCGTTCGCTGCTGTGTCACTTACAATCTTTCAAGTTTCCTCCGATTGATCAACTCAAAGGATTATCCGTCCGTCTTGCAAAATGGATGCCATTGGCATAACGGTCGCATACTCCTTCTTTCCCTCGTTCTCAATTTAGTTCAAAGGATATTGCCCTCATTCAAGAGTTCAGTGCCGTATTTTAGCTTAAAATTTTACTTCACTAGTTATGGTAGATGAGAAGTTCGATTCTGGGGCAACTGACTTTGTGAAGCATGCATTTTCTGACCTTCTCCTGATAGTCAGTAGCATGGAGATAAACGAAGCCTTTTGGGTTTGCTGATACGTCCCAAATCATGAGCTGCAGAGAGTCTCTAGGCTTAAAGCCCAAGAGAGAAGTGCCGTGGGGGAACCAATATTTCTCGACAATAACAAGGGCCTGATTAAAGCATTCCTGGAGCATGAACCTAAGTCTAGATCATTGCAACCAAAAAAATACCTGAAAACGTACCCCGTAGCTCACTGGCGTGGCATCAACGACCACCTTGCTATCCCATGTGTTCTTCTGTGAATTTTTAGAGAAAAAGAACCTCATTTCCACAGGTTTGCCATTTTCCTTCATGGTGGTTTCTACCTCTTCCGTCTCGGTAAATTTCTTAGACAATGGGAGTTTAGTCAGAAAGACACCGATCTCAGTGATCTCTGAGCTCAGTGATCTCTGAGCCGCATCGTCGAAGCAACCTCCAAGTCTCACGCGAATGAGCCATCGTCGCAAGACTAGCCCAGACGAACGATCCGTCGATGCGCTTGTGGTAATGTTTGAGCTGAATGAACGCCTCATTTTCTTCGTCTATGCTTGTTCGAAAAATAGACATCGCAAGCTCGATTGCTTCCTGGTGGACAAATTGTGAGCCTTGAGCTTTTCGGCGATAGAATATGGCGAACTGGGTATGAGTCGGGAAACTTGGAAAGGTGGCACTGAATAGGTGCGCCGTCAACATTGCAGAGTGAAAGAAGCATTAGCCGAGCTTCATTTGCGTCTGTAGCTTCAAACTGAAGATCTTTCCAGATCATGGTCATCAACAGGCGCTTATCTTAAGAAAATACATATGACGTACCAGGTGCAGATGCTGTGGTTCTGTGGTCCCTTCCGTCTTGATACATATTCTAGTGTTCTGCTGATTCCCAGATGATACCGGTTTGTATTTGAACTTCTCTGATGAGTAGGTGCAAATCAAATGGTGATGGCACAAGCTAAAACCGAGAACCAACAGATGTTGTTATCGGATTCACGGACCTGGATGTAGATCCGAATTAGCCATCATGCCCATAGATTATCTGATTTAGGTTGCATCTTTTCACGTAATAGACAAGTGTAGCATTGACGTATATGATATATTTTCGGTATGGGTATCTGGATGATAATTTCAATCATGAACACGATACATGCATTCACCCAAGAGCTACACCTTTCAAACCCTCATCACGCAGGTGGAGGAGTAACCTGCGGAATCTTCGCACTGGGATGATCACCACAATTCGGCACGATGAGTATCCAACTTCGAGTTGTACACTGGCGATGGTAGCGGCGCGATAGCTGAAGGGACAGTAAGGGCCGGTGCATTAACCGTCATCGATGGGGCAGCGCAGCTGGGGACCATAGTGGCTATTTTTGGATATGGCGGTCCAGATGTACATGTGCCCATCGCACGTTGAAGTGAATCACCTTCCCAGTCGAATAGAAAATCCACGTGTTGTCCGAAGCCGTATCTAACAGTTCCATCCTGTGAGACACGAGTTGGTTCAATAATATTACAGCTCAACGACACCTATACTCACAATGAAAGGCTGTCTCCCATCTGTCGGCCACAGAACCGGATCGTTGAACTCACGAGTGTCCAGGACGATTTCCAATAGGATGGGGAAGGAGACGGGATGCGTGGAGGGGTAGTTGGCGCCGAAGAAGGTGGTATCGCCGGGGAAGGGTGTACTGCATGACCTGGATTGGAAAAAGGGTTAGAAAGGCGAAGAGCGAAGAGTGAGTGATGAAGAAAAGTACCTTGTCGTCTAGCGGGTCGAGGTTGCGCCGTCCCAGCACCTATCAGAAAAGCGCAAGTTCATTTGCAACCATTCTTACCATCAGGAAGACGAGAAAAGGACGGACCTATTGAATAAACATTCAACCTAATCCCGTATGAATATACTTTCTTCGGTAGTTCAAACGAATCCGTGGTTCTAGAACCCCGGCGGACCGTTGTCCGCGTCAGGACCATTGAAACATCTGAAAGACGTCGGTTGGCCTCCTGAGAGTTGGGGTCCAGGTCTTCCCCGCGTCGTTGGGAAGCGTCTTCGAATAGCATGCGAAAGCCCTAGTTGTGGAGTTGACGGGTAGTAAATGGATTCATGAGACATGAACAAGGGCAAAAGGTGTAAAGAAAGCGGGAAAACTTACCTTCTGGAACGCCACGATAGGATCTGTCCCACCAGGTAGGAAGTAGTACACTGTCATACTGGACGACTGTAACTAAGGAGCGGCGTGACAGCTGGCGATTTGTGTCGTTATTCCTGGGTTTTATGAGATATAGCTAAATTTTATCGCGATAAAGGAGCCGTACCCGGATAAAGCTCCCATTCGGATGTTTAAAGTACAACA
>Ga0247742_10003334_pt1 | contig 10149 bp, 7 predicted proteins | sample UWRJL208509C2_FD_180944 | JGI IMG/M metagenome (GOLD analysis project Ga0247742, IMG submission 180944) | Plant litter microbial communities from Arlington Agricultural Research Station in Wisconsin, United States - UWRJ-L208-509C-2 | ecosystem: Environmental > Terrestrial > Plant litter >... | reverse complement strand
TCTCGTTGCGGACGATGATGTCCGGCGCAGCGAGTTCGAGCAGGCGCTTCAGGCGGTTGTTACGGTTGATGACGCGGCGGTACAGGTCGTTGAGGTCGGAGGTCGCGAAGCGACCGCCGTCCAGCGGAACCAGCGGACGCAGGTCCGGCGGCAGCACGGGAAGGACGGTCATGACCATCCATTCCGGCTTGTTGCCAGACTCGAGGAACGCCTCGATCAGCTTCACGCGCTTGGTGAGGCGCTTCAGCTTGGTCTCGGAATTGGTCGCCGTGATCTCTTCCTTGAGGCGAATGACTTCGCCCGGCAGGTCGAGGCTCTTCAGCAGCTCGTAGACGGCCTCGGCACCCATGCGGGCATCGAACTCGTCGCCGTGCTCTTCGGTGGCTTCCAGGTACTGGTCTTCGCTGAGCAGCTGGCCGCGCTCGAGCGCGGTCAGGCCTGGATCGATCACGACGAACGCTTCGAAGTACAGGATGCGCTCGATGTCACGCAGGGTCATGTCCAGCATGAGGCCGATGCGCGAAGGCAGCGACTTCAGGAACCAGATGTGCGCGGTCGGGCTGGCCAGCTCGATGTGGCCCATGCGCTCGCGACGGACCTTGGCCAGCGTGACCTCGGTGCCGCACTTTTCGCAGACCACACCACGGTGCTTCATGCGCTTGTACTTGCCGCACAGGCACTCGTAGTCCTTGATCGGGCCAAAGATGGCCGCGCAGAACAGACCGTCACGCTCAGGCTTGAACGTGCGGTAGTTGATGGTTTCCGGCTTCTTGACTTCACCGTACGACCACGACCGGATCAGCTCCGGCGAAGCCAGGGCGATCTTGATCGCGTCGAAGTCCAGCGTCTGTCGCTGCTGGTTGAACAGATTGAGCAGGTCTTTCATGCGTAATCTCCGGTAGCCGCGACGATCACTTGATCTCTTCCAACTCGATATCGATGGCGAGCGAGCGGATTTCCTTCACGAGCACGTTGAAGGATTCCGGCATGCCTGCCGCCATTTCGTGGTTGCCGTCGACAATGTTCTTGTACATCTGGTTACGGCCCTGCACGTCATCCGACTTCACGGTGAGCATTTCCTGCAGGGTGTAAGCCGCGCCATAAGCTTCCAGCGCCCAGACTTCCATTTCGCCGAAGCGCTGACCGCCGAACTGCGCCTTGCCGCCCAGCGGCTGCTGGGTAACGAGCGAGTACGGACCCGTCGAACGCGCGTGCATCTTGTCGTCGACGAGGTGGTTCAGCTTCAGCATGTGCATGTAGCCCACGGTGACCGGGCGATCGAACGCCTCGCCGGTACGGCCGTCGTAGAGCACCGTCTGGCCGGATTCCGGCAGATCGGCGAGCTTCAGCATGTGCTTGATTTCGGTCTCTTCGGCACCGTCGAAGACCGGGGTGGCCATCGGGACGCCGTCGCGCAGGTTGTCTGCCAGCTGGATGATCTCGGCGTCCGTCATCGACTTGAGGTCGACGTGGCGCACCGCACCTTCCGCACCGGCGTTACCGTGGTTGTAGACCTCGTCGAGGAACTCGCGCAGCTTGGCCGGCTTCTCGTTGGCTTCGATCATGGCCGAGATCTTGTGGCCCAGGCCCTTGGCGGCCCAGCCCAGATGGACCTCGAGAATCTGACCGATGTTCATACGCGAAGGCACGCCCAGCGGGTTCAGGCAGATGTCGACCGGACGACCGTCGGCGGAGAACGGCATGTCCTCGACCGGAACGATCATCGACACGACACCCTTGTTGCCGTGACGGCCTGCCATCTTGTCACCCGGCTGGATGCGGCGCTTAACGGCAAGGTAGACCTTGACCATCTTGAGCACGCCCGGTGCGAGATCGTCGCCCTGGGTGATCTTGCCCTGCTTCTCCTTGAAGCGCTTGTCGAAGGCCTCGCGATGACGCTTGACCTGGTCGGCCGCGCGCTCGAGGAACTCAGAGACTTCCTCTTCCTTGACGTTGATCTTGAACCAGTCGTCCTTCTTGAGCGTATCGAGGTAGGCGTCGTCGATGACGGTGCCGCGCTTGAGACCGCCCGGGCCGCTCATCGCGGACTTGCCGACGAGCTGCGAACGCATACGCGCGTAGATGGCGCTCTCGAGGATGCGGAACTGGTCGTCGAGATCCTTGCGGATACGCTTCAGCTCGGTCTCTTCGATCTGCTTGGCGCGCTTGTCCTTCTCGATACCGTCGCGGGTGAAGACCTGCACGTCGATGACATTGCCGTCCATGCCCGGGGGCACGCGCAGCGAGCTGTCCTTAACGTCCGAGGCCTTCTCGCCGAAGATGGCGCGGAGGAGCTTTTCTTCCGGCGTGAGCTGGCTCTCGCCCTTCGGCGTGACCTTGCCGACGAGGATGTCGCCCGCCTTCACTTCCGCACCGATGTAGACGATGCCGGACTCGTCGAGACGGGCCAGGGCCTGCTCGCCGACGTTCGGGATATCCGCGGTGATTTCTTCGGCACCGAGCTTCGTGTCGCGGGCGATGCAGGTCATTTCCTCGATGTGGATCGAGGTGTAACGATCTTCCTGGACCACGCGCTCGGAGATCAGGATCGAGTCTTCGAAGTTGTAGCCGTTCCACGGCATGAACGCGACGAGCATGTTCTGGCCGAGCGCGAGCTCACCGAGGTCGGTCGAGGAGCCGTCCGCCAGGGTGTCGCCCACCGCCACCACGTCACCGACATTCACCAGCGGGCGCTGGTTGAGGTTGGTGTTCTGGTTGGAGCGGGTGTACTTGGTCAGCGTATAGATATCGACGCCGGCGTCGTTCTCGTCCACTTCCGCTTCGTTCGCACGCACGACGATACGGGCGGCATCGACCTGGTCGATGACACCGCCGCGCTTGGCGGACACGGTGACGCCCGAGTCACGGGCCACGGCGCGCTCGATGCCCGTGCCGACGAGCGGCTTCTGGCTGCGCAGCGTCGGGACGGCCTGACGCTGCATGTTCGCACCCATGAGGGCGCGGTTCGCATCGTCGTGCTCGAGGAAGGGCACGAGCGCCGCTGCGACCGACACGGTCTGCATCGGCGAGACGTCCATGTAGTTGATCTCGGCCGACGGACGCAGCTCCGACTCACCGCGGAAGCGGCAGGAGACGAAGTCTTCGATGAACTTGCCTTCCTTCGTCAGGGGCGAGTTCGCCTGCGCGATCACGTGGTCGCCCTCTTCGATCGCGGAGAGGTAGTCGACCTTGTCGGTGACCTTGCCGCCTTCCACCTTGCGATACGGCGTCTCGAGGAAGCCATACGAGTTGGTGCGGGCGTACACGGCCAGCGAGTTGATCAGGCCGATGTTCGGGCCTTCCGGCGTTTCGATGGTGCAGACGCGGCCGTAATGGGTCGGGTGCACGTCGCGGACTTCGAAGCCGGCGCGCTCACGGGTCAGGCCGCCTGGTCCAAGCGCGGACACGCGGCGCTTGTGGGTGACTTCGGACAGCGGGTTGTTCTGATCCATGAACTGCGAGAGCTGCGACGAACCGAAGAACTCCTTCACCGCTGCCGCAACCGGCTTGGCGTTGATCAGTTCCTGCGGGGTCAGGCCTTCGGATTCAGCCAGCGACAGGCGCTCGCGAACCGCGCGCTCGACGCGGACGAGACCGATGCGGAAGGTGTTCTCCGCCATTTCGCCGACCGAACGCACGCGACGGTTACCGAGATGGTCGATATCGTCGACCGTTCCGATACCGTTGCGGATGTCGATGAGGACACGCAGCACGTCGAGGATGTCCGACGTCTCGCCCTGCTCGGCGACCAGACGCTGCGACTCTTCTTCCTTGCGCTCGCTGAAGTACTTGTGGTCGTACAGCACGCCCGGACCGACGACGTCCTTGCGGCCGACACGACGGTTGAACTTCATGCGGCCGACGCCCGACAGGTCGTAGCGATCGAAGGTGAAGAACAGGTTGAAGAACAGGTTCTGCGCGGCATCCTTGGTCGGCGGCTCGCCCGGACGCATCATCCGGTAGATTTCGACCAGGGCCTCGAGCTGCGTGCGCGTGTTGTCGATGCGCAGCGTGTTCGAGATATACGCGCCACGATCGAGATCGTTCACGTACAGCGTCGGCACCGTCTCGATACCGCCCTTGCGGAACTTCTCGAGGTGGTCGAGCGTGAGCTCGTCGTTCGCCGCGGCGATGATCTCGCCCGTGTCCTTGTCGATCATGTCGACGGCCACGATGCGGCCGACCGGGTAATCGTCCGGCACTTCGAGCGTGGTGATCTTCTCGCTGGCGAGCTGGCGAACGTGGCGCGCGGTGATGCGCTTGCCGGCTTCGACCAGCACCTTGCCGTCGATCACGAGATCGAACGAGAGGGTTTCACCACGCAGGCGCTCGGCGACGAGGTCGAGCGTGACGCCGCCCTTCTTGCCGAGGTGGAACGTGTTGTGCTCGAAGAAGATCGAGAGGATCTCTTCGTTGTTGTAGCCGAGCGCGCGCAGCAGCACCGTCACCGGCAACTTGCGGCGACGATCGATACGGGTGAACAGCGCGTCCTTCGGGTCGAACTCGAAATCGAGCCACGAACCACGGTAAGGAATCACGCGGGCCGAGAACAGGAGCTTGCCCGAGCTGTGCGTCTTGCCGCGGTCGTGATCGAAGAACACGCCCGGCGAACGGTGCAGCTGCGAGACGATGACGCGCTCGGTGCCGTTGATGATGAAGGTGCCGGTGTCGGTCATGAGCGGAATCTCGCCCATGTAGACCTCCTGCTCTTTCACGTACTTCACGGCCTTCTTGGACGCCGGGCTGTCCTTGTCATAGATGACCAGGCGCACGGTGGTACGCAGCGGCGCGCCGAAGGTCATGCCGCGGTTGCGGCATTCACGTTCGTCGAACGCCGGCTCGCCGAGCCTGTAGTCGACGTACTCAAGTGCGGCATTGCCGGAATAGCTCGAAATCGGGAACACCGACTTCAGCGCGGCGTGGAGACCCTTCTCCTCACGCTGCTTGGAGCTGACCTGCTCCTGCAGGAATTCCTTGTACGAGTCGGTCTGGATCGTCAGCAGGTTGGGCACGCCCAGAACGGGCGGACGCTTGCCGAAATCCTTACGGATGCGCTTCTTCTCGGTAAACGAGTAGGTCATGGTGGGTACCGCCTCGGCTCAGTAGCAAAAATGAATCGAAAATCGGAGATCGAGATTCGACTGCAGGGCATCGCTGCCCTCAACTCCCGATGTCCCATTTCCGACGATCGGAACGGGGAACGAACATGGCCAGGAACGGCCAAAGCCCGGGGGCTTACGCCCCCAGGCTCACTTGACGCTATATCGAACTACAGGCGCGCAAGGCGCCGATTACTTGAGTTCGACCTTGGCGCCCGCAGCTTCCAGGTCCTTCTTGAACTTGGCAGCGTCGTCCTTCGAAGCAGCTTCCTTCACGACGCCACCGGCCTCGGTGAGGTCCTTGGCTTCCTTCAGGCCGAGGCCGGTGATGGCGCGAACGGCCTTGATCACGTCGACCTTCTTGTCGCCGGCGGAGATCAGGATCACGTCGAATTCGGTCTGCTCTTCGACAGCGGCAGCGGCCGGGCCGGCAGCGGCGGCAACCGGAGCGGCAGCCGAGACGCCGAAGGTCTCTTCGATCGACTTGACGAGTTCCATGATTTCCATCAGGGACTTGGCCTTGATGGCTTCGACGATCTGTTCGGTGGTCAGGGTGGACATGGTTTTCTTACCTTCTGAAATGGTTTCGGTATGGAAAGTCGACGGGATCAGGCTTCGACCGGGGCTTCTTCGGCGGCGACGACGTCGCTACCACCCTGCTGGTCGGCCACGGCCTTGACGGCACGGGCAAACATCGCGACCGGCTCGCTGAGGACGCGAGCCAGCATGGCGAGCGCTTCCTGACGGGTCGGCAGCGAGGCAAGCACATCAACGTGGGCGGCGGGAAGCAGCTTGCCTTCCACGGACACGACCTTCGCGATCAGCTTGTCGTTGGTCTTTGCGAATTCCTTGATCACGCGCCCGGCAGCGCCGGGTTCTTCGAGCGAGAACGCATACAGCAGCGGACCGACGAGAACGTCCTTGACGATCTCGAATTCGGTACCGGCTACAGCGCGTGCGGCCAGCGTGTTCTTGACAACTTTCAAGAAAACACCGGACTCACGAGCCTTCTTACGCATCGCGGTCATCTGAGAGACCGTGGTGCCTGCGTACTCGGCGGCGACCAAGGAGTGAGCCTTCGCAGCGACTTCTGCCAGCTCGGCGACTACTTCTTGCTTCTGGGACAGATTGAGAGCCATTGCACTCCTCCAAATGAACTCCGCTCACGGCTCCTGCCGCTTGCGGTCCTGGGCGACATCGTCCTGACGTCGGGGACACGAGGTGTCCCGGGTGGTGGCCTTTCCAGATTCGAAACGAATACCAGAAGGGGCAGCACCATCTACGCAGGCCAGACCCATGGAGGCATCCGATTAAGCGATCCCGCTAACGACGACGGCGTTTCCATGCCAACACGAGCTCCCTGCTCGTCGCCGTCGCGCGCTGATCGCGCCTACGGTCTTTGACGGCTGCACCGGACTTTCGACCGGGGCTGCCTTCAAAAACGTTCCTCCGCCGGGAGACCCGGCGGAGGCCGTAAAACGAATTACTTGGCCGAGGTGTTCACGGTCGAGGTATCGACCGGCACGCCCACGCCCATGGTGCTGGAGATCGCGACGCGCTGGATGTACTGACCCTTCGCTGCGGCCGGCTTGGCCTTGAGCAGATCGGAGATCAGCGTGTTCAGGTTGTCCGCGAGCTGGGCAGCGTCGAAGCTGGCCTTGCCGATGGTGGCGTGGATGATGCCGCCCTTATCGTTACGGAACTTGACCTGGCCAGCCTTGGCGTTCTTGACGGCCGTGGCGACGTCGGCGGTGACCGAGCCGTCCTTCGGGTTCGGCATCAGGCCACGGGGACCGAGGACCTGACCGAGCTTACCGACGACGCGCATCGCGTCCGGCGTCGCAATGACGCGGCCGTAGTTCAGATCGCCAGCGGCCATCTTCTCGGCGAGGTCGTCCATACCGACGGCATCGGCGCCGGCGGCGAGAGCGGCATCGGCCTTCTCACCCGGCGGCACGAACACGGCGACGCGAACGGTCTTGCCGGTGCCGTGCGGCAGCAGCGAGGAGCCGCGGACGCCCTGGTCCGACTTCTTCGCGTCGATACCCAGACGGACGGAGACGTCCACCGACTCGGCGAACTTCGCCTTGGCGTTGTCCTTGACGATCTTCAGCGCTTCGTCGAGACCATAGGTCTTGCCGGGCTGGACGGCGGCCGTAGCGGCCTTCATACGCTTCGTGAGCTTTGCCATTTCTTAACCCTCCACTACCAGGCCCATGGAACGCGCGCTGCCGGCGATCGTACGCACGGCGGCATCCAGATCGGCAGCCGTGAGATCCGGCTCCTTCTGCTTCGCGATTTCCTCGAGCTGGGCGCGGGTGACCTTACCGACCTTGTCGGTGTTCGGCTTGGGCGAGCCCTTGGCCACGCCCGTGATCTTCTTGAGGAGGATCGAGGCCGGCGGGGTCTTGGTGATGAAGGTGAACGTACGGTCCGAGTAGGCCGTGATCACGACCGGGATCGGGAGACCCGGCTCGAGCTTCTGCGTGGCGGCATTAAACGCCTTGCAGAACTCCATGATGTTCAGGCCGCGCTGACCGAGCGCCGGACCGACGGGCGGCGAGGGGTTAGCCTGACCGGCCTTCACCTGCAACTTGATGTAACCAATGACTTTCTTTGCCATTTAACGTTCCTCGCGAGTGCTGGCGCCTTGCGGCTCCTCGCTGTAGACCTTCCCTGGTGGTGAATGGATCCGCTTATGCGAACCCCTGAAACACGGACACGCCGGAGCATAAAGCTCCAGCGTGGACCGGGCATTATAGGCGCCGGCTTCAGGCTATGCAACGCCCGTGCCGAACGGGTCGGGTGGACCGACCAGGAGGCCCTTAGGCCTTCTCCACCTGGCCGAATTCGAGCTCGACCGGGGTAGAACGACCGAAAATGAGCACCGCGACGCGCAGGCGGCTCTTTTCGTAATTCACTTCCTCGACAACGCCATTGAAGTCGTTGAACGGACCTTCGGTGACACGAACCATCTCACCGGGCTCGAAGAGGACCTTCGGGCGGGGCTTCTCGACACCTTCGCGGACCCGGCTGAGGATGGCCTCGGCCTCGGTGTCCTTGATCGGGTGCGGACGGTCGGCGGTGCCGCCGATGAAACCCATGACCTTGGGGGTTTCCTTGACCAGATGCCAGCACTCGTCGTCGATACGCGGCGTCTTGCCGTTGGTATCGGTTTCGATCTGCACCAGGACGTAACCGGGGAAGAACTTGCGCTCGCTACGGCGCTTCTGGCCGCCGCGCATTTCGATGACTTCCTCGGTCGGAACCAGGATTTCACCGAACTTCTCTTCCATGCCCTCGCGCACGACGCGCTCGGTCAGGGCCTTGCGAACCTGCTGTTCGAACCCCGAATAGGCGTGAACCACGTACCAGCGTTTGCTCATGCCTTACCTCAATGTCCGAGCTTAAGCAGCCAATCGAGCACGACCGTCTTCAGCAACCAGTCGATCAACCCCATTAGCAGCGAGAGAATGATGACGACCACGATGATGATACCGGTGGTCTTCAGCGTTTCGTCGCGCGACGGCCAAACGACCTTGCGCAACTCGAACTGCGACTCGGCGATGAAGCCGCGCAGCTTACGGCCAGGAACCGTGAATGCACCGATCGCCAGGGCGGCGGCGACGGCGACAATAACGCCGATGACGCGCGCGAAAGACGGCACGTTCGGGTTATCGCTGAAATAGTAGAAACCGACGATGCCGGCGATGAGCACGATGGAAGCAAGCGCTAGCTTGCCGATGTCGGCCGGGCCCATACCCTTGGCTTGTTCTGCCTTCGTGTTCATGCGCGCTCAAGAATGGCACGCCAGGAGGGACTCGAACCCCCAACCTGCGGTTTTGGAGACCGCTGCTCTGCCAATTGAGCTACTGGCGTACAAATGAAACAGGTGAAACGCGGGGCAGGCAGTCAATGACCAGCCTGCCTCGCGACCAGATGCCGACCCGAGGGTCGGCATCACTTTTTAGTCGTTGATCTTCGAGACGACGCCGGCGCCGACGGTGCGGCCACCTTCACGAATCGCGAAGCGCAGACCTTCGTCCATGGCAATCTTGAAGCCCAGCTCGACCGTGATCTTCACGTTGTCGCCCGGCATCACCATCTCGACGCCTTCCGGCAAGCTGATCGAACCAGTCACGTCCGTGGTACGGAAGTAGAACTGCGGACGATAGTTGCTGAAGAACGGCGTGTGACGGCCACCCTCGTCCTTCGACAGGATGTACACCTCGCCTTCGAACTTGGCGTGCGGCGTGACCGACTTCGGAGCAGCCAGGACCTGGCCACGCTCGACGTCTTCACGCTTCAGACCGCGGACCAGCACGCCGACGTTGTCACCGGCCTGACCCTGGTCGAGCAGCTTGCGGAACATTTCCACGCCCGTGACGGTCGTCTGCTGGGTGTCCTTCAGGCCAACCACTTCGGCCGCATCACCCACCTTGACGATACCGCGCTCGACGCGACCGGTCAGCACCGTACCGCGACCCGAGATCGAGAACACGTCTTCGACCGGCAGCAGGAACGGCTTGTCGATCACGCGCTCCGGCTCCGGAATCCAGCTGTCGAGCGCGTCGACGAGCTTGATGATCGACGGCACGCCGATTTCCGACTGGTCGCCGTCAAGGGCGAGACGGGCCGAACCGTGGATGATCGGGGTGTCGTCGCCCGGGAACTCGTACTTCGACAGCAGTTCGCGGACTTCCATCTCGACCAGCTCGAGCAGCTCGGCATCGTCGACCATGTCAGCCTTGTTCAGGAACACGACGATGTACGGCACGCCGACCTGACGCGAGAGCAGAATGTGCTCGCGGGTCTGCGGCATCGGGCCGTCAGCGGCCGAGCACACCAGGATCGCGCCGTCCATCTGCGCCGCACCGGTGATCATGTTCTTGACGTAGTCAGCATGTCCCGGGCAGTCGACGTGGCCGTAGTGGCGGTTCGGCGACTCGTATTCGACGTGGGCGGTCGAGATCGTGATGCCGCGAGCCTTCTCTTCCGGCGCAGCGTCGATCGAACCGTAGTCCTTGAATTCACCGCCGAAACGCTCGGC
>Ga0247742_10003333_pt1 | contig 10152 bp, 13 predicted proteins | sample UWRJL208509C2_FD_180944 | JGI IMG/M metagenome (GOLD analysis project Ga0247742, IMG submission 180944) | Plant litter microbial communities from Arlington Agricultural Research Station in Wisconsin, United States - UWRJ-L208-509C-2 | ecosystem: Environmental > Terrestrial > Plant litter >... | reverse complement strand
TAAGTTTTGACTTAAAATGCTCTTAATCAAATAAGGAAACACATTACTGATGTAATCTAATCTGATATAGGATATCATAATAAATTAATATTCCCAGAAATAAATTTACTATTTTAGGGATTTTTTTTAGTGTAGAACTTCACTGAACTTCACTGAACTTCACTGAACATCACTGAAGTTCACTGAAGTCAGACTGAAGTCCGTGGGCCAGAGGAAAGTATAGAGAGTTTCTTCGGTTTTGCTCGTTCTATTCAGCTAATGCTTGTTTAATAACCACATCCGACCCTCCACATCAATGGCTTTAGGATTTAAATACCAGTCAAACTCTTTATCGGTGACACATATGCAGACTTCAAATTTATATGGCTAACAGATTCTATAGCCACTGATGTGTCCGCTTTACCTGGTCATTCCTTCTCCTCCATGACCTCGTAAACCATTTTGTGCACAGGACGGGGTCGGTCGTCCTCGAATGCGTAGCGAGAACCTTGTTCGACGGTTCAGAAGCCCAACATGGTCTGTCGCACTTGTCAATTCGCGATGCAAGCTCCCCTATTATCATCTGTTCTCCAAGTTATCAACGCTAATGATCGCTTCTTATTCCTCTTCAACAGCATCCTCGTCATCGCCGAGCCTGTCAAGATCAGACTGTTATACAAGCAAACAAACTTGACAGGAAGTATACCGTGAAAGTTTCGTCTGCCACGGAATATACGATTCTGCGCGGATCGTATAGAAGTACTGGGCGAAACACAACACATATTCTACCTCGACATTCGTCACCCATCTTACTCCTCCTATACCATGGAGTGTGATCTTTGGATTGCATTTTCGGTCCGTAAGTATTGAAATCGCGCACTCTCGCAGACCAGTCTTGTCTCTTCTGGTCTCCATTGCCTTCGGTCTCATCTTCTGTCTTTTGGCCGTGCAAAACACAAGCTGAAGTAACGCCGTCTGGTTTGGAGGATTCAATGGAGGAGCGGTGATCGAGTCGAGACGCCACGAATTCCATCATAGGGCACCAGGACATTACAATTATTCGAACCTTGATGGAAGAAGTGGGCGCATCGGTTGCGAGACATCCGAGTGGACATCCATTTCCAACGTCAAAGTGCGTTTCTTACATCATTACACTTCTTTGTGTCTCACTTACCGCTCGCAGCCCCTACATACGTCGAAATGAATATGACGCAAGTCCAAGGAAATGCCCACCGTTATTTGGTACCTCTAGGTCAGTTGTCGATCATCGATAGTTCTAGGATACTTTCTGACGGTGTTCTCTTTTCCGCCCCTTTTGATCGTTCATAGCGGTCTACGACGCTACTGGATGATATGAGAACCTTTTCAAAAAGAATCTGCTTAAACACCTTGCGTGGCTTTGCCTGGTCATTCCTTCTGGTTTTGATGCAATACTTGTGATGAAAACAACGTGAAATAGATGCAATTCATGGCGACTCGAGACCCGTGTAAGCCATGTTTGCTCCATCGATCTTTTCCTGAGCGGTTTACATTTCACATTTTGCTCTCAATTATGGCCCATACTCATCGAAACTCAAGGCAAACATTACTCGCTCTTTACAGGTTTGCTAGCTGTAAGATACACTTCACCGTTTCCTCGCCAGCGCCTACCTGTATACTTGCACTGATCTCGTCTGCCCAATCTGTGATCATACACAACAACATGTACCTAGTAGCATTCCCTTGGCGCGCATTGAGGTCGTATCTATTTTTGGTCTTGAGGGTACTCCCAAGGTGTTTGAGTATACCAGCAGCTAGTTTGGTCGGGTCGAATAGGTAGTCGCTTTTGGGCTGCGTTGTCAACCCCTGCAGATACTTCTGGTACCACTGATTTAAAGCAGAAATCGGGACAATGTCACTTGCAGCTTGCTCGGTTGAATTCAGGTGTTTCAAAAGATCGGCAATGATCCGAGAGATAACGCTCTGGAGTTGAAGGCGATTAGCTTCTCGATTGATTGCTTCGGCTGAAGGGCCCCAACGAACAAAAAGCAGACATGGATGTCGGTTATATAAGAGAAGATCTTCTGCTATTGGGTTGGGTACACCGGGGCTGAAAGGTCCAGTGTCTTGCACAAGTTTCACCACACGAGAGCGAACTGTGGTAAGGCTTGCTATCCGTCAGCCTGTGCTCTATCCACTGCGTCGAAGAGTAACTACCTTCCATCCACGGTGAGAACGCCCTTTCCTGGCCAAAGAACATAGACTAATATGTCTTGTTGAATAAGTTCTGTCGCATCATCAGCGGTAGAATTTACAATCAAAGTACATCTCCTACCTTCGCCAAGCCACAGGCAAATGTTCAGTTTTGCTGGATCACAGTTATCATCAAAACTACTCGGAAGAAAGCTTATGATGAAATGCGACCCAAGAGCCTTGAATTTGGCCGTCTGAGCGCAGCCCAAAACGACATATCCTAGGCCCGGCGAGCTAGTGGATAGTGGGTTTGAGGAAGTCATGTCGAGTAGGTGTGCCTTCAAGCAGTACCTTTATAAATCGGGTCATGACTAGCTGTGAATTTCGGATGCCGTGACAAAATCTGGTGCGAGCTAATTGTCATACGCATAAATGATGACTTCAGATGTATGGCAGTGAAAACAATTGTCCGCCAATGGGAATCCGATACCTCCGTTCAACCGACGGTCTTTGGCGTTGATCGAGGAGCTATTTTATCATCCAGCCCAAAAACAATACGCGTGAAATTGAAGAGACAACAGCAGTGGTTCCTCGACCAAGTCAGGCCAAATCGTCGATTCACAAGGTGGAGAAACAATAGGGTAATCGCAATTGTGTGGATCCTCATCCAACGCTTTGTTACCGCACACAGCGAGGGATTAAAAGTGTCTCCTTTGTGGAATTTAAGAGGAGTCTAAGATTTCTGGTGGATTCTTTTCGTGAGTTCCCATTTTGTAGAATCTTCGGAAACTCTAATATCAATTTCCTCGAACATTCCTCGAATAGTTGGATGATCACCTCTATATAGAAATCTGTAAAATCGTAGACATTCCAGAAAATTCATGTCTAAATCTCTGGGTCTACACGCTTCTTGCAGCCTGAAACTCTCGTCTCAGTGATAAGACTGCGCTTTTGAGATTGGCCATGGAGTCGGACGTGCAGATCCTCAGTACCAGTACTTCTTAGGCTTTGAAACACCATCCATTGTCTTGTACTGGCGTCCATCTCCGGACGTAGAGCATCTATTGCACTGAAACACGGCTTCTCTCGAACCGAATGCTGTGAGAGCCGTTGTGCACCCAGACGCTGACTTGTTCCCACGGTTGGTATCAAAAATGCCAGCGAGCCTTCTGAGTGTTACCGCTACATCATCTGTAATGCCGCCGCCTACTGCCAGGGAGCAACTCGCAACATCTGCTCTACTCAAAGAGCTTCCTTGGATTTGTGACACCGTCCTCTCCAGAAACTCGCTTGAAGAAAGCTATGAAAATGATCCTTATACACGGGTGAGTTCACTTTCATGGAGCAGGAGAATGGCCGTTGCTGACGAGATGCAGAAATTTGCAGGAGCCGTCACTTGGTTTGAGAACAATGTGCTCCTGGGTTCCACCGCCCCATATCGCAAGGTTTTTAGAGTTGGCCAACCTGCGTCGTTCGCCATTGCCGAACAAGACGAAGACGAAGAAATATGTGACAACGATCGCCACACTGCACAGCTTGCAGTGACTCTATTTGCCTATCGCCTTCTGGATCTGTCAGAGTGGTTAGCAGCTTCAGAGCGGTCGCTGCAAGGGGTGCGGCGGGGCAAGCTGCCTGAGAGATGGCTGATACGGCTGGTGAGTCGCTAGCCGCATTTCCAGTTGATCACATATTGACCTGTGCTTGCACCTAGAACAGGGCATCAGCGCTTGAGAATTGGCCGAAGATGGTATCAGATGGTATCTGCACTCTTGATGCCTTCCCTCTGGATTCTTCGGTCCGCCTGAGTCATTCAAAAAGCAGGGAGAGTGCCAATCCCGTTGCCTCTTTGTTTGCTTCGGCTGTCTTGCGAGGCTCTGTAATCAGCTTTTCTAAGATCCTCAGAAATATGGAGACTGCGGCCTTCCACTTGGCCTACCTTCTCAAAGTGCGTCGGGTCTTTGTATACTAAACGAGGTAATCCATGCTCACATTTCATTTATAGGGCAACATAGATCTTCCCCTGTCTTTCAAGGATCTCATGGAAGACCCAAATATGTAAACTCCTGTGGCTATTTTGATGCAAAAGGTTGACCAATTTATTCAGGGTAGACTTTTCCGAGGATACGTCGGATATAAGCGACGATATGAAGAATATGCAACAGTTGCGACTTCCCCTTCATGTTTCAATAGCTATCTCGCCCATCCTCCTCCTGCTCGACGTATCGTTCTCCAAGCGCGACATGAGGCGAGGGTCTCTTATCAAGGTATTGTATTCTTCCTCTCTTACATTACATGTTAATTTCACCTGAATAGACATGGGCCTGCCTTGGAGGTAGGGGGAAACCTCAGGAACTAGAAGCTGCGGAGCGCATCCTCTGGAAGTTCCTGTTTGACACTGCCTCCGGAAAGCAGGAGTTCTGCGTAGGTTTGTCATCTGCCCTCAAAGATCTCAAATCCATCGACATTAAGGCTCTTCGCGGCTCTTCCGCAGCGCTATGGTTCAGTAATACCTGTGAGTCAAATGGTCACTAGCTTGGTTAATCTTTTATGAAACACTTAACCTCGTAGATACGGCCGCCAATGGGCAGGAAGACGTTTCTGGCGGTTCCAGGCTTCAGAGCCCACCTCAACATAGTCAGAGCGCCAGCCCTGCACCTAACCAGGTTACCCCCTTGGAGCAGGGAGGAAATCAGCATGGTGATGAAGAAGCTCCTGACGCACCTCAGGGGGATATGGAAATAGGCAATGTCCCTTTTCAAGCGAATGACGGCAGCAACTCTTTCTTCGAAGAAGTTGGCATTTCTGAGCAGGAAGGTGACGTTAGAAGCAGTGTCGAGGCTGAGGAAATGTCTTTACGGCGATCGAAACGCTCGGGGAGCCACCGCACCCCAATACCCCCAGCTTCCAGTTCATCGAAGGCCTCTTCTCGATCGAAGAAGCGCAAGGCATCGAGTCACACGCTCGATATCAAAGAGGAAGCCAAGTCTCGACCTCCTCTGGCAATGTGGTCCGAGATCATCGACCTTACAGATGACCTGGAATCTGTCAGTCCCTTCATTATGATCACCCATGCATTCAAGGCTGACCCACAGCATCTTAGGACAAGGAGCCGGAATCATTGCCGTTGAGTCCGGAAGTCCGACCCAAGGTTTGTAGCATGCAGCATTTAACTAGGCGCAACGTGACGATATTGTATAGGTCAAGGGCGAAAGTGTTGTCTTATATGCGCCGGAACAGGCGAGAAGCAAGGCATTTGAGCCCGAATTCCATGTAGGTCCATACTCATTCCCGCTCCAGCTTTGTAACTCATCCTGTCTCTAGTACCCTCAAGACCTTGCCTTTTTCAACAACATCTACTCTTTGCATCTCTCTAACTTTCAGGATGGAGTTCCTATTTTTCTCAGTGCACCGGAAAAGTCCGTCTTCCAAGTCATGACCTCGGAAGAGTTCTACATGAAGGACGCCTCCGAGATCCAGCACATCTTTTCAAAAAAAAACATTGTTGTCTACAGCAACGACTCTCGGGAACTCCCCTTCAATAAAGCATCACTCCTTGAAATAATGGGCGAGACACAAAGGATCTCGATAAACGGTATGTAGTTGGCTGCGATGCTTTGCGTTGCCCTGACCTTTCGATAGACTTGTCCATCCCAGCTGGTGACGATTTTGCTAACCGCCTTCGGTATGGAACTATGAAGGATTTGCTCCATCACAAGTCGGCAGGTAACGCTCTGAATGCTCTGGATCTTCCCCTGGAGGGTTCAATTCAGGTTCCTTTGGCATTATCAAGTGATTTAAGAGCTTGGAAGCATACCCGGGGGGCCAAGTTGTGTAAGAGGTCCAACCGCTATCCTGGCCATGATATGCGGTGGGCGCTTGTTTCTACCAGTGGAACATACAGCCCCTGGCACTTGGATTGTGAGGGCCTCTGTACGGTCGTCGAAATGAAGTGCGGCTCCAAATGGTGGGTAATTGCCAGTCCACGCCCTGGTGAAACGACTCAAGATTTCCTGATGCGTATTGATACGTTCATGCGGAATTTTGATCCTTTTGAGCCGAATTCAGAGAAATGGGGTTGCGAGGCCATTCTTCTTACGCCAGGAACCACATTGTAAGTATTTCAGCATATCGTCAATGATGTGTAATTGCTCACTGCCGCGACAGGTACATGAGACCCAACACTGTTCACTGCGTTTTTACATTGGAATCATCCATCTGCTATGGCGGGCACTTCTATGCAACTTCGGCGATCCGTGCATCTTGTGTTGGTGTCTACCATTCGTTCATCGCCGCACGCATCGTCACTAACACCGAACACGAAAATGGGTCATGGGAGCTCTTGCGACGCCTTGTCATCCACTACCACCAGGTCTTGCTTTCACCCGAATACCCTGGTGAGTATGAAATACATTCTGACTGACGAAGTTGACCGAGGAGTTCTACAGATTGCGATGCCACACATGTGGTCCCAGTCGAGACATTCGATGGCGTCATTGACTTCCTATTTGTTTATAACCTCATGCACATCTCGAACGCAGTCTATTCAAAGACTTACTCGGAGGATGGCATCAGCACCGTAGAGCACCATGGCTTTGTTGAAGCGCGTGCTTTGTGCCGCGCCATCCTTGGGTGGCTAGATAACCGATTCCTGTTCGAAGATAAGGCTACAAGTACGGTTAAGAGCATCGCGCAAGCACAGGATGATTTCCTTCGCCACCAGCTGGTTGCGCTCTTGCACTACAAAGAGGTGGCCATGAAGCAAGAGTTCCGCAGCTATCAAATGGGATGTACACTAGAAGCGTTTGAACGCGAAATCCGCCTTCTATACCATTCGAAACTAGACTACAAGCCGAACGCAGGAGAGGACATGGCGTCTCTGTCTCTGTCTCTTGGTTGGCCCAGTAGTAAAACTTACACCTTAAGACCAACGCCTATGGTCTCCAGAAAGGACCTCAGTTACTGGCGTAGGTTTTGCTCTTTCTGTGATTCTTTATTGCTAATTATTTCCTATAGGCAACTCCTCTAATTTTGATGGCCACACACTCCAAGACACTCTGTACGTGGCGCTAAAGAAGAATGATGGCGTTGAGACCGCTGAGCGAGCTTTGCAAGATCACCTTGATTCCGGTAATGGCTTTCCTGCTTTCGAGAAAGCAGCAGTGGCTCACAATTGTGTTTCTTGTCAGTTTATTCCTCCCCGGAAAACCCTCCGCCCAAGAGAAGGAAGACTCAGCGCGGCCGGTCGACTTGAGTAGATGTAGTCTTGCTTTTTGTACCTCGTCGATGATATATACCTTTGCCATTTTCCATCAGATTCTTCGCAATATAAGTCATGTAAAACCGCGTGCACCATTATTCATGAGCCAGATATACTAATCCATGGGCAGGGAAAACACTACCGAATGTGCCCCCTCTGACGTTTGTCTTCGGTATCACTCTGTCTCTGCCGTGTCCACTACGGGCGCCATAGTTTACCCAACGAGCAAGGTACATGGTTATTAGAAATCCGCTCGCGAGCGGGGGAGGGTTCGTTTGAAATCTCAGTTGTGTGGTGAGAAATCAATTACACATCTTGACCGTAAAAAATACGACGGCTGTGTTGGTGTAATGTGGGCATAAATAGGAGTTTTTAATATAGAGTAAACTAAACGGGATACTAGGGAATATCAAATGTCAGCATCTTGAAGGCACAGGCGCTGGTTGATAGCGCTTGGGTTCCCATCGAGTTCACGAAAGTATAGACCCGCATGTTTCGAGCTTACTACCCTCCGATGGCGATAAATCCCTGGAATTGGGGTTATGAAATGCCGAATAACGAGTTCAAGGACAAAGATGCAAGTTGAATACCAACGTCTGCAATCCAACAATTTTAACCTTTCTCAAAACTTGGGTGCGCATCGTTTACGAAGGTTTCGGTCGGTAAATTTTGAGCTCACTGTTCCCTGATTGCCACTCATTTATTGAAATACGGTGTGCGAGATCAACGAGCGTGCAAGAAGTCTGTAGCTACGATTATAAATAGCGCGTGTGTACGAAGCGTCAGGTGAGTCCGCCATAGATATGCGTACTCACCAGGTTTGCTACCAATAAATCTCAACATGATGCTCAAAATTGCAGGTAAACGACACGGGTTGCACGGAATAACTAGTAAGCGCCCGACTTGTAACATAATAATCGTATGGTGGTATCTATGTTATTAGAACTGTAAGGTCAGGCAAGCGTAATTTGAACTCAGCATTAAAGTCCTTGCCAAGGGTGAATATAATAGACAGAGAATACGAAACTCCCGAAATACTTGGGTGCAGCCAAAAAAAAAAAGCGCTTGACTTGCAGTTCGATGCGTGGAGCATCAACATCGACTTTCAAGTGTCCGGGAAGTCTACATACACACTGCCGCGTCTCCACGCGCGGCGGTGCATTTAAGGCTGAAGGCCCTTGACACTTGAGAACACCCCCACTGCGGAGCACGGGTACAGCTCTAGTAGGATATGCAAATGAAGACATTGGACGGCATCTAAGGCACATAATTCATGTGGATGGACACCTCCAATTGGCATGTCGCTGAACATTACAGCTCGCTGGCCGACTGGATATTTGGCCGTCCGCCGCGCGGTGGCTTAAGGTAGCACTCAGGGAGGGGAAGGGTGTGGTAAGAAAGGCCTTTGGCTATTGCATTAAGCGATAAGCGCAAGCGGCAGGCATGGACGCTCAATCGGTGGCGCATGCTTTCTTGTGCCTCGTCTGACAGGAAATCGTGCTGTGACCGTTCGTCCGAATGGCGTCCAGGCGGACTGTGCGTGGGGAGATCTCTCAATCAGGCCAAGGATCCACTCATGGGTCGCCAAATTTAACCTAGAATTAAGTAGAAGTGGAAGTAAACTCACACCATTCAGAGCACCTGGATCACTAGCTATAAAGATATGGGGTAATATGCCTGATTTGCAAGACATCTAGAATCCATTTTCAACAAATTTTTCGATGGGCACAACTCTCCTCCAGTAACAGTTAGATTTATTGCCCTTCGTGTACGAGTTGCTAAGATTGTAAGGTACCCTTCCTAGCTGAGTACGGAAAACACGCGCAAGTCGTTCATCCAGTCGTCACGCGTCAAGTTTTGTCAAGTCCCGCTCACGAGAAGCACCCCAGTACACGTTCACGAAGTTCACGCAGTCAGGTCTTTCTACAAGATAATGGGCTCCGAGGACATGTGCTCAAATATTTGTTTGGAGCAGCAATGAGACCCCGAAAACCTTGGCTCATCCCAAAAAAAAAAGTGGATCATGGCAAGCAGTCGACCAAGCACAATACCAACTACTAGCCTCATGCTGGCCCACCCTGGTCAGTACCAGCTAAAACCTTTCTTATAATTGAAAAGAGTTTAGGAAAGACACTCTTTTTGTTTTGAAAAAAGCCGCACAGCAATAGTTAATTGTCCACCCGGTGATATTCAAGTCCGGTATACACATTTTTGGACTATGAATAGACGTAAACAAAAGTGTCTCTTTTTGGAGCCTGAGATGGGCCTCTTTCCAGCTTTGGACAATTATTCCAATAAATATGGGTTTAAAGCTCCAATTTTGGACACTCGTCATAGAATAAGGCAAGTGGGTCTGTGCTCAAATCAATAAGTTCGGATTTTTTTCTAAATTTATGCACACAATAACTTTTATCGACAATTACGACTTTCTGCATAACAGGAACCGGTACTTTTAGGGAATAAATAAGGGGGTCTTTCTATAAATATTTACATTATATTTTCCAATGCTACCAATGCGATTCTGCGTCCAGTGCCGCTCGTTCGCGATCATGTCGTTTCACACGACTGCCTCACCTACGCCATCTGCCCAAGAAGCTGCAGGAAACAGCATAGCTGGGCGAAGACTCCTGAATCGCCTGTCTAATGAATCACTAGCCAGCGTCAACACACTGCTGCCAGGGTACACCTTCAGCAACACGGATCCTCCTCCTGCTTTTGTTGGGGGAGCCTCATCGGGGTCCCAG
>Ga0247742_10003332_pt1 | contig 10156 bp, 7 predicted proteins | sample UWRJL208509C2_FD_180944 | JGI IMG/M metagenome (GOLD analysis project Ga0247742, IMG submission 180944) | Plant litter microbial communities from Arlington Agricultural Research Station in Wisconsin, United States - UWRJ-L208-509C-2 | ecosystem: Environmental > Terrestrial > Plant litter >... | reverse complement strand
CGCCGGCAATCGCGCCGGCGAAGGTGTCGGCGTTGATGTTGTAGGTGGCGCCGTCGCGACCGGGGGCGACCGGAGCGAGGACGGGGATCATCTCCGATTTGGCGAGCAGATCGAGCAGCGTCCGGTCGACTTCGACGACCTCACCGACGAAGCCGAGATCGAGCACCCGTTCGATATGCGAATCGGGATCGATGATCGTCTTGCGGGCCTTTTCGGCAAACACCATGTTGCCGTCCTTGCCGCAGAGGCCGATCGCCCATTCGCCGGTCTGGTTGATCAGCGCGACGATTTCCTTGTTGATCGAGCCGGCCAGCACCATCTCGACGATCTCGACCGTCTTCTGGTCGGTGACGCGCAGGCCGCCCTCGAACTTCGATTCGATGCCCATCCGCGTCAGCATGGCGCCGATCTGCGGGCCGCCGCCGTGCACGACGATGGGATTGACGCCCGACTGCTTCAACAGCGCGATATCGGCGGCGAAGGCCTTGCCGAGTTCGGGATTGCCCATGGCGTGGCCGCCATATTTCACCACGATCGTCTTGTTTTCGTAGCGCTGCATGAACGGCAGGGCTTTTGCCAGCAGGCGTGCCTGCAGTTCGTTTTCGGTTTCGGCCATGACGCACCCCGCTGCAAATTGTTTGCGGGGTTTTATCTCAAGTTTTTGACAGAGGGAATAACGTCGACGCGATAAGTTTGGCGCTCGGAAATTCTCGCGCAAAGGTGCGATTTCACGCGGAATTCGCCTTGCCCGAGCGCGCTTTTATTCTAATATGAGCGTATATTGAATGGGAGCGGGGATAATGGATGGCCACTGACGATATTGCCACCCTCGTCAGCCGCGTTGCAATGCGCGACCAGAGTGCTTTTTCCGAACTATATAATAAGACAAGCCCGAAACTTTTCGCCGTATGTCTGCGTATCGTCAAGAACAGGACAGATGCGGAAGAAGTTCTCCAGGAAGTCTTCGTCAGGATATGGCAACGCGCCGATCGCTTCATCGCGTCGGAGCACCCGGCCATGGGATGGTTGACGTCAATCGCCCGCAATCGATCGATCGACGCCATCAGGGCGCGCAAGCCCGTGGCGGACGAGATCGACGCGGTGTATGATCTGGCGGACGACGAACCCGATCCGGAGACGCAGGCTGTCATGAAGGGCGAAGGCAGGCGCATCGATCTCTGCATGGATACCTTGGAAGACGGCCGCGCCCAGGCCGTTCGCAGTGCCTACGTCGAGGGAATGAGCTATCAGGAACTCGCCGATCAATACGCAGTGCCGTTGAATACGATGCGCACCTGGCTGCGACGAAGCCTGATCAAATTGAGAGAGTGCATGGACCGATGAGTTCACCCGATCAAAGCAAGGGAGGCCGCTCCCGCGACGAGGTACTGGCCGGCGAATATGTGCTCGGCGTGCTGTCGCTGGCAGACCGGCAGAAAGTCGAGGCGCGGATGCGCGACGATCGACCCTTTGCCGCCATCGTCACCCGCTGGGAACAGAACCTGTCGTCCTTCAATGACGAATACGAAGCGGTGCTGCCGCCGGCGACGGTCTTCCCTAAAATCGAGAAACGGATTTTCGGTGATCGCCCGCAGACACGCAGTGGCGTCTGGAACTCCTTGCTGATCTGGCGCGGCCTGACCTTTGCATCGCTTGTCGTGGCCGCCGGCGCGATCCTCTTCGGTTCGAATGGCGGTCTCAAGCTTGGCGCCGGTTCCAAGCCGCTGGTTGCCGACCTTGCCGTTCCGGCCAGCGTCAACGGCGCCATCAATCTGGTTGCCAACTACGATACCGCCAGCGGCCATCTGAAGATCACCCCGGTCGCCGCCACCCAGACGGAAAAGAAGTCGCTGGAGCTCTGGCTGATCAAGGGCAGCAATCCGGCGCAGGCGCTCGGCGTGCTGCCGCAGACCGGCGAAGGCGAGATTTCGATCCCCGCCAACATCCGCAGCCAGTTTGCCGAAGGGGCTACCATCGCCATCAGCGTCGAGCCATTCGGCGGCTCGCCGACGGGTGCGCCGACCGGTCCGGTGATTGCGGCAGGTACAACCCGCAGTCTCTAACTATTCATCGCCCCATCCTATTGAGCGCTGCGAACCATCATGTTCGCAGCGCTCAATCTATTGTTTTTGCAAAATAATATTTATTTTTCAATTTGTTAACAAAATCCAACCCGGGTTGAAACTCTTTCTCGCCACGCCCCGTAACTCATCTTGTCCCCCGGCGGATAGGGCATAAGCCCAGACGAGTAGGATCGGGGTAGAAGAGGAAGAGGAATCAGGACCATGATGAAGACCACGCTCCGCATCGCCGCTCTGGCCGTCGCACTTTCCGCAGCAACCGGTGCCGCTTATGCCAAGAACCCCATGGTTGGCGGCGCGCCCATGTACGCCTCCAAGAACATCATCGAAAATGCCGTCAACTCGAAAGACCACACGACCCTGGTCGCCGCCGTCAAGGCTGCCGGCCTCGTCGAAACGCTGGAAGGCAAAGGCCCTTTCACCGTGTTTGCCCCGACCAATGAAGCATTCGCAAAACTGCCGGCCGGTACGGTCGAAACCCTGCTGAAGCCTGAAAACAAGGCCAAGCTCGTCAAGATCCTCACCTGCCACGTTGTGTCCGGCGATATCATGGCGGGCGCCGTCAAGAAGATGGTCATGGATGCCGGTGGCACCTACGACATCAAGACGGTCGGCGGCTGCGTCATCAAGGCGATGACCACCAAGAGCGGCAAGGTCACGCTGACCGACGAAACGGGCGGCGTTGCCCACATCACCATCGCCAACGTCAAGCAGTCGAACGGCGAAATCCACGTCATCGACAAGGTTCTGCTGCCGAAGATGTAATCTTCGACGGTTCGAACGGCCGCCGCCCCGGGTTTGCACCGGGCGGCGGCCTTTTTGCGTTGAAATCCTGGAGAGAATTGTCAGACGCCGTAGCCGACCGTCTCGATGATCGCCTGGCGCAGCACGTCCAATCCCTCGTTCTCTTCCGACGAGGTCGGGATGATGCCCGGAAAGCAGGCCGGCCGCTTGCGGGTCATTTCCGCCGCCTCGGCCATCACCCGCGGAATGCCGACATCCTTGATCTTGTCGGTCTTGGTCAGCACGATCTGGTAGGAGACGGCCGCCTTGTCGAGCAGCGACATGACGTCCTCGTCGTTCTTCTTGATGCCGTGGCGGGAATCGATCAGCACATAGACGCGCTTCAGCGTCGCCCGGCCGCGCAGATAGTCGAACACCAGCCGCGTCCAGGCATCGACATTGTCCTTCGGCGCCTTGGCATAGCCGTAGCCCGGCATATCGACCAGCGCCATCGGCGGCAGGTCGCCGTCCTCGCCGGAATAGCCGTCGGGGACGAAATAGTTGAGTTCCTGGGTGCGGCCCGGCGTGTTGGAGGTGCGGGCAAGGCCGTGATGGCCGACCAGCGCATTGATCAGCGACGATTTGCCGACATTCGAGCGGCCGGCAAAGGCGATCTCGGGCGGGCCTTCCGGCGGCAGGAACTTCATCGACGGCACGCCGCGAATGAAGATCCAGGGGCGGCCGAACAGCGGCTTGTCGGTGGGTACGGGTGCTTCGGCCATGGCTGGCGATCCTTTGGGTCGATCTGCAGTGTTATTGCGCCGTCGTCGGATACTTCGGAGCCAGGTCGCCCCGCTCTGTCACCGTGTGACATCTCCCCCACAAGGGGGAAGATTGGGAGAATGCGGCGCTTTCCTTGCCAAATAACGTGTCGCATCTTTCCCGGCAACCTTGTGATGGCCGGGGACGGGGTACCGCCAAACTCATCCCCCCTTGTGGAGGAGATGTCGGCCGGACCGACAGAGGGGGGTGCCCGCCCCGCCGGCAACGTTTAGGCTACTTCGTTTCCGCCGGCTTCTTCCGCTTGAACAGCCCGCGCAAATTGTCGAACAGCTCGATCTTGACGCCATGGCGCTTCATGATGATCGACTGCTGAATAACCGACAGCGTGTTGTTCCAGGCCCAGTAGATGACCAGGCCGGCCGGAAAGCTCGACAGCATGAACATGAACACCAGCGGCATCCAGGTGAAGATCATCGCCTGGGTCGGGTCGGGCGGTGTCGGGTTCATGCGCATCTGCAGGAACATGGTGATGCCCATGATCAGCGGCCAGACGCCGAGATGCAGGATGGTCGGCGCTTCGAACGGCAGCAGGCCGAAGAGGTTGACGATCGACGTCGGGTCAGGGGCCGACAGGTCGCGGATCCAGCCGAAGAATGGCGCATGCCGCATCTCGATGGTGATGTAGATGACCTTGTAGAGCGAGAAGAAGATCGGGATCTGCAGGGCGATCGGCCAGCAGCCGGCGATCGGATTGATCTTCTCTTCCTTGTAGAGCTTCATCGTTGCCTGCTGCAGGCCCATCTTGTCGTCGCCGAACTTTTCCTTCAACTCGGCCATGCGCGGCTGCATCTTCTTCATGTTGGCCATCGAAGCGTATTGCTTGCTGGCCAGCGGGAAGAACAGCGCCTTGACGATGATGGTCGTGCAGATGATGGCGACGCCGAAATTGCCGAAATAGCGGAACAGGAAGTCCATCAGCTTGAACATCGGCTTGGTCAGGAAGTAGAACCAGCCCCAGTCGATCAACTGGTTGAAACGCGGGATCGAATAGCTTTCCTCGTACTTGTCGATGATCGGCACTTCCTTGGCGCCGGCAAAGACGAGGTTCTTGACGTCAACCGACTGGCCGGCGGCGACGCTGATCGCATCCTGCTTGTAGTCGGCCTGATAGCGCGGCTGGCCATCGGCAAAATGCGAGAAGCGGGCGTCATAGGGGGTCGTCTGCGGCGGCACGATGGTCGCCGCCCAATACTTGTCGGTGAAGCCAAGCCAGCCCGTGGTGGCCTTGGCCGGCGTTACCGGCTCCTTGTCGACGGCCGTGTACTTGGTCTCCAGCAGGCCATCCTCGCCGACGAAGCCGATGAAGCCCTCATGCAGCACGTAGGCGGATGGCGTTGTCGGCTTGTTGTAGCGGATGACGCGGCCATAGCTGGCAATCGACACCGGCTGCTGGCTGGCATTGGTGATCTTGTCGGTGACGGTGAACATGAAATGGTCGTCGACCGAGATCGTCCGGGCGAAGGTCAGGCCCTTGTCGTTGGTGTAGGTCAACGTCACCGGCGCCTTGTCGGTCAGTTGCGTGCCGGCCGGCGCTGTCCAGACCGTTGACGGTCCTGGAACCGCCCCCGTCTGGTCATCGCCGATATAGCCGAGTTCGGTGAAATAGCCGTCCTTGGTTTCGGCCGGGCTGAACAGCGTGATCAACGGGCTGCTGTTGTCGACCGTCTCATGGTAGGATTTCAGCCGCAGATCATCGAGGCGGGCGCCGGTCAGGTTGATCGAGCCGACCAGCGATGGCGTGTCGATGGAAACGCGCGGCGACTTGGCCAGCGCCTGTTCCAGCGTCTCGGTGCCGATGGCGGATTGGCCGGAAACCGGTGCGCCTGCCGTGCCGTTGGTGCCGGGTGTCGGGGCGGTGGTGCCGTCCGCCTGAACCTGCTGCGTCGTCTGCTGCTGCGCCTTGAGGGCGGCATCGGCCTTGCGCTGCGCTTCGATGCGCGGGTTCATATAGAAGAACTGCCATCCGAGGACGATCACCACCGACAGGGCGATCGCGATGAAGTAATTGCGGTTCTTTTCCATCATTCTTTCCTGGAGCGGTCCGGCTGCGACCGGCGGTGTTTCGGCATGGCTTCGAAGCGGGCTGACAACTCCCGGGCCAGCTTTTCGAAGGGCGCAGTCAAGACATCGCGGCGCGCGACAACCACATAGTCGTGTCCCGGCTGCATTGCAAACCCGGCCTTGGTCCGTACCGCTTCTTTTAGGCGGCGGCGCATGCGATTGCGCTCGACGGCATTGCCATGTTTCTTGGTGACGGTAAATCCGACCCGCGGCGCCTCGTCGGGCAGGGCGCGATCGAGCGCCTCGACGAGGAAGAAATTGCCCCGACGCTTCTCGCCCACACGCACGGCAAGAAACTGCGGGCGGCTCTTCAGCCGCCCGACAGTTTTATCATTCGGTCGTGTCTTCGTCATTCGCCCGCCATCGCGACAGGGCCTATCCGGCAATTAAGCCGAAAGACGCTTGCGACCGCGGCCACGCCGGGCGATGATGACCTTGCGGCCGCCCTTTGTTGCCATACGAGCACGAAAGCCGTGGCGACGAGCGCGAACGAGTTTCGATGGTTGGTAGGTACGCTTCATTTATTTTAACACCGCGGAGTGCGGCCCTTCTTGGGTTTGCATAGTGCAAGGAGCGTTGTTGACGCACGGAGAGGGCCCGCAAGGCAGGCTCAAAAACCGGACGTGCGGCGGCTTATAGGCAGGAAGGCCGGAAAAGTCAATTATCCGACGCCGGATTCACAAGCCGTGGCGGCGATGCTCTGCAGCCGGTCTCTGTTGCCGTTTACCCCAGCGTGAAATGACTGTGTTTGTAGAATCAGCGAAGAGCAAAGTTAGGCCCTTGTCAAAATGAACTTGAATTTCGGCATATTAGAAAAAACTTTAGCAGTGTGTCGTCAATATGCTTAAAGTTACCCTTCATTTTATATTCGAAATTAAGCAATGCTACATTAACGATTTCCCTTGATATTGCGCTAATACAGGGTTGGCTTAATTCGCCGCCCTTTTTGGTTCAAGGGGGTACTTCGTTGAAAATCCGGGGCAAGATCAATCTACTCGTGGCTGTCATGGCTGGCGCCGCTTTGCTGATCGGCGCAACGGCGCTTTATGCCGTCAATCAATATGACAGCCAGCTGCAGAAATATGAGCAAGCCTCGACGCGGGCCTATCTTGGCGAGCGCTTGAACCGCTATGTCACGGCGGTCGTGATGGAAGGTCGCGGCATCTACAATGCCCCCGACATCAAAGGCGCCAAGGGCTTTTCCGATGGACTGACCGCCGATCTGGTCGAAATCGACAAGGTGCTCGCCAAATGGACACCGCTGGTGCCTGATCGGCAGAAGGCGGATTTTGCCGCACTGCTCGCCAAATCGAAGGATTTCAACACTTTCCGTACCGAAACCGTGCGGCTTCTGCTGACCGACGGTCCCGCAGCGGCCAACAAACAGGGCAACAACGAGGACAATCGCGCCAACCGCAAGGCCTTCCAGGCCGACATCGACGCCATCGTCCAGGCCGATACGCTGGAACTGGGCACCGTCGATGCCGATATTGATGCGTTCAGCACGATGATCTTCTGGGTGGTGCTTGCCGTCACCGGCGTCGGAATTGCCACAGGCGTCGGCTTTGGCCTTTATATCGGCACCAGCCATTTGAGCCGCCCGATCAACAAGGTCACCGATGCCATCAAGCAGGTGGCCGAAGGCGACTTCAATGGCGAGGTTCCCTATGTCGGCCGCGCCGACGAGATCGGGGACATGGCTGGCGCCGTCGAGGTGTTCAAGCAGAACGGCCTTGCCGTCAAGCGGATGCATGCCGAAGAGGCGGTGATGCGCGCCAAGAGCGACGATCTCCAGTCCGGCATGTCGCAGGTCGTCTCCTCGGCTGCTGCCGGCGACTTCAGCCGCCGCATCGACAAGACCTATGACGACGAAAATCTCGACCGTTTCGCGCGCAACGTCAACGAACTGGTGCAGAGCGTCGACGCCGGTGTCGGCGAGACGCGACGGGTCATCGCCGGTCTTGCCGACGGCGACCTGACGCAGACGATGCGCGGCAATTTCCAGGGCGCCTTCGCCGAGCTGCAGGAAAACGTCAACGCAACGCTGTCGACCCTGCAGGACACCATGCGCGAAGTCCGCGAAACGACGGAATCGATCCACGGCAACAGCAACGAGCTGCGCGTCGCCGGCGACGATCTCGCCAAGCGCACCGAGCAGCAGGCGGCCGCCCTCGAAGAAACGTCGGCGGCCCTCGATGAGATCACCGCCGTGGTGCAGAATTCCACCACCCGCGCCCAGGAGGCCAGCGTCATGGCCACCGAGGCCAAGGAAAACACCGCTCGCTCCGGCGTCGTCGTCCGCAACGCGGTCGACGCCATGGGCCGCATCGAGCAGGCCTCGCGCGAAATCAGCCAGATCATCAACGTCATCGATGAGATCGCTTTCCAGACCAACCTCCTGGCGCTGAACGCCGGCGTCGAGGCGGCCCGCGCCGGCGAAGCGGGCAAGGGCTTTGCCGTCGTTGCCCAGGAAGTCCGCGAACTGGCGCAGCGCTCTGCGAAAGCCGCCAAGGATATCAAGGTGCTGATCACCAAGTCCGGCAGCGAAGTCCAGGCCGGCGTCAAGTTGGTGCAGGAGACCGGCGAGGCGCTCGGCGAAATCGAAACCCGTGTGCTCGCCATCAACGATCATATCCATTCGATCGCCACCTCGGCGCGCGAACAGTCGACCGGCCTGCAGGAGGTCAACATCGCCATCAACCAGATGGACCAGGTGACGCAGCAGAATGCCGCGATGGTCGAGGAAACCTCGGCTGCCACCCACAAGCTGAGCGGCGAAGCCGACAGCCTCGTGCGCCTCGTTGCCGGCTTCAAGGTGACCGGCGCGCGCAATGCCGTCCCGGTCGCAGCCCGGCTCGAAACCCATCGTCCGGTGGCCTCGCCGGCCCGCAAGATCATGGGTACCGTTGCCCGCGCCATATCCGGCAGCCGCGGCGGATCGGCCGCCCAGGCAGCGGCGCAGGACTGGGAAGAGTTCTGATCGATCCGGATTTCAACTGAAGGGGGGCGCGGCACGAAGGTGCTGCGCCCCTTTCGTTCGCCAAAGGCCGCATCCTTCCTTGTGCACTGCAATGGCACATTGGACAAATCCGTACAAAGTCCTATGATAGCGTTCTTACGGACTGAGGCAATTCTCTGTTGCCGCTGAATGGGATGGTCGGAAATGGACTTTCCGCTGGATACCAAAGCCGGCATGAGCGCCAAGATGCGCTCGCGGCTGGCGCGACCGACCGGGCTGTTCGGCGGTCTCTCGGGCAAGCTGCTGTCGCTCACCGTCATCTTCGTCATGGTCGCCGAAATATTGATCTTCGTGCCCTCGGTCGCCAACATGCGGCTGCGCTGGCTGCAGGATCGCCTCAGCACTGCCGCTGCCGCTGCCATCGTCATCGATGGCCTGCAACCGGTGGAGCTGCCCCGCTCGCTGCAGAAGGAGACGTTGATGGCGACCGGCACGCGGGCGATCGTGCTGCGCAAGGACGGCACCTCGCGGCTGCTGGCCACCGCCGAAATGCCGGCCAGCGTCGATGACCAGTTCGACCTCACCGACGTATCGCTGCCGGCCGCGATCCGCGATGCGATGAACACCTTGCTGTTCGGCGGCGATCGCATCATCCGCGTTTATGGACCCGTCGGCGATACGAAGATGGGCGTCGAGGTCGTGCTGAAGGACGCCAGCCTGCGCAACGCGCTGCTGCGCTATTCGATCAACGTGCTGCTGCTGTCGCTGCTGCTCTCCTTCTTCACCGCGACGCTGATCTTCTTTGCCATCAACCGGATGATGATCAAGCCGATCCGCAAGCTCACCGACAGCATGCAGTCCTATTCCGACGATCCCGAGGATCCGGCCCGGGTGCTGGTGCCGGACGACGGGCGCGACGAGCTCGCCGTCGCCGGCCGCCACCTGGCGACGATGCAGGCGCACTTGCAAAAGACCCTGAAGCAGCAGAAGAACCTCGCCGCCCTCGGTCTCGCCGTGTCGAAGATCAATCACGACATGCGCAACATCCTGGCCTCTGCCCAGCTGATGTCCGACCGTCTCGCCGATGTCGACGACCCGATGGTCAAGCGCTTCGCGCCAAAGCTGCTGCGCACCATCGACCGCGCCGTCGGCTACACCAACGAGGTGCTGTCCTACGGCCAGGCAACCGAATCGGCGCCGCGCCGCCGCCGCATGAAGCTGCATGACCTCACCGACGAGGTGCGCGACATCATGGCGATCGATCCAGACAGCGGCATCGAGTTCGTCGAGCTGGTGTCGCTCGAGCTCGAGGTCGATGCCGACAGCGAGCAGCTGTTCCGGGTGATTCACAATCTCTGCCGCAACGCCCATCAGGCGCTGATCGCCTATGGCGAGCAGCAGCCGGAGAGCGTCCGCCGCATCACGGTGGCCGCCCATCGCATCGGCAGTGTCGTCGGCATCACCGTCGACGACACCGGCCCCGGCATGG
>Ga0247742_10003331_pt1 | contig 10157 bp, 10 predicted proteins | sample UWRJL208509C2_FD_180944 | JGI IMG/M metagenome (GOLD analysis project Ga0247742, IMG submission 180944) | Plant litter microbial communities from Arlington Agricultural Research Station in Wisconsin, United States - UWRJ-L208-509C-2 | ecosystem: Environmental > Terrestrial > Plant litter >... | reverse complement strand
CACCCACGATCAGCTGGAGGCCTCGACCTTCGCCGACAAGATCGCGGTGATGTATGGCGGGCAGATCGTGCAGTTCGGCACGCCCCGGGAGTTGTTCGAGCGCCCGAGCCACACGTTTGTCGGCTATTTCATTGGCAGCCCCGGGATGAACCTGATCGAAGTGCAGAGGCAACCGGGTGGCGTCGGGTTCGCCTCGACCCATCTGCCGCTGTCCGATGCCATGCAGAAACGCATCGACGAGTCCACCTGGCAAACCCTCAAGATCGGTATTCGACCGGAGTTCGTCCACGTCTGGGATGAACCGTTCGATGACGCCTTGCAGGCAACCGTCGTGCATGTCGAAGACCTCGGCACCTACAAGATCATGACCCTGAACCTCGACGGCGCGCCGCTGAAAGTGCGCCTGGCCGAAGACAAACCGGTGCCTGAGGGCACGGCCTGCATCAGTTTCCCGGCGCAATGGCTGATGGTCTACGCCGATGAATTCCTGCTGGAGCCACACGCGATCGGGGAGGTTCAGCCATGAACAAGGTGCAGAACAACAAGGCGTGGTGGCTGGTGCTGCCGGTGTTCCTGCTGGTGGCGTTCAGTGCGGTGATCCCGATGATGACCGTGGTCAACTACTCGGTGCAGGACATCTTCGACCAGTCCAGTCGCTATTTTGTCGGCGCGGACTGGTACAGGCAGGTGCTGCTCGACCCGCGCCTGCATGATTCATTGCTGCGCCAGTTCATCTACTCGGCCTGCGTGCTGCTGATCGAAATCCCCCTGGGGATCGGGATCGCCCTGACCATGCCGACCAAGGGGCGCTGGTCGTCGGTGGTGTTGATCGTCCTGGCCATCCCGCTGCTGATCCCGTGGAACGTGGTCGGCACGATCTGGCAGATCTTTGGCCGGGCGGACATCGGCCTGTTGGGCTCCACCCTCAATGCGATGGGCATCAGCTACAACTATGCGGCGAACACCATGGATGCCTGGGTCACGGTGCTGGTGATGGACGTGTGGCACTGGACATCGCTGGTGGCGCTGTTGTGTTTCTCCGGTTTGCGAGCCATTCCGGACGTCTATTACCAGGCGGCGCGGATTGACCGGGCCTCGGCCTGGGCGGTGTTCCGGCACATCCAGTTGCCCAAGCTCAAGAGCGTGTTGCTGATCGCGGTGATGCTGCGCTTCATGGACAGCTTCATGATCTACACCGAACCCTTCGTGCTCACGGGCGGCGGGCCGGGCAATGCCACGACCTTCCTCAGCCAGACCCTGACGCAAATGGCGGTCGGGCAATTTGACCTGGGGCCGGCGGCGGCCTTCTCGCTGGTGTACTTCCTGATCATCCTGTTGGTGTCCTGGCTGTTCTACACCGCCATGACTCACTCTGACGCCAACCGTTGAGGCCCGCGCCATGAGCAAAAGAAAGCTGATTCCGCTGCTGCTGTACATCCTGTTCGTGCTGGTGCCGATCTACTGGCTGTTGAACATGTCGTTCAAGAGCAACACTGAAATCCTCGGTGGCCTGACGCTGTTCCCACAGGATTTCACCCTGGCCAACTACAAGGTGATCTTCACCGATCCGAGCTGGTACACCGGTTACCTCAACTCGGCCTACTACGTGACCCTGAACACGATCATTTCCCTGACCGTGGCGTTGCCGGCGGCCTATGCGTTCTCGCGCTACCGCTTCCTGGGTGACAAGCACCTGTTCTTCTGGCTGTTGACCAATCGCATGGCACCACCGGCGGTGTTCCTGTTGCCGTTCTTCCAGCTGTATTCCTCGATTGGCCTGTTCGACACCCATATCGCCGTGGCATTGGCGCACTGCCTGTTCAACGTGCCCCTGGCGGTGTGGATTCTCGAGGGCTTCATGTCCGGTGTGCCGAAGGAAATCGACGAAACCGCCTACATCGATGGCTATAGCTTTCCCAAGTTCTTCGTGAAGATTTTCATCCCCCTGATCGGTTCCGGCATCGGCGTGACGGCGTTTTTCTGCTTCATGTTCTCCTGGGTCGAATTGTTGCTGGCGCGCACCCTGACGTCGGTGAATGCCAAGCCGATCGCAGCGGTCATGACCCGCACGGTGTCTGCGTCCGGCATCGATTGGGGAGTGCTGGCGGCAGCGGGGGTGTTGACCATCCTGCCCGGCATGCTGGTGATCTGGTTTGTCCGTAACCATGTGGCCAAGGGCTTTGCCTTGGGCCGGGTATGAGGAGCTGATGATGGAATGGATGAGCTGGACCGTCCCGACGGCGGCATTCTTCAGTGTGATCGCGGTGATCCTGGTGGTCATGACGACCTGGGAGTTGCGTTCGCCAAGCGTCCTTCGCCGTGGTTTTTTGCCGATTGCCACCACCCGTGGCGATCGTTTGTTTATCGGTCGTCTCGGCAGCGCCTACCTGCATTTGCTGGTCATCGGCGTAACCGACTGGAGCATCTGGGTGGCGTTCGCGTTGTCCCTGGTGTGGCTGTTGGCTGTGATGCGTTGGGGCTAGTCGAATCGCTCGGCAATGTTGCTCCGAAATCTAAACAGGAGGTCTCTATGTTCGACAAAAACAATAAGCTGCGACATAGCATTTCATTGGCAGCCATGCTGGCACTCAGCGGTTTGAGCGCTTCGGCGTGGGCCGATGCCTACGAGGATGCGGCGAAGAAATGGATTGGAAGCGAATTCAAGCCGTCCACCCTGACGGCCGAGCAGCAGTTGGAGGAGCTGAAGTGGTTCATCAAGGCGGCCGAGCCGTTTCGCGGGATGAACATCAAGGTGGTCTCGGAAACCATCGCCACCCATGAATACGAGTCCAAGGTGCTGGCCAAGGCCTTCAGCGAGATCACCGGGATCAAGCTGACCCACGACCTGTTGCAGGAAGGCGACGTGGTGGAGAAGCTGCAGACCGTGATGCAGTCCGACAAGAGCATCTATGACGGCTGGGTCAACGACTCGGACCTGATCGGTACACACTTTCGCTACGGCAAGACCGAATCGATCACCGACCTGATGGCCAACGAGGGCAAGAACTTCACCTCGCCGACCCTGGACCTCAAGGACTTCATCGGCATTTCGTTCACCACCGCGCCCGACGGCAAGATCTATCAACTGCCCGACCAGCAGTTCGCCAACCTGTACTGGTTCCGCGCCGACTGGTTCGAGCGCGCGGACCTCAAGTCCAAGTTCAAGGAAAAGTACGGCTATGAACTGGGTGTGCCGGTGAACTGGTCGGCCTATGAAGACATCGCCAAGTTCTTCAGTGAGGATGTGAAGGAAATCGACGGCAAGCGGGTTTACGGGCACATGGACTATGGCAAGAAAGACCCGTCCCTGGGCTGGCGCTTCACCGATGCCTGGTTCTCCATGGCCGGTGGCGGCGACAAGGGCCTTCCCAACGGTCTGCCGGTGGACGAGTGGGGCATCCGCGTCGAGGACTGCCACCCGGTGGGTTCCAGCGTGACGCGGGGGGGCGATACCAACGGTCCGGCGGCGGTGTTCGCCACCACCAAATACGTGGACTGGATGAAGAAATATGCGCCGCCGGAAGCGGCGGGCATGACCTTCTCCGAATCGGGCCCGGTGCCTTCCCAGGGCAACATCGCCCAGCAGATCTTCTGGTACACCGCGTTCACCGCCGACATGACCAAGCCGGGTCTGGCGGTGATGAACGCCGATGGCACGCCGAAGTGGCGCATGGCGCCTTCGCCCAAGGGGCCTTACTGGGAAGAGGGCATGAAGCTGGGGTATCAGGATGTGGGTTCCTGGACTTTCATGAAGTCCACGCCCGAGAAGCAGAAACTGGCGGCCTGGCTGTATGCGCAGTTCGTGACCTCGAAAACCGTGTCGCTGAAGAAAACCATCGTCGGCCTGACCCCGATCCGCGAGTCGGACATCAACTCGCAGGCGATGACCGACCTGGCGCCGAAACTCGGTGGCCTGGTGGAGTTCTACCGCAGCCCGGCCCGCGTGCAATGGTCGCCGACCGGGACCAACGTTCCGGACTATCCGCGTCTGGCGCAACTGTGGTGGAGCCACATCGCCGAAGCTGCCAGCGGCGAGAAAACCCCGCAGCAGGCGCTGGATGGCCTGGCCAAGGATCAGGATGCGATCATGACCCGTCTGGAGCGCTCGAAGGCACAAGCCACCTGCGCGCCGAAGATGAACCCCGAGCGTGATGCGCAGTACTGGTTCGACCAACCGGGTGCACCGAAACCGAAACTGGCGAACGAAAAGCCCCAGGGCGAAACCGTGAGCTACAGCGAACTGCTGAAATCGTGGGCGGACGCGCGTAAGTAATCACCGGGCCAACGCTGTTCGACGGCACCTTCGGGTGCCGTTTTTTTCAACTCAGGGTTTGACGTTTCAACGCGTGGCGCACAGCCTTCAGGATGGAGGGCTCGAACGCGTTGTGGCCGGCGTGAAACAGCTGGAACTGCAATGGCTGGCGTCGCCGAAGCCAGCGAATGCTGGACATCCCGAGCAGATCCTTGGTGCCCTGGATCACTTGCGTGTTGGCATCCAGAGACAACACTTCATCCGCGCGCGTGAAAAAGTAGCGGTTGATGTGGTAATGCAACTCCAGGCGGATGGCGCGTACGGCTTGCTCGTCGACGAAGCTGGACAGCGCACTGGGGGGCATCGATTCTCCGTTCATGTACAGGCAAGCGCGTATCCAGTGCAAGGCCGCGTGGCGCTGTTGCAAGGTGCAGCCTTTGTTGAGGATCTGGTAGATCGCTCCGGTATTGGCGGCGCACGTGCCCTGATGGATGGCTCCCAAGCCGTGATTCAGGCTTTCATCGTAGGCGCTGACATTTTGCGCGAAGGGTACGAAGACCGAGGCCAGCGTGGTCTTCAGCACGGCTTGCGGGTAGCGTTGCTGGTATTGAATGGCCAGCCAGCTTCCCCATGAAACGCCCAGCAGGCTGATTTTTTCGAAGCCCAGGTGCCGCCGCAGGCCATCGATGTCTTCGACACAATGCCCGGTGTCGTTGTGCTCGCGCTCGCCGTGGGGAAGCGAGCGACCGCAGCCGCGCTGGTCGAGCAGAATGATGTCGAAACGGCGCTCATCGAAGAACTCAAGGTGCTGGCGATGGCAGTAGCCCGCCGGTCCGCCGTGCAGGAAAAAAATCGGTTCGCCACCCGGTGTGCCGCACCGTTCCCAATAGAGCTGATGGCCGTCCTCGGTCGGGTAGTAGCCGTGAGTCAGCATGGCACGGGCACCCTCAGTCGGTAGAACTCGAACAGTTCCGCGTGGCCAGGTCGGGCCGCAACGCTGGAGACCAGTTCGAGCCCCAGGGAATGGGCCATGTGCGGCACTGCGAGCAGGACCGGTGTATGGCCGAACAGCAAGATCGTGCCGCCGGGATTGACACAGGCCAGCATGTCCTGGAACGCGCGCTGCGCATCTTTGCGTGTCATGACCTCGGCATTGAGGAACCGCAGGATCAGGACATCGCATCGAACATCGGACTTCGCTATGTGGCGGGCATCGGCCAGGAAAAAGCGCACGGCCGAGGTGCCGTGCCGTTCCAGCGCATGTTCGATCATCGAGGCCGAGCGATCGGATCCCAGGCAGTGGCGATCCGGCAGTTGTGCGGCCAGGTGCGTGATCAACTCCCCGGTGGAACAGGCGGGGTCGAGTATCACCGCGCCCGGAGCCGACAAGGTTTTGAGCAGGGCGCTGCAGTATTGACGGAAATGCGCCTCGTCGGCATCCAGCAAGGCCGCGAGTGCCGGGTTCCACTGCCAGAAATCCGGGGGGCAGACAAATTCCCGGCCTCCGTCGTCCAGGGCGGGAAACGGGAAACTGAGCGCACTGTTCGATTGCGTCAGGGCGTTGGCAAACGCGGCTTCCTTTTCCTGTGCGGACACCGTGCGAAAACAGATCACGGCGCCTTGATTGCCCCACTGCCATTGCACCAGCGGGCCGAGCAGCATCCACGGCTTGAGCACGCTGCTGACATACCAGCCCCGGGGATCGCTGTGCTGCAGGATCTTGCGGCCCACCCAGGCGTTGCCGTTCACCCGCAGGACGAACAGATGATGCAGGCCCGGACCCTGGGGTTCGATGTAGCAGTCGAACTCGGCCGATGCGGCCTGACAGTGAATGAAGGATCGAGCGAGTTGGTGTTCGCGATGCAGGGCAGGGTTCATGCCGGCACCTCGTCACAGGGTTGCAGGCGCCGACCCCGTGCCTGGGGAATGACCACATTGCCGCTCGACACCACGAAAAACCGTTCCAGCCCTGGAATGACCACGTTGACCAACGTGGTGCCCAGCCGGCTCTGATGCAGTCGGGTGACCCCCAGCGTGCGCCCATGGCGGTGCAGGTCCACGGCCAGCAGATTGATTTGTTCGGACAGAGGGCGCTCGGGGCAAGCATCGGGCAGCTCGACCGTGATCTGCTCGCACAGGCCCAGCAGCGGCTGCAGGTCCAATTGCAGGCAGCGGAGCAGGCGCGGGAACGGCTTCAAGTGGCGTTGTGCGTTGTTCAGGTCATGGCGCAATTCCGGCTCCGAGGCCGTGTGATGCATCTGGACCAGTTCGGTCAATGCCCGCCAGGCGCCATGGCGCGGGCTGAGCGAGCAGCCGCTGCCGAACACGCGCGGATGATCGGTGGGTCCCGTCGAGAAGGCCAGGAAGGTTCTGGGCAAAAACTCGCTGCTGATGTCGATCAGGACGATTTGCTCGCCGATCTCCGCTTCGGCGTCCCGCCATAACCGGCCCAGTTCATCGTCTGCCGCCATTCGGGCGACCCGGCGCAGGGCAGGGCGCTGTTCGTAGTAGAAATGCTTCAGCAGAAACAACGAGACGGCATCGCGCTCGATGCATTCATTGGCCGCGTGCAATACCGCTTCGTTGTAACTGGCACCAATCGCCGTTCCACTGTTGGACGCGTAACGCCTTAATGTGCCGTAGTCGGTGGTGTCGTGTTGCAATGTTTTGTTCGCGTAGTCAGGCGAACACAAGGCGACCGGATAATAAAACGAGATTTTTTTCAGTAGATCCGTATAAGTACGGCAGGCAATCAGGGCTTCGGGTTGTTCGATCAGGGGCGTCAGCACGGTGTCGTCGTTAAAGAGTGGCAGGTTGGAAAAATAACGTGAAGGAATGCAGCGAATATCGTCCGTGCTGATGTGATCGCTCAGATGATGTTCCAGGGCCTCGTAGAGCGCCCCCACACGAGCCTGCGGCAAGTAACCTTTGCCGGCCCCCCGTGCGATGCCGCATTGACTGGCGCAATTGAACGACACCTGTACTGCGACCACGCGCTGGCCCAGTTGGCGAGATTCGGCATGCAGTTCCAGGTCATGCAGTTCGGCGTTGATTCGCTGTTCAGCCTGGCCCAGGGTGAGTTCTCGCTCCGCACAGATGAAGCTGTTCATTGTTCATTCCCTCGAAAACAGCGACTTGCTCCGCCTTCTTCAGGAGCGAGCTTGCTGGCAATGCCCCGCTGGGTATCAGCTATCCAGCGTTGTCGTTGCCGTCCATCGCGAGCCAGCTCGCTCCTGCTGTAATGGCAGGTTGTGTTATTCGGCGTCCAGTTCGGCCTGTTCAGTTTCGGTCAATTGCAGCTCTTCGATTTGTTCCTCCGTTGGCGCGTCCTGTTGTTCAAGTTCAACAACTTTGTTGGCATTCAGTTTTCCGATGTAACCCATATTTAAAATCCCTTTTTGTTTGAGGTGGGGTGTGCTGAAACGAGCACGGAGCGACTGTATGAGCTGGACATTGGCCGGTCAAAAGTTGCAGGAAGTGTCATTGCGCGGATTTGGATAGGCGGAAAAACGTACATACCAATCAGCGATTGACGAGGGCGATTCGTGAATCAGGGCATTTGTCGAGTTGATGTCCGATGGAGGCTGCGATTTCGTAGAGTTGAGTGTGGGAGGTTTCAGCCAATGGCGTGGCCCATTAGCAATGACTGGGCTATTTGCGATTTTTCGCTGGGTAAGTGTTGAGATTTTTCCTTCGATATTTGAAGGCCCCTCATGCATGCGCGCCGGATTTAAGCACTACACGGATTGCCATTCGGACGCTACGAAAAAAGGCAGTGGCTGCCTGTACGCTGCCACACATGCAAAACGGCACCCGAAGGTGCCGTTTTCCTGTTGCGCAATGCCTGAACAAATGCGCTGCATAACCTTTGTCGCAGGTGCTAAATCAAAATGGCCAAGGATGTGTACCTCGCCATGATCGGATCTGCTGTCATGAGCTTCATCGGTTCGGACATGGCGGTTGCGACGATGATTCGATCAAAAGGATCGCGATGATGAGGTTCAAGGTCTTTCACGGCGATGGCATGTTCCGCTGAAACGGGTAACTCAATGAACCCGCTTTCGATGCAGCACTGTCGGATTTCCTCCAGATCAACGTTGAGCTTTCCCAGACCGACCTTTATCGCCATTTCCCAGAACGTCGCGGCACTGACATAAATTTCTGCGGCGTTGTCGATGAGTGTCCGGGCTTTGCCAGATAGCTTCGGATCATCGGCGAGTGCCCACAAAAGAACATGAGTGTCGAGCAGCACCCTCACGGTTGCCGTCCTTCGAACGCATCCAGCAGGTCGTCAGGTAGAGGCGCATCGAGATCTTCGCTCAGGATGAGCTTGCCTTTCATCGCTCCGATTCGTCGTCCGCGTGGTCGCTCGACGGGAACCAGGCGAGCGAGTGGTCGACCGTGTTTAGCGATCGTGATGACCTGCCCGGCCGCTGCGTCGTCAACGAGTTTGGATAAATTGTTTTTGGCTTCAGCCAGCGGAACGATGATCATGTGATGCCTCCCAGATTCTGGACAAATATAGCCAGAATTTTTTGGGGCTGCAAAGCTGCAGACACTCTCGGCACACTGGAATGACAAGCGGTTGTTTTCGTCGTTGTAGCCTAATGGCGCTGTCGGCTTCCGACGCACAGTGGCCATGGCATCAAGGCCATCCATCAATTTATGCAAGGTGTCGCGTTTCATCGTTTTCTTTCGCCTCGACTGCTGCATCAAGTGAGCAATCAAGCTAAATCCCGCGACTGAATTTTACCCGTCGGACGCAACGGATAATTGCGCATGATTTTTCGGAGGCAGAGCGGAAGGGGATCGCATCAGTAACAAATCCCACAAACGCAAAAACGGCACCCGAAGGTGCCGTTTGCGTTTGCTACCGGGTGTCGTCAGGCGATCAACCCGCCAGTACCGCCTGCTGAACCAGTGTCAGCAATGGCTGTGGGTACAAGCCGAGGAAGAAGGCCAGGACGGCGATGGCCAGCAGCATGACGCCACCTGCCTTCTGTTCCCAGTGCAGTTGGGCGTCGTGGCGACGCAGGTTCGGTTCGATCAGGTACAGGGTGACCATCACGCGCAGGTAGTAGAACACGCCGATGGCGCTGCCCATCACCAGGGAACCGACCAGCCACCATTGGTGCGACTCGACACCGGTGGCGATGATGTAGAACTTGCCGATGAAGCCAGCGGTCAGCGGAATGCCGGCCAGGGACAGCATCATCACGGTGAGTACGGCGGTCAGGTACGGACGGCGCCAGAACAGGCCGCGGTACTCGTACAGGGCATCCGCATCGCGGCCGTTGTACGGTGACGACATCAGGGTAATCACACCGAAGGCGCCCAGGCTGGTGATCACGTAGGTGACCAGGTACACGCCAATGGCTTCCACCGCCAGACCCTTGCTCGCCACCAGGGCGATCAGCAGGTAACCGAAGTGGGCGATGGACGAGTAACCGAGCAGACGCTTGAGGTTGCTCTGGGTCAGGGCCAGCAGGTTACCGAACAGGATCGAGGCAATGGCGATGACGGTCAGTACGTCGCTCAGGACACCGCTGCTGGCAGCAGGCGAGAGCTGGAACAGACGCACCATCACCGCGAACACGGCGACTTTCGAGGCGGTTGCCAGGAACGCGGCGACCGGTGCCGGAGCACCTTCGTACACGTCCGGCGTCCACAGGTGGAACGGTACCAGCGACAGCTTGAACGCCAGGCCGATCAGCATCATGCCCAGGCCCAGTTGCGCCAGTGCACTCGGCAGCCCGGTGGCCGCCAGGGCCTGGCCGATACCGACGAAGCTCAGGGAGCCGGCGTCAGCGTAGAGCAGGGCCATACCGAACAACAGGAACGCGGAACCGGCAGCCGACAGCACCATGTACTTGATGCCGGCTTCCAGTGAACGCTTGTTGAAGAA
>Ga0247742_10003330_pt1 | contig 10161 bp, 8 predicted proteins | sample UWRJL208509C2_FD_180944 | JGI IMG/M metagenome (GOLD analysis project Ga0247742, IMG submission 180944) | Plant litter microbial communities from Arlington Agricultural Research Station in Wisconsin, United States - UWRJ-L208-509C-2 | ecosystem: Environmental > Terrestrial > Plant litter >... | reverse complement strand
CCCGGTAGATGGAGACCCGCGGATCGCTGACGTGCTCGCCCTTGAACACGCGCGGGAAGATGCGCAGGAACGAGATGCGCGACAGCGCCTGCACCACCAGCACGTCGAGCAGGCCGTCGTCGACGAGCGCGTCGGGAGTGACCTTCATCCCGCCGCCCAGTGAGACGTTGTTGCCCACGCTGATGAGCGCGCCCGTCGTGACGATCTCCTTGCCGTCGAGCACGAGGCGGTACGGGATGGGCTTGAGCTTCACCAGCTCGAGGCCCAGGGCGATGAGGTAGCGGCTGGGGCCCTTCGGGTGCTCCATGTTGTTGGCGCGCTCGTTGACGATTGCGTCGAAGCCCGCCGAGAGCACGCACGCGAACCAGCGCACCGCGGGCACGCCGTCTTCGAGGAACTCGACCCGGCCCGCGTCCACGGCGCGCGAGGGGCGGTCGAGGGATGCCACGAGCGACTCGATCGCACGCTCGGTGTTGTCGTGCGGAATGCCCAGGCCCCGGGCCATGTCGTTGCCGGTCCCGGAGGGCACGAGGCCCAGCGGAACCTTGGTGCCGACCACGAGGTTGGTTCCGAGATTGACCATGCCGTCACCGCCGACGACGATGAGCGCGTCGGGCTTGCTTGCGACCGCTTTGCGGCCCGCGGCCATGAGCTGCTCGAAGTCCGGCTCCTGAAGACTGGTCACGTCGTGGCCCAGTGCCCGCAGGGTCTGCACGACGGCGGGGCCGATGTCGCGCCCCTTGCCGAACGATGCTGTCGGGTTGATCGCCACTACCAGGCGCTTCGGCTTCGTCGTCGTCACGCGCTCAAGTATGGCGGTCTTGCGGGTTGAGTAGCGCGCTCTGGCGCGCGTATCGAAACTCGGTTTCGATACGGCCGCGGGCGGCCTACTCAACCCGCCGAACTCAGCGCAGCTTCAACAGCCTCAGGAGTTGCGCATTCGCCGCCACGACGATCGTCGACACCGACATGAACACGGCCGCCAGTGCCGGCGGCAGCAGGATACCCGCGCCGAACAGCACTCCCGCCGCGAGCGGGATGCCCACGGCGTTGTACCCGGTGGCCCAGAACAGGTTCTGCAGCTCCTTGCGCCAGGTCGCGCGGCTCAGCGTGAGGGTCTCGGCGACGCCACGGGGGTCGCTCGACGCGAGCACGATGCCGGCCGATTCGATCGCGACATCCGTGCCCGCCCCGATCGCGATGCCCACGTCGGCTGTCGCGAGAGCGGGGGCGTCGTTGACTCCGTCGCCGACCATCGCGACCTTCGAGCCGTCCGCCTGCAGCTTCGCCACCACCTCGGACTTCTGGCCGGGCAGCACCTCCGCGAAGACCTCGTCGATGCCGAGCTTGGCCGCCACCCAGTCGCCGACCTCGTGCGAGTCGCCAGTGAGCATCGCCACCCGCACCCCGCGCTTCTTCAGCAGCGCGACGGCCTCCGCGGACTCGGGCCGAATGGTGTCGGCAAGGGCGATCATGCCGAGGATGCTCGATCCCTCGATCACGTACACCACGGTCGCTCCCCCGGCGGCGACCTCGCGGGTCTCGTTGACGAGCTCGGACGGCAGCTCGAGTCCCCGCTCTGTCACGACGCGGCGGCTCGCCACGGTGAGCTCGCGGTCGCCGACCGTGGCCGTCACGCCCCGGCCCGCGAGCGACGAGAAGCCCTTCGACCGCGGCACCTTGAGCTTCCGCTCCTTCGCCGCCTCCACGATCGCGCGGGCGATGGCGTGCTCAGACTTCGACTCGACGGCCGCGGCGAGCGCGAGCACCTCGTCGTCGACCTCGCCGATGACGCCCTGGCGGCCGGTGGTGAGCGTGCCGGTCTTGTCGAACAGCACGACGCTGATACCGCGGGCCTCCTCGAGGGCGAGCCGGTTCTTCACGAGGATGCCGTTGCGGGCGCCGAGTGCCGTGGAGATCTGCGACACGAGCGGGATCGCGAGCCCGAGAGCGTGGGGGCAGGCGATCACGAGGACGCTCACGACGCGCTCCAGCACGAAGGCGGGGTCATCGGGCCGGATGAAGAGCCACACGATCAGCGTCACGATCGCCGCGCCCAGGGCGACGTAGAACAGGAGGGCCGCCGCGCGGTCCGCGAGCAGCTGCGCCGTCGACTTGCTGGACTGGGCATCCGCAACGAGCTTCATGATGCCCGCGAGGGCGGTCTCGCCGCCGGTCTTGGTGACGCGAACCGTGAGCGCGCCGGAGCCGTTCACACTGCCCGCGATCACCGCGGAGCCGGGCTTCTTGTCGACTGCCGCGGACTCGCCCGTGAGCAGGGACTCGTTCACGTCGGAGCTGCCCTCCACGACCTCCCCGTCGACCGGGATGGACGCGCCCGGCCGCACGAGCACGTGGTCGCCGACCGTGAGCGAGGAGACGGCCACCGGCATGACGTGGTCGCCGTGGACCAGGTCGGCCTCATCGGGCAGCAGCTTCGCGAGCTCGCCCAGCGCGTCCTGCGCGCCCATGACGGCGGACATCTCGATCCAGTGGCCGAGCAGCATGATCGTGATGAGGGTCGCGAGCTCCCACCAGAAGTCCATACCGGGCAGACCCAGTGTTACGGCGATGCTGTAGCCGAGGGCGACCACGATCGCGAGGGAGATGAGTGTCATCATCCCGGGCTGCTTCGAACGGAGCTCGGTGACCGCGCCCTTCAGGAACACGAGGCCGCCGTACAGGAAGATCGCGACGCCGAACACGGCGGGGATGAACTGGCTGCCGGGGAAGCGCGGGCCGGTGAGGCCCAGGATGTCCTGCAGGCCCATCGAGAAGACGAGGGTCGGGATGGTGAGAACGAGGCTCAGCCAGAACTTGCGGCGGAAGATCGCGGGGTCGTGGCCCTCGTGACCCGAGTGGTCGCCGTGGCCCGAGTGGTCGCCGTGGCCTTCGTGGTGGTCGTGCTCGCCCGCTGATGCACTCGGAGCGTGCTCGTGGTGGCTGTGATCCATGTTCAGTCTCCCCTGACGTTGTTGAGCTCGTAGACCTTGAGCAGCTCGTCGACCGCGACATCCTGCTGCCCGTTCGCGAACATGTCGGCGACGTGGGTGCGCAGGTGGTTCTCGACGAGGAGCTTGTTGAGGCTGCGCAGCGACTTCTGGATGGCGAGGGACTGCGTGATGATGTCCATGCAGTAGTCCTCGTTCTCCACCATCTTCTCGAGGCCTCGCATCTGGCCCTCGAGGATCTTCGTCCTGTGCAGCGCACGCTTCTTGATGTCCGCGATCATGGAACCATGATACCCCCCGGGGGTATTCCCGGGAATACGCTACCGCTATGAAGCTGACGAAGTACGAGCACTCCTGCCTGGTCATCTCGAAGGGCGACGCGACCCTCGTGATCGACCCGGGATCGTTCACCACGCCCCTCACCGACGTCAGCGGCGTCGTCGCGATCGTGATCACCCACGAGCACGCCGACCACTGGACCGCTGAGCAGCTCACACGCCTGCTCGACCGCAACCCGAGCGCGCGCATCCTCGGGCCCGCCGGTGTGGCGGCAGCCGCAACGGACTTCACCGTCGAGACGGTCAAGGGCGGCGACTCGGTGGAGATCGAGCCCTTCACGCTGAGGTTCTTCGGCGAGAAGCACGCCGTGATCCACTCGTCGATCCCGATCGTGGACAACGTCGGTGTGCTCGTCGACGACTCGCTGTACTACGCGGGTGACTCGTACACCGTGCCCGAGGGCGTCGAGGTCGACACTCTCGCGGTGCCGATCGGCGCCCCGTGGCTCAAGATCGGCGACGCCATGGACTACGTGCTCGAGGTCAAGCCGCGCCGCTCGTTCCCGGTGCACGACGCCGTGCTCTCGCAGATCGGCAAGACCATGACGCAGGCGCGCATCGAGGCCGTGACGACCCAGAACGGCGGCGACTTCTTCGTGCTCGACGCCGGGGAGTCGTACGACCTCTAACTCGGCTAGATACCGCCGCCTCCGCCGCCTCCGCCACCGCCGCCGGAGCTGCCCCCGCCGCTCGAACCGCCTCCGCCGGAGGACCCGCCCGAGCTCGAGTACGACGTCGTCGACGAGACGCTCGAGCTGAAGCTCGCGATACCGGTGGCGAAGGCGCCTGCCTGGAAGGCCGAGATGCCGTCGCCCGAGTACCAGTCGGGCGGGGTCGTCTCGTAGTACGGCTCGAGGGTCTCGCCCCACTCGCGCTCGAGGCCGAAGATGAGCGCGTAGGGCAGTAGCCTCTCGTAGATCTTGACGACGTCGCCGCCGCCGCCCAGCCCGGAGATCCGCTCCGCACCGGTCACCGACTGGAGCATCTGCAGGCGGTCGGCCTCCGCGAGGCGGATGTAGAGCTGCATGCCCTCCAGGTAGTCGTGCACCTGCGCGCCCGCGTCGGTGAGGGGCTTTCGACCCGCCACCCGGCTGACCAGGAAGATCGTGAGCCACGGCACGAGGTTCGCGCCGAGCACGCCGAACACGATGCCCGCGCCGTCGTCGTCGCTGCCGAACGTGCCGAGGATGAAGATCAGGAACGCGACAACCGCCAGCAGCACCATCACCACCGCGGGCCAGCGCGGTCCCGCCCGGCGGAGGCCGAGCGCGAGCTCCTCAGCCTCGATCGTCTTGCCCAGCGACTGCACCTGGCTGCCCAGCAGGATGTCGCGCTTGACGAACCAGCGCTCGGCGCGGCTCGGGGCCGTGAAGAAGCCGGTCGAGAAGAGCACGTACATCGCGCGCGCGGAGTCCTGCTCGAGTCCCGACCCGTCGACCTCCTGCACGCCGTACTGCTTGCCCCAGCCGGAGGGGTTGGAGCGCTCGAGAATCCTGACCTTGCCGCGGACCGCGAGGTCGACGATGGTGGCCGCCATCCCCTTCTTCGGCTTGCCCCAGATGTTCGCGGCCAGCCACGGGCTCACGCCGGGCTGCGGCTGGTACTGGGCGACGACGGTGGAGCCCGGCCGGTCGCGCAGCACCGTGAACCGCGTGACTATCGCGAGCACCACGGAGGCGAGCAGCGCCAGGATCGCCAGAAGCGGGCCGAGCGGGATGTAGTCGAGCAGGCTGAAGGGCGCGCCCGCGAAGGTCTTCGGCTCGAAGCCGATCGCGATGGTCAGGTTCTGCCCGGCGCTGGCGTCGGTGACGCTCGCCCTGAAGCCGTCGTCCGTTGTGACGACCTCGCACCTCTCGCTCGACCCCTCGTACCCGAAGTAGCAGGCGTTCTGCCCGGTCAGGGCGCCCCGCAGCGACGGGTCGATGTGCACCTGCGCCGTGATCGAGCCGAACGGCTGGTCCCAGCCCGTACCGTTGGTGTCCCAGTAGAACTCGTCGTCGTCGGTGTCTGTGAAGTACTTGGTGACGTTCGACTGCGTGTACGTGATGACGTAGGTCTGCGAGCCGTGCACGTACTGCCCCTCGGGCACCGCGATCGTGATCGTGGTGAAGTCGCCGTCGCTGCCCATCGCGAAGTCGCGCGGGCTGCCGTTCGCGTCGGTCACCGACTTCACGTCGATCCGAGTGCCGTGCCCGTCGTACTTCGTCGGGATCGCCCGGATGATCCCCCGGTTCTGGTCGAAGTCCGGGAACACCGCCACGAGCGTCTCGACGGCGAGGAGTGTCGAGCGGCCGCTGTCGTCACGGCCCAGCGTGTAGTCGGCGCTGAACGAGTCGAACTCGAAGTCGTCGACGTCCGCGGGCACCGCGATCGCGGCGGCGGGCGGCGCGTCGTCGGCCAGCGCCGGAGCCGCCGACAGCGCGAGCAGGAGGGCGACCAGCAGCGTTCCGCTAAGGACCTTGGGTGCGAGCACGAGCCAACAGTAGGGCTCGGGGGGCTAGAGCGCGAGCCTCATGAAGGCGAGATCGAGCCATCCGTCGAACTTGGTCCCGACCTCGCGCAGGGTCACCGGCGGCTCGAACCCGAGCGACTCGTGCAGCGCGATCGAGGCGGAGTTGCCCGCCTCGATCCCGGCGATCATGACATGGATGCCACCGGCCCTGGCCAGCGCGATCAGCTCGACCATCAACGCCCGCGCGATCCCCTGCCGCTGGTACGCGTCCGCCACGTACACGGAGTTCTCGACGGTGAACCGGTAGCCGATCCGCTCCCGCCAGCGGCTGTAGGCGGCATAGCCCGCGACCGCGCCGTCGACCTCGGCGACGATGACCGGATGCCCGTCCGCGACGTGCTGCGCGAGCCACCGCTCGCGGTCCGCCCTGTCCACCTCGACGTCGGTCCAGATCGCGAGCGAGTTGCGGATCGCGGCGTTGTGGATCGCGAGGATGGCGTCGAGATCGGCGTCGACAGCGGGGCGGATGAGGGCGGGCATCCGGGTCACTCTACTGAGCCGCAGGGCGGCGCGCTAAGCCTGCCACGACCGCGGCGACGAGCACGAAGGCCGCGGCGCCGAGGAAAAGCCAGGAGAACCCGCCGGTGAGGGCGTCGGGGAGCGCAGCTCCCGCCTTCGCCAGGTCGCCGGTCCGTGCGGTGGCGATCGAGGCGAGCACCGCGAGACCGAGCGCGCCCCCGATCTGCTGGCTGGTGTTCACGAGGCCGCCCGCGAGACCGGCCTCGCCGCCGTCGACACCGTCGACCGAGAGCTGTGTGGCGGTGACGAGCGCGCCGCCGATGCCCGCGCCGATGAGGAGGCCCGGCCCGAGGAGGTGGACGAGGTAGACCGCGTCGCTCGGAGCGGCGGACAGCCAGACCAGACCGGCAGCGAGGACGAGCAGCGACACGATGAGGGTCCGCTTCTCGCCGAGCCGGCCGATGATCGCGGGCGCCGAGCCCGCGACGAGCACGAGCACTCCGGCCAGCGGGAGCTGCGACAGCCCCGCCTGCAGCGCGTCGTAGCCGAGCACCGACTGCGTGTACACCGAGATCGCGAAGAACAGGCCGACCATCGCGGCGCCCACGAGGAGGACGATCACGTTGCCGGTCGCGAGGTTGCGGTTGCGGAAGATGCCGAGCGGCACCAGCGGTTCCGCGGTGCGGCGCTCGATCACGATGAATGCGGCACCGAGCGCGAAGGCGGCGGCGATGAGACCGAGGGTAACGGGATGCACGAAGCCCAACTGCTGCGCCATGCTCAGGGCGAAGACTGCCGCGACGAGGGCGCCGGTGATGGTCGCCGCCCCCGCAAAGTCGAGGCGCGTGCGAGCCGTCGCCGGGTCGCGCGTGATCAGCATCGGGATGAAGACCAGCACCAGCAGCCCGATCGGCACGTTGACGAAGAACACCGCACGCCAGCCGAGGGAGGCGGTGAGCACTCCCCCGAGCAGCACGCCGGCGACGGCGCCGATGCCCGCGACACTCCCCCAGATGCCGAGCGCCTTGGTGCGGTCGGCGGGCTCCGGAAACAGCTGGGTCAGCAGGGCGAGCGCAGCAGGGGCGAGCAGGGCGGCGGATGCCCCCTGCAGCGCCCGCGCAACGAGCAGCATCTCGCCGCCGACCGCGAGGCCCGCAAGCGCCGACGCCGCCACGAACCCCACGGTGCCGACGAGGAAGAGCCGGCGGTGGCCGTAGCGGTCGGCGAGCCTGCCGCCGAGCAGCAGCAGCCCGCCGAACGGGAGGACGTACGCCGTGATCACCCAGGCGAGCGTCACCGTGTCGAGCGAGAACTGCTTCCCCACCACGGGCAGGGCGACGTTCACGATCGAGGCGTCGAGGATCACGAGGAACTGCGCAAGCGCGAGCACGACGAGCGCGAGCCAGCGCCGCGTGCTCCTGGAGGTTGAGGTGATGGTCATGGGTTCTTCCTTTCGTTGGAGAGTGATTAGTCACTCACTCTTGAGGGCATGAAAAAGACTTCGGAGGGCGGGCGCCCTCAGGGGTGGCGGATGCCGTGCGAGAGGACGCGCGCCCATTCCTCCGGCACGGACTCGAGGCCGACGGTGACGATGAGGTGGCAGAGCTGCCCGTAGGCGATGAACCGCTGCACCGCGTCGTCGTCGGCACCGGAGCGCGTCTTCACGAACCGCGTGAGCGCACCGAGGCCGGTGCGCAGGGCCTCCCCGATCTCGGGGATGTCGGCCACCGACTGCGCGTGCACCTGGAGCATGAGCAGTGTGCGGTCCGCGATGAGCTCGGCATAGGCGCCGCCCATCGCGTAGAGCACGCCGTCGGGCGTCTGGTCGGGAGCGGTGTCCGCTCCCGCGGCCACCGACTCCATGATCTCGTCGAAGCAGCGCTCGAGAGCGGCGACGAACAGCTTCTCCTTGCTGGGGAACAGCTTGAAGACGTAGGCGGGCGAGATGCGCGCATCCTCGGCCACGGCAGCAATCGTGGTGCCGTGGTACCCGCCGCGGGCGAAGACGCGAGTCGCACTGGCGGCGACGAGCGGCCGGCGCGAGTCTGCGGTGGAGAGGGGCATGAGAGTGACTGTACACTCACTCACTGCGTTCGGGCAACCCTCGTTAAATGTTGGACGGCGGCCCCAGAGGGCCACCGTGATCAAAACGTTACCTCACGCCAGTCGCGCTGGATAGAGAAAGTCGGAATGTTTCATCTTGCGTTCAGGAACGGTTCAGGACAAACAAAAACCCTCGATCTCCGAGAGAAATCGAGGGCTTGAAAGCTGGGGTACCTGGACTCGAACCAAGAACAAAAGAATCAGAATCTTCCGTGTTGCCAATTACACCATACCCCACAGGGCCACGGGCAAGCCCGGGCCGACTGTCTACTTTAGCGTACCGGCGAGGCCTCGTGAAACCCGAGCAGATCGCGGTTGAGTGCGGCTGCCACTCGAGCGCCCGTACCCGCTGCGACGATGAGCTGCTGGGGGCCCGGCGGGGTCACGTCGCCCATCGCGTACACGCCCGGGACGCTCGCGCGGCCGTCGAGGTCGACGAGCACCAGCCCCTCGTGGTCGCGGTCGAGGGCGAGCGGCGCGGCGAAGTCCAGCACCGCCTCATACTGCGGGCGGATGAACACGCCGACGCGCGGCACCGTGCTCCCGTCGGCGAGGACAACCCCGGTGATGCCCGAGCGGTCGCCCGCGACATCCGCCACTGCCCGCCTGTCGACGCTGATGCCGAGGTCCGTCAGCCGGGCCTCTTCCGCGGGTGTGACAACCCCCACGCCGTTCGTGAAGACAATGAGGTCGCGACTCCACTGCGACATGAGCAGCGCGCGCTCGGCCAGGTCGTCGGTCTCGCCGATGAGGGCGATCGGCTTGTCGGCGTACTCGTAGCCGTCGCACTCCATGCACGAGTGCGCGCTCGTGCCATAGAACGCGCGCAGGCTCGGCAGGGCCGGCGGGAGCTCGCGGAGGCCCGTGGCGAGAATGACCGTGGATCCCTCGGCGACCCCGCTCTTGTGCGTGACAGTGAACCCCGCCGGCGAGGTCTCGACACGCTCAACCACCGAGCGCTCGGACGACGCCTCCGGGTAGGCCTCAAGCTCTTCGCGGCCGAGGCGCCGCAGCTCGAGCGGCGAGATGCCGTCGCGGCTCAGGAACCCGTGCGCGTGGAAGGTCGCCGAGTTCCGCGGACGGTTGCTGTCGAGCACGAGCACCCGCCGCCGCGCGCGGGCGAGGTTGAGCGCGGCGCTCAGCCCCGCGGGCCCGGCACCGACGATGACCACGTCCCAGCTCACAGCGCGGCTCGGAGCCTCTCGATGCGGGCGAGGGTGTGCTCGCGGCCGAGCAGCTCCATCGACTCGAAGAGAGGCGGGCTGATCCGGCGGCCGGAGATGGCGGTGCGCAACGGCCCGAAGGCCGCGCGCGGCTTGAGCTGCTTCACGTCGATGAGTTCGGTGCGCAGGGCCGCTTCGATGGCCTCCGTGTTCCACGGGGCGACGGCGGGCAGCACTGATGCCGCGGCCTCCAGCACCACGGAGCCCTCGTCGCCCGGCATCGCGTCGGCGGCGAACTGCAGGTCGTCGTCGGCGGTGAACAGGAACGCGAGCAGCTCGGGCGCCTCACCGAGCAGCTGCATGCGCTCCTGCACGAGCGGTGCGGCGGCGAGCAGCATCGAGCGGTCGGCGTCGTCTTTCACGAGGTCGCCGAGGTACGGCAGCAGGCGCTCGGCGAAGTCTTCGACAGTGAGCATCCGGATGTGGTCGCCGTTGATCGACTCGGCCTTCTTCACGTCGAACCGGGCCGGGTTCGGGTTCACGTCGATGACGTCGAAGGCGGCGACCATCTCGTCGATGGAGAACACGTCGCGGTCGTGGGTGAGCGACCAGCCGAGCAGCGCCAGGTAGTTTAC
>Ga0247742_10003328_pt1 | contig 10163 bp, 12 predicted proteins | sample UWRJL208509C2_FD_180944 | JGI IMG/M metagenome (GOLD analysis project Ga0247742, IMG submission 180944) | Plant litter microbial communities from Arlington Agricultural Research Station in Wisconsin, United States - UWRJ-L208-509C-2 | ecosystem: Environmental > Terrestrial > Plant litter >... | reverse complement strand
TGCATCAACATTGCGTAGAGGTTGATCAGGAAAGTTGGCGACGTCGATGCGATCCTCCTCGTCTTCTTCTTCTTCGTCACCTTCACCCTCATCTTGCTCGAGTTCAACAGCGCGCTGCTTACCCTTCTTTTCCTTTTTGACGCGCGACCGACGCGGTTGATCCTCGTCGCTCACGTCGTCGTTATGGCCATTCGTCTGAGTTGGACGCGCGTCTTCTATTTCCTCAGAGTTTTCTCTACGCGCTCCTTTGCGACGTGAATGAGTGGGGCCAGGCATTAGTTGGAGGATAAAAGCAGGACGCCAATTTAGCGAGAGACGCGCTCTGATTGTTTGGCTATTGGTCGTGCTACAAACAACGTCGGACAATTCTGTGCCAACCACTGGCACTTGCCTTTGTCCACCACCGAAATGCTTTCAGGACTACGAGCACTTGCTCGCCCGTCTTCAATATGGGCGCCATGTATCTCAAGGACACTTCAGCAACCCAGTCTTACTGCTTCGCTTCTGATGCAAAGTCGTTCTTTCCACGCCTCTCCGACCTCATTCCGGACTATTAACCAGTCAATTCGGGCAAAGAGGGTCCCAAAAAAGCAAGAAAAGTCCAAGTCACCGCTTCTCGAAACCTCACCACAAAGGAAGGGTGTTGTTACGCGTCTAATCATTGCGAAACCAAAGAAACCCAACTCGGCCAAGCGTAAAGTCGCGAGGGTTAAACTTACTACTGGAAAGTCTCTCATGGCCTACATCCAAGGAGAGGGTCACAATCTACAAGAGCACAGTGTAGTGCTAGTCAGAGGCGGTCGTACTAAGGATTTGCCTGGTGTGGGGTGCGCTCAATTTTTCGAAATGGCTATTCCAGGCACTCACCCTACAATAGTTATAAACTCGTTCGTGGTGCCCTTGACTTTGGCGGAGTTGTGAACAGAGCTACTGCGCGCAGCAAATATGGGTACGTATTTGGTGGCTTATCTATAAACTATATTGACTTTGCCATAGTGCGAAGAAGCCAAAGAAGAAGTAGACTATTAGATATTAATTCCAGCGCTATCGTATACAAAAGAACGTCCACGAGTATGCCGATATAGACACTAATCTTATTAACTGCCGTCACTATCCGAATTTGACCAAGTTTCCAGAGTCTCGAAGTTTCTCCTCTCGCTCTTTCTGGGCGCGAACAATCTTCTCGATTTCGGAATTCAAAGCCCAACACCACGCATCTCGTTCCAGTATACTCCTCGTCTTGAACAAGAGCATTTTGTGTTTCACAGAAAGTGTTGGAACATTTTTCGAACTGACAGGAGTTGTCGTCGGGTCCTGGTCTGCATTTAACATCTGCGGATGCTTCCGGTACCAAACGATGAACAGCATGTCCTCGTCGCGGTCATCGGTCTCAAGCCCATCCTGATACCGCCTCGGAGCAGGCGCTGCGTTGGGACTATATTGACCCTTGGGAAGCATCTGCGCAGCGAAAAACCCTGAGCAAATGTAAGCGTCGACCAAATTTATCTTCTTCCGCGTAGAAGGGTATAGCGCAGAATGAGAGCCAATCCGGAAACTAACGAGATGTCCAGAGACGAGGAAGAGTTGAATGAGTCTGCGAAAGTGTCATTAATAGATGAAATTTCGTCAAGGTAATATGGACGAACTTGAATTGCCCGCGTAGCCCCTTCCTCATGTATATACGACCGCCTTTCACGATGGGTTTGCACCCTTCTAACACGCACCAGTTGTGCAATGCGTGAACCGCCGCGTACGGTGCCGACAAATCCGCAGGCACTTCTGGAGGAACCTCAAGGTCATCCTGGCAGACACGAGTCTGTGGAGTCAAACGGGGCCGTTGAGCTTGGGCAAGCTCAATCTCTTGCTTTGCGTCCGTTCGATGTCGCCTCTTCCAATAGAACGTAAGAGCTCGCAGCCGCTCGATCCACTCAAGGGCCACTTTCGATGAATATGCCTGTCGAGGAAGCTTTCATATCTTGGAGAGAGCGAAACGGGAAGTATTGCTTACCTCAAAACGAACGACACGACCTGAGTTGAGTAACAACTCAAAGGATCTCCTGACCTTTGTCCTTGTCCGATCGACAGACTTCGTGAGGCCAGAATCTCCACCAAGATCCTCTTCATCTTCCGGGGCCTGCTCGTCCAAATTTGACCATATGCCAAAAGAGTTTTCATCGTCGTGAGTCTCCTTCTGGTCATGTACATGAATTGGAGCTGCTTGAAACGCCCTCCTAACCGCCATAATAGACCTCAAATCCATAACACCCGTAGCGTTCATGACTTGATTCGTTCCACGGCGAACTTCGCTATGCCGCAAGGCCTGCGCATCACTGTATATGCTCGAGGTAGGCGCCAGGCCAGGCGGCATAGGTGGGAACGTGTGGCTATTGAGCGTGAATAGATACCCATGGTGCGTGGTGAGATAGGTCTGCTGCTTCGTTTGGGTATTGGGTCTGATTCGTTCCAGATAGCCTTCGATTTCAGGCGGCTCTTCCATCCGTTGTCCATTCTTTAGGTGTATGTAGTTGGGTGCATGCTCAGCCAATCGAATTTCTAATGAGGGAGGCCTCGTGGCCTAAGTCATGGGTTAGGCCAAACATCAAAATCAAGGGAAGTGGAAACAAACGCCACCTGCTTGAATGCCAGACCACACAAAACTGACCAGTCGCTTGGTTTTCCGAAAACGTCGTCGTCCAACCAGACCCAATCCAAATTTGCTTTTACACGCCAGGCAAGCTGAAGAGAGCGGCCGTCTATCATCTCGCCTTCCATAAGGTATTTCCATTCGGGGACCTTGCGCAAGGTTTCCATGCACAGTTCAATAACATTGTGTCTCTTGAATAAGCAATAGAGGTTGTCGGTATCAAATTCGCTGCTTTCGGGGATGTCAATGGTAACTTTAGTCGCCAAACGGGGGTTGTGGATGTCCACCGATCTGGGAATCTCGCCACCCATTTGACGCCTGACATTAATTTTAGCGCTGCCCTAAGCCCAATGAAAAAAAAAATCGGAGAATACGGACCAGAGCTGCCATGTCCAATCGTAAGCTCTGGATCGGCTCTTCAGCTTGAAGACAAAGATGTTTGTCCCCTCTTTCGCTCGGCTAAAGATCCAGCGTGAGGCATTGGGATTCAGGCTTGTGGTCGTTGGCGCGCAAGTGATACAGAATGTCAGGTCAACAAACGAATAGAGGGATAATTTCGTCCTCGACGATCTCAGCGGTATCACGTATAAGAGATGTTTACGACCGGTTATCCATTCTTTGCCGGGTGTGTTCTGCTCAATTCATGTTAGCAATGGAAAACATGAGAGAAGGGTCGGACTGACGTGGTCTCTGTATATCTCTATGCTATCTTTTCGCCATGCAACAAGAAATTCGCCCCAGTCTTCGTAATGAAGGTCTCTTGTCGTACGGTTGATAGACTCGTCAAAATTGACGATACCTTCCGACTTAGTATAGTCGACTCTTACGAGCATCCTATCTCTCCAAGAAGTCAGTTTAGTCGTCTCGTAGGATAAGAAATGGTGTAATTACCTCTAAGAACGACATCGCCCCACTGCAGTTCGCTTGGAGAAGGACTCCTGGATAGCGAGTCGAAAGGGATAGTAGCGGCCATGCTAGTGTTTGGATCGACCGTGGAAGGCGTCCTCTCTAGCACCTCTTGTGGTGGACGAGGGCTAGATGTAGGAACGAGTACCTCGGTCGCATCTGCGTAATGAACCTTGGCCTTTCCTTTGATTTTAGCCCGCAGCTCCGCGTCGGTACGAGTAGAAAGCTTGGAGACGTCTTGCTGGATGGAGGGTCGAAGATGAATCTCCGACTTCGCTTTAGGTCTATCGTTGAGGAAGCCGGGTTGCTCGCTATGCGTCAAATCGTTTTGCTGAGGTAGAAGGCCAGTCCTGGAAGATGCAGGAGTAGGCTCTTCCTCCACAGTCTTTGGTGAGTCTGCAGTCGCCGTCACTTCTATATTGATATGACTGGCGTTTGAATCAGCTGTTGGAAGGGTGGTTTGAGCCGCCACGAACTGAGCCGTGGTAACAGTGCCAGGCGCGGAGACAACATTGGTACGAGAACCCGCAATAGATAGTGCAGATTTGACATTGACGTGATCATGTCCTTGGAGAATATTCACGCCCATCAGGTTCCCAACCTCGAAACTCGTCCCAAACCACTGGTTAGAAGAGGCTGTATGTTGTGGGTCGCCTTTCTTCCTATGCCGACTTGTCCAAAGCTGGCCCCATTCGCTCTCCTTCCAACGCCTGAGCAGCTCTTCAGTCATGTCCTGCTCATCATCATCATCCCTCCAATCCTCCGCATTCCCACCTTCGTGAACGAAGAACGTAAATGCGTGTTCCTTCAGAAGACGAGCGATTTCATCGCTCTTATCACCAGTGTGGTTTGCTTTGTCCGCCCCGTCGAGACTAAGAGAGAACACGCTGCCAAGTGTGAGCTTGTTTCGCTTGCGCTGGTTCTCCGTTTGAGCTATGATCCTCTCTGGCATTGGGCCAATGAAGATGCGACGTTGCGTGAAGGCATTGCGAGTCTCCTTCGTCTGGCTTGGTCCACCATCTGGTAAGACTTCGCTATTGGGAGGTTTACTGCCCTCTGGTTGGGCCATGCAACATCAGAATAGAGCAAAGCGAGTTAGAGAGGTTTTGGTAAGAGGTTGAAGTGATCTCCACGACGGCGCTGGAAGCAGGAGGCACATGCCATCATAGCTAATCCATAAATAGACAAGCTCTCTGAAATTGTGACCCTGCATTTTTAATTCGAGCTCTTCAAATTGCAGACTCTCTCGAAGTAAACGAAGAGTATATGTAGTGATCGGAGGTGGTATAATACATCTCTGGCATTGATGCATAAATAAGTAGAATAGAAAAACGAATGGCATCCAAAAAATGCACGGAAGATTAGTTGACCAGTATCATAAAAATAGTTGGAGGTCGTAAGTATTTTCAGTGGCTCAAAGCCGAAAAGATTAGAGATTAGAAGCCTCTTTTCCCTTTCTTAAGATTTCGTGTGAACCTTGCACATATTTCTCTGACTCTGAGCGTTCGAATCTACGCAGAGGATTATTGTCATCCGCCTGAATGTTATAAAGGTGATACTCACTCTATCTTCGAACCCTTGGTATGCATATCCGGCTCACGGAGCGCAAAGGGGTTGACGTCAGTCTTCGGGTTCAAATTGGCAAGACTGTGGTTTACGAAGCGATGTGTGGTTTCGTCGGACCTGACCGCATATATGACGTCTAAGAGCTTTGCATCTGGTTTGAGACGCCAATAGTCAATGGCAATTTCAGGCGCAGGCATATCGGTCCTGTTTGGAATTATTAGTCCATCCAAGACTCCAAATATATGAGGGAACGCACCACTCGGGAATTCTTCCTGCCTCCAGATCTTCGATGCATCGTGTGCTGTGAGCACTGTCAGTGGAAAGCCGTAGGAAGACCTAAAAAACCCACTATGTAAACACAGCTTCCTCTTCCAGGTGTCCGACAAATCGATGGCAGACTCGCGGAGACATGAGGTAGGCCAAGACTACACCATTTGTTAGTTTTAGTGATAGTACGCTCTGGGGTGCTTACAGAAGAGATTGTAAAACACTCCTTGAGCTCCCAGAATGATCGCTCGGAAGAAGATTGACGGTTTCCGGAGAGTCATGAAAGTCCTACAACAAAATAATCAGGTATGCCACCAATGAAAAGTCGAGTCCGCATACATGAGATGCATTCGCTCATTCTCGGCCTCTTCGAGGCAGGTATGGATCCTGCGTACAGTTAATGAGAATTTTACTGAAAGGTCACTCTCGATGAGCTCACCATCCACTATCACGACGCTACGAATCCACGATCAGCACACAAGGTCAGCTAGAACGAACTGTGAAACGTACCATAAGCCTCAAACTCTCAAGATGGCGAAGCGTAGCGGCCACCATTCCTGGAACGCCGGCAATGGTTTCCAGAAACAGAATGCGCTGATCAAAAAAGCGTTAACGGTCAACCTAATCCAGCCACTCAAACATAAACTCACATGCAGCCACTGCTTGTCATCAAGCATGTATCCTGCCTTCCTGAGTTCTTCGAAAGACAAGCCTGGAGGTGCGTCTTCAGGATGCTTGTACCTCACTACCAAGTCAAATATTTTTCGAGAAAGCTTGACTAGGCCTTGTGCAATCTTATCACCAATAGTCTTGGTGTCACGATGAAGAACCTAAGCATGTGGAAATAGATTAGGTTGGGTGTTTGAAAGAATCAGTCTGATAAACGTACCTGAACCGCCTTGAGTTCTTCTGGGGTATAAACAGGATGGAAGAGGACCCAGTCTCCGCGGAAAGGTACGGTGCTGACCGCATCGTGCTTGGTTAGTGGGGATGTTTGTGAAGAAGAAGAACCAGGAAGGTCCTCTGTAAGTTGCCCGAGAACGTTAGTGATCGGAGAAACAAAGTTAGTAAACAGTTGCAACTCACGCTTATGCGGTGTTGTGGCCTCCTTATGAGCGTGCTTTGCCGTCAAAGAACTACGGAGAACGGAAGAAGTTGAGAGTTGTCTGCAGCCTGTTCCAGACCCAGACAAGAATAGAGTAGAGGCACCGTGCTTCGCAGAGCAAACAAAAGTTGGCCCTGCCGTATTCCTCAGGACCCCCGGAGCGGCCCTCAGGATAGTAGCTGAGATCATAGTAGCTTTAGAAGTGTTCACAAGTCAAGACTTGTAGGTTTCGATGTGCTCGGACCCACCGATCGCAGCGCCTTTATATCATGCTTCAGCCTTATGTACCTCTGTGTACCAATGGCGCACTTGACCACCCGAATCGTTCCGCACAACTGAGTCATTCCCCGATGTTGACCGGCATTCATCAGCGGGTCACGCTTTGTTCCAGATTCTGCGGACGTTCAGCAGTACCGAATTTGACGTCCTCCACATCGAAATTTACAGCGGTGGATTAGAGCACGCTGCAGCACACTCGCTGCCCAGTGCTTCTGGGTGATGTGTGGGAACCATCGGAGATAAGAAGTTGGAAGTCCGCGTCACTCGTACCGCCGGCAGGGTCATGCTGCGTGCTGATGGGACGTCGCTCCCTTTGGCTTGCGTTTCTCCTCTTTTGGCATAAACGGCGGGACACACAGCATGCCATCAGCTGCCTGCCTTGCGGGGGGCGCACGCCGCCGCCTCGCGCTCATCTCCACATTATGTTACAGGGATGTGTAGAGACATTTGACTGTCGAGATTCAATGCAGATCTGGGGTTCTCGTTAAATATATATACCAAGCCACCCAGGGAGATCCAGAGGAGCAAGCGATCACTCAGGAAAGCCATGCAAACCTGTCATTACAAAACGCGAGGAAACGAAGCGTACATGAGGCTTTTCCTCGGTAGATCTATCCCTCGTTCCTTTTCCTCATACTTTTCCATCATTGTTGGTCTGGTCCTCAGTGGACTCATCGCACTCTACAGAACGGCCAGACATTGAGGTCATGATGGGTCATCAGAAACGCAAAACTATGAGTATATTCTCTATCTGTTAATCAATCGATCACCAATGACCCTCGAATTGTCCTTCTCCATGACATTACGAGTCTTCCATATACTCGCAGCAATCTTGAGCTCCATGAATCTGGCGTGCATGTACAGAACATGTCCCGCTTTGTTATCAAGAGCAACATCATCCTAACATCAATACATCCGCTACGAAGTCAGTCCAAAGAGTAACAACCCTTTTAATTTAACCTCGGTAATACCACTTATAACTTCTTACCCTCGTCGATATCAATTCGCCATGCCCTCGGAAATGCCAGGCCACTTGACTGAAAGTCGAATCGATGTCGAGAGGGTATGTAAATCTAGCCTAGAATAGTCCCGCGAGCTTGTGTATAATTCCTTCTTGAATTCAATCATCTATTCAAGTTTTCAGAACTCGTGACTGGGGAGACCGGTCTTTCGAGCCTGTAGAGTGGGGAAAGTAAGCCTCATTTTCCGCCGATAGATGTCATCGCTCTTGTCGGATTTGGCAAGAGTGAGCCAGAAACTTTGGAAGTGAAGCAAGATCCACCCGTTGCAGTGGATATGAACTCACGTGGTAATATATTCATTATACCCACCCTGGCCCACACCGCGAAGCTGACTGTGCCTATTGAGTGAGAGAATTTGAGTTCTGTCCACTATCTATCAACGTCCCTCCCAGGACACGTTCCTGCGTCATGGAGATATGGGAGAACACCAACGCCTGAACTGGGTTTTAGTAGTCAGCGAATGACCGGGGAAAGGTACCTGAGAGGGGGAGATACGCAATAAGAGACAACCAGAAGTGTAATGAGGTCTTTACGATACCGCATATTGCCCGCCTCATGCAACGATTTGAAATCGATGCCAAGATCGCGTGTGGAATCGATGGAGGAGGATAACAATTCCAACAACCCTGCCATATGAATCAGAAGAAAAGTAGAACTTTCGATGAACTCGATAGGCCTGTGGCGGTACCAGGTGGTCTGCTCCAGGACCCACGGACGTTTAGCCGTTTTGGGCGCCTTGGTCAGCGAAGGATGTTTGGATCTAGAGCAGGTATAATCTTGGATAAATCATCAAAAAAAGCTTACACGAGGCCCAGGCCTGATGAAATCGTTGGTTGAGCCGCCTGTTAAAATGCTTGAAGCGGTAGGAAAATCATTGCCTCCAAGGTGGAAGAAGTGAGCAGGATGGACATATCAGGCCCGGATGACGCATTTCAGGGTATAAGCCGGGTCGCAATGTCAAGTCCAAAAAAGAACAGACCAAGTGACGCACCTCGCGCAGAAATTCTGGGGCACTCTTCCCCGATCCCAACCTTAAGCTGCGACAGGGACTCGAAGGAATAAGATGATAGTACCGATGGATATGGTCGGCACGTGCCCACAAATTGCCGCCCAGATGACCAGTAAGATAGGCTGTCAAATAGGCTTCTGGAGCCCAAGTAGTCATTTACTGCAGGCATGTTAGCCAAAACGAAAAGGCGAAAATATACAGGCCATATTTTTGGGCCCGTTGGTAGCGGTAGACAGCTCTGTCTATCGGGAACGGGACGGGAAAATCTGCTGACGGACGAATAGGCACATTGAAGGGTTCGTTTCTGCAAGATTATCGATCAAGACTTGAGAGATGCTGTCCGAAAGTGTCCAGCAAGACAAGAAGAATAGAAGGAATATAACTGAGCCTTCTTGATAGCGGTTCTAGGGAAGGTTTGAATGGAGATAGCCAGCCTGCGGCAAGGATACGAGAGACGACCCGTGACGTCGCAGTGGGAGGAGTTATGGCTTGATAGGCGTGTTTGTTCCAAGGTCGCCAACATGAGGTTATAAGGGTTCATTTCCGAGGGAGATAGAGGAGGAGAAAATTGGATTTGGGGAGGGAAGAGGAGCCTTCGCCGGGAGTGGTGGCCGAGCGCGCTGTGGCGAGGGAAGCAAGACAGAACGGTGGTTCACCCGCTAAATCCATGCGGAAAGATCAGGTACAGAAGTAAGGATCGACTCGGCGAATACAAAGCGGGCGAGATGTTTTGATATTCGTTGACACTTTGTCGGACGAAAGGGAGGGGAAAAGGTCAGGCCAGCAGACGTCTGTCGCGTGTGGTATCAACAAAACACGCCGCATAAACTATTAATATTCACTTTGGTTAAAAAATATAGGAAGCGAGCGGGAAAAAAGCGAAAATACATGGTCGATAAGGGTATTATCCTTACTAGGAATAAAATCGACGGTTGCGTAGGCTCAGCCACATAAAATCAACGGAAAAACAAGAGGGTGACCAAGTACAAGGAGCGAAAGGGAGACAGGAAAGGGGCTGTGTTGCCCGAATAGGCAAGTCATCTCAGCTTGCCGCACCCTAGCTTTTTGGGTTTCTCTTCTTGACTCCAAATATAAGTTGAGAAACGCCCAAGGTGAGCTTATAAGAGCCCGTGAATTCACATAGTTTCCCCGCTCACACAATGGACTACGACAGATGTCTCTCTAGCTCGTCCAGGCTTTACGACCAGAGTTCCTGGTACCCATACCCCGCTGCTGCCACAATGTACTCTCTCAGGGATCAACAGGACTACCCATCTCCAGCACCGTCGGATCCGTCTCCAGGGCCCAGGCCATACCAGCAGCTCGACCACGCACCTCTATACGGTGCAACAAACGAGCCCATGG
>Ga0247742_10003327_pt1 | contig 10171 bp, 6 predicted proteins | sample UWRJL208509C2_FD_180944 | JGI IMG/M metagenome (GOLD analysis project Ga0247742, IMG submission 180944) | Plant litter microbial communities from Arlington Agricultural Research Station in Wisconsin, United States - UWRJ-L208-509C-2 | ecosystem: Environmental > Terrestrial > Plant litter >... | reverse complement strand
AGTTACCGCGGTACAGAATCGCGAAATCGCTGTACGGCCGGTCGGTACGCAAGTGCAGGGTCAGCAACTCGACGGCGACGCGCTCGGCTTCGGCGTCTTCGTTGCGGCAGCGGATCACGCGGATCTCGTCGCCGTGGCCCATCTCGCTCCACAGTTGTTTTTCAAACTCGTGCGGGTTGTTCGAGATCAGCACGTTGGCGCACCGCAGGATGCGGCTGGTGGAGCGATAGTTTTGCTCCAGCATCACCACTTTCAGCGACGGATAATCGTCCTTGAGCAACATCAGGTTTTCCGGACGCGCGCCGCGCCAGGCGTAGATCGACTGGTCATCGTCGCCGACCACAGTGAACTGGTTGCGCGTGCCGATCAGCAACTTCACCAGCAAATACTGGCTGGCGTTGGTGTCTTGGTATTCGTCCACCAACAGGTAGCGGACTTTGTTCTGCCACTTTTCGAGGATGTCTTTATGTTCCTGGAACAGTTTTACCGGCAGCAGGATCAGGTCGTCGAAGTCCACCGCGTTGAACGCCTTGAGCGTGCGCTGGTAGTGGGTGTAGACGATGGCGGCGGTCTGTTCCTTGGGGTTGCGCGCGTTTTCCAGGGCTTCCGGCGGCAGGATCAGGTCGTTTTTCCAGGCGCCGATCATGTTCTTGATCTCGTCGACGCCGTCGTCGCCCGAGTATTCCTTCTGCATGATGTCGGTCATCAGGGCTTTGACGTCGGTCTCGTCGAAGATCGAGAAGCCTGGTTTGTAGCCCAGCCGCACGTGCTCCTTGCGGATGATGTTCAGGCCCAGGTTGTGGAAGGTGCACACCGTCAGGCCGCGGCCTTCGCCGCCCTTGAGCAGGGTGCCGACCCGTTCTTTCATCTCCCGCGCGGCCTTGTTGGTGAAGGTCATGGCGACGATGTACTGGGCGCGGATGCCGCAATTCTGGATCAGGTGGGCAATCTTGCGCGTGATCACGCTGGTCTTGCCGGAGCCTGCGCCGGCGAGCACCAAAAGAGGGCCGCCGACGTAGCTCACGGCTTCTTGCTGCCGGGGATTGAGTCGGGACATACGGAATTGTCGGAGTCGTTGACGAAATGGGCCGGCATTTTAACAGGCTGAGCGAATTGTGCTGCTCTCTCCGACTTGTGACGCAAGACATGATCTCTAATTGCCGGTTTTGTTACTTTCCCGCAGGATGCGCGATGAATTTGCGTCTAATGTTCCAGTTCCGGTTACAAATACCTGTTTGATAACGAATGTCATTGGGCATTGGTAACCGTAACGGCATAATGCCCGCGCCTACATCTTTGCAGAGTCTAGGGAGCTAGCTTGTCTACGCCTGTCGAACCCTTGCGTTTGCTGCTACTGGCCGAAGAGCCGGCATGGGCAGCGTTGTTGCGCGAGTGTCTGGCTCCGATGGGGAGCTCGGCTTTGCTGATCACGGCACCGAACTGGGAGTCTGTGAGCAGTCTGTTCAGCGATCACCGCAGCGCGGTGTTGCTGACGATTCCGTCCCTTCAGCCAGCACCCGGTCGCTGCAACCTGCCGACGGTATTACTGCTCGAAGCCGAGCCCGTGGCCGCACCCGACGGTGTGAGTGACTGGCTGGTGCGTGATGTATTGGACGCGGGCACCTTGCGCCGCTGCCTGCGGCATGTTCGCGAACGCGGCGTGCTGGAAACCACCCTCCAGCGTCTGGCGGAACAGGACCCCTTGACCGGCATCGCCAATCGCCAGGGCTTCCAGACCTTGCTGACCGCACGGCTGGCGGAAAACGACGGGCGCGGACTGGCCCTCGGGCACCTCGACCTCGACAACTTCCGTCACGCCAACGACGCCCTCGGCCACCAGGCCGGCGACCGCTTGATCCTGCAAGTGGTGGCGCGGCTGAAAAGCCAGCTCGAGGCCGGCGACCAACTGGCACGCTTGGGCAGCGATGAATTTGCCTTGCTGATCGACACCCGCCGCGCGCCGCAACGGGCCGAGTGCATAGCCGAGCGGATTGTTGAAGTGATGTCCGAACCTTACTGGGTCGATGGCGAGAGCCTGCTGATCGGCTGCAGCCTGGGCATCGCCCACGCCCGCGCCCAGGCCGGCGCCGATCCCTTGATGTGGCACGCGCACATCGCCATGCAGCAAGCCAAGAGCACCCAGGGCTGCACTTTTCATATCTTCAACGAACGGATCAATCGCAACGCCCGCAGCCTCGCCGATCTGGAAAGCGAACTGCGCCGGGCCTTGCGCCGCGACGAACTGGAGCTGCATTACCAACCCCGGCTCAACCTCGAAGACGGGCAGATTGTCGGCCTCGAAGCCCTGGTGCGCTGGCGCCATGGCGAGCGTGGGTTGCTGCCGCCGAGTGAATTCGTGCCCTTGGCCGAACAGAGCGGCTTGATCGTGCCGTTGGGTTACTGGGTGATTTCCCGGGCCCTGCGGGATATGCAGGCGCTGCGCGAAAGAGGGCTGCCGCCGCTGCACATGGCGGTCAACCTGTCGTTCCGGCAGTTCCAGGACAGCCAATTGCTGTCGACCTTGAGTCGGTTGATCGCTGAGCGCGGTGTCGAGGCGCAATGGCTGGAATTCGAACTGACCGAAACCGCCGTCATGCGTCGCAGCGACCTGGTCAAGCAGACCATGGACGCCCTCGGCCGCCTCGGCGTGCGTTTCTCCCTCGACGATTTCGGTACCGGCTTCTCGTCGTTCGTGCACCTCAACAGCCTGCCGATTGCCTTGTTGAAGATCGACAAGAGCTTCGTCGGCGGCATGGAACAGCGCGAGGAAAACCGCAAACTGGTGCACGCCATGATTAACCTGGCGCACAACCTCAGCCTGCAAGTGGTAGCGGAAGGCGTGGAAACCCCGGCGCAACTGGAATTGCTGCGCGGCTTCGGTTGCGACCAAGTGCAGGGTTATCTGATCAGCAAACCCTTGCCGCTGGCGGAACTGGTGGAATTCCTGACCTTTGGCAGCAATCAGCAGCCGGTGCTGGAAGGGGCTGTGTAGATATCAATCTGGCTGAAGACCTGCGAAGCGCGGCCGCACCGCAGGCTCCTGCCGAATCATCCGCTTCATCTTGCGCTCAAACGCCCAGGTCAGACCCACTGCCGCGCACGCCAGCCCGACGGCCAGGCCCCACCAGACGCCGGTCGCCCCCCAACTGAGGTGGAACGCCATCCACCACGCCGCCGGTGCACCGATCAGCCAGTAGCAACCCAGCCCGACCAGAAACGTGGTCTTCGCATCCTTGAGCCCACGGATGCAGCCCATGGCGATGGTTTGCGTGCCGTCGAACAGCTCGAACCACGCCGCCACGGCCAGCAGGCTGACGGCCAGGTTGATGACCTCGCGAAACGCCGGGTCATTGTGGTCGAGGAACAGGCCGATCAATTGATGCGGCAAGAACCAAAACACCATGGCGAAGCCCAGCATCGCCGCCGCGCCAAAGGCGATGCCGACGCGGCCGGCCAGCCGTGCCTCAAGCAACTGCCCGGCGCCATAGTGCTGGCCGATGCGCATGGTGATCGCATACGACATGCCCGCCGGGACCATGAACGCCACCGACACGATCTGCAGCGCAATCTGGTGCGCCGCCAGTTGCGTGCTGCCCATAGTGCCCATGCACAGCGCGGCGAACGCGAACAACCCGGCTTCCACCGCATAGGTGCCGCCAATCGGCAGGCCCAGGCGCCACAGTTCTTGCAGGTATTGCCGGTTTGGCCGCGACAAGCCCTGGCGCAGGGGATAAGCCTTGTAGGCCGGGTGCGAGCGAATGTGCAGGGCCAATGTCAGGGCCATCAGGTTGGCAACAATCGCGGTCACCAGGCCAATGCCCATCAGGCCCAGTTTTGGCAGGCCGAACATGCCGGTGATCAGGGCATAGTTGAGCAGGAAATTGGCCACCGTGCCGCCCACGCTGATCACCATCACCGGTGTCGCCCGGCCAATCGCGCTGGTGAAACCGCGCAGCGCCATGAACGTCATGTAGCCGGGGAGGGCGAAGGGCAGGGCGATCAAGAACTGTCCGGCGGAATGCACGTTGGTTTCGGTCTGGCCGAACAGCAACAGCACCGGTTTCAGATTCCACAGCAGCAACCCGGCCACCAGCGCCATGATCCACGCCAGCCACAGCCCGGCCTGGGTCAGCCGCGTGGCGCCTTCAATATCGCCGGCGCCCTGACGGATCGCCACCAGGGTGCCGACCGCCGCGATCACGCCGATGCAGAAAATCGACACGAACGAGTAACTCGCCGCCCCCAGGCCGCCGCCGGCCAGCGCCTCGGGGCTCAAGCGCGCCATCATCAGAGTGTCGGTGAGGACCATCAGCATGTGCGCCAACTGCGAGGCGATCAACGGCCCCGACAGCCGCAGGATGGCCCAGAGTTCGGTACGTGCTGGATGCTTCATGGTCATCACGCTCAATCGGCAGAGGGAACAGGAAAGCGTCGATTCTCGGCGCTCCCGGCGCAATGCACAAAGGGATAAAAACGATCATCGGCATGATTAAAACTCATGCTTTGGCTTTTCTGCTAGGGTGATGAAAACACGCCCCCAGGAGCTTTCAACATGTCCCGTCGCCTTCCTCCCCTGTATGCCCTGCGCGCATTCGAAGCGGCGGCGCGGCACAGTTCGTTTACCCGGGCCGCCGAGGAATTGTCGATCACCCAGAGTGCGGTCAGTCGCCACATGCGTACGTTGGAAGAACACTTTGCCTGCCGCTTGTTTCACCGCAGCGGTCGCAACGTGCAGCTCACCGAATCGGCGCGGCTGATTCTGCCGGGCATCCGCGAGGGTTTCACCGCTTTGGAACGTGCCTGCAACACCTTGCGCGCCGAAGACGACATCTTGCGCATGAAAGCCCCGTCGACCCTGACCATGCGCTGGTTGCTGGCGCGGCTCAGCCGGTTTCGCCACTTGCAACCGGGCAATGAGGTGCAACTGACCAGTGCCTGGATGGACATCGACACCGTGGACTTCAACCACGAGCCTTTCGACTGCGCCGTGATTCTCAGCAATGGCAACTTTCCCCCGGACTGGGAGGCGACCTTGCTGTTTGCCGAAGAGTTGATCCCGGTCGGCGCGCCGAATCTGCTCGACGACCAACCCTGGGACGTGGCGCGCCTGGCCAGCACCGAATTGCTGCACCCGGCGCCGGATCGCCGGGACTGGCGCAATTGGCTGGAGCGCATGGGCCTGGCGGACCAGGTGTCGCTCAAGGGCGGCCAAGTGTTCGATACGTTGGAACTGGGGATGATTGCCGCCGCCCGGGGTTACGGCGTGTCCATGGGTGATCTGTTGATGGTGGCAGAGGATGTGGCCCAGGGGCGATTGAGCCTGCCGTGGCCCACCGCCGTCGCCAGCGGTGAACGTTATTACCTGGTCTGGCCGAAAACCCGCCCTGGCGGTGAGCGCATGCGCCGCCTCAGCGACTTCTTGCAGGGCGAGGTCCGGGCCATGGAATTACCCGCCGTCGAACGCCTCGCGTGAACGTTTGCGCCCGCTGAAATAAAGGCTTACAGCCATACCCTCACAAATCGCTCAAGTATTCGGTTTTGCCGCCGAATCTTGAACATGGGACTTCCGTTCGCAACGGCCCCGCCGCACCCCCTTTACTAGAACATTTTGCTGAGCGTGCCACGAGATCAAGGATGATCCGTCGACTCGGCCAGGAGCTGTCATGTCTCAACCTCGTGCCCGGATCGCCTCGCAGCTGGGCGTTGCCCTTGCCGTGATACTGGCGATCGTGATCAGCGGCAGTACCGTGTTCGCCCTGCGTTCGCTGGACTCCGCCAACCTCGACACCCGCGAAGAGCATCTTGCCAGTGAGGCACGCCTGCTGGCGGATCAATTGAATACCTTCCACAGCACCCTGCGCGAAAGCACTCAGCGCCTGGCGGGGCTGTTCGAGAAACGCTTCACGGCTGGCTTGACGGTGCATGCCGATGAGCCCGTGGTGGTGGCGGGCGCGCAAACCCCGGGCCTGCGCCTGGGCACCGAAGTGTTGAACAACAACTTCAAGGAAGTCGACGAGTTCAAGCAGATGACCGCCGGCGTCGCAACCGTGTTCGTGCGTAGCGGCGACGACTTCATTCGGGTCAGCACCAACGTCACCAAACAGGACGGCAACCGTGCCATCGGTACGGTGCTTGATCATGCGAACCCGGCGTACACCCGTTTGATGGCGGGGCAGAACTACGTCGGTCGCTCGTTGCTGTTCGAGCGTTTCTACATGTCGCAGTACACGCCTGTGCGCGACAGCAGCGGCAAAGTGATCGCCGTGTTGTATGTCGGCTTCGATTACACCGACGCGCAGAACGCGCAGTTCGAAAACCTCAAGCGCTTCCGGATTGGCCAGACCGGTTCCCTGGCGTTGCTCGACGAGCAGAACAAATGGCTGGTGCCGATCGCTGGCGTGCAGGCGCTGGACGTGGCGACGCCGATCATCGCAGGCCTGGCGAAAACGCCGGGCAAGGGCGATTTCTGGAGCGACAAGTCGGAAGATTTCTACAGCGTGGCCGTGCCGTTCGAAGGCGGCCCGTGGTCGGTGGTGGCGAGCATGCCGAAAACCGAAATCCGCGCCGTGACCTGGAGCGTCGGTATTCAACTGGCCATTGGCAGCCTGCTGGCGATGCTGATCGCCGTGGGCTCGGCGGTGTGGCTGCTGCGCAGCAAACTGGCGCCGCTGGGCGATCTGGTACGCCAGGCCGAAGCCTTGGGTGCCGGTGATTTGAGCGTTCGTCTGGATGTGTCGAGCAACGATGAAATCGGCCAACTGTCCCGTGCGTTCAACAAGATGAGCGAAGCACTGTCGACCATGGTCTCGCACATCCGCAAGGCCTCGGAAGAGGTCAACAGCCGGGCGCAGGCGTTGTCCGGCCTGTCCGGTGGAGCGTATGAAGGCATGGAGCAGCAGTCCGGCGAAATCACCAGCATGGCTGGCGCCGTGGAAGAGTTCAGCGCCACCTCTCTGAACATCGCCGACAACATGGGCAGCACCCAGCGTCTGGCACAGGAAAACGCCCAGCAAACGCAAATCGGCCGGACCTCCATGGATGAAGCCTCTTCGTCCCTGGAACAAATCGCTGGTGCGCTGAACAGCACTGCCACCGTGATCAACACCCTGGGCCAGCGCTCCCAGGAAATCGGCGGCATCGTCGGCGTGATCACCTCCATCGCCGACCAGACCAACCTGCTGGCGCTCAACGCCGCCATCGAAGCCGCCCGTGCCGGCGAGCAGGGTCGTGGTTTCGCCGTGGTCGCCGATGAAGTGCGCAGCCTGGCGTCCCGCACCCGTGAAGCCACCGACGAAATTTCCGGGATGATCCACAGCATCCAGCAGGAAACCGGCAACGCCATCAGCACCATGGAGCAAGGCAACTTGCTGATGCAGGAAGGCTTGTCGCGCAACGCCAACGTCGCCTCGGCCCTGGCCCGCATCGACGAACAAAGCCGCTCCGCCGGGCAGCAATTCGCCGCCATCACCACCGCGACTCAAGAGCAAAGCAGCACCGCGACCTTGCTCAGCAGCAACCTGCAAAGCATTGCCCTGGCCAACAGCGAGCAGCGGGAAGTGGTGTCCAACCTGGCGATTACCGCCAAGGAGCTGGAGAAACTGGCAGCGGACTTGCGGGCTGAGGTTGATCGCTTTCGCTGAGTTTTCCCAGAAGTAACTTTTGTCGATCGCCGGCCGGAACAAGCTCGCTTCCACATGGGAGACACCCATCCCTGTGGGAGCGAGCCGGCTCGCGAATGGGGTCGATCCGATTCCAGCACCTGTCACTGACATTCACTGCGCCGCCGGCCGATACTGCAACGCCTCAGCCAAATGCTCGCGCCTGATCCCGTCCACCTGCTCAAGGTCCGCAAGTGTACGCGCGACCTTCAACAGCCGATGCGCCGCCCGCAGCGACAGCGTGAGCCGCTCGCACGCGGTTTCCAGCCAGGTTTCATCGCTTGTGGATAACACGCAGTGCTTGCGCAGGCCCGGCAGGTCGAGAAAGGCGTTGGCGCAACCCTGACGCTGCTGCTGCCGTTCCCTCGCTTCGGCCACCAAAATCGCCGCCGTGGCGGTGTCATCGCCAGGCTGGGGGAGCGGATTCAACGCCGTCGCTTCCCTCGCCACCGTCAGGTGCAAATCAACCCGGTCCAGCAATGGCCCCGACAGTTTGTTGCGGTAGCGCTGCACCATGTCCGGCGTGCAGGAGCATTTGCCACTAGGCTCGCCCAGATAGCCACAGGGACAGGGGTTCATCGCGGCGACCAATTGAAAGCGCGCGGGAAAGCGCACTCGATCCCGGGCACGGGAAATCACAATATGCCCTGACTCCAACGGCTCCCTTAAAACTTCCAATACCTTGCGATCAAACTCCGGCAATTCATCGAGGAACAACACGCCGTGGTGGGCGAGGGTGATTTCCCCGGGCTGCGGTTTTGAACCGCCTCCCACCAGCGCCGGGCCCGACGCGGAATGGTGTGGTTGGCGAAACGGACGCTGCGGCCAATGACTCAGCGGCACGCAACTGGCAACTGATTGAATCGCCGCCACCTCCAGCGCTTCACTTTCGGACAGCGGCGGCAGCAATCCCGGCAAACGGCTGGCGAGCAAGGTCTTGCCGGTCCCCGGGGGCCCGCTGAACAGCAAATTATGCGCACCGGCAGCAGCAATCAGCAGCGCACGTTTGGCCGCTTTTTGGCCTTGGACTTCGTTCAGGTCGGGATAGGGTTTGCTGGCGCACATCAAGCCGTCGGACACGTAGGGTTCGACCGGCGTGTGGCCATTGAAATGCGCCACGGCTTCGAGCAGATGCTCCACCGCAATCACCTTCAATCCCGACGCGAGGCACGCCTCCTCGGCATTCTCCCGTGGCACCAACAACGTGCGCCCGGCCTTGCGCGCCGCGAGCGCCGCCGGCAACACCCCACGCACCGCCCGCACCGCACCGGACAGCGCCAACTCACCCAGGCACTCCACGTCATCCAGGGTCAAGGTCGGCACCTGCACGCTGGCGGAAAGAATGCCCAAGGCAATCGCCAAATCAAAACGCCCGCCATCCTTGGGCAAATCTGCCGGGGCCAGATTTAACGTGATCCGCCGCGCTGGAAACTGCAGACCCGAATTAATGATCGCACTGCGCACCCGGTCCTTACTCTCCTTCACCGCCGCCTCCGGCAAACCGACCATCGTCAGCGACGGCAAGCCATTGGCCAGATGCACTTCAACGGTGACAGCAGGAGCGTCAACACCCACCTGGGCGCGGCTGTGGACGATGGCTAGGGACATGGTCGTTCCTTGAATGTGGAGAGGCCGCTTCCTGCGGGTTTTTTGAAGGGTAGTTGGACGTTGGGGGTTTGGTGCGGGGATTGAATGAGGGATGTTTCGCAGGATGTTGCTGTTGGGAAGCCTATTCAGCTGCAAAAAAAAACCGCCTGTAAAAGCGGTTTTTTATGGGTTTTATTCAGCGGTCGGTGGATTCAGCTTCGCTTCCAGCTCCGCCACTTTCGCCTCAAGGCTCTCCAGTCGTGCCCGAGTCCGGGCGAGGACGACCATTTGGCTGTCGAATTCTTCGCGGCTCACCAGGTCGAGCTTGCTGAAAGCGCTCTGGAGGAGGGCTTTGAACTGGCTTTCGATTTCGCTTTTCGGCAGCGGGGTGTCGCCGTTGAAGAGGCGGGAGGCGGTGCCGCTCAGGGCGTCGAGGAAGTCTTTGGGCGCGAGCATGGTGAAAGTCCTGGAAACAATGGCGGGCAGTGTATCACGCAGTGTCTATAGTCAATCTCTCAGGCAGGGATGCACGCTTTTCGCGCATGGGGACGAACGGCTGCGCACTGTTGTTGTGCGTATCCATCGCGTTACAGGCGCGCCAGCACCTGCGGCAGCGGCCAAAGGATTGAATTCAGTGGTTTTGGGCGAGATGGCAAGCTTTCTGCTTAGACGCTAGTGACCCATGCACTGATGCAGTCGCTGTGACGAATGCAGTGCGGCTGACGGAGCGGGGAGTTTCGTCGGAGGCGGTTAGCTGGCGTCAGTCGGGCAACTTGGGCCGACGATGCGTTACAAAGCCAGGCACTGCGCTTAGACTTGAGACGGGTTTGTTTTCCTGGGGCAAGTCCACCAATTCGGGAGAGAGTTTTCATGAAGCTAGTCACTGCCATCATCAAGCCGTTCAAACTGGACGACGTGCGCGAGTC
>Ga0247742_10003326_pt1 | contig 10174 bp, 11 predicted proteins | sample UWRJL208509C2_FD_180944 | JGI IMG/M metagenome (GOLD analysis project Ga0247742, IMG submission 180944) | Plant litter microbial communities from Arlington Agricultural Research Station in Wisconsin, United States - UWRJ-L208-509C-2 | ecosystem: Environmental > Terrestrial > Plant litter >... | reverse complement strand
ATGTACTGGTCGAAGGTTGCGGGATACAATTTGAAGGGTTGCCTGTCGATGTTGTGGCGATATTCCCAGTGTCAAAAGGTATACCGTACGTTTGGCTCCAGACAACGTCACTTGGCGCGAAACAGTTCTCACGTCTTCAGTTGCCTTTGCTGCCATCTTACGCATATACAGACTTCAAAAGCCAGGGCCGAACATTGACAAAAGTCATAGTGGATCTTGCAACTGCTCGAGGCCAAGGCATCTATGTTATGCTCTCTCGTGTTAAATCGCTGCAAGGTCTCGCGATACTGAGATACTTTCCAGCCAACAAAATATTTGAGAGAATATCTAGTGAACTGCGGGATGAACTTTGTCGTTTGAGCCAACTGGCTCGGGAAACCTCCGAAGGAGAGGAAGCTAATTGAGACAAGACATACGCCTAGCTTCGCTTCGGCGCTTCACCATTGAATACCTCATACGGGCTATTGTGTTCCTATAGGTAGTTAAATTTTGCAGCCACCTTGGCACATCTTTCTTTTTGTTATGGAGTATCGACTTGCTCCACGATTGAACAATAATCTCGCTGCTAGGACCAGCGTTTAGGCTCGAGGTGGTAGATTGAGTGAGCAACGCCCCAACTTGGAATAAGTCGAGGCTACCAAGGAGTCTCGAATATGTTAAAAAATGTTGACTTGCTCCGCAATTGAATAACAATCTTGCTTGGACCAGCGTTTCTTGAGGTGGTACTAAGATCCATGGCCATTATTTTGTGAGGCGCGTTGTTCATCGCCGAGCCTATGGCTCGCTCCTCACAACACCAACTTGAGCCAATGTTAGTCATGGTTTGATACAAAATATATATAACCAGTACGACACGGAGGAATTTATTTAGTCTTACAGTATCTCAAATTTTTTGGAAGGTAGGTATATAATGTCTTCCTCGTTGGAAACTTGAAGATTGCCACCTTCAGGACCGGGGGTCGGAGGGCTGTTCAATGCAGACAGATGCATCGTATCGTTAAGGATTGAATGAAAAAGGAGGGAAGGTGTACATTTCTGACGAGGAGGTGGGATAGGCCTTGCAAGAGTGGAATAGTATACTTAGTGAGTGTCTCTAATATATCTGAGGAGGATGACTTACCGCTCCCTGCTTGGCATTACCCTCCTCTTCGTCATCTTCCAGCTGCCTTAAGAGGAGGAAAAGGTGGAACGAAGGGACCAATAGACGAATAGATGGGTTGTACTGATCCCTCACACGCAGAGTGCTCGAGCCTCGCCTAACTTCCCCATAGCTCACCGACCAGAAATATGCAACCACTAGTGCAAGCGTCAGGAAGAATGGAAAACGCCACGAAAAACCACTACCAGGTATTGATGACAGTATCCTCGTCAATCTAGCCAGCCGCAGGGATGTGAAGATCGAAAGTCCATTGGCTTTCAAATGTAGATAGCCCTTGGAGTTGGGATCAGATATCAGGAATGTGAAACGAAATGTAAAGTGATAAGCTAGATTGAATTTCGTCATGCCAGAGAGTCGAAAAGCCAGCCAGGGTAGATGTTCGTGAACAACAACTCCATGATGGGAAGGATGGGAAAGAACGCGGTGCCATGAGCACGATTTCGAGACCTAGACTTATAGAGTTTCGTGGGTGACATCAGAAGACAAAAACAACAAAAGAGATGGCGGGTCATTGCACCATGATCGAGAGATTTAGAGCAAGTTGGGAAGGAAGGAAGGAAGGATTGATTACCGGGGAGGTCCCTCTATAGGAACGACCGGCCCGTAGGAACACACCCACGTCCTAACTACAAAGTAAAGTACGAGTACTCGACTACCATAGTAAAGTGTGAAACCTCGGGGCATCTAAATCTTTCACCGGGGCGATGATCCCACCGCCTAACAAGACATACCCCCCGACTCATTATAGGGCAGGTCAATGACTAAAACCACATGGGAGTCCGAGCAGGTTCTCCTGCATCGCACATAACTCATCACCGACCAGGGGCAGCCCCACCAGACCCAGGACGACGCACTGCGGTCTCAAGATGTAGACACATTTAAGAGCACGAATATATCGGTCGCCAAGTCCCAATAGATGTCAGAGACACGGCCTGGGTCTTGTTAGACGACCTTGGTCTCGTGAATTGCAAATGAGCTTGATGATAGGGACAGAGGGCGTATGCCGAGCTTCGTGCTGGGGACGTTATTGTTGATAGTATTGGGCAAAAAATGGACCGTTGTGTAGATATGAAAGCAAGACTCACGTATTTGAAGCAGTTCAGCGACCTTCAAGGTAATATCTCCAACCAAGGGTCAGGCCTTGGTCTATTTCTTTGTGTCAAAACTAGTGTGAAGCCCTAGTGTGAGCTGCTCGTCCATGTGAGTCTGAAGCTCCTGTAAAGGTCAATCAGGGGCTCTCTGCACATGTTGAGTTAGGCTGGGGCTGTCGGAGACGGCAACAATCATGGTGCAGTACTGATGCTGCGAAAGCCAGAGCGCTTGTGGCGTGCTCGCCATACCGAGCCTAGTCAGGGAGCTGCGCGTAACGCGGAGTCTCAGTAGTGCTTGTCACCTTGATGGTGCACTCTTTGTAAGGGAGTGAGACTAATGTCTTACATCTCATCGATGATTCATACGACGAGCTCCGCAAATTGAAGCTTCAAGAAATTTGAGGGAAGCATTGAGCAGACAGACGAGCCAGGGCTGGTAAAATATGGAGCATTGAAGTCGTCGAGGAAGGTGTGTAAGTCGAGAAATTTTAGGTCCAATGTGGTCCGTGAGTCTTGAAGGTGCTCATTGCAACGAGTCTTAGTAGCGCTCGTCATAGCGAGTGATGGGGATGCCCGGGAACAATGTCTTAGACGAGCAGCTCGATGAGCTCCGCAAGGCTGAAACTCGCAAAAGTTGACGAGGTTGATGGCCATGCAATACCGAAATTGTATACCGAAGATAGGCGTTGTAGATGCCCCAGAGCGAGAGCCATCGATGGTTCTAAGAATTTCAGGTCAAGTAGCATACTAGCAATGCTCGCTGTTGCGAGTCAAAGTAGTGCTTGCCGTAGCAAGTCTTAGTGGTGCTCGCCGTAGCGAGTCTTAGTGGTGCTCGTCGTAGCGAGTCTCAGCAGTGCTCGTTATCACGAGTAACTGGAATGCCCGCCGTAGCGAGTAAAAGTTTGCAGAGGGAGAACCGTGTCTCAGATGAGCTCATTGAGCAATACGATGAGCTTCATAAGGTAGAAGCTCGCCAGTCTTTGTCACGTCGTTGACAATGTAGGTTAGCGGTCGTATGTTGGGAATGAGCGTCATATGCGTCGATGGACGCGAGCTGTCGACGGAACCAAGAATTTTGGTCCGAAGATGATGGTGGTGGTTGGGTGGAATAAATGTTAAGAGTGGGCAAGACAGAAGTTCGATCGCCAAGGTGAATGGAATACAAAAGCGACAACGTTAAAGAGGAAGTGGAACAAACATATGCAAGCGAAATGGGGGGATCTGCTTAATAGTAGAGGTATAATATACTGTACCATTTTGTTCAATTCGGCCGTCCCCTGTCCCACCCGATTTTTTCTGACACCGGATTCGAACGTTTCAAATATTTTCAGATTTTCTGGGATTTCTCGCAAAATCAAAAATCCCAAACTTTGGCCGAATTGATCGAAATGGTACAGTATATGGGGAGTTACATATATGGTCGCGTAGTCTAGCTCATACGTGCTCATACGTAGGCGTCCGTAAAAATCCTCCGCATATTTTTAGCATAAGCGAGATCGGTGGATTGCAGCAGTTTGTTGAAGATTTGAACCGGGCGAGAGAGACTCTGAGAACAATACTTGGCGAACTGGATTGACCGCCGATGCCCGGATGCACCTTTGGTAAGTGGACGCAGAACATTCTTGGAACTTGATACTGGTTTATTGTCCATATACCTCAAATTCTTAAGGGCAACCCTGGGCAGAGGTGAGGTCTGGGGCGCGTTGGGGTTGGGCGAGGTCTTGTTCCCGAGAGGTTGGTGTACTCACCCAGTAGACTCCATCACCACAAAGACGGATGAGTACAGCTAGCAACAACTCTGACGCTCGTCACAGGATGTCGGTCAGACAGAGGGAAATACACGAAGGGCTCTATTAGGCCGGTGAATTTGGCGACTCGTTCTATGCGACGCGTACTTAGGCTGATCAAACCGTTTGTAATCACTTAGGATTGGGCAGATAATTCAAACGAAGGGTATCAATGAGGGGCGGGCCCCTCAGAGCTGGGAGTTGGCTGCTATTTCCTGCAACCCAACTCCATGTCGTGGGTATGTAATCACCAACTCGAACATCTTAAAATGGAGGTGGGGTGTTAATTTTATCTTTCATATTCCACCTAGATTAGGTGTGGTTTGCACGAGTCTCCAAGTTGATATAAATACGGCATGATTTTAATAGCATAGTTATACGAGCAACGTACATACAAACTGAGGCGCCTTGTCTTTATGAAATTACTTGAAATTGGCGCTGGAAGGAGGTGTAACCGTGTAAGGAACATCATGAAAATAGACCTCCGGTGCAAATGCCTTCCTCCTGACCTCCTCCGTGTCGTCATCTTCGTCATCTGTATCGTCATACTGCCATTCGTCATCGGCTATTTCTTCGCCTGCAATGAATTTCCATCCCTGCTGGTTTCTTGACCAAGTAGCACACCCTAAGTTGAGTTCCACAAGGGTTGGACGCAAGAAAGCCGCCTTATTCAAGTGGTCGCCCTGGATTTCGAGACAACGCTCCTTGGCCGTGACATATCGTGGTTGCCTAAGTAACTGATAATTGACGGAGAGCGTTGTCAGGAGTGGAAATAGGACATTTTTGTGAGCGAGCATGAATGAAACGTGCTAGAAACGCCTTTTCAGTACATCGAGGACATCCATATGAGATTAAATACGCACCAGTGCATTCGCGTGCGGTGTATAAAACACCAGTTCACGCAACTCTGGGAATGCCATCGCGAGTGCTTCCAGCGCGTACGACGCTCCGGACTCGGTTGGGAAATCAAGTGAGAGACCCAACTGACGGATTGTGACGGGCTCCCCAATACCCCTACAGGTCAAGACCTCCATGACGTAGGCCAGTCCGTGGTAGCTAATAGGTTCGACAATATTTACCGCCGTCATACTTCTATAGCGAGCGATCTCTAGGAACTTCAGGTCCCCGCCAACCATTAGCTGATGGAGATGAGGAGGTATGAATGTGCGAGGCGAAGAGTAGAGTGTTACTGGCGGGGGAAGTCGAGCGACATGAGCCGCAGTGTTGCCAGCAGGAATGATCCTGTGTATCCTAAGTTGCTGAAGGAGGAAGTGGGAGAATTTTGGGGGAACGAACAATCGAAGGGTGGTAATCCTCGTGAGCTGTCCAAGCGCTTTGCACAGCACAGGGTACGAGACATAAATATCGGTATTGCATCAGGAAAACCCTATCTCACGGAATCTGGATAATTGTGCTCAAATTTAGTAAAATTGACAAGAATTTTACAGATGTGGCTGAATCTGCAGAATTGCGCCAATAAAATCTGTGCAACACTTCAGGTCCTGCATTTTTATGAGTTTAAGCTACATTGTGAACGAGTTGTTTGTAATTGGGTGGGCACCATTGTCTCATTAATGCGAATTGTATGTCATTTAGGCATTATTGAGGTGTATCTTCATCTTGGAACGAATGGGAACTGATATATGATGAACCATTGAGCATATATTTGATAGTGATGTACATGAATTCGACGAGCTCGTAGACTAGGTAGTAAAAGGTAGGTATAGTTGGTAAGTAGTAGGTACACGGCCTCCATTTCAGCGAAGCTGACTTGTTTTCCGGCTCACTATGACAGGCTCTTGTGGTCGCTACATGGGTATGACGACCATGTCTACCAGACATGTCCTGCAGGAGCTAGGGTATCAGAGATCAGGCAACAATGATTCATCGTCCGCACTAAGTATCAAAACGCCAGGTAGTTAGATCAGAATAAAGATCTAATGGGTCATAGATTGGTCAGTATCGGAGTTCAGGCAGCATGTAGATCTGCAAATGTACCAATAACAATAAGACCCCATAAAATCTCCGGTGCAACAAATATAGCAGTAGCGCTCATCTAGTGTGCGTGTTCAAGATGGTGCCGTAAGGAATTGAGAACCTACCAGGTCGTTAGTGGTAGCGACGTGCTGTGCGGGATATTGACCTGATGGATTCGACGTAGCGAGTTGTGCGGCATCAACTGCCAGTGCAATCCACGGGTGTTACTACTATTGGTGCTTCGGCTTTCTTGGCAGCACCTCAGCTTTTGCCAAATCATACGTGAGGGTAGAGATTCGTTATGAGATGAAGAATAGACACTGACACGTTTAAGAAGGCGCACCTCCGGCAGCGAGTGACCGACAACAACCACAGTGACTGCAAACATACAGAACAGACGCCTCCTTGAGTTGCTGGCCAGTGAAAATAAGGCGCTGCTAGTTAGGCCTTCACATAATCGATGGTGTCGGACGACTCCACCTCCGAGGGACAGCAATAGTGTCGGTTGTGGTCTGAGAAGATGAGGGAAGTCACCGTCAGGACAATTCGAAGGGTTCGGACGCTCTCGGAACATGTTCAACTGGTCACGTGTGTGTTTAGGGCAGGTCTTGTGGACTTGACGAATTCATTGTTTGGTGTTGGTAGGAGGCGCTCGCCACTTTATATTATACAAAAGTGCTTTTGGGCACTATATAACACATAGCCGCTTACGACAGGAGCATGACTTTAATGGGTTTCAGCCGAGGAGACTCTTTGGCCCGGATCCGAGTTTGCAGATCCTTGCTGCTTCCGTTCGAAATGAATAGAATTCGAATAATTTGTAGGTCCCCAAATAATTTGGGTGTATTGGCTGAAATTCTACGTAATTACATACCAATGCTTGTGGACAGTAATAACGAAATGTCAATCCGTGCGAATTTACTCAAATTTGAATAATGATGCCAATTCCGACAGAGTGGGTTTTCCTGATGTGCTAGCGACAGAGAACGCCAAAGACCTGACGTAATCGCCATATCTGACCATCGTAGTAGTGGGAGAGGCGAGGATGCAGAAGAGTAGTCGTGCACTGCGTGCATGCACGTCTATATTGCGATAAATAAGTCTGCAGGTGATGTGGAATAGCCGCTTGCAGGTCATGAGCACTCGGATTCTGTCTTTATCCGGGAGCTCTAAGACAACGTCGTCGAGCAACTCGACGGGAAGCGTAAGCAGCAGGTATCTTTGAGAAAATAATCCTGTTAGTTAGGACTATTGTTGCAGTAGGATCATAGCTTACCTTTGGGTGTCCATTACAGCAGCAATAAGCTTTGGGTGCTCAGCGAGCCAATTTGTACTCGCATCCCCTAGAGCACCAACTCGAAGAGGAATATGTTTTGAAAGAAATCACGGATGCAAAGCGCTTCGAAGGTGGCTGACTTCCATTCTGGACATATCGTACGAACTTCTGTCACTACGAGCGCTACTGAGCCCATCACTCCCCGGAGTCATTCTATTTAATTGATATCCCCATGGTTGATCCCACACTGTCATTTCACACACACATAAGCGACGAGTGTTCCTTTGACACAATCTGTACATGAACAAAATATAGTAACATAAGCAAATTATATCTATATCGTGTGGTTTCTGAACATCGACAGTTGTGTGAACGCGGCCTGGGTCACCCGGTTTGGATATCCGAGGGTTCGACTCGGATACGGTATTGGCGGCACATCACCCATTAATTACACTTTGTCGTCTTGTCGCCTGCATGAAAACTCAATCCTCGTGTTTGATATAACGACCACTATTTCAATCGTAAGACAAAATCCAATATCATCTTAAGTTGATCACTGCATCGTGCGATCTATCAAGACCGTTTGCTGGGAGGTTCGACCTGCAGTCAAAACGAAGTGACAGGTTGTCATTGTCCAACACTCGCGTCAATTATAGGGCTATAGCTAGGTGTCAGAGTGGTCAGAATGCGGTAAGCATCATTGAAGTGAGCTCAAAGCAATTGACTCGATGAAACGTGAACTAGGCCGAATAAAACTGTGGACTCACAGCCGACGATGGATCTCCATTTGTTCACGGTCCCTGCATCCAAATGGACGCAAAATCTTAACTGGTGCCGTGTGCGCGGTGGTACGTTTCAACATCTATTTATCGAGTACCTTATTTCGGCATGCCGAGGGTGAATGCGCCGTTGGTCAGGTCTGCACGATTTAGGGTCTCCAAAGTGGGTATATAAGCCTGAGCGGTCCATCACTGAAGTAAGTCAACCCCGGTCGTCATGTCCACATCTCAGAGCCTCTCGTTCGAACAGGTGAGCCTCTACAAGGTCGTCCCAAAACGTGGTTGACTTACCTCGCACTGGCAGAATCCGTCAACCCTCGACTATGATGCTCCTCGAGCACCAAAAAGGACGCCCATGGCCTGTTCTTTCTGTAGGGGTGAGTGTTTCTTGCCTCTATTGACATCGTTTTGGGAGCATCCTTACTGATAATAATTTTTTGGGCTAATGCAGGTCATAAACTTAAATGCGACGGGATAAGAGCATCTTGCGGAAACTGTGACAAACGTAAATTTGCTTGCCAGTACATTCAAGTCGCTACGTAAGTAGTCTTTGGAAGCACATCATGGCTTCGTACTCATTGTTCCGTACCTACAGGAATATCGCTTGTAAAGAGTAGATCTTTCTCGCCTGTTTATCATTAGCCCACTGTAGCTTGAGAACGAGGCTCATATTCATTTTACTACCTTTTACATTATGAGTCCGAGTTCGATCTCGAATCACGACTTTTGAGAGCAGTACCACTCGAGATCATGCAATAGCAGGTCCCAAAAAAAAGACAAGGTACTTCAGAAGACTCCGAATTAATTCTGTGAGACGTACTTGAATGTGAGGACGTGTATAAAAAATCGCTTAAAACATTGGAAATGAGTGGGTTTCGAAAGTGAAGGGACTCGTTGAACCGTGATCACCGATTCCAAATCCTCGCCCCTGATTATACGCTCTGCTGGCGCTTCAAGCTTGCGGCAGCCTTGAATAAGGCACAACGATACCACCTCCAATGGCACAGTGATAACGAGCGGAGGCCAATAGCGGCTCGATAAATCAAAAAACACCCAGGTTGCTTGAGGTCCCATGCAATGACCTCTAAGTCGGCGAAGGCCCCATGGAGTTGTCAGATGCGATGAACTCTATACTGAGCGATGGGGGAGTGGATAATGTAATTTACTCTTGTCCCTTCTCGCATAAGCGTCCCAGGAGTAATTGCCTGAGCCTGAATGATACAGACCAACCGGATTCCAACATACTTGTGAGGCCCACCAACTCTAACGATTGCGTCATGGTCTATGGTAATTGTCACCGCGTCGTCAAGATCAGCAAGCTGAGGAAAGGACTTCGGAGGGATCCATCGTAAAGCAGCTGGGAGTTCGTGCTGATTGGCGGGTATTGATGGAGAGGAGAATAGCGCTTCAAATCGTCCCGCTGCCTTTGCGTACTCGTCGTCGAAGGCATTGGGCCTTGAGGGCAGGTGTCCTCGCTTGGCTATTGGCAATCTGGCGGCGTCCCTGATATGAGAAATAGAGATATTCATTAAAATTCAACGGTCAGGAAATTTTAAATATATGGACATTCGTGCCTCAGTATCACACATAGCAGCATGGAGCAATGAATCAGATGAAGGTTGGACGCATATGGTGCGTGCCAGAGATGTGTATGAAGGACTGGAAGGGATTGCAGTCGGATGGCGATCGTGGGGCCCATTGAATCGTAAAGTGCTGTGGGATGTAGCAGACATATTTCGACGCCTTGAGAGATAGTCATAGGAGTGCTGTGGTCGAAGCAGAGGTGTGGCTGGGAGACTGCAAGTAGGAGGGGGGCCCGGTGGCTGTCCGTGAACGAGATTGGTGCGACGAACAGATAGAGCCATGTCCTGACATTCGACAGAATGACCAGGCGCCAGAGAAGGTATGCCATCAGACAGACTCATGTTGAGCAGGCTCGGGTAGTAGGAGAACAGGCGCAACAGCAGAGCTGATATAGCACTTAAGTGGACCCACAATATGACCTCTTAGGTAGGTTTAATACTGTATATTAAACCTACCTAAGAGGTCCTTCTGACATATGTCATTGGCCAACAACATATTCTACAAAACATATGTTGTCTACT
>Ga0247742_10003325_pt1 | contig 10179 bp, 8 predicted proteins | sample UWRJL208509C2_FD_180944 | JGI IMG/M metagenome (GOLD analysis project Ga0247742, IMG submission 180944) | Plant litter microbial communities from Arlington Agricultural Research Station in Wisconsin, United States - UWRJ-L208-509C-2 | ecosystem: Environmental > Terrestrial > Plant litter >... | reverse complement strand
ATCCGGCACGCTCGCGCGCCGCCGCGATGGAGGCCGCAGCCACCGCCCGCTCGCCCGACCGGCGCTCCCGAAGCTCGCCGCCCGTGATGCGCAGCGCCCCGATCGCCGCCCAGCCCATGCGGCGGTTGCGGCGCAGAACACCGCGGGCGCGCGGCACGCTTCCGTCGAAGGCACCCCCGAGTGCCGCGGCGAGCTCGCCGCCCACGAAGTTCGGGCGCTTGGCGACGAGCTGCACGAGGGAGCGGAGTACGCCGAGCGGCACGAGCGTGAGCCAGTGCAGGGGCACGGCGAGAGGCGGCGCGTACACTATTCGGCGATGCAGCTGGGCAGCGCGCCGAATGCGGTTCTGAGCGCCAGCAGCAACCGAGCGGCGCCCGAACAGCTCGGGCGGACCGGCCGAGGCGACGCGCGCGGAGGGCACCCCCACGACGCGGTGGCCGGCCAGACGGGCGCGCACTGCGAAGTCGAGTGCGGCATCCACGCTGGGAAGTCCCGGGTCGAAGCCGCCGAGCGCCGTCCAGACCGAGCGGCGCACGAGCATGCCGCCCGCCGCGACCGCGAGCAGGTCGCTGTTGAGGTCGTGCTGCGCCTGGTCGAGCTCACCGGAGACGAGGTCGACCGAGCGCCCGTAGGCCGTGATGGTCTCGCCGAAACTGGCGATGACGTGCGGCTCGTCCCAGCGCATGAGCTTGGGGCCGGCGATGGCGACCGAGGGGGCGACCTCGACGGCGCCGAGCAGGGCGGAGAGGGCCGAGGCATCCGGCGCGTTGTCGTGGCCCAGCAGCCACAGCCACTCGTTCTCGGCCTCCTGCGCCGGGGCGACCTGGAGGGCGTAGGCGACAGCCGAGCCGAAGGCGCGGCGGCCGGGGGTGGTCACCACGCCGCCCGGAGACGCCGCGTTCAGGAGCGCCGAGGTGCCGTCGGACGAGCTGGCGTCCACGAGAACCACCGCGTCGGGCCGGCGGCTCTGCGCCGCGAGCGCGGCAAGGGTACGGGGCAGGTACTGGGCCCCGTTCCGGGCGATGAGTACCGCGATGACTCTAGGCTGCATGACCCCACGAGACTATGCGCGTGCATGAGCCCCTGCGGGGTGACTCGCTGACGAACGCTGAGCCTGTGGGGGCCCTGTGGCCGGCTCAGGCGCGCTTGCGCAGCTTCCGGCGCTCGCGCTCGGAGAGGCCGCCCCAGATGCCGAAGCGCTCGTCGTTCTCGAGCGCGTACTCGAGGCAGCGCGTGCGAACCTCGCAGGAGGCGCAGATCTTCTTCGCGTCGCGAGTTGACCCGCCCTTCTCCGGGAAGAAGGCCTCGGGGTCGGTCTGGGCGCACAGCGAGTCGGACTGCCAGGCGAGGGGATTCTCATCCTCTTCGGGCACCTGCTGGCGTACGCCGGGCACACCGAGTCTGACCGGATCGACGAACCAATCGTCGGGAACGCCAGTACGGTACCCGTTGTTCGCCATGTCCATCTCCCCTCCGCACTCGAGCTGAATCACCGACGCGCGTTTAGGTAATTACACCGTTGTAGTTACCCCCACGTCAAGTCGCGCGATCATAAATGGGTCAATCAGCGACAGAGGGTTCTGCCGCACGGCGTGTTGCAATCCACTGGCTCTCGACCATCTCGCGGAGGGTGTGGCGCATCTTCCAGTCCAGATCGCGCGCCGCGAGCTCGCCGCTGGCCACGATCCGGTCGGGATCGCCGGCCCGGCGCGGGCCGATCTCCGGGGTGAAATCGATGCCCGTCGCCTCGCCGATCGCGCGCATGATCTCCCCCACCGAGCTGCCGGAGCCGCTCCCGAGGTTGTACGCAGGCTCGACCGGCTCGCCCGCGTCCAGGCGCTTCGCGGCGGCGACGTGCGACACGGCGAGGTCTGCGACGTGGATGTAGTCGCGCACGTTTGTGCCGTCGGGCGTGCTGTAGTCGTCGCCGTAGATGCGCGGCGTGCGGCCCTCCAGCAGGGCCGTGAACACCAGCGGGAACAGGTTGTGCGGGCTCGAGTCGTAGAGCGCGGGGTCGCCCGAGCCGACGACGTTGAAGTAGCGCAGCGAGGTGTGCCGCAGCCCCCGCGCGACGCCCTGGTCGGCGAGCAGCCACTCCCCGATGAGCTTCGACTCCCCGTACGGCGAGGCTGGCGCCTTGGGCGTCTCCTCCGTCACGAGGTCGGTGTGGGGCGTCCCGTAGACGGCCGCGCTCGACGAGAAGACGATGCGGTCCACGCCTTTCGACTCCATCGCGGCCAAGAGCGTCGCGGTGCCCGTCACGTTCTGCTGGTAGGTGTGCAGGGGCTCCTTCACGGAGACGCCGGCGTACTTGAAGCCCGCGACATGGATGACGCCGCTCACGTCGTGGTCGGCGATCGTGTCGAGCAGCAGGGCGCCATCGAGGATCGAGCCGCGCACGAACGGCACCTCCGGCGGCACGAAGTCGGTGTGCCCGGTGGACAGGTCGTCCAACACCACCGTCCGGAGTCCGGCGTCGAGAAGGGCGTGCACCACGTGTGATCCGATGTAGCCGGCGCCGCCGGTAACGAGCCAAGTCATGCCGACAACGCTAGCGGCTCCCGTAGTGGCAGGAACGCCACGAGTTGCGAGATCGCGCCACGGGTGGCAGGCTGACCACTGCTCGGTCAATTACTGCCAAGGAGTCTCCCGTGCTGCAGAAAGTCGTCCTCCTCGCCATCCCCGGTGTCGCGCCCTTCGAGTTCGGCGTGGTCTGCGAGGTCTTCGGCATCGACCGCAAAGACACGGGCGGCCCGACCTTCGACTTCACGATCGCGACGGCGACCCCCGGACCGGTAGCGACGAGCCTGGGGTTCGACATGATGATCCCGGACGGCCTCGAGGCCGCGGCCGACGCGGACCTCATCGCCGTGCCCGCGCACCGCATCGAGAACATCGACGAGCGCTACCTCGACGTGATCCGCGCGGCGGAGGCCCGCGGAGCGTGGGTACTGAGCGTGTGCAGCGGCGCCTTCGCGCTCGCCCAGGCGGGCATCCTCGAGGGCCGCAGGGCGACGACCCACTGGATGCACACCGACAAGCTCGCGGCCCTCTACCCGGGCACGCAGGTCGACCCCGACGTGCTGTTCGTCGAAGACCGCAAGGTGGTCACGAGCGCGGGCACCGCGGCCGGCATCGACGCCGCGCTGCACATCGTGCGCAAGGAGCACGGCGCCGCAGCGACCAACGTCATCGCCCGCCGCATGGTCGTGCCGCCGCAGCGCGACGGCGGCCAGTCGCAGTACATCGAGCAGCCCGTCAAGGCGGAGTGCGCCGACTCGTTCGCCGCGGTCGCCGAGTGGATGCTCGAGAACCTGGCAGAGGACCTCACCGTCGACCAGCTCGCCCGCAAGGCGCTCATGTCGGGCCGCACGTTCGCACGGCGGTTCCGCGCCGACATGGGCACGACGCCCGCAGCGTGGCTCAACCGCCAGCGCCTCATCCGGGCCCAGCAGCTGCTCGAGCAGACCGATTACGGCCTCGAGACCATCGCCCAGGAGACCGGGTTCGGCACCGCCGCCGTCATGCGGCACCACTTCGTGAAGGTGCTGCAGACCTCTCCGCAGGCGTACCGGCGGGCGTTCGGGGCGCGGCTGGCGGGCTAGCCGCGCAGGAGCGCCACGTCGGCATCCACCATCGCGGCGACGATCTCGTCGAACGACTTGGTGGGCGCCCAGCCGAGCGTCTCGCGCGCACGGGTGGCGTCGCCGGCCTGCTCCGCGGCATCCCCCGTGCGCAGCAGCTGGTCGGAGACGTCGATGCGCGAGCGCCAGTCGTCGACCCCCGCGCGCTCGAACGCGACCCGCACGAAGTCCTCGACCGAGTGCGAGACGCCGGTCGCGACGATGACGTCGCCGGGGTCCTCGGCGGTGGCGGCGCGGTGCAGGGCGTCGACGTAGTCGGGGGCCCAGCCCCAGTCGCGCCGTGCGGCGGTGTTTCCCAGCTCGAGGCGGTCCTGCAGTCCGGCAGCGATGCGGGCTGCCGCCGCAGTGATCTTGCGGGTGACGAAGGCCTCTGGCCTGCGCGGTGACTCGTGGTTGTAGAGGATCACGGAGGAGGCGAACATCCCGGCCGCCCTGTACGCCCCCACGAGCCCGTGCGCGTACGCCTTGGCCGCACCGTAGGGGGACGTGGGCCGGATGGCCGTGGACTCCGTCTGGGGCGACACCTCCGGTGCGCCGAACATCTCCGCGCTCGACGCCTGCACGAAGCGGGTCTCGTGGCCCGAGGCGCCAAGGTCGCGCAGCGCGCCGAGCAGCTCGGCCACGGCGAGGCCGTTGATGCGGGCGGTGAGGATCGGCTCGGCCCACGACTGGAACACGGAGCTGATCGCGGCGAGGTTGTACACCTCGTCCGGCCGGACCTCAGCGATGACGTCCGCAAGCTCGCCGCCGGCCGCGAGGTCGACGCGGTGCGCGACGGCACCGGGCGTGACCGACTCGTCGGGATCGCGGGTCAGGCCGTGCACCTCATACCCCGCACCGAGCAGCAGTTCAGCGAGGTAGCTGCCGTCCTGCCCCGTGATGCCGGTGATGAGGGCGACGGTCATGAGAGGCCGTTGAGGCGCTTCTGCTCCGCGACATCCGACTCGACCATCATCGTCACGAGCTCCTGGAAGCCGACCTTGGGCGCCCAACCGAGCTTCTCGCGCGCCTTCGTCGAGTCGCCCACGAGCAGGTCGACCTCCGCGGGCCGCATGAACTGCGGGTCCTGGGTGACCAGCCCGCTCCAGTCCTCGATGCCGACGGCCGTAAAGGCGGCGTCGAGGAGGGCGCGGATGGTGTGGGTCTCCCCCGTCGAGATCACGTAGTCGTCGGCCGTATCCTGCTGCAGCATCAGCCACATCGCCTCGACGTAGTCGCCGGCGAAGCCCCAGTCGCGCTGGGCCTCGAGGTTGCCGAGCACCAGGTCGTCCTGCAGGCCGAGGGAGATGCGGGCCACCGCCTGGCTGACCTTGCGCGTGACGAACTCGGGGCCGCGCCGAGGGGACTCGTGGTTGAACAGCACCCCGGAGGACGCGTGCATGCCGTACGACTCGCGGTAGTTGATGGTCATGTAGTGCCCGTAGACCTTCGCGACGCCGTACGGCGAGCGCGGCCAGAGCAGGGTGTCCTCGTTCTGGGGCACCGACTGCACCTTGCCGAACATCTCGGAGCTCGAGGCCTGGTAGAACCGCACCTGCTGGCCCGTGGCCATCGTGTGCAGGCGCACCGCTTCAAGCGCGTTCAGGACGCCCGTGCCCGTGACCTCGGTGGTGAGGTGCGCGTTCTCCCACGAGTAGGCGACGAACGAGATCGCGCCGAGGTTGTAGAACTCATCGGGCTTGGCCGCGGCGAGCGCGCGCATGAGGCTCGACAGATCGGTGAGGTCGCCCGTGAGAATCGTGACGCCCGGCACGAGCTGCTCGAGCAGCGCGCGCTTCGGGTTGTTCTGGCCGCGCATGAGGCCGTACACCTCGTAGCCCTTCGACAGCAGCAGCTCGGCGAGGTAGAGGCCGTCCTGGCCGGTGATCCCGGTGATGAGTGCTCGCGTCATGTGATTACGGTACTGGACGCTCGATGTCGGTCGTCGCGAGGAACACCGTCCCGAGCCCCGCGAACGACAGCTGCCCCTCGTCGGCGGTGATGTACACGGCGTCGCCGCGCGAGAGGTTGTAGGCGGATCCCGCCCCCACGATCTCAAGGTCGCCGTCGGTGCACAGCGCGATGGCCGGGCCGGTGAGCGCGTACGAGCCCTCGTCCTCGATGGTCACGAGCACGAAGTCCGGCACGTCCGGCCGGAACACCTCGACCCCGGCCGACGGATGCTCCGGAGCGAGGTACGGCACGGGCACGGGGGTGAAGTCGAGCACGGAGAGCAGCTCGGGCACGTCGATGTGCTTCGGGGTGAGGCCGCCGCGCAGCACGTTGTCGGAACTTGCCATGAGCTCGATGCCGACGCCCCTGAGGTAGGCGTGGATGTTGCCCGCCGGCAGGTACAGCACCTCGCCCTTTTCGAGCGTGACGCGGTTGAGCATGAGCGAGATGACGATGCCGGGGTCGCCCGGGTACTGCTCGGCGAGCAGCTGGGCCGTGGCCAGCTCCGGGCTGCCGTCCGCGGGCGCCGAGACGACCGCGGCGATGAGCTCGTCGACGCCGTCGCCCCGGGTGATGAGCCACTCGAACACGTCCCGCAGCGACTCGTCGCCGCCGAGCCGCTCCACGGCCAGGCCGAGCCGGTCGAAGATCTGGCGGATGCCCGCCGCCGACCGGAACCCGCACAGCGCGTCGAACTCGTCGCTCACCGCGTAGATCAGCTCGGGCTTGTAGTAGGCGTCCTTGTAGTTGCGCTCCGGCGCATCAAGCGGGATGCCGAGCGCGTTCTCGCGTGCGAAGCCCTCGCGCGCCTGGTCCATGGTCGGGTGTGCCTGCAGCGACAGGGCGGACCCGGCCGCGAGCACCTTGAGCAGGAAGGGCAGCCTGCCCGCCTCCACCTCGGCGAGGGTCTTCTCGGACTCCACAACGCGCGCCGGCGAGCCCGGGTGGTCGCCCAGCCACAGCTCGGCCTCCGTGCGGTCGGTCGGCTCGAACCCGAGCAGCGCGGAGATCTCTCCGTGGGAGCCCCAGGCGTAGTCGCGGGGGGTATTGGTGATGCCTACAAACACTTCGGACTCTCCCTCAGGCGGATTGGACCAAAGTACCAACCGTCTGGAACCTCGCAGAATCGGCCCCTAGGCTCCGACCATGTCATTCGAGCCGATCAGCGCTGATTTCTATGGATTCGAGAACAAGCTCACCGACCAGGAGAAAGACCTGATCGTGCGCCTGCGAGCCTTCCTCGACGAGAAGGTCCGGCCGGTGGCCAACGACCTGTGGGCGAAGGCCGAGTTCTTCGACCGCGATGTCGTGGTCAAGGGTCTCGCCGACCTCGGCCTCTTCGGCCAGCCGTGGGAGGAGACGCAGCAGTTCCCCAACAGCGCGGTGTTCCGCGGGTGGGTGGCGCTCGAGCTCGCCCGCGTCGACGCGTCGGTCGCGACCCTCGTCGGCATGCAGAACGGACTGGTCATGGGCTCGATCGCCGTGGCCGGCTCGCCCGAGCAGCGCGCGGAGTGGCTGCCGAAGTTCGCCAGCGGCGAGCTCCTCGGCGCCTTCGGCCTCACTGAGCCGCTCTCCGGCTCCGACACGGCTCAGGGCCTGCAGACCGTTGCCAAGCGCGACGGCGACAACTGGGTGATCAACGGCGCGAAGCGCTGGATCGGCAACGGCTCGATCTCCGACGTCACGATCATCTGGGCCCGCGACGAGGACGACAACCAGGTCAAGGGATTCATCGTCCCCACCTCCACGCCCGGATACTCCGCCAAGCGCATCGAGAACAAGCAGGCGCTGCGCATCGTGCAGAACGCCGACATCGTGCTCGAGAACGTCATCGTGCCGGAGGCGAACCGGCTGCAGAAGTCGCAGAGCTTCCGCGAGACCGCGGCCGTGCTCCGCCTCACCCGCGCCGAGGTCGCCTGGGCGGCGATCGGCAACTCGATCGGGGCCTACGACGCCGCCGTCGCGTACTCGAAAGAGCGCATCCAGTTCGGCAAGCCGATCGGCAGCCACCAGCTCGTTCAGGAGCTGCTCGCCAAGAGCCTCGGCAACATCACGTCGTCGATCGGGCTCGTCACCCGGGTCTCCGAGATGCTCGACGAGGGAGTGCAGAAAGACGAGCACTCAGCGCTCGCCAAGGAGTTCACGACGAGCAGGATGCGCGAGACCGTCGCCTGGTGCCGCGAACTGTTCGGCGGCAACGGCATCGTGATGGACTACGGCGTCATCAAGTTCTTCGCCGACGCCGAGGCCATCTACTCCTACGAGGGGACCCGCGAGATGAACACCCTCATCGTGGGCCGCGCGATCACGGGCAAGGCAGCGTTCGTTTAGCCGTACCCGTCCTCTAGCCTTGGCACTATGCGACTGATCGAGAACCGGCGCGCCCGGGCCGTGTTCCTGGTGGTCGTGCTGTTCACGCTCCTCGCGGGCGACGCCTGGCGCTACACGGTCGGCTGGGCCGGCTGGGCCGTCGTGGTGGGACTCATCGCGCTGGCCGCGGTGGCGCTGCTCGTGCTGCAGCGGGATCGCTGGCGCGTGTCATCCCTGCCGTTCCCGCTTCTGGCCTTTCTTGCCCTGGCCGCCCTGTCGATCGCGTGGTCGTTCTACCCCGGCGCCTCGGCGCTCGGTGTGGTCTCGACCTGGCTCACGGTGGCGGGCGCCGTGGCGGTGTCGGTCACCTACACGTGGGCAGAGATCCTGCGCGGGCTCGGGCGGGCGCTGCAGCTCATCCTCGGGCTGTCGATCCTGTTCGAGCTTTTCGTCGCCACGATCATCCGGAACCCGATGCTGCCGCCCGTCGCCCAGCCGGGCATCGACTACGCGAACCTGCCCGACAAGATTCCGCTGATGCTCTACTGGTCGCGCAACGAGCTGTTCGGCGACGGCAAGATCCAGGGCATCGTCGGCAACTCAGCGCTGCTCTCCTTCGTCGCCCTCCTCGGGCTCATCGTCTTCGCCATCCAGTTCTTCGACCGCTCCTACCGCAAGCGGTGGAGCGTGCTCTGGCTCGCCGTCGCCGCACTGTGCTTCGTGCTCACGCGGGCGGCGACCAACATCATCGGGCTCGTCGCGGTCGTCGTGGTCGTGGCCGCCGTGCTGCTCGTCCGCCGCGCGGCGACGCCACGATCGCGCGGCATCACCTACGGCGTGATCATCGTCGTCGTGCTCGGCGGCATCGCGACCGCCCTGCTGCTCTCGAAGCAGCTCCTGGCCCTCCTCGGCAAGTCGCCCGACCTCACGAACCGCGCCGAGATCTGGCACAACGTCATCCAGCTCGCCCAGCAGCGGCCGGTGTTCGGCTGGGGCTGGGTGAGCTACTGGGTCCCGTGGGTCGCGCCGTTCGACCACCTCGCCGAGAACAACGGCGTTCGCCAACTGCACGCGCACGACGCATGGCTCGACGTGTGGCTGCAGCTGGGCATCCTCGGCCTCGTCGTCATGGGCGCTCTCGTGCTGTCGACGCTCGCCCGCTCGTGGGCCTTCGCCATCGACCGCCCGCAGTTCGCGCCGGGCCGCCCTGGCGCTCTCACGTCGGCCACGCTCCTGCCCCTGCTCGTCGTCGTCGCGCAGCTCGTGCAGAGCGTCGCGGAGAGCAGGATGCTCGTGGAAGGCGGCATCTTCCTGCTCGCGCTCATGGCCATCAAGACGAAGACCGACCACCGCCCGGGCCCGGCCGTACCGTGACCTCCATCCCGGTCGCCGTCCAGTCGGCGCTCGAGAACCCCCGCCTCGCGAGCGCGACGACGGTCGCCGCGATCGGAGTCGCGGTGACCTCGGAGCTGCTCGTGCGACTCATCGGCTGGGCCGGCCTGGTGGCGATGCTCGTCGTCCTGGTGCTGCTGCTCGGCGGCATGGCGTTTGCGCGGCGCGGCGAGTTCCGCTGGTTCGCCCTGGTACCGGTGTCGCTGCTCATGTTCGTGGGCTGGGCGTGCCTGTCGCTGCTGTGGAGCAACTACCGGGGTGCGACGGTCAGCGGCATCCTCTACCTCCTCGCCTTCAGCGTCCTGGGTGTTTGCATCTCGCTCGTGCGCGACACCATCCAGATCGTGCGGGCGTTCGGCGACGTGTTCCGGGCCGCCCTCGTGGTGTCGCTCGCCCTCGAGATACTGTCCGGGCTCCTCATCGACGGCCCCATCCCGTTCCTCGACATCCAGGGCGACCTCGGCGCCCTCGGTCCGATCCAGGGCATTATGGGCAGCCGCAACCAGCTGGGGCTCCTCGCCCTTCTCGCCATCATCACGTTCGGCACCGAGCTGCGCACCCGGTCGGTGAGCCGCCAGGTCGGCATCGGCTCGCTCGTCCTGGGCGCGGCGGGCGTCCTGCTCTCCCGCTCGCCGGTGATCAGCGCCGTGTTCCTCACGGTGTGCCTCGCCGTGGTCGCCCTCTACCTGCTGCGCCGGCTCCCTCCCGAACGCCGGCGGTTCTGGCAGCTCGGGCTGCTCGCGCTGGCGCTCGCCCTCGCGATCGTCGCGTGGTTCCTGCGCAACCCGATCATCAACCTGTTCAGCGCCAATAGCGACCTGAGCTACCGCATCACGCTGTGGAGCCGCGTGCTCGACTTCGTGCCGCAGAATCCGCTCGAGGGCTGGGGCTGGGTCGGGTA
>Ga0247742_10003323_pt1 | contig 10180 bp, 19 predicted proteins | sample UWRJL208509C2_FD_180944 | JGI IMG/M metagenome (GOLD analysis project Ga0247742, IMG submission 180944) | Plant litter microbial communities from Arlington Agricultural Research Station in Wisconsin, United States - UWRJ-L208-509C-2 | ecosystem: Environmental > Terrestrial > Plant litter >... | reverse complement strand
CCCCTGGCCAACATGTTCGGCTATGTGAACCAGCTCCGCTCCTTCTCCCAGGGGCGCGCGCAGTACAGCATGCAGTTCTCGCATTATGACGAAGTGCCCGCGAACGTGGCCGAAGAGGTCAAGGCAAAGCTGGCGTAACCCGAAATTTGCCTCTATGGGCGCTCGTCGGAGCGCGCCGGACTCGGCAACAGACATTTGTTTTTGAGAAGAAGGTAGGACAAAAATGGCGAAAGCTAAGTTTGAGCGGAACAAGCCGCATTGCAACATCGGCACCATCGGTCACGTCGATCATGGCAAGACGTCGCTGACGGCAGCGATCACCAAGGTTCTCGCCGAGACCGGCGGCGCTACCTTCACGAGCTATGCGAATATCGACAAGGCTCCCGAAGAGCGCGCACGCGGCATCACCATCTCGACCGCACACGTCGAGTATGAGACCGAGAACCGCCATTACGCACACGTCGACTGCCCCGGCCACGCGGATTATGTGAAGAACATGATCACCGGTGCCGCGCAGATGGACGGCGCGATCCTGGTCGTTTCGGCCACAGACGGCCCCATGCCGCAGACCAAGGAGCACATCCTGCTCGCCAAGCAGGTCGGCGTGCCCCAGATGGTCGTGTTCATGAACAAGGTCGATCTGGTCGACGACGCCGAGATCCTCGAGCTGGTCGAGATGGAAATCCGCGAGCTTCTCTCGAAGTATGACTTTGATGGCGACAACATCCCCATCATCGCCGGTTCGGCTGTCGCTGCGCTCGAGGACAAGACCCCCGAGATCGGCCATGACGCCGTGCTGAAGCTGATGGAAGCCGTCGACAGCTGGATCCCGCAGCCCGAGCGTCCGCTCGACAAGGCCTTCCTGATGCCCATTGAGGACGTGTTCTCGATCTCGGGTCGCGGCACGGTCGTCACCGGCCGCGTCGAGACCGGCATCGTCAAGGTCGGCGAGGAAGTCGAGATCGTCGGCATCAAGGACACCCGCAAGACCACCGTCACGGGCGTCGAGATGTTCCGCAAGCTGCTCGATCAGGGCCAGGCCGGCGACAACATCGGTGCGCTGGTTCGCGGCGTTGGCCGTGAAGACGTCGAGCGTGGCCAGGTTCTCTGCAAGCCCGGCTCGATCACCCCGCACACCGAATTCTCGGCCGAGGTGTACGTTCTGTCGAAGGACGAGGGTGGCCGTCACACGCCGTTCTTCGCCAATTATCGTCCGCAGTTCTACTTCCGCACCACGGACGTCACCGGCGAAGTCGTTCTTCCCGAGGGCACCGAGATGGTGATGCCGGGCGACAACATTAACCTGACCGTCAAGCTCATCGCACCGATCGCGATGGACCAGGGTCTGCGCTTCGCCATCCGCGAAGGTGGCAAGACCGTCGGCGCAGGGGTTGTCGCGACGATCTCCAAGTAATATAGGCACCGCGGCCGCCCGATTCTCCCTCGACGGAGAATCGGGCGGCTCGTTTTTTTATTGGTACAGGTTGCCTCCTCCGGGAGGCCGGCTCTTTCGCATCGGTAGTGGACATGGAAACGCAGAATATCCGCATTCGTCTGAAGGCATTCGATCATCGCGTGCTCGATCAGGCAACCGGCGACATCGCCGACACCGCGCGCCGCACTGGCGCCCTCATCCGCGGTCCCATTCCTCTCCCGACGCGCATCGAGAAGTTCACCGTGAACCGTGGTCCGCACATCGACAAGAAGTCGCGTGAGCAGTTCGAGGTCCGCACCTACAAGCGTTTGCTGGACATCGTTCAGCCCACCCCGCAGACCGTGGACGCGCTGATGAAGCTCGACCTGGCTGCCGGCGTGAACGTCGAGATCAAGCTGGCATAAGCCGGCTTTTCCGGAGCTCCCGCCGCGGCGGGGCTCTTCTGGAGACTGGCGTGAAGCCAATCTCGAAGAGATGTCAGCTTTTGCTGGTATCGCCGGACCGGAGAGGCTAAGCCCCTCCAGAGAATCAAGGGATACCGCACGACTCCGGTCGTGGCCTGCGTCCCCCGTTCCTCCCCGCATCGCGGAGAGATCAGCCCGAACGGGGCCAACGCATCTATTTTGGGTTGAAATCACGCCCGCGGAATTCTCCGCGGGCCTCTGTTATAAGGAGCATGATCATGCGCACTGGCGTGATCGCGAAGAAAATGGGGATGACCCGGGTGTTTCTGGACGACGGCAAGCATGTGCCGGTGACCGTCCTGTCGCTCGAGGGTTGTCAGGTTGTTGCGCGCAAGGAGGCCGATCGCGACGGCTATGTCGCCGTCCAGCTGGGCGCCGGCACCGCAAAGCCAAAGAATCTCACCAAGCCCGAGCGCGGCCATTTCGGCAAGGCCGAAGTCGAGCCCAAGGCGCGCCTCGCAGAGTTCCGCGTGTCGGAAGACGCGCTGCTCGATGTCGGCGCTTTCCTGTCGGCGGACCATTATGTCCCCGGCCAGCTGGTCGACATCTTCGGCCAGACCCAGGGTAAGGGTTTCGCCGGTGCGATGAAGCGCTGGAACTTCGGCGGCCTTCGGGCTTCGCACGGTGTTTCGCTCTCGCATCGCTCGCATGGTTCGACGGGTAACCGTCAGGATCCGGGCCGCGTGTTCAAGAACAAGAAGATGGCCGGCCACATGGGCGATCGTCAGCGCACCCAGCAGAATCTGGAGATCGTTTCGACCGACGTCGAGCGCGGCCTTCTGTTCGTCAAGGGTTCGGTTCCCGGATCCAAGGGCGGCTGGCTCTTCGTCAAGGACGCGGTCAAGGTCGATCGTCATGCCGACGCGCCCTATCCCGCCGGCCTGAAGCTGGTTGCCAATCTCGATAACGATGCCGCTCCCGCGGAAGCCCCGGCAGAAGCCGCTGCTCCCGTCGAGACGGTCGAAGGCCAGGAGGGCTGATCATGAAAATCAAGGTTCAGACCCTGGACGCAGCCGGCAATGGCGACATCGATCTCAACGACGAGATCTATGGCGTCGAACCCCGCGCGGACATCCTTCACCGCGTCGTCACCTGGCAGCTCGAGAAGCGTCGCGCCACTGCGCGCGGCACCCGTGAGCGCTCGGACGTCGCACGCACCGGCAAGAAGTTCGGTCGCCAGAAGGGCGGCGGTACCGCCCGTCACGGCGATCGCCGCGCTCCCATCTTCATCGGTGGTGGTAAGGCTCACGGCGCCCGCGTTCGTGACTTCAATCCCTCGCTCAACAAGAAGATCCGCGTGCTCGGCCTTCGCATGGCGCTTTCCGCCAAGGCGAAGTCCGGCCAGCTGATCATCATGGAAGACCTGGCCGTCGCCGAAGGCAAGACCAAGGCGCTCGTCGCCAATCTTGCCAATCTCGGTTTCGGCAAGACCGCCCTGGTGATCGACGGCGATGCCGTGGAGCAGAGCTTCGCGCTGGCATCGGCCAACCTGCACACGATCAACGTGCTGCCGGCGATCGGCGCCAACGTTTATGACATCCTCAAGGCCGAAACGCTGGTGCTTACCCGCGCTGCGGTCGAAAAGCTGGAGGCGCGGTTCAATGGCTAAAAAGCAGGCCCAGGCCATCGACAACCGTCATTACGACGTGGTTGTCGCCCCGCACATCACCGAGAAATCGACGATGCTCTCCGAGCATAATGCCGTTGTCTTCAAGGTGGCCAATGATGCGACCAAGCCGCAGATCAAGGCGGCTGTGGAAGCGCTGTTCGACGTGACCGTTCTCAACGTGAACACGCTGAACCAGAAGGGCAAGACGAAGCGCTGGAAGGGCAAGCCCTACAAGCGCTCCGATGTGAAGAAGGCGATTGTGACGCTGGCCGATGGCCAGTCGATCGACGTCACCACCGGTATCTGAGGGCGCACAGATGGCACTCAAGCATTATAACCCGACGAGTCCGGCCCGCCGTGGCCTGATCCTCGTCGACCGTTCGTCGCTGCACAAGGGCAAGCCTCTCAAGGCGCTGACCGAAGGCAAGAGCAAGACCGGCGGCCGCAACAACAAGGGCCATGTGACCTCGCGCGGCATCGCCGGCGGTCACAAGCAGAGCTATCGCATCATCGACTTCAAGCGTCGCAAATGGGATATGCCGGCTACGGTCGAGCGGCTCGAGTACGATCCCAACCGCACCGCGTTCATCGCGCTGGTGAAGTATGAGGATGGCGATCTCACCTACATCATCGCACCCCAGCGCCTCGGCGTCGGCGACACCATCGTCGCCGGCAAGAAGACCGACGTGAAGCCGGGCAATGCGATGGAGCTGGGCCAGATGCCGGTCGGCACGATCGTCCACAATATCGAGATGAAGCCCGGCAAGGGCGGCCAGATCGCCCGTTCGGCAGGCACCTATGTGCAGGTCGTGGGTCGTGATCGCGGTCTCGTGATCGTCCGCCTCAATTCGGGCGAGCAGCGCTACATCCGCGGCGAGTGCATGGGTACGGTCGGTGCGGTGTCCAATCCGGACAATTCGAACCAGAACCTTGCCAAGGCAGGCCGCAACCGTTGGAAGGGCATCCGCCCCCTGACGCGCGGTGTCGCCAAGAACCCGGTCGACCATCCGCACGGCGGTGGTGAAGGCCGGACCTCGGGCGGCCGTCATCCGGTCACGCCTTGGGGCAAGCCGACCAAGGGTGCTCGCACTCGTCACAACAAGTCGACCGACAAGATGATCATCCGGTCGCGTCACGCCAAGAAGAAGAGGTAAGCCATGGCCCGTTCCGTCTGGAAAGGTCCGTTCGTCGACCTGCATCTGCTGAAAAAGGCCGAGACCGCGCAGGAAGCGAGCGCCCGTGCGCCGATCAAGACCTGGTCGCGTCGCTCCACCATCCTGCCGCAGTTCGTCGGCCTGACCTTCAACGTCTATAACGGCCGCAAGTTCGTTCCCGTCTCGGTGAACGAAGACATGGTCGGCATGAAGCTGGGTGAGTTCGCGCCGACGCGCTATTTCCCCGGCCATGCCGCGGACAAGAAGGGCAAGCGCTGATGTCGAAGCCTAAATCCCCCCGCAAGGTCGGCGACAAGGAAGCGCTGGCCGTGGGCACGACCATTCGTGGTTCGGCCCAGAAGCTCAACCTGGTTGCTGCGCTGATCCGCAACAAGAAGGTTGGCGATGCGATGAACATCCTCGCTTTCTCGAAGAAGGCCATGGCGGTCGATGTCCGCAAGGTCCTCGCGAGCGCTGTCGCCAATGCCGAGAACAACCACAATCTCGACATCGACGCGCTCGTCGTGTCCGAGGCGAGCGTCGGCAAGGCGCTCTCGATGAAGCGCTTCTCCGCCCGCGCCCGCGGCCGGTCGTCGCAGATCATCAAGCCGTTCAGCCGTGTGCGCATCGTGGTGCGCGAGCAGGAAGAAGCATAATGGGTCACAAGAGCAATCCCATCGGTCTGCGCCTGCAGATCAACCGCACCTGGGACAGCCGCTGGTTCGCCGAAGGCCAGGACTATGGCCGCCTGCTGCTTGAGGATCTGCGGATCCGCAAGTTCATCATGAAGGAGCTGCCCCAGGCAGCGATTTCGAAGGTGGTGATCGAGCGTCCGGCCAAATTGTGCCGCGTGTCCATCTATGCCGCACGCCCCGGCGTGATCATCGGCAAGAAGGGCGCCGACATCGAGAAGCTGCGCCGCAAGCTGGCTTCGATGACGTCGAGCGACGTGAGCCTGAACATCGTCGAGATCCGCAAGCCGGAAATCGACAGCAAGCTCGTTGCCCAGTCGGTTGCCGATCAGCTCGAGCGTCGCGTGGCTTTCCGCCGTGCGATGAAGCGCGCGGTCCAGTCTGCCCTGCGTCTCGGCGCAGAAGGCATCCGGATCACCTGCGGCGGCCGTCTCGGCGGTGCCGAGATCGCGCGCGTGGAATGGTATCGCGAGGGCCGCGTGCCTTTGCATACGCTGCGCGCGAACGTCGACTATGCCGAGGCCGAAGCCCACACCGCCTATGGCGTGTGCGGCGTGAAGGTCTGGATCTTCAAGGGCGAGATTCTCGGCCATGATCCGATGGCGCAGGACCGGCTGATGATGGAAGCCCAAACAGCGGGGGTCCGGCCCGCGCGATAAGGCTTAACAGCCCTGTCAGCACGGCCTGATCGACCGACAACCGAACGGTGTCAGAAGGCGAATAGACAATGCTTCAACCCAAGAAGACCAAGTTCCGCAAGGCATTCAAGGGCCGTATCCACGGCAACGCTGCCGGTGGAACCACGCTCAACTTCGGCGCCTTCGGCCTGAAGGCGATGGAACCCGACCGCATCACCGCGCGCCAGATCGAGGCGGCCCGCCGCGCGATCACGCGTCACATCAAGCGCCAGGGGCGTTTGTGGATCCGCGTGTTCCCCGATGTGCCCGTGTCGAAGAAGCCCGCCGAAGTCCGCCAGGGCAAGGGCAAGGGTTCGACCGAATATTGGGCCGCGCGCGTCAAGCCCGGCCGCATCCTGTTTGAGCTGGACGGCGTTCCCGGCCCGTTGGCCCGCGTGGCCTTCGAGCGCGCGATGGAAAAGCTGCCGATCAAGACCAAGGTGGTTGCCCGCCTTGGCGAATCGACGCACTGAGGAAGATAGAGATGGCCACCAAAGACGATCTCACGGTGAAGACCGATGATCAGCTGAGCGAGCAGCTCGGAGAGCTGAAGCGCGAGCAGTTCAACCTGCGCTTCCAGGCAGCGACCAACCAGCTCGAGAAGCCGTCGCGCATGCGCGTGGTGCGTCGCACCATCGCCCGGATCAAGACGCTGCAGACCGCGCGGACGCGCGACGCTGCGGTCAAGGGTTAAGGAAGAAAACGATGCCAAAGCGCGTGCTGACCGGAACGATCGTTTCCGACAAGACCGACAAGACGGTGGTGGTGAAGGTCGAGCGCCGGGTGAAGCACCCGGTGTACGGCAAGATCATCCGTCGTTCGAAGAAGTACCATGCCCATGACGAGGCCAATTCCTACAAGGAAGGCGAGACCGTGCGGATCGAAGAGACCGCACCCATCTCGAAGCTGAAGTCGTGGAAGGTGATCGAGCGGGTTGATACCCACGCGGCACCCGAGGCCAGCGAAGCCTAAACGACCGACAACGGAACTCCCGGAGCATTCCGGAAAGCCAAGTTAAGAAGGAAGCGGATCCATGATCCAGATGCAATCCAATCTTGATGTCGCCGACAACAGCGGCGCCAAGCGCGTCCAGTGCATCAAGGTGCTCGGCGGCTCCAAGCGGCGTACCGCGACCGTAGGCGACGTGATTGTCGTTTCGGTCAAGGAAGCGGCCCCGCGCGGCAAGGTGAAGAAGGGCGACGTCCATCGCGCCGTGATCGTTCGTACCCGCAAGGACATTCATCGTCCCGACGGTTCGACCATCCGCTTCGACGGCAATGCCGCCGTGCTCATCAACAAGAACAGCGGCGAGCCCATCGGCACGCGCATCTTCGGTCCGGTCGTGCGCGAACTGCGCGGCAAGAACCACATGAAGATCATCTCGCTCGCACCGGAGGTGTTGTAATGGCATCCGCCAAGATCAAGAAGGGTGACTCGGTCGTCGTCCTGTCCGGCAAGGACAAGGGCCGCACCGGCGAGGTCATCAAGAGCCTTCCCAAGGATGGCAAGATTGTCGTTTCGGGCGTGAACATCGCGACCCGTCACCGCAAGCCGACCCAGGAAAACCCGCAGGGTGGCCTGGTCCGCACGGAAGCGCCGATGCACGTCTCGAAGGTCGCGATCGCCGACCCCAAGGATGGCAAACCGACGCGCGTCCGCTTTGAAACCAAGGACGGCAAGAAGGTTCGCGTCGCCGTGAAGTCCGGGGAGACGATCAGTGGCTGATGCCGTTTACATTCCGCGCCTGAAGAAGACGTATACCGACTCGATCGCCAAGGCGATGACCGAGAAGTTCGGGTATAAGAACGTCATGGAAGTGCCGCGGCTCGACAAGATCGTCATCAACATGGGTGTTGGCGAAGCGACGCAGGACAAGAAGAAGGTCGATATCGCAGCGTCCGAAATGGAGCTGATCGCCGGCCAGAAGCCTGTCATCACCAAGGCAAAGAAGTCCATCGCCCAGTTCAAGCTGCGCGAAGGCATGCCGATCGGTGTGAAGGTCACGCTTCGCCGCGAGAAGATGTATGAATTCCTTGACCGCCTGATCACCGTCGCGCTCCCGCGCGTCCGCGATTTTCGTGGCCTGAACCCGAATTCGTTCGACGGACGCGGGAATTATGCCATGGGTCTCAAAGAGCAGATCATCTTCCCCGAGATCAGCTATGACCGCATCGAAAAGGTGCGCGGCATGGATGTGATCGTGACGACCACCGCTCGGACCGATGACGAGGCGCGCGAGCTCCTGCGTCTCTTCGGTTTCCCGTTCCCGCGCGATGCGGAAGACGAGAAGCAGGCGGCATAACCCATTGTTCCCCGGCTCCGGCCGGGGCCAGTCTGGACCCCGAGGGGTCCCGAGAAAAAGAAAGGCGAGAACTTAAGTCATGGCGAAACTGAGTTCCATCAACAAGAACGAGCGGCGCAAGAAGCTGGTAAAGAAATATGCCGGCAAATATGCGTCGCTGCGCGCAGTCGCGGACGATACCTCCAGGGACGAGACCGAGCGTTTGATCGCACGGCTCAAGATGGCGGAAATTCCGCGCAATGGTAACCCGACCCGGGTTCGCAACCGTTGCGAGATGACCGGCCGTCCGCGCGCCTATTACCGCAAATTCCGCCTCTGCCGTATTCAGCTGCGCGATCTGGCCAACAAGGGCCTGATCCCCGGCGTTACGAAGTCGAGCTGGTAAGGATTTAGAGATGGCATTGACCGATCCCTTGGGTGATCTGCTCACCCGCATCCGCAACGGACAGCGCGCCAAGAAGGACAGCGTGGTTTCCCCCGCGTCCAAGCTGCGCGCGCGCGTTCTCGACGTGCTTCAGCGCGAAGGCTATATCCGTGGCTATCGCGAAGAAGATGTCGCCGGCCACAGCGGCCTGCGCATCGAACTGAAGTATTTCGAAGGCCAGCCCGCGATCCAGCATGTGGCCCGCGTGTCCAAGCCCGGCCGCCGCGTCTATTCGGGTTCGAAGGACCTGCCTGTCGTGCGCAACGGCATGGGCATCACCATCGTATCTACGCCCAAGGGTGTTCTGTCCGACGTGGAAGCACGCGATCAGAATGTCGGCGGCGAAGTGCTGGCGGAGGTATTTTGATATGAGCCGTATCGGAAAAGTTCCGGTTCCCGTGCCCGCTGGCGTTTCCGCCAGCATCGAGGGCAGCGTTCTTTCGGTCAAGGGACCGAAGGGCACGCTGACCATGCCGATGCTGGACGACATCAGCTATGGCATCGAGGACGGCCGGATCGTCGTGAAGCCCGCGAACGAGACCAAGCGTGCACGCTCCTTCTGGGGCATGCATCGCACCCTGGTGCAGAATCTGGTGACCGGCGTCACCGAGGGTTTCACCAAGGTTCTCGAGATCACCGGCGTCGGTTATCGCGCGAATGTCACCGGCAAGAAGCTCAAGCTTCAGCTCGGCTATTCGCACGATGTCGACATCGAAGTGCCCGAGGACATCGAGGTGAAAACCCCCGATCAGACCACGGTCCAGATTTCGGGCAACGACAAGCAGAGGGTGGGGCAGCTCGCTGCCGAAATCCGCCGCTGGCGCAAGCCGGAGCCTTACAAGGGCAAGGGCATCAAATATCGCGGAGAGTTTATCTTCCGCAAAGAAGGTAAGAAGAAGTAAGCCATGGCGAAACTGTCTCTCTTCGAAAAGCGGCGTCAGCGCGTCCGCACGGCTCTCAAGGCTCGTGGCGGCGTCCGTCCCCGTCTTTCCATTCATCGTTCGGGCCAGCACATCTACGCCCAGGTCATCGACGACGCCCAGGGCAAGACCCTGGCATCGGCCTCGACCCTGGAAAAGGATGTCCGCGGTTCGACTGGCGCAACCTGCGATGCGGCCGCTTCGGTCGGCAAGCGCGTGGCTGAAAAGGCCAAGGAAGCCGGCGTGACCAAGGTCGTGTTCGACCGCGGGGGCTTCCTGTTTCACGGACGCGTCAAGGCGCTGGCGGATGCCGCGCGTGAAGGCGGATTGGAGTTTTAATTATGGCTGACGAAACCCAGAACCCGGTGATCGGCGGCTCCTCGACCGACGTCCCCACCACCGCACCCGATGGTCGCGGCCCCCCGCGCGGCGGCCGTGGTCGTGGCGGCCCCGGCGGCGGCAACAACCGTGGCGGCCGTGATGGCCCGAACCGTGGCGGCGGT
>Ga0247742_10003322_pt1 | contig 10181 bp, 11 predicted proteins | sample UWRJL208509C2_FD_180944 | JGI IMG/M metagenome (GOLD analysis project Ga0247742, IMG submission 180944) | Plant litter microbial communities from Arlington Agricultural Research Station in Wisconsin, United States - UWRJ-L208-509C-2 | ecosystem: Environmental > Terrestrial > Plant litter >... | reverse complement strand
AGACGAGATCCGAATTCCTACGAATAAACAAAACTAAAGGGGAAATAAGATCATGGTTAAGGAGCGGCGATGATAAAGAGTGTTTGCGGTTAAGAGAAAATAAGGCGGACAACCGACGTCTTGCTTGTCAACTTGATACGATCCACCGTGACGATGAGTTGGTGCGGCCCAAACTGAACGACCGACCGACGTAAGGCCTAAATCGTGAATAAGGCGGGGATATGTGTATGTATATATAAGCAACCTTTAAAAAAATGAAGTATTAAACGATTCGAAAAATAGTAGGTGCAAGAATGAAACTGAATTCAGGTGTCATAACGTTTCCAGAGTGAGAGTTGGTGGGGGCGCCATGTATCGTTCGGAGTTGGTTTGGTAGAGATGGTACACAGGAGTGAGAAGAGGGAGCAGAGTAGAACGTAGCTACCGTGGTATAAGAAACGTCAAAGGGGGTGCGATGAGAGTAGAAAGGCGTAGAGACGGCTAGATGGAGGAAAGTATAAAATAAATATCACGCCGGCAGCCCGATCCAAAATAGAACAACAGGTCAGAAATGGTCCCGGGCAAACCTGAGCCGCTTCGTCAGCGCCGAGCAAATGTAGAGCCGGAAACCGATGAGCCCGCATCGCCGAGTTGATGGAATACGTGGTTACAGCAGTCCACATTCCCGGAGATGAAGTTGTAGCAGAATGTCTTGGATGGCGCTCAGTACGACTGGAAACAAGATATGTTAGTACGGAGCGCAGGAGATGATGAAAAGTAGATATATATCACATACACTTGATTTGCTGTGTGTCAGTAGCACACGTATAATGCGCGTATATCTGTTTCGTGGCAGCGCTCTGGTTTAGGCTGACAAAACGGTGGAGCAGATAGTCGCAGGCCGCATCATAATTGTTGCCACCGTGATAGTCGGGGAAGTAGTCCTCGAGTGGCGACCGAGGAAGCTTCTCCGCAAACAGATCAATCTTGTTCAAGAAGAGAATCTAGTTGAGGGTTAGACGTGTTTCGCACGGAAGCTTGCATTCACTTACGATTGAGGTCTTGACAAACCACCGTGAGTTACATATTGAGTCAAAGAGAGTAAGCGCCTCTTGCATACGATTCTGGCATAGGGTGGATCAGAGAAATACGCCGAGAGTGATCGTTATGAGCGTACCACACTCTCATCTTCATACAACATCTGGTCGTATTCACTCAAGCTGACAAGGAACACCAGCGCCGTCACATTCTCGAAACAATGAATCCACTTCTTACGCTCGCTTCGTTGACCGCCGACGTCGAATAGCTTATACGTCAACTCGCCAACCTTGAATGTCGTTTCCGTGATACCCGTTGTTTTCACACGACTCCGCAGAATGTCCTGGTCGGTGGGGAGGTACGACGGTGATGACATGCGCTCAATTGAGTTGAAGTAGTAGACGGCGGAATCATTGAGCTGAAACTCGCGGGCGCGACGCACAGCTTCTTGGACAGCAGGATCTCGCCATAGTGACCGAATGGAATCTGAGACGTCCCTTGGGAGAACATCGGCTTCGATTTGGGCAGGCATGGAAAGGATTGTGGCCCGTCGGGCGTCATTTTGGGGAGCCAAGGCAAGGTCGAGCTGAGGCATAGCCTCGAGAATTGCTCTGAAGTTAGTTTGTCAGATTTAGTTGATACTGAGAAGGGCATCTGGCCAACATACCGCATCGATTGAATGGTGTTGGAATAGATAATTTCCTTGTAGGAATCCCGCTCTGAGTCATTGTAGCCACCGTGGTGGATGAGCTTCATCTGCTTTAGCACTGTGGACTAGTGGAGTGTATCAGTACCAGCGCAGTGGAAGGAGGGGGTATGAGTGCGGCGGAGATGCCGTCGACGAGGCAGCGGCATTGCGATACTAGGCAACAATAACTAACCTTGCCCGACTCCCCAGCTCCAAGCAATAACATCTTTATCTCGTTCTTGGCCATAAGACGATCTCTCTTCAATTGGCTCTCAATCTCGTCGTTGCCTAGGGTCAACCGAGTTAGTAATCCGATTTCGTGCTACTTCAAGAGACAAGAAAGGCCGGGCGCTCTGACAAGCCTTGAACCATATTATGCTCTGAAGACCAAAGAACTCGGCCAAGAATGCTGAGAAAGAGGACGACAAAAGATGTGTGACTTACGGGCTTTTGCCTCATCGTCAATACCGGTGGACTGGACACAACCCATTTTCTTAATGCGCTGCCAAGGGGTTTAGAAAGAAGATAAAATAGAGATTCGCTAAGCGTGAACCAGGGAGCGGAAGGGCGGCGACGGATGAGCCGTTGAAGATGAGGGAGGAGGGGGACAGCGAGAAGGAGACGAGAAGAAAGAAAGAGCAACTGGAACTGTCTTTGTTTGGGTGAAAATCACACCATCACATCAATGATTATGTAATCAATGCTCCTGTTTTGTAGTTTCGCCCGTAAGTATGTAATGATGCCAATCCGTGTGGAAGAACATGCTTTGTTCTGGTATGAATTGATAACCCGAAGCGAAGTTCAATGACATGGCCCAGGTGGTCTCCCTAATATCATCTTTGTTTTATCTTTTTACAAGCTCCCCAGCCGGTGCACTGGTAGGGCTACTATATTTAGATAGAGCTCCCAAACTCCATGTGCGCCGAATTTCTTCCCGGACATCTGACAGATGTATGCGTGCAGACAATATTTACAGTATCCCCAGCGCAAGTGTACTTTTCATGTGTCTTATGTTGCAAGCACCTGGAGTGTATATCAGCTCCGCACCAGGACGCATCCATTGCAATTAAGACACCGATATTGTTCTTGATCTCTCCTAGAATGGTAACTCGAATGCCCGGCACATGGCTGCTTTTCCAGCAAATCGCATGTCGATAGACTCGTTTTTATTTCGTAGCGCTCGGGCTCTTTGTTTACCTTTAGGGCCGTACTGACCAGATTCATGCAAGCAAGTTATAAGATATCCTGACTTCTTTGTCAAATTTCTCTGTGCGCATAGACTCGCATCCTATTCCCGAATGCTATAATCGCAATCAGGGCCCAAACAAGGTCTACCTAATCCCTTCCCCATCTATCAGCAACAATCGCCAATCAATGATGACGTGCCTTCTTCAAAAGAGTACTTAACCTTATCATTTATGTTGGCGCAGGGGTACGTATAAGCCAGAGGCTTCCTAGATTCTAAAGCGTGCGGATACTTGGGCGTTATGCGATTTGTGCGAAAGCTCCTTAAATTTGAGCTGTTAACCTTTAATCGATGATCCATGACTATACAACAAGACCAAGACGTTCATCGGTGAGTGTCTGAGTCGCAATTGCTAAGCAAAACCCCGTTGCGGCACCGTCGCGCCACCGCCCGAGAACATACAATAGAGTCTATCAGCTTGAGTTTAATATACGTCCCCATACGCCACAACATGAACTACAAGAGGTTAGCGCTCACATCCAAACTCACCCGTCAACGTCAATTCATTCGACTCAAATTTCCGACTTCCGACAAAATTTCACCTAATGTAGCGGATCTATTAAGTTCTGCTAGTACAATAAATTCATGAAACCCCAGAGAAGAACTAAGTGAACAGACCATTGCTCCCAGATCACCAATCTCCATCCGGCACCGTAACCCGTCCGAACCTAGACAATGGCTGCTGCGCGTCGTTTGCTACCAAATTTCTGGCTGGGCATATACGCATATCCGCATGAGGCTGGCTTTGAGTATGGGCAGTGCCCGCTCGATTGGATTGATCTGTCTTCGGACTTCGCTTATTCGTGGTAAGGTTGGTTGCCGATTGAGCTGACGGCTATGTAATATGCCAAGTTCGGAGTCGGGTATTCAGTTGAGTACTTCCTGAAATAGAGATTTACCAGGATAGTGTTTGTGTTAGTATGAGAATAGGCTCGTATCAGGGGGGCGGAAAGAAGTTGACTGTCGCTGCTCGAACGCGAGGTGTTGATCGATGGGGCTCGCATAAACAGTTCATGTGGTAGTCTTGGTGTTGCGAACAGGTATGACAATCTTCTCTTGCACCGCGAAGCAGTGGGAAAACTCAAGCTGAAGTTGATCGTGTCTCGAGTTGGTCTCGAGCGATTCTCTCGAGTGTATAGTTAGATATTGGGGTGGGCGTTTCTGTGATGGGACTGGCCTAAGAGAGTGGCGCTTAACTTCCGATCTAACGAGTACGCTTCAAGATTCTTGGACGATGATTACATTTACTGGGAGGTATCCAAAGCTGCGCATGCCTGCTGGAGCGACGAAAAACCAGCTCAAAGCTTCCAGAACTTGATTTCCACTAGCTGTCTGTTCAATTGGGAGTCTCACTTTTTGGTCTTGAGAATATGGGACCGTGCAATGTTTTGTCGTTGGTGCAATTGAATCAGCACTTTGCAATGATACCCATATTTTAGACGCTATAAGTACTTTTTTGATCAACGCCAAAATACTCTGTCGCCAAGTTCAAATTTTGACATGTGTTGTAGTGGTTGTACTGTGTATTTCAAGTCGGAAGTCCTCGAATTACCATGTCTCGGAGAATCTGCCGCGAAGCGGAGAGCTGAGATACGATAATATGGGAGTAGTAGCTGCAATTGGAAAGATTTGATTTACATAGGTACTGACTTCGATATTTATTTGCACCTTGGTGTTCTCCCAAGCTTAAACTTATAGTAATCTCAATTAGAAATTTGTTGAAGATTTGAGAAATAATTGAAGCTTCTTGCGGGACTTCAACGTTTCAACATAGGTTGTGGGGCATCAAGCTCGGAAGTTGCCGTTGAACACAGCCGCCTGACTCCAGGCACCGCCTTGATACAAGACGGTATTTTCTGTACTTCCACTCTCTGCTTCACGAACGCCGGCGCTCTTGATCTACGACTCTCTTGACCTCATTTCATTCTTTGGATAGAATGGATGAACAAGCGTAAGTCAAACTTGTGATTCCATTCGCCACGGTAGCTGATGCTTTCGTCTCAAGGTCATGGCAACTTACGAGTGAGTTTATTCCCTACCTTTCCCAACCGCCGTCTTCCAGCAACTCTGATACACCCTGCGCCTGAAGTCGTCCTTCTTGAAGGACTTAAACTTCTGCGGCCTGAAAAGGCATGGAGGCCAATCATTACTGTCGAGGTCGACAGACATCATACGCACGAAACTGTGCTTGGGGTAGACGGTCAGAACGTCAATCAAAAGGAATCTTTCAAATTGTGAGGTTCTTTTACAAGATTCGAAGCTCCGGAACTCATCTCAGTCGCCTAGTCACGACGTTACACCTTCCACCCAGGTCGAGATGAAGGTGTGGCATCGATCTCCAAGTAAGAGGAAGAGGCGAAAAGTGCTAGTGGCTTCAGCATGTTACTGCCTCGGAGAGATGCTGAAAAAACAAGAGGCAGAAGCTCGTACGTGTTCCTTGCACGAAGGCACTATTACTGTCTAATTGCAGTTGCATCTAGGACTCGAGATTCGCCTTCAATGTCGAAATTCAGAAAGCAGATCAATATCAAGCCGAGGGCGACCCCAGAAGGGCGTCACGCTACGACTTCGACTGAAGGCACCGCAATCTGTGCAATCTGAATCTTGTGAGGAAGGACCAGAAGGGGGATGGGCGTCGAGCTCAGATTACTCATCCTGTGGGTCTCAGTGGTGTCCTAATTCGCACTTGTTGACCCATATAATGATTAGCTGACTCAGAGATGTCGATTGCAACTGACTTTGGGGAATCCTCGACTACGCTCCTTCAGCCACCCCAGCAGACCTTTCGTCGTCGCCGGGTCAAGGGTTACGCTATCAATACGGACGACGAATCCTACTCCAGTGATTGTGGCGAGCAATCTGACCCCGTGGCTAGGGAAAACATCTTCAGTCTTCTCGACGATAAAAGCCTTACGTGCGTTGGTGATGAAGACGAAGAAGACTATCCAAGCCACCCCCACGCTTTTGTCATCCACGAACATTCAAAGGACGTAGTTTGCTTCTCTGAAATGGCAGATGGTGAACTGTCGGCGTCAAACCTACCCCTGCCTCTGTACACAGAGAAAATTACGGTCCCGCAAGATCTTTCAAGAGGCGAGCAGTTTTTGGCTGCATTCACAATGTATGGGGAGCTGAGCTCAGCACGCACCGATGGCCATTTCGACGCGGTGTTCAAACGATTGCAACATGAGTGGACCTTTATAGGTGGTTTGGTGCGTTCGTTCATGACATTTGTTCCGCGTTGATTGCTGATTTACTTGTTCAAAGCTCGTCGCCCTGGCTGCTGTCGATACAGCCGTATTTTCGATCTCGCCTGACTCAGCCTTCACCGTCGATTCCTATGCGAGAAGCGCCATTGCAGCCAGCAGCATTGCGTCCGGTCTGGGTGTAGCATGCGATGCATGGTTCCTCCTACGATACAATTGGGCTGACCTTGGAACCTTCATTTGTCGCGCTCGCGACGTCTATGATTCATACTTCTTCTTTTCGCTCTCTGCTCGGGTTCCCGCCTTGTGCATGTTTATATCTGCTGTGTCACTTATGGGCTTTCTGGGACTTGTGGCCTTTGATGCATGGCCCCAGGGGGTGATCGTCGTATTTTTCTTCGTTGGTATCATTATGTCCTTGCAATTCTTGGTGTACGGTGTCCATATGGCTGCTAGGACAGTTGCCAATGGAGGCCGAGCAAGTAGTCGGCAAGTAGTCCGGGCGGTGGGTATGGTGAGAAGCATGACAGCCTGAGGTGATTCAGATCGTTCCGAGGCATAGAAGGATCGATGGAGGTTTACACGGATGTATGTACGATAGTTTATACCTGTTGAATACAATTACGGTTTTTGACCTTACTTGATTTGAGGGTTGCATGCGCAAATGTGTGCACCAAGTAAGAGAGAAAAACCTCTTTAGTTATTTAGAGGGTTAGCGGAGAACGTTAGCTTGCAAGGGGTACTACCGGCGCGGGAGAGGAAATTCTTACGGCACCTCGTACTCTTACTATCATTAGCTCTCTTCTCTGAGATAGACGCGACAGGGCCTAGCGAGAGGACAGTGGTAAATGCTTAGGTACCAGCGGAAAATAGGTTTCAAATCCTGGATCGTTGAGTAGTGCCGATATTTACTCAAAGAAATGCTCCATGACCGTAGCCACCCAGTTCGATGAATTTATATTGAAAGAGAAAGGTCAGCATAAACGAGCTGGCGTTATTTATTGTGTACCCAACGCTGGCTCAATGGAACAGATTGTACATTCGGCCTATCGTTTACACCGCGGACTTGAGATTAAAAAATAATTGAAGGGAGGAATAAATACTGAGAGGATGACCACAAAGACGAGAATATATGAGAAAAAGTAACATCCATGTGTATATCAACACTAACACGAATTGAAGCCACACCAGAAAGGTTGATGTTGATTGAGATTCACATTTTATCCAATATGCGGGATCTTTAATGAGTTGCAAGCCTTGTATTAGTCAAACATAAACAGCCGAAAGATGAACCTAAGAGCGTATGTAGTCGCACTAGATAAAGAGCTTGACCAGTGGAGATTGATCGAATAAGCCAAACGGACTGTTTTCGCGGATTTGGGATATGTGTCTGATCCTGAGGTACGAGAAATATGACAGTGAAAACGAGCGCAAGTAGAAAGAATGGGTCATAGGGTATACGTACTCGTACTTGAGCTCTCAACGCCTCTTGCTGCGTACATCAAGCCTTGCCCGTTATTTTGCGTGTTTTGAAGTCAGCCATGTCGGCGTCAAGTTCTGTAGTATGTAGAGAAGTTCATCAACACGTCCGCTACACCGCTCGGCTTGTTATCTAATCGATACCAAAGCAAAGTTAGCGGTAGTTGGATTACCCTAGGCATCCCTCTGCGTTCCGTTTCTTCGAAATATGTAGGCCAAAGGAAGACCAAATATCTACGAGATCGTTAAACAGGATGATAGGAAGTGTGAATTTGCGTGGTACTTACCTCCAAGATTGACCAGGCAGCTTGAAATCCCGGCGAAGTCATAGCACTCCGTCGTCCTCTTTCGGTAGATATGAGATAGATACAGGAGGTGCAGAGGAATCTCGCAACTGGAGATGGTAGTGATTGAGATAAGGAACCAAAAGATGAGATTTATGAAATGTAACACCAGGTGGATGGGATCAAAATCCGATGCTAGGACTCAAAAGAATCAAGAGTTTGACATGATTTAGGGAGAAGGAGATGATCAGATACCGCTATTTAAAGATTAGGCAGTGGCGAAGAGATGGACGAAGAGAAAGATTTAGATAAAGAGGCGAGCTAATGAACCCACGGTTGATAGCATCCATGCATTAAACAGGTTAAGCAAGCTGAGGAGAGTTTTCGCGGAGCATGTCCCTGGGTTCAGGGACAAAGTTCAAATGCTGCCAGCTTGACCAGCTGACAAGATTTGTATAAGAAAGTTGGCTTCATTGGCCAGTGCTAGCAAGTGCGAGAATTGGCTACGAGCTAGTAGCCTAGAGATAGCCCAGGACCTGAAAGACGCCATTGCTCGCTCATGTATATGGAGGTTGGGGCGCTAGATCGTTTAGTTCCCACAGGTATTATCATGCCGTCGGCCTGAGCATGCTTCACACTTGATTAATTGGTTTCCACTCTGGTCTCAGATCTGGATCATACGAACGAAAGAACGCTAATGCCATCTTCTTCTCAGATTCGAGAGCTCTTAAAGGCCTCTTCATTGCTTAGGTGCTCCGTTACCTCTTGATCCCCTCACCTTTTCTGTTTGACCTCAAACCATGGCTCAGGCACTCAGAATCGTCGGCACACTTATCTCCCTTCGTAAGTTAACTTCCTTTTTCTGTTATCGTGCATAAAGACTAACCCGTACCTTTACTGGTCCTCAGCTGCTGTTTGCCTCACTCGCATCGCCCTATCTCCAATATCGCGGGCAGAGAAGACCAAACCATGGCGCCGCGTCCTCTATGACTCAATCTACCGCTGGTTTGCGTACACACTCCCTGTTCCTACTCTCGCTGGCCTTTTTCCATCCACTGAAGCTGTATACAAAACATGGATGGAAAATCACGGACTTGACGTTGTTATCGAGGACCTCCCTGACTCGGAAGAGGGCAAGTTACTTTGGATTGGTGACAAAGCTGCGAAGAAGGTGGTTTTTTATATTCACGGCGGTGGATTCAACTTGAGTATGTCCGGAGCGAGCTGCGATTTCTGGTGGTATGTCATTAAGCAGGTGAAGAAGGACACTGGTGTGGATATTGCGATCGCTATCTTGCGATATGGTAAGTGATTCCCTCCGGCAGAGTCAATGATTCCATCTCTTATGCTACAATCTCTATAGGTCTCGTTCCGAAACAACATTTCCCGACCCCACTCCGACAAACTATCGCCGGGCTCTCTCACCTCCTCTCCTCCTCCTCCGGTCGCTCCCCAAGCGACATCATATTCTCAGGGGACTCGGCTGGTGGAAATCTAGTCCTCCAGCTCTTGCTGCACACCGTCAGACCAATGCCATTCATCCTGTCTCAGCCGTCACTTGCTGTCCCTCCCTCGCCGCTCTCTTCACTAGATATACAAGGTCAAAAACTCCTTGGAGTTTACATGATGGGGCCTTACCTCGACCTCCTTGCTCGTAACCCAGCGTCTAAAAGTTATGCCACGAACTCCGACTCGGACACCATTTCGCAGGCTGGCCTCGAAAACTTTGGCCAGAGCGTGATGGCTGGGATACCCACATCTGATCCCGAGGTCGCGAAACTCCTCCCTTATATCGACTCCCAGCTTGCTCCTTCCGGGTTCTATTCTGATCTTCCAGCCACCACCTCCAGCATCCTCATCTCAGCCGGTGGCGGTGAGGTTCTTTTGGACGATATCATCCAATTTGGCGAGATTCTCAAATCTACCACGAACGGCAATGAGATGGAAATACGCGTTCTCGTGGACAACTTTGGTGTTCACCTCGAACCCATTCTTGATTTTTTTGCGGGTATGCCGGAGGACAAGCTAGGTGGTGTTACTAAAGACATTGTGAAATGGTTCGGAGAGCGAGTCACGGCTTAGTTTGGGAGGTCGTCTCATGCAACCTGCAACCTAGATCTATGATAACTCGGGATGTAACCTCAGCCCGACGGCCAATAGATCTAGGAGTTCATCATACTAGGCTCACAGATGAAGAAACATGGAGCGCCGTGGCTGATGAAATTTCGCACCTTCTTCGTCTCCGCTGTCTCTACTTCCTC
>Ga0247742_10003321_pt1 | contig 10183 bp, 12 predicted proteins | sample UWRJL208509C2_FD_180944 | JGI IMG/M metagenome (GOLD analysis project Ga0247742, IMG submission 180944) | Plant litter microbial communities from Arlington Agricultural Research Station in Wisconsin, United States - UWRJ-L208-509C-2 | ecosystem: Environmental > Terrestrial > Plant litter >... | reverse complement strand
ACAGGTCCATGGCGATCCAGTCCGGATCGGTCTTGCCGTCGCACACCACGAGGATTTCCGACGGGCCGGCAATCATGTCGATGCCGACCTGGCCGAACACGTGACGCTTGGCGGTCGCGACATAGATGTTGCCCGGTCCCACCACCTTGTCCACCTGCGGCACGCTCTCCGTACCATAGGCCAGCGCGGCCACCGCCTGCGCACCACCGATGGTGAACACGCGGTCGACGCCGGCAATGCAGGCCGCAGCCAGCACCAGTTCATTGATTTCACCGCGCGGGGTCGGCACCACCATGACCACTTCGGTCACGCCGGCAACCTTGGCCGGAATCGCGTTCATCAACACCGACGACGGGTACGACGCCTTGCCGCCCGGCACGTACAGGCCGGCGCGATCCAGCGGCGTGACCTTCTGACCGAGGACGGTGCCGTCGGCTTCGGTGTAGGTCCAGGAGTCCTGCTTTTGCTTCTCGTGGTAGCTGCGCACCCGGGCCGCGGCTTTTTCCAGCGCTTCGCGCTGTGGCACGGTGATCCGGGTCAGGGCCAGTTCCAGGCGTTCGCGCGGCAGGATCAGGTCGGCCATGGACTTGACGTCCAGGCCGTCGAACTGCCGGGTGAACTCCACCAGCGCCGCATCGCCACGCTCGCGCACCGCCTTGATGATGTCCAGCACACGCTGATTGACCGAGTCGTCAGACACACTTTCCCAGCTCAGCAGATGATCCAGATGATGTGCGAAATCCGGGTCAGCAGCGTTGAGTCGGCGAATTGCAGTCGGTGCGGTCATAGCGAGAGCCTCATAGTGAATGGCAAAAACTCAGGCGCCCTAAGCTACCGTTCGATCCGCTTGGGCACCTGAGAATTCTGGCTATGAGGCGGATAGACGGGCGCGACTCAAGGTCGCGCAGGTAAATCAGCCGCGGTGTCGCGACTCCACTGCCTTGCGCAGGGTGTCGATCAGCGCCTGGATGCGGGCGTGCTGCATCTTCATCGAGGCTTTGTTGACGATCAGCCGGGAGCTGATGTCGGCGATGAACTCCTGGGGTTCCAGGCCGTTGGCGCGCAAGGTGTTGCCGGTGTCGACCACGTCGATGATCTTGTCAGCCAGGCCGATCAGCGGCGCCAGCTCCATCGAGCCGTACAGCTTGATGATGTCGACCTGACGGCCCTGCTCGGCGTAGTAACGCTTGGCAACGTTGACGAATTTAGTGGCTACCCGCAGGCGGCCCTTGGGCTCGACGTCACCGACGCGGCCGGCGGTCATCAGTTTGCACAGGGCAATGCGCAGGTCCAGCGGCTCGTACAGGCCCTGGCCGCCGTATTCCATCAACACGTCCTTACCGGCGACGCCGAGGTCAGCGGCCCCATGCTCGACGTAGGTCGGCACATCGGTGGCGCGCACGATCAACAGGCGTACGTCTTCCTGGGTCGTGGGGATGATCAGCTTGCGGCTCTTGTCCGGATTCTCGGTCGGCACAATGCCCGCTTCAGCCAGAAGCGGCAAGGTGTCGTCAAGGATGCGGCCCTTGGACAGTGCGATGGTCAACATGGGAAACGTCAGTCCTTATCAAGGTACTCATGCCCGGTCGCAATCGGCGCCGGACACAGATCGAGGGTGTCGCCACCCTCGATTTGAAACGAAATCAACGGGCGCGTCCCTGCGCCCACGCAGCCGGTACTAGCCCGGAACGCGGCGAATCTTGGCGCCGAGCATCTGCAGTTTTTCTTCGATGCACTCGTAACCACGGTCGATGTGGTAGATGCGGTCGATCAGTGTGTCGCCTTCGGCGATCAGCGCCGAAATCACCAGGCTGGCCGAGGCCCGCAGGTCGGTGGCCATGACCGGGGCGCCCTTGAGCACTTCGGTACCGGTCACGATCGCAGTGTTGCCTTCGACCTGGATCTTGGCGCCCATGCGGTGCAGTTCATACACGTGCATGAAACGGTTTTCGAAGATGGTCTCGATCACGGCGCCGGTGCCTTCGGCAATGGCGTTGAGCGAGATGAACTGGGCCTGCATGTCGGTCGGGAACGCCGGGTACGGCGCAGTGCGCACGTTGACGGCTTTCGGACGCTTGCCATGCATGTTCAGCTCGATCCAGTCTTCACCGCAGGTGATTTCCGCGCCGGACTCGCGCAGTTTTTCCAGCACGGCTTCGAGGATGGTCGGATCGGTGTCCTTGACCTTCACCCGACCACCGGTCACGGCGGCGGCCACCAGGTAGGTCCCGGTCTCGATACGGTCCGGCATCACTTTATAAGTGGCCGGGTGCAGACGCTCGACGCCATCGATGGTGATGGTGTCGGTGCCGGCGCCAGTGATCTTGGCGCCCATGGCGATCAGGAAGTTCGCCAGGTCGATGACTTCAGGCTCACGGGCGGCGTTCGCCAGGACGCTGCGGCCCTTGGCCAGGGCCGCGGCCATCATGATGTTCTCGGTACCGGTCACGCTGACGGTGTCGAAGAAGAAGTGCGCACCGCGCAGGCCGCCTTCAGGGGCCTTGGCCTTGATGTAGCCGCCTTCGACGTCGATGACCGCGCCCATGGCTTCGAGGCCACGGATGTGCAGGTCGACCGGGCGCGAACCGATGGCGCAACCGCCAGGCAGTGCAACTTCGGCTTCACCGAAACGGGCAACCATCGGCCCCAGTACCAGGATCGACGCACGCATGGTTTTCACCAGTTCGTACGGCGCGATCAAAGTCTTGATGGTACGCGGGTCGATTTCGACGCTGAGCTTCTCGTCGATCACCGGCTCGATGCCCATGCGACCGAACAGCTCGATCATGGTGGTGATGTCATGCAGGTGCGGCAGGTTGGCCACGGTCACCGGGCCATCGCACAGCAGGGTCGCTGCCAGGATCGGCAAGGCAGAGTTCTTTGCCCCGGAGATGCGGATTTCGCCATCAAGACGAACACCGCCGGTAATAATCAATTTATCCATAAGAATCTCGACGCCCTTGGGCTCAGGTGCGCTCGGCCCAGGCCGCGCTGCTGAAAAATTTCATAGTGACCGCATGGATGCTGCCATCGGTGATCCATGGGTTCAAATGGGCATAGACCTGCTGTTGACGCTTGACCGGGCTCAACGCCGCCAGTTCATCGCTAATCACGTTCAGCTGGAAATTGCAGCCTTCGCCTTCAACTTCTACCTGAGTATGGGGCAGCTTTCCTTCAAGGAAGCTCTTAACTTCTACGGCCTGCATGCTCAACCTCAATCGGCGCCCTGTGCGCGCGGGTCGGACATCATACAAAAAAGCCCCGCGCCTGCGAACCCCGCGAAGCAGGACTCTGACGGGGGGCTGATCTGTAGATGATAGTTAGGGTTGCGCCAACAGCTCGGTCAAACCACTGACTTGAGCGATTTCACGCATGTCATCGGGTAACGCGCGGATGCTCAGGGCCTTGCCGGCCGCCTGGGCGTCACGCATGAAGCACAACAGCAACGACAACCCGACACTGCTGGACTTTTCCACCGCCGAGCAATCGACCACCAACGCCGGGGCACTGCTGGATTTGATCAGCGCCCCGCCCTGCTTGCGCAGGACCGGGCCGCTGCGGTAATCCAGCACGCCACTGAGCAACAACTCGCCCGCGTCGCTTATGCGCACCGCCGACTCACTCATTGCGTTTTCTTCTCGGTGGCGTCCTTGGCCTTGGCCACTTCGCCAGCCCAATTATTGATGGTCTTGTCCAGATCGCCGCCATTGCGCTGCATCGCGTCAGCGAACTGATCGCGGAACAGCTTGCCGATGTTGATGCCATTGATGACCACGTTGCGCAGCTTCCACTCGCCGTTGATCTTCTCCAGCGTGTAGGACACTGGATAAATCGCGCCACTGCTGCCCTTGACGGTCATGCCCACGCTGGTGCGGTCGCCAGACTCATCCCTAGGCGGGTCGACGGTAATGCCTTGGTTGTTGTACTCCAGCAAGGCGTTGCCATAGAACTGGAACAGGCCCTTCTTGAAGTTTTCTTCGAAGGTCTTCATCTGCGCCGGGGTGGCCTTGCGCGAATACTTGACGGTCATGATGCTCTTGGAGATGCCCTCGGCATCCACCACGGGCCCGACGATGGTGTTCAACGCATTGTAGAAATCCGTCGGGTCCTGCTTGTACTTCTCTTTGTTGGCCGAAAGATCAGCCAGCATCCGCTTGGTGGTGTCATCCACCAGGTCATGGGCCGAAGGCGCCGCCACGGCGTGAGCCATCAACGGCAGGGCCGCCAGTAATACCAACAGGCTACGTCGCAAGATAGAGATCATTCAAAAGCTCCTCATTTGGCGTCTTTGCTAACGGTATTGAGCAGGAATTTCCCGATCAGGTCCTCAAGTACCAGTGACGACTGGGTGTCGTGAATGGTTCCACCGTCCTTGAGCAGGGTGTCTTCGCCACCCACGCTCAGGCCGATGTACTTCTCGCCCAACAGGCCAGCGGTGAGGATAGATGCCGTGGAGTCCGTCGGCAGGTTATCGACACGCTTTTCCAGTTGCAGCGTCACGCGCCCGGTGAAACTGTCGCGATCCAGATCGATGGCCGTGACCTTGCCGATGGTCACACCGGCCATGGTCACCTTGGCTCTGACCGTCAAACCGGCGATATTGTCGAAATAAGCATAAAGTTTGTACGTATCGGTACTCGCGGTCGGCGCCAGACCGCTCACTCGCAGGGCCAGCAGCAGCAAAGCCAGGATGCCAGCCAGCAAGAAAAGGCCGACACCGATTTCCAGGGTGCGGTTTTGCATCAGAAATCTCCAAACATCAAGGCGGTCAAAATAAAGTCAAGGCCCAGTACCGCCAGTGAGGCGTATACCACAGTCTTGGTAGTGGCTCGGCTGATCCCCTCGGATGTGGGCTCACAGTCATAGCCTTGGAATACGGCGATCCAGGTCACCACGAAGGCGAACACCATGCTCTTGATAATGCCGTTGAGCACGTCTCCCGAGAAGTTCACGCTGTTCTGCATGTTCGCCCAGTAAGAACCTTCGTAGACACCCAGCCAGTCAACCGCGACCCACGAACCACCCCAGATCCCGACGACGCTGAAGATCATCGCCAGCACCGGCAGGGAAATGAAGCCGGCCCACAGGCGTGGGGCAACAATGTACTTGAGCGGGTCGACGCCGATCATTTCCAGGCTCGACAGTTGCTCGGTGGACTTCATGTTGCCGATTTCGGCGGTCAACGCCGATCCGGCGCGTCCGGCGAACAGCAGCGCCGTGACCACCGGCCCGAGTTCACGCAGCAGCGTCAGGGCGACCATCTGCCCCACCGCCTGCTCCGAACCGTAGCTGGACAGGATGCTGAAGCCCTGCAAGGCCAGGACCATGCCGATGAAAATCCCCGAGACCACGATGATCACCAGGGACATCACGCCCACCGAGTGCAGCTGTTTGACCAGCAGGCCAAAACCACCACCCACCGAGCCGCGACCGAGCAACGCATGGAACAGGAACAGCGAGGAGCGACCCAGCACCGCCACCAGATCGATGCCGGACCGGCCGAACAGGCGAATTCTTTCTATTAATGACTTCTTGCGCATCAGCGCTTCCCCAGCAGATCGGTACGGTAATCCGTGGCCGGAAAATGGAAGGCCACCGGGCCGTCCGGGTCGCCTTTCATGAATTGGCGAATCCGCGGGTTATCCGATTCCTTCAATTCCTGCGGCGTACCCTGCCCCAGCACCTGGCTGTCACCGACCACATAGAGATAATCGGCAATGCTCGCGGTTTCGGCCAAGTCGTGGGACACCACGATACTGGTGATTCCCAAGGCGTCGTTGAGCAGGCGAATCAGGCGAACCAGCACGCCCATGGCAATCGGGTCCTGGCCGACGAAGGGTTCGTCGTACATGAGGATCTGTGGGTCCATGGCAATCGCCCGCGCCAGCGCCACACGGCGCTTCATGCCCCCCGACAACTCATCGGGCATCAGGTCGATGGCGCCCCGCAACCCCACCGCCTGCAATTTGAGCAGGACGATGTCGCGGATCATTTCTTCCGGCAACTGGGTATGGACGCGCAGGGGGAAGGCGACGTTCTCGAACACATCGAGATCAGTGAACAGCGCGCCGCTCTGGAACAGCACGCCCATGTGCTTGCGCGCATCGAACAGGTCGCTGCGTGACAGCTTGGGAAGATTCTGGCCATTGACCCAGACTTCGCCACTGCTTGGCCGCAGCTGTGCGCCCATCAGACGCAACAATGTGGTCTTGCCGCTCCCGGAAGGTCCCATGATGCCGGTGACCTTGCCGCGTGGAATGCGAATATCGATGTTATTGAAAATGCTGCGCGCACCGCGCTTGAAGGACAGTCCCTTCAGCTCGACCGCGTAGGCGTTATCGGCACTCATCTAAACTCCTTGCGATGCAGCCTCTCACTCGGACGCCTGACCCTTTGACAGGGCAGTTACCTTACCGGGCGGGCCGAACTGGCGGCGAACTATATCACTGCTCCACTGATGCGCCCAAGGCCGAAGACCGGTAGGTTCAGCTTCAATTAAGGGAAAAATCGTTAATGAGTGTGTTACCGCAGGACGCGACGGACACAGCACGACGAAACTAACGTGAGGGTTTCGATCATTACCGCTATAATCGCCGCCTTTTCATCGGGCTATACGATTTCAGACATGAGCCAATCCAGCGACCTGATTCAATCGGCACAACGCACCATCCGCCTCGAGCTTGAAGCCGTAGAAGGCTTGCTGGCTCATATCGACGCGGATTTCGTACGCGCTTGCGAGATGATTCTGGCCAGCAAGGGCCGTGTGGTCGTGGTCGGCATGGGCAAGTCCGGGCACATCGGCAACAAGATTGCCGCGACCCTGGCAAGCACTGGCACCACGTCGTTTTTCGTGCACCCGGCCGAAGCCAGCCACGGCGACATGGGCATGATTACCCGGGATGACATCATCCTTGCCCTGTCGAACTCCGGCTCGACCAATGAAATCGTCACCCTACTGCCGCTGATCAAACGCCTGGGCATCCAGTTGATCAGCATGACCGGCAACCCGAATTCGCCGCTGGCCAAGGCCGCGGAAGTCAATCTCAACGTCCATGTCGAACACGAAGCCTGCCCGCTGAACCTGGCCCCGACGTCGTCGACCACCGCGGCACTGGTGATGGGCGATGCCTTGGCCGTGGCCCTGCTCGAAGCCCGTGGCTTTACCGCCGAAGACTTCGCTTTTTCGCACCCGGGTGGCGCCCTTGGCCGCCGCCTGCTGCTAAAAGTGGAAAACGTGATGCACGCCGGCGAAGAATTGCCGAAAGTCCAGCGCGGCACCCTGCTCAAGGACGCGCTGATGGAAATGACCCGCAAAGGGCTGGGCATGACGGTGATTCTCGAAGCCGACGGTAAACTGGCCGGGATCTTCACCGACGGTGACTTGCGCCGCTCCCTCGACCGCGCCATCGACATTCATCACGCGACCATCGACGATGTCATGACCGCCCATGGCAAGACCGCCCGCGCCGAGATGCTCGCGGCCGAAGCCCTGAAGATCATGGAAGACAACAAAATCAGCGCCCTGGTGGTGGTCGACAGCGACGACCGTCCCGTCGGCGCCTTGAACATGCACGATTTGCTGCGTGCGGGAGTGATGTAAATGAGTGCCGACCTGCTGCAACGTGGCCAACACATCAAACTGGCGGTTTTCGACGTCGATGGCGTGCTGACCGACGGCCGCTTGTACTTCCTCGAAGACGGCAGCGAATTCAAGACCTTCAATACTCTCGACGGCCAAGGCATCAAGATGTTGATGGCGGCGGGCGTGCAGACCGCTATCATCAGCGGTCGCAAGACGCCGGTTGTCGAGCGGCGGGCGAAAAACCTCGGCATTCCCCACCTTTATCAGGGTCGCGAAGACAAACTGGTGGTGCTCGACGAGCTTCTTGCCCAACTCAACCTAAGCTATGAACAAGTGGCCTACCTGGGTGACGACCTGCCGGACCTGCCGGTGATTCGTCGCGTCGGACTGGGCATGGCGGTGGCCAATGCGGCCAGCTTTGTGCGCGAGAACGCCCATGGCATTACCCAGGCTCGTGGCGGCGAAGGTGCCGCTCGAGAGTTCTGCGAATTGATCCTGCGCGCCCAGGGCCGTCTTGAAGCGGCCAACGCCGCGTACCTGTGAGTTTTTATGCTGAGTAAAAAGATTCGAAACATCCTGGTGTTCGGCTGTATCGCGGCGTTGTTTGCCGCGGTGGGCTACTGGAACATCAGCCCGGAACGCTTTCTCGACCAGCCGGTGGCCAAGGTCGACGAGACGGCGATCGACTATTACGCGCTCAATGCCCACAGCAAACAGTATTTGCCCGACGGCAAGCTGCAATACGAAATGACGTCGGACAAGGTCGAGCACCTCAAGGCCACCGAGGTGACGCTGCTGACCAACCCGGACCTGAACATGTTCCGCGGTACCGAGTTTCCCTGGCACGTGCAAAGCTTGCGCGGCGAAGTGAATCCGGACGGCACCGAAGTGGAATTGATCGACTCGGTGCGCATCGCGCGCACCGACGAGAAAAACCGTCAGACCATTATCACCAGCAGTCGTATGACCGTGTTCCCTAAGCAACAATATGCGCAGACCGAGCAAGCCGTTAGAATCGACGGCGCTGGTGGTGTGTCGACTGGCAAGGGAATGAAAGCGTATTTGAAAGAAAGCAGGATACACCTGCTATCGAACGTAAGAGGACAGTATGAGGCTCGTTAAAACCCTCCCTATTTTGCTCAGTCTGGGCGCAGCACTGGGAAGCGTGAGCGCCTGGGCTCTGCCGAACGATCAAGAACAGCCTATTCGCATCCAGGCCGACGACGCCCAGCTGGACGACAAGCAAGGTATTGCCACCTATAAAGGCGACGTGATCATCACCCAGGGCTCGATGAAGGTCACCGGCAACACCGTGACCATCACCCGCACCCCGAACGGTGACATCGACGTGGTGACCTCGGTGGGCAACCTGGCCTACTTCGAGCAGCTACAAACCCAGGGCGACACCAAGCCAGTTCAGGGCTACGGGGTGACCATCCAGTACCACGCCGCGCAAAACCGCGTTGTGCTGATCGATCGCGCCAAGGTCATCGACAAGGACAACAACGTGACCCAAGGCGAAAAAATCGTCTACGACACGGTCAAGAAACTGGCCAGCGCCGGTCGCGCCACCGGTAACAAGGTGACCGAAGCACGTCCGCGTATCGACATGGTGATCCAGCCGAAAAAGAAAACCGACGAGCAAAAGGCCCAGTAATGGCAACTTTGAAAGCTCAGCATCTGGCCAAGAGCTACAAGAGCCGCCAGGTTGTGCGTGATGTGAGCCTGTCCATCGACAGCGGTCAGATCGTCGGTTTGCTTGGCCCTAACGGCGCCGGCAAGACCACCTGCTTTTATATGATCGTCGGCCTGGTCCAGGCGGACCAGGGTCGCGTACTGATCGATGACCTCGACGTCAGCCACCAGCCGATGCATGGCCGGGCCAAGGCGGGTATCGGCTATCTTCCGCAAGAAGCGTCGATCTTCCGCAAACTGTCGGTGGCCGACAACATTATGGCCATCCTCGAGACCCGCAAGGAACTCGACAAGGCCGGCCGTCGCAAGGAGCTGGAAAGCCTGCTGCAGGAATTCCACATCAGCCACATTCGCGACAACCTGGGCATGAGCCTGTCCGGCGGCGAACGGCGCCGCGTGGAGATCGCCCGGGCCCTCGCCACCTCGCCGAAATTCATCCTCCTCGACGAACCGTTCGCCGGCGTGGACCCGATTTCGGTCGGCGACATCAAGCAGATCATCCACCACCTCAAGGCCAAGGGCATTGGCGTGCTGATCACCGACCACAACGTTCGTGAAACCCTGGACATCTGCGAAACCGCCTACATCGTCAACGATGGCCAACTCATCGCTGAAGGCGATTCCGCCACCATTCTCGCCAACGAGCTGGTCAAGGAAGTGTACCTGGGCCACGAATTCCGCCTGTAATCAGCGCGGTGCCTGCCTGGCGATCAGAGCGCTCGACGTAACGAACACCTTGCTGTGTTTTTTATTGTTACGCGCTCTAGGCAAACACTCCGGTTTCAGGCATATAATTTGCTTATGTTTGGCGCTCCGGCGCCCTGTAGTGGATGGCGCATGTGCGCCGGCGAATAAGGTGTTAAGCCCCTGCCATGAAACCATCGCTAGTCTTGAGAATGGGCCAGC
>Ga0247742_10003320_pt1 | contig 10184 bp, 6 predicted proteins | sample UWRJL208509C2_FD_180944 | JGI IMG/M metagenome (GOLD analysis project Ga0247742, IMG submission 180944) | Plant litter microbial communities from Arlington Agricultural Research Station in Wisconsin, United States - UWRJ-L208-509C-2 | ecosystem: Environmental > Terrestrial > Plant litter >... | reverse complement strand
TCCTATGTCACAGCCGAACTCGCAAAGGTAATGACCGAAGAGTTGACCGCCCTGGGTTATCGAAGAAAGGTGCTCCCTGACATCAGAGGCCGCACCGATGTTGGCCAGACCATGGTCACGTTGAAGGTCAAGGACTGCATCGACGCTCCTGCGCAAGTGCTCTCGGAGGGTGAGCAGCGCGCAATGTCACTGGCTCTATTCTTGGCTGAGGTCCGTTTGCAGGGCCACCATTCGACTGTGGTATTCGATGACCCGTCGACGTCTTTCGATCACCACCACCGCCGACAAATTGCGGATCGCATCGTCGCCTTGGCGGCGGAACGCCCGGTTGTCGTTTTTACCCATGATGCCGTTTTTTTAACCGAGCTGAGCAGGGCGCTGAACGGTAGTGGGCAACCTGTCGAATACCGCACGATTGGGTGGTCAGGCACGGGACCTGGGTTCGTAGATGAGGGTTTGACCTGGGAAACAAAAGACACGAAAGCGCGGCTCGCGGAGCTAGAACTGTTTGTCAGGCCGCTTTCCGACTACGCGGGCGATTACCTGGATGCGCAAACGAAAGAAGCGATCAAGAGCGGTTACACCAAGCTTCGGGGCACCATCGAGCGGGGCATTCGCGAAGTATTTCTGAATAACACTATCCGACCTTTCTCGGATGAAATTTCGGTCGGCAGTTTCGGCGCGGTCATTGGCCATCCCGCAGACGAGTGGGAACACATATTGGATATCTATGACCGGTGTTGCGAAGTGACAGATGCCCACGACACGAATGCGGACCATCAACTGCCGATCCCTGAACCAGCGACGCTGCTGAGCGACCTGGCTATCTTCAAGGATCACCTTGCAAGAGCTGATGTCAGGCGGAAGGCCTTTGAGCTAGCGCGCGGAAAACAGGGCCAAGTCAAAAAGAAGCCGTTTGGGTGATGGCGTGGTGTCCCGAATAGCCGATGCGTTCGTAAACTGCATCTACATTGGAAGCCCGTCTTCCGGGTACAGACGCGTTGGTCGGTAAAAAAATCGCAAGTCGTCCTCATAGGCCCGACAGATCTTTCCTTGGCCGATGAACGACATGCTTCTTACGGGATGCTCTTGCCAGTCTTCGAGGATGCTCTCGATCCACTGATGAGCCCACGCGGGCTCACCTAGGAACCACTCGGACACGCCCTCGTCGTCAGGAAACGGAATTCGGTTCTCGAACTCAGCGTGTAAGGCGGCCTCCACCTGGGAAAGCCTCGCGAACGTGCGGGGGACAAAAAATGCCACAACGAAGCCTAGCGTGGGATCGCTTGTCCGTAGAGCCCTGAAACGTCCTAACGGATTCCCCGTAGTTCTTCCCACCTTGAATCGGTTGTAGTCGGACGAGGTCATCATCACGTAGATCCATCCGCCTTTCAGGTCATACGTCATCGGGACACCCAAGTGAAATCGTGGTTTCATCCTAAGTCAATACGACAATGCAGGAAAAGCCACGCTTACATCTTCTCAATGGTTAATCTCGCTCAGACGAAGGTGAGCAAAAGCCTTGTATATGATCTATTCGAGTTCTCCAAGTCGCGCAGCCCCCGAAAGAGGGCGCACACGATTGCGGTGGCGATCGATCGTGCCGGATCCAGCTCACATTTACTCATTTACTCGCACCCGGGCCTGTCGCTCAATCGTCCAATGGCATCCGGTTAGGCATCGTTTGAACCGCCGACCGGTCTCGTAGGGGTACCGTCGAACCATGAGCGCACGCGAGAACTATATTATTGCTGTGGCAGGATTGGTGTTTAACGCCAAGACCCAGAGTGAAACGGCGTTTGCGGCGAATTTTAACGAGGCCCGCGTCCTTGCATCGGTCATTGCCACCGACGCGTCGATGCTTCGGCTTGCCGACGTGGTTTCGGTGACGCGCGATCTTCGCAGCTCGCTAGGGCACTTCGATGACGTGCCGCATGCTGGACTGGGACCGGATATTGTGCGGTTAGCAAGCCAGGTTGGACGATCCCGAGCACATGATCATGTCGACGAGCGATTACATCCGGCGATATGCGAACGACCGAATTGTCGATTCGAATGATCGCGAAAACACCGTCTTAAGATTTCTCGAGTTCCTTTTCCAAGAGAACAACGTTCTGTTCATCGGTTACGGATTGGAAGAGCTAGAAATCCTTGAATACGTAATTATGAAGGCCAAGGCCACCGGGTCACGCAGATCTCAGGTAGCCAAGCACTACCTTCTGCAAGGCTTCTTCTCCTTCGAAGAAGACCTATTCACTTCGCTGAAAGACTACTTTCTTTCAGAATGTGCAATCGAATTGATTCCGTTCAGCCGCGACAGAAACGATTGGCTGCAGCTTACGGAGGTGCTGGAGACGTTCGCTAAAGCACTACCGAAGAGTGACAGGGCCACCGTGCAGGAGCTGGCAGACATGGAGACCCTAGTCCGTGGCTGATCTTACGCTGAACCAGAGATCTTTGGTCGCTCTCATGACTAAGAGTGATCAACACATGTCGCACGGTTTTGAGTTAATTTTAAAGACCGATAGACCCGAGATCTACTTCGAAGAGCTTAAGAGCAAAGGATTCTTCGCCAAGGAGAACAACCCATCTCCTCAGCCGGTACCGGGGAACGAAGCGTATTTCCGCGTGCCCTTTTGGCCGGCTCTCAAGTACCTCACTCGAATCGCCAGCACTACCAGTGAAGCAAACGACGTAGTGTTGGGAAGCGCGATAATGCAGATTGTGCGCGAGATCTCCGCTCCCGCATCCGACGAACGATCTGTGGACAACTACCACACCTACGCCGCAATGACGGAGGTCATGGCGAGCGTACCGACGGTGTGCGTCACCCTTGACGATGTAGATCTCGTAAAGACATTTCTATCGAGCAGATGGGACACGTCCCTCGTTTCCTCGCTGATTGGCCGCCTCCTGACACGATTCTTGAACGGAGCTGCCGAACACGACGACGATAAGGCAATCCGACTCTTGCAGCACATGACCGAGGTGAAACCGACCTCCGAGAGCGGCAGCTCATCGACGAAGCTAGAGACGGTCGTGGAGCCTTTTTGGCTGGAGAGGATCCTGAAAGAGACGGCGCGCGAGATTGGGATGAAGTGTGGCGCGAAAGGCATCCGTTGCCTGGTAGAAAGAACTTCTCAGATATTCGGCGACGCGTATATCGCCGAGCACACCTGGCTGCGGCGCCCCGCAATCGAAGATCACGTCCAGAATTATGACTGGGATCATTCGACGAACGCGCTTGTTTTTTGCTGCCGCGAAGCGCTCCACGCTTTCATATCATCAGATCCCGCAGAAGGTACTGGCTTGGTCCGTGAACTACTAACCAGCGATGAGCAAATCGCTCGACGCCTCGCGCTGGACGCAATTCGCACCAACTGGGCAGTCATGAGTGAAATATTTGAGTCGGAGTTGACACCCACACTCTTCGACGCAGGTCTCATCCATGAAATGTATCTGTTACTAAAGGAGCGCTTCGGCGATTTTAGTGAATCTTGTAAGCAAGACGTTCTGACGATTATTGCCAACCTTGCGCCCATTGACAGTGCAGACGACGAATCGGCAAGTCGGATGAGATTCCGGCAAAGAAACTTACTGCATGCCGTGCGTGGACTTGGCAGAGCGGCCGCACAACAAGAATACGATCGGCTTGAGGCGCTTATCGGCCCTCCTTCCGATCATCCGGATTTCCTTTCCTATCATTTCTCGGGATGGGTTAGCCCAGGGAAATCGCCCTATAGCATGGCTGAATTGCAGGCGTTCTCCGAGGACCGCTCGCTGATCACCCGTGTCGAATCGTATCAAGTTCCAACGTCGGATCCTCATGCGTCGAGGAAAGGACTCATCGATGAGCTCACGAAGGCGGTGCAGGCGTCGCCGGAGCTATATCTATGGACTATAGAGCCACACGTCGTGGTTCGCAGAGAGACCCAGTACGGGCTGATTCAGGGCTTCGCGAAGGCGATTGAGGGACGAACCAATGAATCGCCTTCACCGCATCTCAGGACGGTCTTAGACGTCCTTCTCCCCTACCTTAGGAACCTCACGAGTGATGCCGCCTTCTGGTCCGAGCCTGCGGAGGAAAGCGGCCGCTTCGAGCCTGACAAGGATTGGATTCCTCCAGTCATCGTGAGCACCGTCAAGAATTTAGTTTCCGACGATGACATCACGCTCACCAATGACGACCTTAACCACCTGGGGGATATCCTTCGAGACGTTAGACGGTTCGCCGTCGGTACGGAGCCATCCGGCGATCCCATGACCGCGGCTATCAATAACCCTCGAGGCGTTTCAATAGAAGCATTGTTACAGCTCATCTTGAGAAGCTGTCGGTTAGCTGACAAAACCGAAGGCAGCCACGTAAATGCCTGGCATAAGCATCAGTCGGACTTGGAAGAGGAGATTTCCGGATGCGTTCAGGGAAGGCGTCTTGAAACCTCGACACTCGTTGCGAGCTATCTGGCGCAGCTGCTGTATGTGGCCAAAGAGTGGTGTGGGGACCATCTACCAACCGTGTTCCCTAGAAATCATCCCAGCAATTTTGCAGCGGCGGTTGCCGGACTGGCCTTTGCAAACGTGTCCCCTCCTGTATATGAACTTTTGCAGCGTGCGGACGTCCCTCGAATTGCACTGGCAAACAGCGACATTACGAGCAGCACACGAGAGCGACTTCTTGAGCGGATCGCACTTGCCTTTGCCTGGGGCCAAGAGACACTCGAATCGCCGTTGATGCTGGAAATGTTCGCTGAATCAAGGCTAGAGGATCTCACTGAGATCGCATCGACGATGGGGCGGTGGTCGAGCGAAAAGCTTAGTCCCGAGCAAAGCCTCGCAGTCCGAAGCTTCGCGCGCAAAGTGATTGCCTTTGGACTCGAGAATGAAGAGCCGCACCGCAAGTTACTGTCGGCGGCTTCACGCCTCATTGCCTTCGTGGAGGCGCCGTACGCCGATGATTTCGACTGGGTAGTAGCGGTAGCACCTTTCGCCAGCGCTGGTTTCGGGTCAGACCATTTTATCGAACACCTCGACGTAATGGCGGAGGTCGACGCTTCAACGACATCCAAAGTGCTGGCTGCCTACCTTCAGGGATACTCCCTCACCTACGATTACGAAGATCATCTTAAATCGACCATACGAAAGGTGTATGCCGGCGGCGAGCGGGCCGAGGCAATGTCGATTATTGATAGAATCGTGAAGCTAGGCGGCGGCCATGAGTGGGTCGCATTGTATACGTCACTAAGGGATGGGGAGAATTCCTCTCCGAGCGATAACCATCAGACGTGATTCAACCGCGAAGTCGAGTGCGCCGATAGCACCGACGTATCGCCGACCAATCCGCTCGGATCGGAGAGATGCATGAGTTGTAGGTTTTCACCTACAGTCTGCCCGGCGCACTCATGGGCGTTTCCGCCTTATCGTTCATTTCTCGGCGTCGCGAAGTACCGCTCTCATCGTTCAGGCCTTCGCAACTTCAGCGAGGCGCTTGTTCGAGAAACTCCAGCACTTCCCGGCCGTCTTCAGCTCAGCTTCGGGCATCATCCTTAGAGCCAAAGCCATCAACGACCAACCCAGTTCACGGGCGCCGGACGGATTATAGTTCCCGCTTAAGGACCGAAGCCTCGAGGTCCCGGATCCACATGGCTGTGTCGACTCCCCCACTAGTCGGCGCCAAACATAACCCAAGGTCGCCGGATCGTTTTGCTGCCTGAATTCTTTGGGCGTCAACCCGCCCAAGCCGTCGTGTGGTATCTCGCGGTTGTAGTCGGCTAGTCGCACGGCGGCCACTTCAAGGTTGCATCCTTTCGGCGCTGCTTGCGATATTTTTCATAGGACCTCCATCCGAATCTCTCCTTCAGGGCAACCGAGACCGCCTGTCTTGCGGCATGAACTCCGATTCCCGTATGTTCAACCGTCGCCGCGACCAAATGATCTTGGCTGGAGAACTCGGCGGATGGGAATTCGTAAATGGGTCCGCCAAGCAGATATGCGAGAGCCAATTCTCGCGCTAGCTGTTGGGACCTCTTCGAATTTGTCTTCCTTAGCGCCGAGAATCGGGGAATCAACTCCGGAAAATGAAAATTGAGAAATCCGGACGAAACTCCGATCTCACGAGCGATCTGACGAAGTGAAGGAACAGGACCGGTTCTATCATGGTCAAGCTCGTGTTCGAGTCGGTTCCTAGCCAGGACCACGAGCTCTTCAGGTCTGCGGGGCTTTGTTTTCGCTGGCAGATCCAAACGCGCAAATTCAAGGAGGCACGCCGATCTCGCCGCACCTTCGGGATCGCTTAGGACGTCACTAGGATTCACGCCAAGTGCAGCACATCGCTTAAATAGAGTATCGAGCATTGGATTTCGCGCCTCCCGGGCGAGCTGGGGCCTTCGCGCAGCCTTGTAGGCGAACCTAGAGATCTTCTTGCCGAGCGGTGATAGATACTCGGCCAAAGACCTTATGAAGATGCCATATGCGCCAGGAACGACGCGAAGCGTGCCGTCCGAGATCGTCGCTACTAGGTCAAGGCCCTCTCGCTCATACAAGTTGGCATCTGGCACGATCTCCCAAGTTGAAGGGTCGCTGCGCAGAGAACTCTTACACTTGCAGCACAGTTCCATAATCCCGAGATGGTGGTAGTGCAGTTGTGCCGCCTGGCAGCTGGGGCACCTTGTCGTCAACCGCACTTTATGTACCGGGCATCGCTGAGTTGTCGGCAATGCCCATGCCAGGCGATCATAGAATTCCCTCCCCTCTCGATAGGCCTCTTCGAGGCAGCCGGGACACCACGCGCGATCGGCGCGCACTACGTTATGGCCGCCAGGTTCAAGAGCAGCCTTGAGCGACAAGAATGTCGTTTGCTGAAGGTTCTGGCATCCGGTAGCGATTGCCACAATTGACACGTAGGTGTCGACATTTGCACCATAACCACACAGCATTGGGTTGGTCGCGTTGACGACGTTCTTCTTCGCCCTGTCATCTTCCGGATGGATTCTCTTCCACCAATGTCGCAAATGCATTGCAAGCGTGTAGATGGAAACGCTGTGAGCACGCGCCATACGGCAGATCACGGAGCCGAAAGCTTCGACCTCGATAGTCCCGACCGCATGCGGACGCATCGGGAAATAGTCAGTCGTCGACATCCAGCGTTATATCCATGACTGCATTGCGGTTTGGGTTCCGTTCGAACGGTCGCCTCACTTTTTCCGGAAGAGATCTCTCACCAACATCAGCGGAAGTGCTTTTTGGAAGTACGTCCATCGATCTAAGAGCCGCCCTTCCAAGTTGAATATCCTTTCCGATAGCGGCCTTCTCGTCGGCTGGCGGTGCGCAACTGAGCAAAATGCCCCTATCTATGCTGCAATTCTTTGCCTTGGCCGTTATCGCCGCCCTCCAGAGCATTTTATCGAGGAGGCCGACCACTCCGTTCGTTGCAATCATGAGGAATTCAAACTCATCGAGAAGCAAGCCATCAGACTTCAATTTAAGATGTTCACCATAGGTCTTGAGTATGCGTGCCCAGGCGTGGACATCCTCTTTGCGGTCGACGTCATAGCTCCCAAAGTCGCATGTAATGACTCGTCCGCAGAAATGCGCCGAGTCAAAAAGACCCCGGTACGCGATCTCATATCCGCCGCATGCGATCAACGTTCGGTCAATCGCGCATGTGGACTTGATCGATTCGAGAATGGCGGCCCTTAGATCCGGATCCTTTGTGTGCGTGAGGAGATGGACTTCGTCCAAACAGACGCGCCTTACACTCCTGTGCCGAAGACCCTCCTTGAGAGCAATGCGAATGGTCCCTTCGTCGCGGCCTTTGCTGGGCGCATAGTAATCGCCCTCATCCATTGCTCCGATGTGCTCGTAGACAGGATGCTTTAGCGACTTCAGAAGCTCGATCCCAAGCCACTTCGGCCTCGCACGCCCGTCACCTACAGTCTCGATTTGCAGATCTATGACAGGAATTGCTCCCGGATTGTCATCCCGAAATGCATTATCGAGCGAACTTACGACCTCCCGGAAAAGCATAGATTTCCCGCTTTGGGTCGGACCAAGAAGCAGAACTACAAGCCCGTCGCCGGCGTCGATGCTCAAGGGGACGAAAAGGCTTCTTGCCTCCTCCATAAGACGATGGCGAATGATTCCTCCGGTGACCCGCGACACCTTTTGCATCACAAGGGCTCGTTTGCGTAAGGCTCGATATCGTCGAAGTTGAGCGACGTGCTGGTGATTTGAGTACGGTCGCCGCGTTGATCCTGATCCGACGATTTCGTAACGACTGGTTTGGCGTCTTGCCGCCCTGCAATCTCCCTTAGCCTGTCGTTAACGACCGATGCTGCATACATCGTCATTTCGTTCGCCAGCTCCTTTCGTAACGCACTTAAATCCGATCTCTCGGCAGAGGCCATCAGGAGGCTTCGCTCTGATAGAGAAGAATGTTGCCTCGTATTCGAATTCATGCAAACGAACCACTTGCTCTCTATACATACATAGACAACTGAGTCCGCGTACGGCTCAAGCCGGACCGCGATGTCCTTCTTGTACCCTCTGTACCTCATTAATCCTGGCGCGGTGTACCAACGGTCGTTGACATGCAACCCGCGTCCTGGCCACAGCTTGTAGGTTCTGTCCGGGGCTTCGATCGATGTGGCCACTAGGAACCGGTTATCCCATATGACCGACCTGCCGCAGTGCGGAAATGACGCAAGAAGACGCTCCCTCAGCGCATAACGCGACCAGTTTTCGCCAGGCCTGAGGTTGTGGTTGTAGCCTTGGAACGTATATGCCTCTAGCACGTTGAAGGCGTCAATCAGGGAAAGCGTCGCCCTCCGATCGGATTTGAATGATGCGGAGACCGCGCGGGATCGTTCGATGCTTATTCCGTACCCAGGCATGCCACGAACGAAACGATCCTTGAATGCTCCAAAGAGTCTCTCCACCTCTTGCCCAAAACGAGGGTCTTCGGGTGGGCGTTCGCAACGGATAACACCCAACGTGGCAAGCATGACCTGAAAATGGCAGCTCTTGAAGTCACTACCACCGTCAACAATGATCATCTCGGGAAGCCGTCCGTGCCGGCGCACGCAGTCCCTTATGACCATCGTGCATGACTTTCGGCTTGGGTTTGCAAAGGAGAGCCATATCGCTAGAACCTCCCCGCTAAAAGCATCGACCATTGCCGTTAACCACGGTCGTTGAACTATCGCCTTGCCATTGATACTACCAACCACGAGAAACAGGTCAGTCTTCCAATGATCAATATGGGCAATAGCGAAAGGTCGGCTCGCGAAGCTCGACTTGTCCCTTGGGTCTAATGAATCTGACTCGACATTCTGTAAGCGACGCCCTCCTTGACTGTACGAGTCCTGATCACTGTGCATGGCCTTGTTCCAGTACCTGTAGAAGCTAGCACGGGAGATGGGCCGCTCGTCAAAGAACCCAAGATCGCTTCTCGCTCGCTGGAATCCATGCTTGTAGTCTTGGAAACACTTGACGGCGGTTGGGTGGTTCGGATCTCCCTTTCCTGTATGTATGCAGCCACGAACGTAAGTCAGGTGGACAACTCCTGTGCGCAGATCGTGATTTCCGCAGTTTTCCCATTTTGGCTGAAGCGAGACGGGGTTGCCTCCGCTGCAACGAAGGGCATCTCTGTAGCGGCGTGCTGTCCTTGCTGAGACTTCGTTGCCATGGCGATCCTTGTTGGACATGCCCTGGGCAACGCAAAGGCGTGATGCCACTTCGAGCTCGTATCGCGGATCAACGACATCGGCAGAGCTTAGTGGTGAGGAATTCATAAGGCTTAAGAGGGTGCTGCCGGCTTCCGTGGCACTGACGGCGAGCGTGGCGCTAATGGACACCCATACACTGGCGGGATCCGAAAGCGTCACTCGATCCAAGTCGACAAAGAGACGTTCCTCATTGATCAACTGAAGAATCGGGGTAGTGTCGGTATCACCGATTCGCTCAAGGATATCGGCCATCAGCATCGTTTCCTCGTCACCAAGGAGATGCATCAATCCTTCGCGAGTCTTCCGGTACCTTTTCGTGTCGCCAAGGCCACGAACCGTATTCAGGATGCCAAGGTTATCCGCCCGAATAGGGTTGAACGAGCTGTTAGGGATGACGACATGGTCGATGCCAAGCGCGCCAAAGTATTCTTTGGCCGGTACGTATCGGAAGGCGTCCCGGTC
>Ga0247742_10003319_pt1 | contig 10186 bp, 11 predicted proteins | sample UWRJL208509C2_FD_180944 | JGI IMG/M metagenome (GOLD analysis project Ga0247742, IMG submission 180944) | Plant litter microbial communities from Arlington Agricultural Research Station in Wisconsin, United States - UWRJ-L208-509C-2 | ecosystem: Environmental > Terrestrial > Plant litter >... | reverse complement strand
GGCGCTGCGCGCCACGATGCGTGCCGCCGGTCATTTTGCCGCTGGCGAACCAGACCTCAGTGCGCTACTCGACCTCGTTGCGCTTGGCACCGTCGCGGACCTGGTCGTACTGGATTTCAACAACCGCGTGCTGGTCGAAGCGGGGCTCAAGCGTATGCGCGCGGGCAAGGCCTGCGCGGGCATCACGGCCCTGATCGAAGCCAGCGGCCGCTCACTGGCGACCGTCGGTGCAACAGATCTGGCTTTCGCGATCGGCCCTCGGCTCAATGCAGCGGGCCGTCTCGAAGACATGTCGCTAGGCGTCGCCTGCCTGCTTACCGATGACTATGCCATCGCGCGTCGATACGCCGAGCAGCTCTCGGCGATCAACCAGGAACGTCGCGAGATGCAGGCCGGCATGGTCGACGAAGCTGAAACGATGGTGGCGCGCGCCGCCCATGTCGATTCGGTGGGCGTCGCGCTATTCGATGAAGGCTGGCATCCGGGCATCGTTGGCTTGATCGCGTCCAAGTTGAAGGAGAAGCTGCACCGCCCCGTGATGGCATTCGCGCCGGCCGGCGACGACAGCGACGAACTGCGCGGCTCGGCCCGCTCCATTCCCGGCTTTCATATCCGTGATGCGCTGGCCGAGATCGACGCGAAACACCCCGGCCTGATCCTGCGATTCGGCGGCCACGCCATGGCCGCGGGTCTCAGCCTTCATGCGGGCGACTTCGATCGCTTCGCGGCCGCGTTCGACGCAACAGCGCGCGGCCATCTCGACGACGAACGTCTCCAGGCCCTCGTGCACACGGACGGCGAACTCGACTATCGCGATCACACGCTCGACCTCGCAAAGCAGATTCGCTACGCGGGGCCGTGGGGGCAGGGCTTCCCACCGCCGATCTTCGAAGCGCGCTTCGAGTGCGCCTCGTGGAAGCCGATGGGTAGCCGCCATCTTCGTTTGCAGTTGCGTCACACGCAGGGCGGCGCGCCGCTCGATGCCGTGATGTTCAACTGCTACGACGGCACGCCGCCGCCCGATCGCATGCGCGTCGCGTACGAGTTGTCGGTGAACGACTGGCAGGGCAGGGAGAGCCTGCGGCTGTTGTTGACGCATATGGAACCGGTGGCCTGAAGGTCGGCTCGGCGCCTGCTCAAAGCAGGCAGGCAAGAACGCCAGGCCGCGGCGTCATTCCGAAAACGTGCCAACCACCTTCGGTGTGGTTGACGACAGTGTGGATGGGTGACTAGGCTCGGTCGCACTCGCGTTCCTGGATGGAAACACCGCGAACTCAAGGATGAAACATGGAGACGATCCTCCTGACAGGCGCGACAGGTTTCGTTGGAAGCGCCCTGGCGGCCAGTTTCCTGGCGGAGTCCGCGAACGTCATCGCTCTTGTGCGAAACGATGCCGATGGCGAACGGACGCGTACTGCCGTGCTCGCTGCGGCGGATGGTTTCGGTATCAGTCTGCCGAACATCGCGTTACGTAGGAACCTGCATGTGCTTCAAGCCGATGACGACGGCTACGTGGCGCAGCTGACGGCCAGGCGCCTCGCCGACGTCACCCTCGTCTGGCATGTCGCCGCAGAGATGAACATGGCGATGAAGAACCTCGCGCGGACATTCGCCACGAACGTCGGCATGACCACAGACCTGTATCGACACGTCTCCGCTCACGCACCGGGATGCCGCCGGTTCCACTACATGTCGACGGCCTATGTCGTTGGCATGGACGGTGGCGACGTCGGCGAAACGTTGCACTTCGGTGGCCATTGCATCAATCCGTACCAGGTGAGCAAACGATGCGCCGAACATTCGCTGGCGCTGCTGTCCTCTGGATCGCGTCTGCCTGTGACGCTCTTTCGGCCGACCATCATCGTGGGTCATCTTGCGACGGGATGGACGGTGAGGAACGGCTTCGGCATGTACATGTTTGTCGAGGCGATGAAAGCGATCACCGCGAGTAAGCAGGCATCGTTCAACTTGCCCCTGGTGGGTACGAGCCAGCCCGACTTCATACCTGTCGATCGCCTGGTCGCGCAGGCCATGTTGCTCACGAATCGAGGCGAAAGAACGTCTGGCCTGGAGATATTCAACTGTTCGGGTGGGCGGGGCCTGTCACTCGGCGACGCCGTGGCACGGATCGGCCGCCTTTGTGGCGTCGATGTTCGTTATGCCGCGCCGGAAACGGAGCTGGAACAGACGATGGCTGCCGGGATGGAAGGGAGGCTGCCGTTCGCCAACACCGACTGGCAGTTCGTACGCTCGAACCTGGACAGGGCGATCGGCCGCACACGAGCGGACCGGCCGGTCGACGAGAAGGACCTCGAGCGACTCGTCGAGTGGTACCTGGAGACACTTTAGTGCCTTGAACCCAACGGCTCGACGCACCGGGAAACCGCTCTGTCGCACAGATGTGGAAGGTACATCGCGCTGCTTTTAGCCTGACGTCTCTTCCCGTCCAGGACACCATGGCATGCTTCCTCGTAACGTCGCCCTGTTTGCCGCCACGCTGCTTGTCACCTCGTGCGCTCAAGCAGAAACACCGGCGTCGGCATCCAGCCCGGTAGCCGCCAAAGCCGAGATCAACCAGCTCGTCGACACCTTCAAGGCTGCTGTCATCGCCAAAGACGGCGCGAAACTCGGCATGCTTTTCGTCGCCGAAAACAGCAGCTGGTTCTCCGCGATGGACACCGCCTCACTCGAGCGGACCCGCGCGAAGAAACCCGATGCCAAACGTGTCAGGGCCGAACCGGATGCCTACAAGGGCTTCACGACGTTCGTCGGCAGCACAACGCACGCCATCGAAGAGACCTTCGACAACGTGCGCATCGATACGGATGGCGTTGTCGGCTCGGTGTACTTCGATTACGTCTTCCTTCTCGACGGCAAGCCGACCAATCACGGCAATGAAACCTGGCAGGTCGTTCGTACCGATGAGGGCTGGAAGATCAACGCCATGCTTTACTCCGTGGTGCTGGATCCGGCGAAATGAACGGGCGTGCGCTGTCTCTCGGCGCTGCACTCGTTGTCACGGCTATGTCGTCGCAAGCCGCCTGCCTTGCCCCGGGTGTCGAACTCACGCCCGCAGCCGTCGTCGACGCGCAGTTCGCTTATTACAACGCACATAACGTCGACGCTTTTGCCAGCTGCTATGCCGAAAACGTGGAGATGATCTACCTCGATGGATCCCGGCCGGCGATCCAGGGGCGGGCAGGCATCCTCACGGCTTTCGCCTTCCTGAAAACCACGCCCAAGGAGATGGGCGTGCAGATCGTCCAGCGAACCGTCACGGGCCCGACCGTGATAGACAAGGAGCACGTCGTCGGACTGCTCTCTGGCAAGGTGCTGCCTGACATGGCGGCGATCTATGAGGTTCGCGACGGCCAGATCGTGAAGGTGTGGTTTCCACCCAGCCATTGAGTCACGGATAAGCCATGGGCGCGCCACACGATCGGCCCGTCGATCCGTATGATGGCTCCCACAATGGCGACTCCAAAGGACGGAACACGATGGCGAGTGGCACGCAGGATCTCGAGCGATTCGTACGCAAGGCACTGGAAAAAGGAAGCAGCAAGGAGGAGGTGAAGGCAGCTTTGACCTCCGCGGGTTGGACCACCGAACAAGTGCGCAGCGCACTATCGGGCTTCGCGGATGTGCCCTTCACACTGCCAGTACCCCGTCCGCGTCCCTACCTGTCGGCGCGGGAAGCGTTTCTGTACCTCGTCCTGTTCACCACGCTCTACCTCAGTGCGTACCACCTGGGCAGCCTGCTGTTCAATCTGATCAATCGCGCATTTCCCGATCCGGCGAGCTTTACGACGAGTAGTGCGGACAGCATGCGCTGGTCGATCGCCTCGATCATCGTCGGCTTTCCGATCTTTATCGGTATGTCGTTGAAGATAGGCGCCGAGTTGACCCGGCGTCCGGAGAAACGTCTCTCCGGCGTGCGGCGCTGGCTCACCTACCTCACGCTCTTCGTCGCAGCCGTCGTTCTGCTGTGCGATGTGATCACCCTGGTCGACCACGCGCTTGGCGGCGAGTTGAGTGTGCGTTTTGCACTGAAGGTGGGCGTTGCCGCGATAATTTCGGTAACGGTGTTTGGCTATTACCTATGGGACCTTCGCCGCGACGAGCGTGACGCATGAGCGGGCCAGCACCGGGCAAGTGGCTGGCGATAGCCGGTGGCGTGGCTACGCTGGCGGCCGTCGTAGCAGGCCTATCCTTGCTTGGCTCGCCGGAGCACCAGCGGGCCGTCCGCCTGGATGATCAGCGAGTGTCGAACCTGCGCACGCTTTCGACCTTGATCGGTATCGAGCTCGACCGTAAGAAGGCCCTTCCTTCATCGCTCGCGTCGCTGGACATGGGTGGCAATGCGTCGAGGGATCCCGTGACCGGTGTGCCTTACCGTTACGAAGTGATCGGGAAGAATGCTTTCAGGTTGTGTGCGACGTTCGATGCCGCCTCCGAGGAAGAAGACCGTCCGCCGCGAACCACGAATGCCTGGAGACACGCGGGAGGGGCCCAGTGCTTTACACGGTATGGCGACTCCGATCACTACGTCGAATACGCCGATCCCTGACCTGGGGAGATTCCGGCAGGGTCAAGCACTTGCCTGATAAACCTCGGGTAGAGCCGCCGCGCCGTCCACATATCTGAGACGCCACCCGCCTAACCTCGTCCCATGGCGATGGTTCACTGGGTCCAGATGGGGGAACGGCAGTACGCGATCCTGGAAGGGACGTCGCGGGCGTTCGCCCGCGTCAGCCCGCAGGATGGTAGCTGGGTCGTACGCTGGCGCTACGGGCCGCGGCGCGGGCAGGGCGCCACGGTGAAGGGCGTCTCGCTGATGCAGCGCATGGTCATGCGTTGGGCGGAGCACAACGAGGCGCGGCTGCGTAAGCTCATTCCGGTCGAGACCCGGCCCTACGACCCGCCCTCGGCGCTCGAACGCTACTTCTACGACGCCATCTGGCCGGGTTACGTGCCTGCCTCGCGCTGTCCGCGACGGGGGCAGGGAACATGACCGATCGCCGACCCGGCCCATTGACCCGGGCGCTTTCCTCCCACACATAGGGTGCATCACATAACCCGTCCCCTTTGCAGGTGGCACCCATGTCCCCCGATCGCTTCGTCCTGGCCATCCAGAACGCCGTGGTCCGCGACAACCTCGCGGTCTACGACGAAATGTTTCGCACCACACCGGTGGAATGTGCCGTGGATCCCCTGTGGATCCGTGCCCTGACGATGTTCAATTCGCTGGACGAGGAAGGCAAGAAGACACTCATCGAAGTGATCCGCAACATCATGATCGATACGACGGCGAACATGCTCGGCATCTTCGACGGTTGCTGCCCGGTGTCGGGTATCGAAGCCGACGTGACGTTGTCGGTGGGCGGCCAGCCGATCGGTGGCGAGCTGCAGGAACTCTTCCTGGAACTGAACGAATCCGAATGACGTCTTCGCGCGACGCTGGCACACTCGGCCTTCGCTCCATGCAAGGCTTTCCATGCGTTCCCAAGCTCTCAAGGCGGTGGCGATTGCGCTGATTTCGGCGCTGTTCTTCACCTTCACCTATGTCCTCAATCGTGCCGTCGTCAGTGGCGGGGGACATTGGCAGTGGGCCGTCATCCTTCGTTACCTGATCACCTTGCCGCTCCTCGCGCTGGTCCTGCCGTTCCAGGGCGGCTTCGGCGCCTTGCCCCACGAGCTGCGCACGCATACGCGCCAGTGGCTGACGTGGAGCAGCGTGGGCTTCGTGCTGTTCGGCGTGCCGCTGACCTGGGCGGCGAGCAGTGGGCCGTCGTGGCTGGTCGCCGGCAGCTTTCAGACCACGGTGCTGGCGGGGCCGCTGCTGGCGCCCTTCATCTACCGGGACGAGAGGGCGCGCTGGCATGTCGGCGCCTTGTCCATCGGCGTGTTGATCGTTGGCGGGGTGATGTTGCTGCAGTTCGGGCATTCGCACGGGGCGCTGGATGCGTCGGCGTGGCTGGCCGTCGGTGCGGTGGTGTTTTCCGCCTTCGCCTATCCGCTGGGCAACCGGATGATCCTGCTACATCTCGAACGGACCGGAACGAAGCTCGGGCCGGTGCAGCGCGTGTTCGGGATGACGCTAGCGAGTTGGCCGTTGTGGCTTCTGCTCGCCGTGGTGACGTGGATCACCGTGGGGCCGCCGTCGCTGCGCGAGGCACTGCTTGCTGGCGGTGTGGCCTTGTCGTCCGGCGTGATTGCGACCGTGCTGTTCTTCCATGCCACCGAGATGGTCGGGCGGCAATCGACCGCCTTGGCAGGGGTGGAGGCGATGCAGGCCGCCGAGCTCCTGTTCGCGACCCTCGTGGGCGTGATCTTCCTGCACGAGGCGATGCCCGGACCTGTTGCTGGGCTTGGCGCCGTCGCCATCATGATCGGGATCGCCTTGTTCGCCTGGGTCAGCGGCCGGGAGAGTGTGTCGGGTGCTACGGACGCCGTCGCTGATCGGGGCGCTTGACGCTGCCGCCACACGCAGGGCGTAGGCTGCAAGGCGACTCGAGGAGACTCCGCCATGAAATCGCTCACGCTCGCCCTGCTGCTCGGCATCCCGCTGATGGCATCGGGACAGACGCCGCCAGGTGTCCAGCGCCATGCCGCACCCGTACCCGAACCGATGAAGCGCTTCGCCTGGCGCGACGAGGCGGCCGGTTACACCTTCGTCGCGCCGCCGCGCTGGGCGGGCAAGGTGAAGGCTGTACCGCTGGATTCGAAGGCGTTGGCGAAGTCGGGGGCGACCAGCGGTGTGCGCTTCGTCGCCGGGTCGACGACCTTGCTGGTCCTCATGGCCGCCGACGCTGTTCGCGCGAACGCGCTGATGACGACAGGCAATCGCGAGTTGTCGCGCCACGACGGGCATGTCGTGGCGGTGAAGGCCGAGGCGGATGGGGGGAGCCTGGTGTTGACGGACGAGGAACTTGCGTCGGCGATTCAGTGGGATGGGGGCGGGGCCGGGGCGGTGGCGCGATAACTGCTGGGCTGAGGCGACCCCTTTCGCCGATGAATCGGCTCCTACCTGAAGATATGCTGGGGATTGAGTCGTTCTGGGTATGGAAGCGGAGCTTTCGCACTATCGATTCGACTCAATTCAGGGACTAGCCTTGTCGCATGGCTCATTCCCTGGAGGTTCCCGTGGACGGCTCGTCGTCCGCCGCGCCGGCGGTTGTGGTGGATCGGCGTATTCGTCATGGCACGCCGGCGTTCCGGCGTACCAATCTCGCCCTGTTCTCGTCGGGCTTCGCCACCTTCGGTCTGCTGTATTGCGTGCAGCCCCTGCTTCCGGCGTTCTCGCGCGCCTTTACGCTCGACGCCGCATCGAGCAGCCTGTCGCTCTCGCTAACGACGGGCGTGCTTGCCGTGTCGATGCTGTTCGCCGGCGCCATTTCGGATGTGTTCGGCCGCAAGCCGGTCATGCTCGCCTCGCTGCTTGGCTCGTCGCTGCTCGTCCTGCTCAGTGCCATGGCGCCGAGCTGGGGCACGTTCCTCGTGCTGCGTGCCTTGCTCGGCATCACGCTGGCCGGCTTGCCGGCCGTCGCGATGACCTACGTGAGCGAAGAGATCCACGGTGACTCGCTGGGCTTCGCCATGGGCCTCTACATCGGTGGCAACGCGATCGGCGGCATGGGTGGACGATTGATCTCCGGCTTCGCCGCGGATCACGCGTCGTGGCGTGTCGCCATCGCCATCATCGGTGCGTTGGGTCTGCTTGCCTCGGTGCTCGTTGCACGCGGCTTGCCTGCCTCGGTGCATTTCGAAAAGCGTCGTGCGCATCCACGCGAGCTGCTTGCCTCGTTCGCTTCGCTATGGCGCGACAAGGGGCTGCCCTGGCTGTTTGCCGAAGGCTTCCTGCTGATGGGTGCCTTCGTCACGATCTACAACTATGTGGCCTATCGCCTCCTTGCTCCACCGTTCTCACTGTCGCAATCGCACGTCGGTGCGGTATTCACGGTCTATGTGGTCGGCGTGGCGAGCTCGGCGTGGATGGGTAAGGTCGCCGACAAGCTGGGTCGTCACCGTGTGCTGTGGACCACCTTCGTGATCATGCTGGCTGGCGTGGCACTCACGGCGAGCGCGTCGCTGTGGGCGATCGTCGTGGGCATCGCGATGATGACCTTCGGTTTCTTCGGCGGTCATGCCATCGCCAGCGGCTGGGTAGGCAAGCGGGCGACGTTCGCGCGTGCGCATGCGTCGTCGTTCTATCTGTTCTCGTACTACATGGGCTCGAGCATCGCGGGCTCGCTGGGCGGGATCGCCTGGACGCATGGCGGCTGGAACGGCGTCGCGGCGTATGTCGTCGTGCTGGTCTGCGCCGGTCTGGTCATCGCGCTGAAGCTGCGCGGCCTCAGGCCTTCAGCATCAGCTGCATGAAGGTCTTCACCAACGGCGACGTGTCGCTGCGGCGGTGCACGAGGTAGAGGGCACTCGCGGCATCGGGCGAATCGATAGGTACGTAGGCCACCCCTTCGACATGCACCTGACTCATCGATTGCGGTAGCACGGCCACGCCGAGTCCAGCGGCGACGAGGCCCACCATGGTCGCGGACTCACCGGCTTCCTGGGCAATGCGCGGTGCGAAACCGGCATGACGGCACATGGCCTGGACCTGCGCGGCGACACCGGTCCCGGCGTTCCGGCTGAAGACGACGAACGGTTCCGCGGCGAGCTGCCCCACGCGAACACGGGGGCGGCGTCCCTTCGCCAGCGGATGGTCGGCGCGCAGCACGGCCACAAGCGGATCGTCCACCAGCTTGCGCGCGACCAGAGCCGGGGGCAGGTCGGTGCCGCGGATCAGCCCCACCTGCTGACTACCCTCGAGCAATCGCTCGATCTGCTGCAGCGTGTTGTGTTCCTTCAGCACCAGGCGCACGGCCGGAAAGGCTTCGCGAAACGCACGCACGGCGCGTGGAAAGCGGGCGATCAAGGGCGTGCTTTGCGTGAACCCGACATGCAGCTCGCCAATCTCGCCGCGTTCGGCACGACGGGCGAGGTCGCCGGCTTCATCCACCCGGGCGAGGATCTCCCGGGCGGCGTCGAGATACACGCGCCCCGCATCGGTCAACTCGACGCGCCGGTTGGTTCGGCGTAACAACCGAAGCCCGAGCATCCCTTCGAGATCGCGTATCTGCTGGCTCAGTGGCGGCTGGGACATGCCCAGCCGTTCGGCGGCACGGCTGAAATGCAGCTCATCGGCGACGGCGATGAAGTAACGCAGATGCCGTAGCTCGATGCTCATGCGATCAGTCGGGGCGGACGCGGATCAGGCCTTCCTGCGCCGTGGAGGCGACGAGTCGGCCATCACGTGTGTAGATCATCCCGCGTGCGAGACCGCGCGCACCCTGTGAGGTCGGGCTGTCGAACGAATACAGCAGCCACTCGTCGATGCGGAACGGGCGGTGGAACCACAGCGCGTGATCCAGGCTGGCCATCTGCATGTTGCGGGTGAGATAGGAAATGCCGTGGGGCAGGGTGGCCGTGCCGATCAGGTGGAAGTCCGAGGCGTAGGCGAGCAGGGCCTGGTGCAACGACTGCGTGTCTTCGATCGGCGCGGTGAGCCGGAACCAGATGTGCTGGTACGGCGGACGCTTGGCCGGACGCAGCTCATCGCGCGGCCACACGTGGCGAAACTCGAACGGGCCGTTGATGCCGAGCCAGCGCTGGGTTTTTTCCGGCAGCTTGGCGACCTGTTCCGCGTTCATCGCGTGCATCGGCTCGATGTCTTCCGGGGCCGGCACTTCCGGCATCGTCATCTGGTGCTCGTAGCCGGTCTCCGGCTCCTGGAACGAAATAGAGCCGTTGAGGATCGGCTGGCCGTGCTGGATGGCGACCACGCGACGCGACGAGAACGAACCGCCGTCGCGCGTGCGCTCCACGCTGTAGACGATCGGCGCGTTGATGTCGCCGGCACGAAGGAAATACGCGTGCAGCGAGTGCGCTTCGCGCTTGGCATCGACGGTGCGCTGGGCCGCCGACAGTGCCTGGCCGAGCACCTGGCCGCCGAAGACGAAGCGTGTGCCGATGTCCCGACTCTGGCCGCGGAAGAGGTTGTCCTCCAGGCGTTCGAGTTCGAGGAGTTCGACGAGCTCGCCGACGTGAGTTTCCGACATGAGGGTGCCTTCTGAACGGGGCGCGATGGAGCGCGGAGTATAGCGGGCCTCAGCCCCCGAGCCGGCCCAGG
>Ga0247742_10003318_pt1 | contig 10186 bp, 10 predicted proteins | sample UWRJL208509C2_FD_180944 | JGI IMG/M metagenome (GOLD analysis project Ga0247742, IMG submission 180944) | Plant litter microbial communities from Arlington Agricultural Research Station in Wisconsin, United States - UWRJ-L208-509C-2 | ecosystem: Environmental > Terrestrial > Plant litter >... | reverse complement strand
GTCTCACAAAATGTTACGGCTGCATGGTAAGTTGACAGCCTCATCCTATACCCTTTGTTGCTCACACTATCTATTTCTAGGCCGTTGGTGAATGGTGTTCGCATCTTACCCACTGGATTCTGTCAATTCTTGCGAAGCCGCGGCCTCTTCCTGCCATGCTGGTGTCCTCTGATCACTGGGACAATGGTCTCAACTCAAATTGTACATATGCAGAGCGACCATGTCTTTGCATACTGTGGCCACTATCCCTCCAGATGTGGATTCAAATGTACGTTTTCCTTCTTGTTCACGATGGTTCTCATCTAATTAACGCTGCTTCTCCAGTGAACTTATCCCACATCTATGTCACGGCTCAGATCGAGTCTGAGTATACTACTTTGCCAACTCTTGGTAAGTTTATACCCTTCGCCCTACTTCAGTCTCCAAGTCCAGCTACTTACAGAGCTTTCAGTCTCTGGAAATCTGCCTGATATGGGGATGCTCCTCGCTGATTTACTCCTTCACGGTTCACTCGACCCATGCGCTTACTTTCCTGGCTATCTTGGAGAGCCTGGGTACGAGTATCCCGGACTTGAACAAAAGGCAGGAATGCCTCGCACTTGGCCTTCGATTGCAGGTACGGCGGTCGCACTCTTCATAAGTTACATCGTTATTGATTATACTGTATTTGCGTCCAGGTCACGGTTATGATCAGGAACCACACAGCTTAAAGAGGAAGCGCCTTGACCTCGAAAGTGTAGCTGTAGCTGCATCTGTTTCTGCACAAGCACTTGCCCACCCTCCTCCTTCTCCTACTTCAAAAGCTTACACGCGGCTTCGAGTGTTACGATTTTCACCTATTACTTGGACTGTTACACTCCTCTACCACGTGACCTACTCACGTGTGCGGCTGCGCTCACCTTTTCTCCTTTCTTATGACTCATACTGTACTATACTGACCCGTCTCGACTCGTCTTCCTTCGTTTCCTTTATGCTTGACTCATACGGACTCATCGTGACTTGTTGGTATGACTCTAATACGTAGTATAAGAACCCGTAGAGAACTAAGATGTACCTTAGCTAGTTCTTAACTTGCAAACCTCTTATCTGCTTTAACTCAGACAATACCTCGCAAGAGGCATTCTGTTTATTGAGATAAAGGACCGATCCAACCTCTCTGACTCTAGACAGCGTCTTTCGACCTAAGTCTATTGTCTCGGTCGTTACATCGAGGTACAACTAGGCCCCTCACACGAACACTACCCTCAGAAAAATATGCAGCACTGGCCTCAAGCGAAGCAGGTCCCTCAAATCAGTCAACTCCGACTCCTGCTGCTAACAACTATATGGCCCCCCTAGCCCTTCGACCTTTGTTTGCTGCTGTCTTTGCTTCCACCGTTGAAGCTGAATATCTTGCACGGCTTCAACGTGGTGAGGGACTGTCTTTCTATGAAGTTCATAACCTTTTCAAGAGGTGCGACCATTGTGGTCTCCACTTTTGTCCAAGTGTGCTTTGCACTCACATTATCTCTTGCGTTGGTACTGCCAGTGACTAGCTCTACTGGTTCTTTGTAGATTGGACACATGTCATATATGTTTATGTTTATTTCTTGAAACATAGAGCCTTCGAAACATAGAGGCCTTCGAAATATCTTTTAACCTGACAAATAATATATTAATTGCTGCACCTTAAAGCGATCATGGCATCCTAGCGTGAAGAGCAATGAATTCAAGTGACAACTGAAGGTAAAGTTTTATGGGGTTTAACCCACAGTTGCCTGTCTCAACGGGCTAGAAAACATGAATTAGGTGGAGGGAACGATTCCCGCACCAAACATGTGGCACACCCATAGAGGCAGCGGTCTCCCCCATCTTGCGCAGCAGGTCACAACACACTTTATTCTTATATAGATATAAAACAATGCTGAAAAATATTTTGACAGCCATACACCTTCGGCGCTGTCTTCAAGTCAACCTCAAGGCACTGGCATGTAGATCAAAGCTCTATCTCTGTATAACTTTTACTAATAACTACACTGCTAAAGAGGTGCATGAGAATCCTTTCTTTTCTGCTTTCGTTCTGGAGAGGGAGGTAGAAGCTGAGGACGACCCTTTCGCTTTTTCCCATGGTATACAGATAGAGTCCGTGTGCTTGAAGGGGTTTCCGGTACGTTGAAACAGGTTCCATGCGCACTAGTCTGGAGTGGTAATGTGGTTGTACTCGCACTAGCCTCTACTTCCATTGTTAACCGGCTGGCATCCAAGCTAGCGGCAGGTGAGGTGGCATTCCGTAGGCCCGCTTGTAGACCATGGAGAAGGCCATCTAGTTCAGTTAGCTCGTCCATCGCTTGTAGATTCTGAGCATCAGTTAGGTTATTCAGTAATCCATGCAGTGCAGGGAGGAGTCTATGGACGTCATGACCAATTTTGGCCTGGAGTTGGTGCCGGAGTGCGACCGAGTTCACAGCCTACCCCGTCAATATGTACCAATGTAAGCCACTGCTGCACTCTTTCCTAGTTGAACTCACCAAGTAAGTATTGCCATCTAGTTCGGCCATTTCCCCCTTCACAAACTGGTTGTTGATAGCAACGTCTGAAATATTCAAGTCTTCCAGCAATTCATCCTCCTCGTCAAGGGTTACTGGATCATCTCCTAGCGCCTGGACAAGGACTGGGTCCCAAGGAATACCAGGTGGCGACTCTGATAATGGAGCCTTGCTCGAATCAATGCCTAAGCCGCTTGTATTGGAGTAATGAAGTGCAGATGACGGTTGGGATATAATGCACCCACGTTCAAGCTGACCTGTATGCAGTTGTAGTGCTTCACTATGTGTGCGCGGGAAGTGAAATACTTGTTCATGTCCTGCGGCGACCCAAACTTCGATAGCAAGCCTTAACAAACGCAGATGTTTGCATGCACCGCCTCAAGTCTGGAAGTCAGGACAAGAGCAAGATGCCTCCCCATTACGGCAGCAGGTGATGTCATAGTCCACAAAGTCACTCTTCACTCCAACAGCACGACTTGGAGTACATTGAGCAGAATAAGCATCTGGTGAAGGCTTGGAAAATTTCATTTGAGTTTGATTGATGATTTCTCGTGCACCGCTATCACGAAGAGAGTCGTCTCCCCACCAGCCAAGAGCCTGATGCTTTTGTCGCTCCAGTGCCTTCCCTCTGAGGTGTTCCTTATGGATTGCGACCAGGTCTTGATTTCCTGCTGCAGTATGGAAGCGCCTTGCCAGCCAATCACGGTAGTCTTTCAGGGCTCTCTGATGACTGAATATTCCAGGCAGGATACAAGTGATTAAGATATGGATGAGGGAGTCGAATTGCAGTTGATGTCCAGAATGAAGCGCGGATGCGAGATGTTTCCTTTTGAGGACCACATTGAAGGACTCGAGATGATTTGTAGTTGGAATGACGCCCTCAGCAGGAATTTTGAGCAAGGCTGATGCAGCTAACCTGCCAAACTCAGACCAGCTCTGCCACAGCTCCAGTGGCATCCAAACTGTAGTAAGGTATTCGAGGTGCTTGAGCCTGCCTTGTCCAGCTCCAGTGGACTGAGGCTCACTTAGCAGCTGTTCGAATGCAGTCTTGTATGTGGAGATAAGCACCATTGAAGCGGTGTGATCTGACATAGAGATTAACCTATACATGTGCAGTGAGCCAAAGAACTGAATCAAGACAATGAAATTACGCACTGGCTCTCAAGTTTATATAGATTATTTTGCACATGATCTTTCCAGAAAGCAGTACTTCCACAGCGCATGAATGTCTTGCGATGATTTGTCCAGCATTGTCGTAGATGAAATTTGCACAACAGCAACAGTATGGTAGGCCAGACACGAAGCAATGCACCACGCTCCTTGGTGTCAGTGTCAGTGATGCCAACATACGGTGCGAAGGATTCCTTGGAAGATCGGCTAAGATGTTTCTGCCAGTGCGATAAGAGCTCATAAAGAATTTCTGTATTGTAACCTGCATGTGTCGCACGGTTTCCTGTAGGCGCAGAAAGAGAAAAAAGGCCAATGGAACACCTTTCCCATTTTTGTCTTGGGCAAGAGCAATGAAGAGAAGCAGCCGAGAGGTACAGACCCCAAATGTTCCGTCAAGGACCAGCTGCGAGTGGTGGGCATACTTCCACGCTGCATTGTCCATGTCTTTAGTGGAGATACAGACCTTGAATCTCTCACTAGCCTCGCTTCGAGCTGAATAATGGAATATCGCTTCTTGAATCTTTGGTTGGAAATTGGATGAACAAGAATCGAGCCAATCATCGATGTTGTATTCAGGTTTCTTTCGAGTATCCACACCATTACAGCAACTGAACTTTCGATAGAGCGTGGCATTGTCAGAGGGTAGTAGATGATAACGGACATTACACGTTTCAGGATAGGAACCATGTCGCATGTCACGATATGCCTTGGACTCAATCATCTTGCGATTCCGGCGTTGAATAGATGTAATACTGGTGTATGGGATCAGCATTTTGTCAAATCAAAAGAGAAGAACAGAGGCTCACTTAGCACCATTCTCAAGCTGATCAAGAGCGACCTCGTAAACATGATCATGGAGCGGAACAGCTGGCAGACGTGAAAGGGTTGATGTCTGACATTCTTGATTGTGTTCGAAGTGGCCAGCAATGTGAGTGATTTCCCCATCACTTTTGCACTCCGTGATTTCTACATGCGCTAGGCATCCCGTAAATTTGAACGGTACACGTCGGTCGGGGAGTTTCCCATCTTTCGATTGATTGACAGAGTGTCCTTGCTTTTGCTTTTCTCAATTTTGCCAAGATTGTGGGTCATAACCAGAGGAACTAAGGTAAATCAATTTATTGAGTCATCTACAATAAGTCTGGGGCTGAGGTACCATTGGTATAGTATGTGCTTTTGCAAGTCAAGGCCGTCATCAGTTGCCCAGCTGTTACTCCACTGTACGTTCCAACGACTTTCAAGGGCTGTACGCGATAGGCGATCAAGCCCAAGTCTCTGTAGGAGACTCTGGGCATCCACTTGACTGTATTCATCGCCTTTCTTGAAAGTATGATATTCATGATGTCCATGCTCGTAAAGGTTACCCATTGCACTGATCTGTACAGCCGTGTGCGAAAGAAAGCGAATCTGTACCTATGGTGTGCCCAACAACATCTCAGTTATATATCAAGCATTTCAAAATGAAGATGAAGTTCACCTTTGCAGCTTGACCCAGAATAATTTTGGACGGCTGGGTATCTGACATAGCGCCTAATTGATGATCAGACGCAGAATGTGAGCGATAGGGATTGGGTTAGGGAAAGTCACAAAAGACTTGTCATTGACGTCAATGAAACTGAGATAACAAGATCTTACCAAACGTTGGAAAGCATCTCATTAGAGTTCATCAGCTGTTCTCCGTAAGTCCACCCAGGAAATGAGTGTCCAGCATGGAATTCCAATGCCAGCGAACAGCGGGGACCTGATGCAAACCCAAGGACTGTTGCAAAAATTGGTGTTCCTGTATCTTCATCCGCCCTTCCGAGCACATGGCATGCATACATCATCAGCCATGATGCATGGAGAACAAGCGGAGAACACTCTCAAGCACTTTCTGAGCTGAACATCTCTTCTCGGTCACTCATGGGAAGGTGTGAACTAGACTAGAGACCTTCACAACCATTCTGTTAGCCCGAAACACGAAGTAGAAGGCAGCGGCAGAACATACAGAAACCCCCAGGATACTTGAATGTCTTTCATACAAGGTGTAGGCGTCTCACCACTTGGGCAAGTGTTATCCAATTCTTCAACACAAGCATGGCAACAAATTGAGGTTCCAATGATTTCCAGTCCTTATATTGAGTGGCAACAAGCGGGATCCAAACACAAGCGCTAGAACATGAGCTAAGCTGGAAGAGGCGGATGATAGCGCCATGCTGCAATGAGAAGAAAGGCGGGTATAACATCATGGTAGGCAGCGAAGGAGCAACAAGTTCGACGCAAAGTGTCAGTAATGTGACCCAGCTTCTGGTTGTCACAGTGCTTCCCATTGGCGTTGATCTCTGGAATCATGTCGATTAAACCGTGCGAAAGTGTCAAGAACTGTGGGCAGACTGTGTACCCCTGCTGCATCCTCCATCGACCATCGTAGTCGTGTACCAGTTATCAATATAGCAATGCTTATAAATCTCGCAGCAGGGTCTGTCTCTCCATACCATCTCATTGTCTTGCTTAATTTCTAACACCCACTCCCTCTTCAGATACGAATTCCATTGATACAAGATCGAGGCTTTATCCGACTACACCGCCTTGCTGCAGAACAACCCCCTCATTGACGCGGCGATACACCCTGTTCGGTGGGGACTTTTTCTTCCTCCCATACGAGGACCTACTCCAGGTGATATGATACGGCTAGGAAGGTTCTCGCAGTGGTTGTATGCGTGGGTATGGCGGCGGGTGCTTTGGTCAGTACGGTATGTCCTTTCCTGTTATTCGTTGAGTATTTTGCTGATAGCGTGCTTTGCGTGTAGATCGTGATGGTCATTCAAGTGTCAGCGAAGCGCTGCAGATTCGTTCACGGATGTGTACTATCGAACCCTTCTCAGTACGTTATACCCACTCTAATCCTGATCTTGACCCTTACTTCAGTACTCTAACACCGCCACTACCCACAAAACATTGTATGGGTAGTGCTCTTATGCCCTGCGTTAGTGTCAACAGTCGCTTCGTAAGTTTTCTTCTCTTTCCTCTCACTCGTCACCCTCCGTCTGCCTTCCTTTTCCTTCCTTCCCCCCTTTCCATTCAAAATAGGACGGCACAATGCTAACACCCTATTCTCACTTCCTACAGTACGATCATATGGCTCATCAAATCCACACATGACTCCAGATATGGCACCGCGCCCAAGGAGATCATCGACCTCAACGACTGGGAGAAACATCCACACCAGGACGCTGGCGGTTACATAGGGAATAACAACTTGGATTCTCTACTGGCTTCAATCGCGCCATCGACGTTGCAAACGATGAAACATCTATTCATTGGCGTCTGGACGTCAGTGTTGGTGCACGGGAGAAGATCCCTGTTGGCGCGGGCGCGGGCGTGGTGTCTGGCTCTCACTACACTCTGCTGCTTTGATCGCCATTGCTATATTCATTCTCATATCTTCACTCCGTACATCATTCTGGACTCTGAACTTCCCATCTTCACGATTACATATCTACTCTCTCACACTGTATTTCACTGTAATATCCACCATCATTTATGTGTTATTTTACGACTTCATGGACCGTCTTTTTCATGAGGCAAACGACCATCTAATTATACACACGTACTTTCGGCTTTTTCTGTTTGAAACGGCAACAGTGCTCTGCCAATATGTGACACACGGGAGACTATTGGTTTGCGCAGTAGCCTGGCCTCTGGAAATCGAAGGAGCTTAATATCCCTCCGATCCTGGTGAAAGGAAGACGAGGATTCGCTGGTGAGGCATACGAGGGGTTTTTCAGTCGGTTATTATGTGGCTGATTAAGTATTTCATCTATTATCCTTTTTTAAATCCTCGACTGATGCCCTCTATCCATTCTAGAAATGGCCCCCGAGATGCAAAACCTATATCGACCCCAATCATGGTGAGTAAATGATTGAACCCTTGAGGACATATGTCGGGTACCTGCTCTTCCAAATGCTCTCTGAAAGGACATATGTTGTCTTTTGTCGTCTATTAAACGGTGCTGTGAGTCATTTTCACCACTTGCGGAGTCGTTCTGATGACATGTATCTTGTTTGACCTAGCGACCCAGGTCGCAAAGCTCCATCATTGTTGCTTCCAACGTCACGTATACGCTACCTTTCGAAATACAATGCGCAACATATGTCTTGTGGCTCTTCCTCTCATCAGTCTTTAGAATTCTGTCGCTCACTTGAATTGATATGAAATATCTGAGGGGGAGGAATAGTCCGTTTATTAACTGTAAGCCTGGCAGCCAGTCTTACTCGCGTTCGGACACATTAGTACTACCCATGATTCGTCGGACACATACAGGTACCTGTATCGTAGCGGTCGCATGTTTCTAGAATAGGCACATCTACTGTACAACGATTGTTAGCTGCGCCCCAAGGAGTACACCATGATTCTTACAAGCTGCGACCGTGCCCGTGAGCCATACAGACGACGGGCTTTCATTAACTCTACTGTTGCGTCCTCATGAAAACTGCGAACCGCATGCTCCGGAAGAGCTCTTTATAGCTGTACGCAGAATCTCATAGCCAATCTCGACCACTACCAAGTGCAATCCAATATGTAGGGAAGATGCTATTTCAGAAGGACTAAACGGAAAGGAGAGGCACAGAAATTCGGGGATGCCATCTTCTTTGTACGCCGAGAACAAACAAAAGGAGGTCATATCAACTCCTCCTAAAGGTTCAGCGCATGCTGGGTACTGTGTCCTGAGTCCTGAAACTCCGGCGAGGGTGTTTGTGGATATGAATATAACGCCTGTCAAATTTGAGGAAGAGCACGAGTAGGCACCGATGGCATGCATCGGCTATCGAGAGACTGGGGTGGGAACAGACCTCCTACAGCAAGGCACATGTGTTTATGCTGCCTATGCCAAAGGTCGGTGGAATCCCCTGAGCATGACCTGATTGACTGTGTTGGCTCCGAAGAGCTGATCCAATTACAAAACACATTCAAGGCTGAGGTCTCTCAAATAACGCGGTTTTATTCTATGTTGATAACTATGAGTCATTGACCTTGCTTAAGAAGCTCATCACATCCAAAGATTGTATTGGCCGCGTCGCTGAATTTATGCATGATGTTCTAATAAATGACATATGTACATTCCGGCATAGTAACTTATACTGGCTACAAAATTCTGTAATTACTCTCTGCGATATCTAATCAGCGTTGGTGGTTGGCTCCAAGATAGACGTCCTGAAACATGGATAGCTCGTCGAAAGAGCTGGCCACTAGCCCGGGTAAAAGGCGTAATCGCAGCGCCTGGATGCTCCCGGACCCCGGTGTTCAGCAATGGACCGTACCGGGTAACACCTCATCTCACCTTCTGGAAAATGAAGAAATAAAAATGATACCCATAGGTCGTAGCTAGTTAAATGCAATACATTTGTCCATCCAGCCAAAGCTCGCGGAGCATTGGGAGGATGGGGATATCAAAGTCTCTGCTGGGTTTGTAACATAGGTCGAGTGTATATGGAGAGGTCTTTAGGATTTCTACGTTTGGGAAGAGACGCGCAAATGAGAGTAGGATATGATCTGATGTTGCCACGAAATTCAATTCTTTGTCTATCCACAGCGCGAGAGTCTTGACAGAGCCACATTGGCATGTCTTTATGACCGAGTCCAAAATATCGCAAGGCCGGGAGGGATATTCGATTTTGACAAAGAAGCCATTTGAAGCGGGGGTGAGTTCCTCTATGGAAACCAGGCGACTAGTAACTCGTATAGAAAGCGTATTGACTTGGTGTTTTTCGAAGTAACTCTGAGCATAATGTTCGACAATATTCGTCCAATCTGCAAGAGGAACATCTTCTGCGCCACTATCATCGAGACGAAGGCAGCATCCAGACCCCGTCCTCAGGGCGCCAATAAAACGAAGAGATTGGCGTGCATGGCTGTGATCAACGACCTCAACGTGTTGTAGATTGGGCAGGTGGATGGGTGTCGAAAGTCCGGTGGTATTGTCCACATCATCAAATATGTAGCGCAATGCGAGTGATTTGAGCAGAGGCAACAGCGATATCTGTTGGAGCAGTGCGCTGGATTTAAATCTCGACCTGGGAGTTTCGATTCTTAGGCTACGGATCTGGCTGCCCCAGGAGTTGTGTAGATCGATGTTGATGCTCCCAAAGTAGAAGTCGCGAAGACGGGGAGCGTAATTGGAAAATAGTGCCTCTGGGAAAGTACATCTAGACCCCACGACGGAAGATGATTCTATCCTGAATGACACCAGCAAAGGCGCCTGGAGACTGAATATCGGCACTATCTGCTCCAATGGACTCTTCACCCCGCGAGACGCAACATCAAATGACATAACTCTCGCCCAGTACCGTTCGAGAACACTGATAAGGAAGGGGACTATCTTGCCAAAATTTTGGTGGTTTATTTTCGCTCTTAGATGTAAAGGCGCGTTTCCAGTCCTCGACATAAGAGTCTCCCACTGTTGCGGACGTACTCGCGCCGTGAAACTGTTGAGATTGACGACTCTTCCCCA
>Ga0247742_10003317_pt1 | contig 10188 bp, 9 predicted proteins | sample UWRJL208509C2_FD_180944 | JGI IMG/M metagenome (GOLD analysis project Ga0247742, IMG submission 180944) | Plant litter microbial communities from Arlington Agricultural Research Station in Wisconsin, United States - UWRJ-L208-509C-2 | ecosystem: Environmental > Terrestrial > Plant litter >... | reverse complement strand
GGGCGACGACGACTGGTGAGTGGGGGGGGGGATCGATTCCACTACAGAAAATGTAGTGTACATGGGGTTTTTATAGTAGATAAAATTGTATAGGAGGTAGAGAATCGAGGCACAGAGTCCAGAATAGTGGAAATACGGAAATGATGAACAATGAAAGATAATGATAATACCTTGGAGACGAGCGCGTGCGTGGTAGACGACTTGCGCGTGTTTTCCGTGCTCAGCCAGGAAGGGTACCTTACATCACATTGCCACGGCAAGCTCGTTAGTCTGAAGAAAAATAGCATGACAGTAGCGTTTCCCTCACATTCAATTTTTTGTCAGTGGGTCAAATTCTCACTTGTCTGACCTAAATGCTTGCAAAAACCCGTCGCATGACTCGCATCCACACAGGTGATCATATTTACCATATGGAACTGCCAAGAGGTATTTTTAGCGCGCGCACGTGCTTCTGGCGCCCAGAGGTCGAGTACGTTTATCTCCATTATTCCTTTCATTAAATGAGAATTGATGTTGTCTTTCGATTTCATAGTCGCATTGACAAGAAGACATGTAGTACTGGCACCTCAGATCAAATCCGCCCGGCAAACGTATGACGATGCTGTCAGTTCCCAGAATCATGAATCATAAGCTTTACCAGTTAGGCCAACCGGCGAGGCTGTGTCTCTAATCCTCTATAAAACCTCCTGGATCAAGAATGCAGCATTTTGTACTGCCTTGGGAAGATGTATATTAGTCTTGGCATTTTCCCATACGTCCTGAAATCCATCCAGTCGCAGATATAAGAGTCACATCCTTTCGAGAGGTGGATCTATAGCCTCTTCGAGGTCCAAAGTCCCAACCAAGCAATGAAAACTTGCATCGATCTCTTAATTTGCGGCTTCGCTTCCATACTTTGGACAGCGCAGCAAGGTAAGCAATCTTTGACATTGCCTCGTCTCCAACTTAACTCGTTGGTTTGGTTTGGTTTCAGCGACTGCGGCCGCGGTGACGCTGCATGCTGTTCAACAATCACGAGGATTTCCAACTTCATGGTCAGTGGAGAAACTTGGTACGACCACCGTCTCTGCAATTGGACCAGGCGAAAGCGGAAGAACTCGCTATGAAGTGAAAGAGATACAGAGTCGCCTCGTATTCTATAACCCTCAACAGTCCACAACCCACACTGTCTTGGATTCGCCAATCACTATGACCTGTAAGTATTGCCAATAGCTTCATTACACGTTTAAATCCTGTCAGATTCGCTCACAATTCTTGCTCCAGACACCTACGAAGAGGGCGCGAGACAAATTTACCAGAGCTCGCCTCCTGCTCAAATCACAGTGGCCACGCCAGACCAGGTGCTATATTACTTCGGCGTTGTACTTAACTGCAATCTGGATACATCGAAGGCTGAAGGTGTTTGTGTTGAGGTAGACGACGTGGGTAGCTTCCGGACGGGGTTGAGCCCATTAACAACAACGTATACCGGATCTATTATGCCCTGGGCCACGGTCACGACTAGCAGTGGATTAAAGACGACTGGAAACTCAGTAGTCGCAGTCGGTATTGCCGTTCTTATTGGAGTTCTTTCAGGGACGGCTCTTATTTTTGTGTAATCGGCCTTGGATAGTCGACACACGTTAAATAGATAAATATCTGGTGTAAATACTATTATCATTTTGTATGGTAATTGAAAGAAGATATCTACTAACCATATGTGGCATGTTTGACACCACTCGAAAGTACCGATGATCAAGGGTTCAAGTTATACATCTAATAGTCTTAATTGTGCATGGCCGCTAGTTATTTCTATGCGATTGTAAAGTCTGAGGATTAGTGAGATTTTATGAGTCAATTGTGGGGTTGTAAATAGAATGGTGACTTACGATTTCGAGGTAAGTAGTATTTTAGCCTAGCGCCGTCAAAACGCCGGATGATCAAAGGTAAATAGCTGTAGGCTCCAATTTAAAGTGGCAAGAGTGCACATGGAAATTGTGAGCGCTCTGGGATTTGCAATTGCCTGGTACTTGTGGGGGTTGGCAGGCAAGACAAGTTGGTCACATGCAAGTTTGTGCAAATGGGGTAAACTATTTTCTCATGTCACTTCTGAAGTTGGGCGCTGTTCAACATATGCCATGATTGATTACATCCACCTTGAGCGTGAACGCTCGTCTTCACCAGCTATCCCCAAAACACTTTCGCGCTCAGTCCGATACTACGCCAATAATGTCAGCTTACCAACACCCTTCTGGCGTCGGGATACTACACCCTCACGTCAATACTGCCCCAAACCGTACCTTCGCCCCCGTTGACCCATTCAAAGCTTCCCTGGCTTACAGCGTACAGAAAATTCATCCACAGAATTCCAACAAGGCGAACGACTTGGACAGCAGACCACCTCCTTCTGCTCGCATTCACTATCCTCAGAACATCGGACCATATGGCCAAACGTATGGCCAACCGTACCCGTATTATCAAGTGCAGCCCGTTCAGACTGGCTACGTTCCTGCTGCTCAGACCTTTCCACCAGGGCCAAGTCATACATATGATCCATATGCACCGGCGCCAATTATAATCCAACCCGCTCAACAAGCTCCTGCTGGCATACCACACATCCATCACGCTCAACCACAGCCTATCATTGTTCGCGCTGACTCCAGAAGTCGCTCGCGTTCGCGAAGTAGACATCGGGCCCCTGAAGTGGCTCTGTATTCCGAGTCACTTTCGTATGCATCTGAATCCCACTCTGCAAGCCCGAGCGAACGCAGGCATAGAACACCTACAGTCATTGTGCAGGCTGGCAGGCCAGTTTCCCACCGGTCCCGCTCTGCAAGCCCGAATCGACGCAGTCGTAGTCCTAGATCTAGGACCCCCCCAATTTTTATGCCACCTGCTGATTCAGAGTCCAGATCATACGATCAAGGCTCGCCAGTGATCATTCAAGTTGGTCGCAGTGATTCCGAGTCGGGACGCTATCGATCTTACCGACCCAGGAGGAGTAGGACAGCTTCCAGATCTCACCGAAGTGATATTCGCAGTCGCAGTCGCAGTCGCCGTCACAGTCGCAGCCCCGTGATTCGGACGCGCCGAAGTCGTTCTCCCAGACCTACCTCGCTTGTTTATGAAGCCTACCGTCCGCCTCCTGAGGCGGCGCGTGCGAGTGACGCTCTCGGCTACAGTAGAAGCTCCTCTTCACTCATATTCAGTGGTGACCCGATGTTGGTAACGGCCCCGCCAGTAGCTTGCTATCCACCCAATATCGAGGAAAAGCCCACAAAAAGGTCTAGTGACCGAATCAGCATTTATTCCGAACCAACCAAATACCCCGAAAGGCCCCCGCCAGTGCCGACCACGCGAGACTACATTTATGCGTTCGTCGTCGACGTCATCCCCCGCCAGATCTATCTTCATCTGCTTCTTCGGCTTCCTTATCTGTACTTCTCCCGAGTGACGCGCATCTTTGAAGAAGCGGAGATGACAATGCCTCAGATCAAGCAGGGGATTCTCGATGCGGCCACACAGGTCAAAGATCCTCTGCACGCCAATTGGTACGAAACTCAGAATTTGCCATACGGGAATTTGGAGAAGACATGGGGAAATTTTATTGACTCTCTCATGCGTGAGTGGAAGACCCTCAATATCATCTCCGTTTTACTTCTATCGTGAGCTCCATGAATTTCGTTTCTCCCTGGCGCTGACGATCTTTAGGGCCATTTTGACCATACTTCAGATTGACAGCGCCGCGAATGATCCTATCACTCGATTCTCTGCTCTTCTATCCATGATCTGCGCTCTAATGAGTCTTCTCTATGGTTGTGTTTACATCATTCGCTTTGGAACGATGCGAAAGACTTACAAGGCCGCCGAATGGGCTCAGGTCCGCTACCAGTACTCTCATCCGGCTGAGGAATGCATATTGACATTCATATTACAGGAATCCCAACAAACCCAAGCAGGGATATGGTGGAACGTATGGGTTCTTCTTGCAATGCCTGCAACATGGTTAGCATGGTCAATGATCCTATACATCGTCTGTATCATGTCCTTCGTCTGGCGCACTGGAACGACGGCCGATATGGACAGAGGAACAATGTCGCCTTCTGAGGCCCGTGTTCCCCGCGTCATCGTCTCGGTTGTGCTCTCCCTCGGCCTGATCTACTTTGGCCTGATCGCATCCACCTTGCGCAGATATGGCGATATGATGGATCAGGCGTGGCAGAGACGTATTATGGGATGGATGAGTGGCAACACCGCATATGTTTATCCTCAAGGGTATCCTTCTCAAGTATACCCTCCTTCAGTAGCTCCGGTAAATCCTTCGGCTCCCTATCAACCTGAAGTCATCGTTGTTCCAGCTGCCGGTTTCAACTCTGTCTCCAATCCAAGCTTACATACCTACAATCAGCGGTCCACCCGCCTCGGCGGGTCTACAACTCCGCCATCTCGCTATGCTTATGGAGCAACGGCGTTGGATGGAGAACCAGATTTTGCTTCGATGGATGTTGGCCCTATCGATGAAGAGATGCATGCTCGGGGCCGATCTGAAAAGGTCAAAGCAGTGGCGCCGCAGCAAGTGGGGGCGTTTTCAACTGAGCGCACATCGGATCCTCGGGACATCAAGATGCACAAGCTACTGGGGCTGGCCGCAGATGATCCATTCGCAAAGAGTGTACCTCATGAAGATTCTCTCATCGCTTGTAGCCTGTCAAAGGATAAATGGGAAGAACTGGTAACGGTATGTCTCTCCCGTTCTGTTAATCAGTCGACCCTATAATAATCCGTCTTTAGGCAATCCTCAGTGTCTGGGACCGTGATAAGCTGGAAAATCTTACGCCTATTCTGACACACTGGAACGAAACATTCTTCCGTGAACATGGTGGCCAGATTGCTCTCTGTAATGAGATGGGCTCACCTCCTCTGAACTATGCAGTGTACCATTTCTCGTCCAGAGAGACCTTACCCAGAGCTCGGCCTCGGTATGAATCTATCGGCTACCTTCAGAGACTAGACATCCACCCTCAGCCGATCGACGACTCAGAGAGCAAACCTGAACCGATATCTTTGTTTTCGTATCACCTCACGGTTGACCCTTCTTTGCAACACGCTAGCTTTGAGGATCTTATGGCTGCTAGAGATAAGGCCCGCCAGGCTCGACGCAAACTGTCCCCCGAAGGAAGCATTGGTGGTATGGGTGAACTCAACTCGTGCTAGATCCTAACACCTGGGTTTAGCCTCGTTCATAACATTTCGCAGTATACATTTACATCGCAGAACTACATACAATGTACAGACCACAACAATTCGATATGTAACAATTTACCACAATGTCCTTCGTTTCAAAATTTCATCCACACGGTTCAAGCTTGGCTATGGCCAGGGGTTATCGGATCGTAACGGCGGGGCTCTCCTGGAACAGGGAACATGGCACCAGGAGGATAGGTCAATGGGGTACAGATGACAGAAATTTCGAGCGATCCGAGATCAGCCGGTGAACCATCAACCTGTGGAGAACAGTTGTTTAGCAACGAACGAAGAGTTCAAGTGAGAATCTACCTTTTGAACTCTCCACTGGAGAGATTGCGTGAGATAAGGGTGTACGACCTCAGGATCCAACGAGGCCAGACCCGAGTGCTCCGAGATGCCCTTGTTCAGATGAACGAAGCCTTCCACGACAAGGTCCGCCTGCCTTCGGCAGTTGGCGCACTGCTCAGCAGCAGTATTCACAAAGGCATGGTGGGCGCCGACGAAGTTGGGGCAGACGAGCCATTCCTCGGGGTCTTGGGGTACCTCGCCGAGGAAGAGGAGTACAGAAAAGCTGCAGCCTATTTCATACTTCTTGAATTCGACGCGAGCGGTCCAATCGTATAATCCCTGGTTGGGAGGAGTGACGTGGGTACCATGGGCAGTAGGGTGGCCATGAGCTGGACCGTTCCCGGTCCCGTTTCCTGGCTGCGACAAGGAATTTGGTACCACAAACGCCTGCTGAATTCCGGCGGGCTGGCTCTGTTCGGCCAGAGAAATTGCCTTTGGTTTCTCGGCTTCTGCGCTGGCGACGCTCGCGAGTGCGGAAGGAGCAGAGAAGGAATTGAAGGAAGATCCACCATAGAGTCGATTGACGGTGTTACCGATGGCTGTTTTGACTGCCTGTGCGTTGCCCATGTCAAGTCCGTTGAATTCGGGATAGGTGTATCCGAGTTTCGTCGTGTCTTGAGTAGCCGAGGAAGCCCAGAAGGTCGATTGTCCATTCCAGAAGGGAGTCAAAGCTGATCGGGTATCAGGAAATCTCCATGGGGGAACAGAAATAGCAAAACTTACGGGTGTTGATATTCACTGGAACTTCTGGACGAAGAGTGAAGGTGCCGAACTCCGAGTCACCATTGCTGACCCAGACACCAGGGTTGAGTGCAGACCACAGCGAGATCATACGATCAACGTTGGCATGGTGCAAGAAGAAAATTGGGTCGAATGCTAGAGATTAAGGACTACTTTCAGATGACATTCTGTTGAAAAGGATAAATGCCTTACCTGCAACACTTGGATCAGACATCTGGCCATTCCCTCCAACGCTGACGTGAATCCCATCATGGACAGCCTCGACACTGTTACTTGAGCTTCCTCCATCACCTACTGTGTGGTTACTGAAAGCAGTCCAAGTATGAACGCGCGTCAGCATGCTATAAGTGCTAGAGGTGATATCCGACTGGGAAGCACGAAGCACGCTTTTGAAACGTATTAGCTTGAATCGATATTCGAGTTGACAACAAGCTTACTTTCTGAGTCTCGTGATGTTATCTGTAGCGCTTGAACTATTGGTGGTTGGCTGCCTGATCGTCGTTGACCAGCGGTTATATGGAGCTGGGAACGATGGGTCGACCGGATGGAAGGTATAATGGAACAGTGGGTTCGCTACGGTGCCTTTGGTACCGTTAGACCTAGTGATCGTAACTTGCTTCAAGGAGATGACTTCGGGAGGGGGGACTGCGTTGGCCGCCCAGTCCCAGTAAGGCTGGCGAATATTGGTAGCCGCTTGCGCCCAGGCCGCTTGGTCGACGGTGTAGGTGGCAGCAATCTCTTGCGCACGCTTTTGCAGAATTTGCTAGAGTTGAATATTGTGAGTATTTCAATTGACGACGTTGAACCTGGATATCAAATACCTCGAAGAGCATCATGTAGGGCCTGTGCCAAGTCGGGAACAGGACCGAACCATGGATACAATAGCCACCCCACTGGGTGTCAGGGTCAAAAGCAGCACCAGTGGCACCATTCCAAGGAATATAGGGAAGGCCATGGATGCCTGCAACCTGGAAGTATGATTGGATGTTATCCTGGGAGTCTTTGTTGTACATTTGTTCTGTAGTAAAAGGGGGGCATGTTAAATCGTCGTCGAAGAACGAGGCAATAAAGAGACTTACGGAGAGCTTGAACATAGAGAGAGAAGAACTTATCATTCTTGACAAAGTCATTGATCTCGAGACGGTTGGGAGCACCGCCGGGGGCGCCTGTAATGACAAACTTCGACATGGTAATGATGATGGGATGGGGTGTGGGTTGAGCAGAATTGCCTCGTAAAGGTGAGGCTTTATAGCCCTCAGATCGTGTTCGTCGGGGTAGACTTTGCGAAAAGCCGAGATCCACCGGAGACTGGAGGGCTGGGGTATCAAGGTGGTTCTAATCGGACAGTGATTGTGTCATGGAACACGGAAACGTAAGTTAATCAAGCATCCTGGGGTAGCGCTGAGGAGCTAGGTGATGGCAGGGCCAGAGTGCAAAAGAGCACAACATCCACGAGCCCAGTGATAATCATATGGGGTTCGTTCCGGCCAAAGGGAAGCGCCAGCATGAGAGTACCACAGTTGTACAGGAAAGGAACGTACGAAGTACGAATTCTGTAGTCCCGTTCGCAGTTTTGACGCTCGGAGCATTAGGCACCTAGATACCAAGAGCTTCCCGAACCATGAAGATGGTATGAGCCGGAATAGCTCCCCATTCATGCAAATGGACAATCCATATCTGCGAAGAGGTTCTCAAATGACACTCTTACGTACCCCACTTTCAGAGCGCCCGACATAACCGGCAGGGGTTGAGCGGCGAGTGCTCAGTACTGGCTGAACTCAAAAACTGGGGCGCAGTCTACAAAATAGAAACATCAATGAAAGTTGCAAATTATGAAGAGCTTACATACCAGGTTTTCTCCGAATAACCAGCCTGGATCTAGTGCTATCCATGAAGAAGCATTGACGGCGATCATTTTTGTAGTGCAGCACTGCTCGGGCTCAGTGAAAGATTTGTGTATCGGTGCGCGAAAATGCCGATCCCAGGAGTTCCTTGCCGCAACAGTGATGGAAATCTCATATAACTTGACAGAAAGTACAGCTCGTTATCATTAACACGCAGCTTTCCGATAGACGTGAACACTTGTGACTACACATTTCAGAGGTTAGTGAGAAGATAAGGAGATACATATGGTGCCAGTGTATTCACCTTCGATTGGCAAACGATACTTCTGACGAGACAAATATCATCGCCTCTGGTCAATCGCACCCTTCCCGCTATCACTCGAACGGGAATCACATCTCTCTATGTAATGATAGAAGAGCCGGGTTGTATGCGGTGGTTGAATCCGAACTCTGCGGCAGCTCCAAGTGCACTGCAGGGAAGGCTGAATGAAATGCTGACGGTGTGCATCTCAGATGACGAGAGGTTTTCGGAGAGAAGATCGTGCGACCCAGAGTCTTGATGAAAGTTAAAGAGAGCGAAGTAATACTGGTGTGATCAGATCCAACGATCAACCCGAACTTTAAGTCGAGTACAAAGTTGGAGTTGCCGAGTTGACGTTCTCAGTGAGTATGCGCCTGGTAGCATGGTTAGACGAAAGGGTTTCGCTTGTTTCTGGCCAGCTTGCAACTGTGAAAGGTCAATTCGGAAGAGCAGAAAGAAACGATGAGGTGCCAGTCCAGACGTACAATGTTCACATCATGCGCGTGCCAGCGCAGCAAAACAAAGAGCCGGCAGAAAATAAATGGAGGCGAACGTTCACCAATTTAGGCCATGAACGCGGCCGCCTCCGGTCCATTATACACGGACAAAGTTACCCCATATACATGGGTGTCGATTCAGAACAGGCCTAATTACTGTTCCAATGAACGTCATGGGCCAGCTTCATAATTCTATTTCGCAGCCATAATTGGCGTTCTCCTCGGGCGCCTCTTTTCTCGTACCCTTTAGAATCCTTCATAGAAGTGACTTACCACTCCACTTGCACCCAAATTGTACAGACTCGAACTGATTCAATGTTGAAGCTGTGATGGAAACAGCTCTTGAATGTAAAAACTACCTTCTTTTTGGACAGTCACGAACCACGAGGTCCTTCACAGCTCTTTCATTGGCGCCACTGACAATGCTTCAATTCATTTGACCACAAGTTAGTGAAATTTAATAGTTCCTCCTTGTCGTCGAGGCTCAACGTCGAAATAGCTCAGTACTTCTCTACAACTATCACACGAGACTATCCAACAGAACCGTTCCAACCCTTGAAACAACCTTCCTGACTGTCGTTCCTACCTGCCCCGCTGACCGAAATTCATCTGTGTACTCCCTCCGAATTCCATCTGAGCCAGAGACAGAAACGGCTGCATCGACCATAAGCTGTGTCGGAGGGCGGCGGAAAGTCCCAGAGTAATATGTGTACCCATCTGCGAAGGCTGGGGTTTGTGATTCAGAGGGCTGGAGGGAAACAGTAGCGTTCCATGCCAATGGACCGAATGCGCCTGTGTTGCCCATGTTGCCTGTACCGAGAATAGTTACAGTAGGGGATATCACATCTTTTCTCACCTGAGACATAAACAGGGCAAATGGTGAGTAGGTCAGTAAGATATTCTAACCTTCCCGCAAGAGATTTGTATAAGGAAAGCAAACTCACTCCCGCAACCACCAACACCTCCAAATCCCCACTCCCATCTCCTACTTCGTATACCTTGCTCATCCACGGAACAAAGAATACCTCGTCTTGGGGGAAGACATACCCACCGCCACCGTTATCATACTTCACTGAACCCTTCCTCGGCCGCTTTTCGTCGCCCCCACGGTCGGCGTCGTCAATTTCAAACCAAAATCTCCCCACTGACCTATTCGCATCAAGAGGCGCCGCAAACTCGTAGGTCACCATTAGCGTATCCATCTCCCGAGCGAGGACGCTGGTTAAAGGAC
>Ga0247742_10003316_pt1 | contig 10191 bp, 11 predicted proteins | sample UWRJL208509C2_FD_180944 | JGI IMG/M metagenome (GOLD analysis project Ga0247742, IMG submission 180944) | Plant litter microbial communities from Arlington Agricultural Research Station in Wisconsin, United States - UWRJ-L208-509C-2 | ecosystem: Environmental > Terrestrial > Plant litter >... | reverse complement strand
TAACGGCACTCAAACTCTCCGTTGTCTTCAACCCACTCTCCCTCAATCCAACAATCCTTGGCAAACATGACTCCCTCTCCTCACCCGCGTTCCTCCTCTAGGCTACTGCCTCCGCTTTGAAGGATTGAGGATTGTTGCCTTCCCTCTCCGCGTCGCGACTCCGATGCCGGGCCCAAAAGCAAAAAACTATAACCTGAACAGCTTAACCTCCAATCGACGAAGCCTGACAGCCTGAACTCCAGGTTAGTAAATATTCCCTTTCCCTCTGTACTCAAACTCAAATCGACAATCCTCATCAGCCCCGGTCTAAGACTCCTCACTAGGCCAGAACGTTCGATCCTCCAGCAAACTGGAAGTGAGATCGAATTTTCGCTGGGAGTTCCCAGCCTCTATACCGATCCGTAATGTACCTGACTTGCGAAACTTGCGGTCTCAGTCTGTCCTCCAGTGTTCCATACGATGGGATGTATCGTGCACATGCCTTGAGCGCCTCCGCGTAAACTACGATTCTCCTCGCCCTCTCCCTGTTCCTCTCTCCATCTCGCCTCCCGTCTCACCTCAAGGTCCAAATGAGCGACTTCGCAGGTTGGAAGATCTTGGAAGACAGTGTATTGGTAGGGATACTTGATAACTCGGCCAAAAAGCGGTCCCAGTTTTCAGTTCTCAATTCATTGGAACGGCGGTTTGTTACGCCCTGTGATCGGGGTCGTGGAGTAGACTCGGAGGAGATGTCTTAATCAATAGTACCATCGTTTTTAGTTTTTAGTACAGAGGAAAAGAGGAAGGTATACTCACCCATTACTCATGCCCAGATTCGATAATGCGAGCTTCTGCTTTCCATTGACCAGGTGCCAACCATCAGATCTTCAGAGAGACCACCAGATCTTCTGCCAACTGCCAACCACGTCAGGCCGGTACCTCCATTCTAGATCCAAATGCAAGTGCAAGTGCAAATGGTCCGAACCAATCTCCTTCCTTCCAAATCAAAATCCTAGACCTCTACCTCTCCCCGAACTCTGCATCCCTTCTAGATCAAAATCCTGCGCTCAAGACCCTAGGGCCTCATAACCCAGAGTGTGGTTTAAATTCTTGACCAATGACCAAATTGAGGAGTTCGAGGCCTCACCAGTGTTTCTACCGGCGTCGGCCATACATCGACGTTGGTATATGCACCAACTCGGGAGGATAAAGTGGCTGTGGCAAGTGGCTGTGACGTCTAGCAGGTGGTGATCGCAGGCGATGAACGTCGAGCGTCAAGTGTTTGCCGCCTGGTGCATCCGTTTGGGACAATGTCTGACGAGATGGCATGCGTTTGGTATTGGACTGAACGCTGGGAGAACAGCCAAATTGTTGCGGTCTGCGATTGGGATCGTCGACTTGATCTGGAAGAGGTGGAAGATAGGTAATTAGGATGGGTGTATGAAAAGAGGACGAAGGAATAGAGGAAAAGGATGAGACAGACGAACCTGCGCTTCAATGCCTTAAAGTTAGCTAGACTCTAGAATACAGGGGTGAATCCCCCTTTCGAGCTATCGAAGGGTTCCTAAGCCTAGGACCGACGCTGCTGTGGGATCTTCCAAGCTTCCACAATCGAACGGGTAGTTTCTGACAGCTTCCGGCGACGCTTTCGGCGTTGAAGAGACGCATGGCAGAGGGCGTATTAAGGGGGTGGAAATGAGAAGACTTGGAGAACGGACGCAATTGCCACTGGTGCGGAGGAGGGTCATGTATGGGTCGAGGATTGTGGTGGGGAACGGGTTCGGAAGATGCGTTATTTTACAGATGTGAGAATGAGAGCGGGACGCGAGAAGCCAGAAACGTCACGCAGACGGGCTATGGAGAGGTGGGTAGTCGACTGGCGATGCGGGAGCACTTCAGATCTTGAGAGCTTGAGAGTGTGCAGTCACCTCGTATCTAAAACCCGCTGACTGTATGCTATATGCCAAAGAGCTTCAAGGTGGCGAATCAGTGATTTAAGGTATGGTGTGGCCAGAGCCGTCCTTATTCTGAGGGCAGACTGATCCTGTTGACGGGACGCAGAACTTTAGAGGTTTGATTGGCCTAGACACCAGGGAGCTTGGGCCCGAGGAATAGAACAGGACTAGTGAGGATTGTTAGATCGTGTATGAAAAGGGGGAGAAGGGAAGAAACGAACTTGTTTCTACGTCAAGCCTTTAAAGCTTCAGCTTCAGGACGGGCTTCAGGACGGGCGACGAGTCGAGGGTATTGGAAGAGCTCAAGTCGTTTCGCGTGATGCAACATGTTGGGTGTAGCCGGGCCATCGTAGTCGCGGTGTGCGAGTACTTATACAGATCGTCCAGGTTGGACAACTGGAGTGTCCAAACTCCAAAGAGCATTTATGTTCCCACGCACAATTGATCCGCGACTGCAACTTGAAGGCGACCGTGACTGCACTCTATCCTTTCAACACCCTCAATTTCGTGTCACAGCGTTTCACGCTAGCAGGCCTTCTCATAAGTACTCTGTGCTGATTAAATAAAGCGTGTCTTTACTCCTGCAGACTCATATCAAGCCCCCATCCTGTCGCTTCAAGTTGGATGTCTGGAGGCGTCCATAGGTACTTAGTATGCGGCCTTCCTTAACTACTTGCAAGTTACAGGATGGGCCTCGTACTCTGGTCAATCAGCCGGAGTGAAATTTTCTGGTCCACCTTTCCTCCTGGCTACTCTGCTTGACGAGCTGACCTCTTTAGTTCGTGACTCTGATCTCACATACTCAGTATTGGTATTTCCCCTCCAACTCTACGCCCGGGTTTGCATGTATACTAGCAACGCTGATCGGACAATGATTTGGCTTCTGCACGGAATCACATTCTCTCTATGAGTAACAAATCTCGAAAGATGAGGGATCAGTACATAGCCTCGGTAGCAGTGCAACATGCAAGTCTCCTTCAAGTCGAAGTCGAGGTTCGGCGAGCAACTCACCAAGTGATGGTATAAGCGACAAGTACTGAACTTCTGTACATGACCGTAGATGTAAAATAGTGCCTTTTGAGCGTTGTAGTGTATCCAGGATGTATTCAGTCTCTTTTTCGAGTCGAGTCGGACAGAAGCTTGGGAGGTTCCAGACACAAAATTGTCTAATTCCCTTTCTAACTCTGCATCATAATACAACTGCTGTCTTCGCTTTCAGATTCGACGCACAACTGACCCAGTGTCCGCAGAAATCTGGACCCCACTCTACATACCCACTACCTAGTTGTATCTGCCCTGCTCAGTAAGGCGTACTGGTATCCTGCCTACAGATGGCAAGATGAGCGCTATATTCCACTCCACCGTCAGAACTAACCAGTCGGGAGGGCCGTTAGGTAAAAGGAGCCGGAGTGCTCTTCAACGCTAACTCTGTACGGTAGGATTCTGAAACTGAGGTACACAATAATCAGTATCGCGATCCAGAAGAGGCAAGAGCACAGTACCTGAAGGTGGGTTGGATGAGGATGAACCATAGATCATAGCTCGGTAAAGCCATACATTAAGAGCCCAATCGGACGATTGGTCAGATTTTAGGTAGACATTAGAAGTAAGATTTAACATCCAACCACGCACGCTGTCGAGGTTGGAAATTGGACACGATGAGTTCATCATCACTTTCCTGAAAGGATAAGTGCAGGTCACCTTAAGCCATCCAGGAAGCAGACCAGAGAGGAGACCACGCATCCTGGAAGTCGAAAGAATTCGCCACAAGAGAGTCAGTATTCCAGTGGGTATATTTGAAAGGAAACCACGCACGTCCTGGGAATTCAAATCATATGGTTAGAATTGAGGGAGAAAATTCAAGAGAAAACTACGCACTTCCCACTCCGAGTCCTGAGAGACGAAGTTACCCACAATGGTCAGAAATCATACAGTTAGATTCGAGAGGAAACAACATGCATTCTCCGAGTCCAGATCAACTATGTGCGAGTCCGCAGTTGAGTGATTAGATTCGAGAGGTAAATTCTGATAGTCCATATCAACCATGTCGGAGTCAGATATTGAAGGAGAAGATTCGAGAGGTAACCACGCACTCGCTGAGAGTCCAAAGTCAACCATGTCGTGGTCAGCAATTGAGTGAGAAGATTCAAGAGCAAAACCACGCACCATCTGAGATTCCAAATCAACTGTGGGGGTCAGAAATCGGGCAAGGAGATTTGAGGGCAAGCCACGCACAAGCTGAGAGTCCAAATTAATCATGCTGGGGTCAGCAATTGAGTGAATGGATTTGGGAGCAAATCACGGACTTTCTGAGAGCCCAAGTCAACCACGCGGGGTCAGCAATTCAGTTAGCATATTTGAGACGAAACCGCGCACTTCCTGAGAGTCCAAATCAACCATGTCAGAGTCAGCAATTCGATGAGTAGGTTGGAGAGGCAACGACGTACAATCTAAGAGTCAAAATCAACCATTTCGGGGCCATCAATGCAGTTGATAGCTTCGAGAGGCAACTACGCACCTCCTGAGATTCCAAATCAACCATGTCGGGATCAGCAATCCAGTCAGTACTAGATTCAAGAGTCGGGCACATACTTTCTGAGAGTCCATATCAACCATGTCAGGGTCAGCAATTCAGTCAGTGGATTTGAGATGATACAGCTCACTGCCTGAGAGTCAAAATCAACCATGTCAGAGTCAGCAATTCAGCCAGTAGATTCACGATTCAACCACGCACTTGCTGATAGTCCAAATCAACCATGTCAGGATCAGCAATTCAGTCAGTACTAGATTCGAGAGTCAACCACGCACTGCCTGAGAGTCCATATCAACCATGTCAGGGTCAGGAATTCAGTCATTAGATTTGAGACGAAACCGCGCACTTCCTGAGAGTCCAAATCAATCATGTTAGAGTCAGAAATTTAATGAGTAGATTCGAAAGCCGACCGCGCACAATCTGAGAGTCCAAATCAACCATGTCAGGGTCAGTAATTCAGTCAGTAGTTTCACGATTCAACCACGCACCCGCTGAGTCCAAATCAACCATGTCAGTGTCAGCAATTCAGTTACTAGATTTGAGACGAAACAACGCACTTCCTGAGAGTCCAAATCAACCATGTCGGGGTCAGCAATTCGGTGAGTAAATTCAAAATTCAACCACGCACAAGCTGAGAGTCCAAATCAATCATGTTGGGTCAGCAATTTGGTGAGTAGATTTGAGACGAAACTGCGCACTTCCTGAGTGTCCAAATCAGCCATATCGAGGTCAGCAATTCAATACGTAGATTTGAGAGTCAACCACGTACAGCCTGAGAGTCCAAAATATCCATGTCAGAGTCAGCAATTTGGTGAGTAGATTTGAGACGAAACTACGCACTTCCTGAGTGTCCAATCAACCAGGTCGGGGTCAGCAATTTGGTGAGTAGATTTGAGAGTCAACCACGCACTCGCTGAGAGTCCAAATCATGTCAGAGTCAGCAATTTGGTGAGTACATTTGAGATGAAACCGCGCACTCCCTGAGAGACCAAATCAACCATGTTGGAGTCAATAGTTCAGTGAGTAGATTTGAGAGTCAGGCACGCACTCCCTGAGAGTCCAAATCAAACGGGTTGGGTCAGACTTGGGTGGGTAGCTTTAAAAGGAAATCACGCACTGGCTGAGAGTCCAAACCAACCATGTCAGGTCAGCACTTCAGGCAGTGGATTCAAGAGTCAACCACGCACTTCCTGAGGGTCCATATCAACCACGTTAGATCCAGCAATCCAGTGAGTAGATTTGAAAGTAAATCACGCACAAACTGAGAGTTCAAAGCGACCATTTCGGGATCAGCAGTTGAGCAAATAGATTTGAGACAACATCACGCACAACCTGAGAGACAAAATCCACCATGTCAGGGTTAGCAGTTGAGGCAGTGGGTTTGGGTCAACCACGCACTTCCTGAGGGTCCATATCAACCATGTTAGAGTCAGCAATTCAGTAAGTAGATTTGAAAGAAAATCACGCACAAGCTGAGAGTACAAATCAAGCATGGTGGGGTCAGCACTTGAGTGAGTATCTTTGAGAAGACCACGCACTGGCTAAAATTCCAAGCCAACCATGTCGGGTTCAGCACTTGAGACAGTGGATTCAAAAGGAAGCCACGCACAGGCTGAGAATCCAAATCGACCATGTCGGGGTCAGCAGTCGAGTGGGTTTTGGGACGAAAACACGCACAAGCTGAGAGTCCAAAGCAACCATGTCGGAGTCAGCAATTCAATGAGTAGTTCCAAGAGCAGACCACCCACTTCCTAAGAGATGAAATCAGCCCCAACAGGTCGAAAGACACATTTCAAAGAAATTCACGCACATCCTGACAGATAAAATCCGCCGTCACAGGATCAGAATACAAGGTCCATAATTCGTGGTCAGAATAGTAGATCGTACCTCTGGTTTCTGTAAAAAAAAATTTACCGTGACTCATCAGTCAAATTCCCTCAAGGGTAAGTCAAAGAAGACGCACAAACTGTTTGATGTGGATATTCCGGATCAACCACAGCTCAATGTCTTGGTCCATGTTCTTGTCTACGGTTTTACCCTTGGCGACATCTGTTGCCTGAAATCGTGCACCGCAATCATTGGAACTTGGGGGCGGGTTTAGATGTCCGGCGAGAGAGATAATAATCCACAAAAAGAAAATCATACCAGTCAATAGAAGCACTAGAGGACCCTTGCTCAACTTTAGTCTCCTTCTTACAACGGGGGCACCTATATGTGTTGAACCTCTTCTTCTTCCTGATGTCCTCACTTTTCGCTTCCTCCGTCAATACCACCCTCATGACGAATTTCGTATGTAGCCCTCGACTTCTCTCGAACCCAACTTCGTCCGCCATCTGGATCACTTCGTCACCTGTGTCCACGCAGAGGTCATACATCCCTTTGTCAATAAACCGGATGAGGGTGCGATCTTCGGGTGTTTCTTTTTTCATGAAAAGTACCCGTACGGCTGCTTTTAATTGCTAGGCAAACATGTCAACACCCTGAGTCAACCCGTGTATTCATCATGAGGACCTACTTCCAATGAACCTGCGTAGTCGATAGAGATGGAAAATGGGCGGCCAGTCGCATCAATGAGCTTTAGATCTGCCGATACACTGAAAGTCGCCTTCGGACTTGTCGTGCTCATGTCCATGAGTGTTAGAGCCTGCAAAAAAAAACATGGTAAGTACCTGATATAAGTACTGTAGGCCAGAGCTGGGCGTACCGAGAAAGTAGTCAAATAGAACATAATATCTTGCGTGCACTGAGAGAGGATCTGCGAGATAGCCGTGTGCCTCAGTTTGTGCAAAGACTTCAACTCCTTCAGCTCGTTGGAAGTATGTATCAACTGCCTAGATACCGTGTTAGTGAGTTTTCAACAAGCGAAAGTACCAATAAATACAGAATCATATTTTGCTGAAGCCGCAGCGTTCTGGATAACGATGCTTCTGGCAAAGTGACGACTTCATTCAGAAGCCAGCGAAGTTTCGAGGTCAACGCTTTGAGTGCCTGCTCATTTTGGGATATTTTCTACATGCCAGTATGAGTAAATGTAATTCCGTTGAGATTTATTGAAGAAATACTCACATCAACGATGGTCAGAATACCAAGCAATCCACCAATCGCGGCTTTCAGTGGGGTCCCAAAAACAGGAATCGCCTCTACGAAGGGTGTCAAGGCTGTGCCCAAAACATTGGTGTAATCTAGAGCCTGGCTCCCAAAGGTCTTCTTTGAATTGACGGCGAACTCAGTACCCGGGGCTGGTACTAGACGTTCATGGGACATGTTTGCACCGCTCGATTGCGGAGTGCCATCGCTGGAGGCGATTGTCGATTCACAGAAAGATGTCCTGGTAGGACTAATGATCGCGGGCTCATGTCGCGTAGCCTTAGGCCGTCGAAGACGCAAGGGGATGACTTTCATCAGCAGCTGAGGAAATAGAGAAGATGACTTGGCCGTCGGTTGAGACTTTGGTATCTGGGACATCTGTCTAAGCGAGAGAGTATTGGGAAGTAGTTTCGGTGTTGCTGGTGAGATTTCGGGGGAGAAAAGGTGTGGTTCGCATGCCAGACACCAGACTATCTGGAGACTCAAACGACCGGCGCACAGCAGTAGTCACGGTGATATTATTAGAGCGGCATTGACGAACAGCTCGACTCGAGGTGACCAAATCTGCTTTCATTGTGACTTGTCACAGAGTTCAGAGAGTTTTCGTCTCTCCTCAGAAAATCCTCGGCACCCGGATTGGTAGTGACAACATCGAAGGACTTGTTTCGTAGCTGTTCCCATGGCCAACTTGGACGCGTTCGTTGGGCACAATTCACGATCACCACACCCGACCAGCTTCTACTCTGCGCTATGAACCGTCCTCTACGGTCCAAAAATGGTCTATGCATACCGCCCTATCCCACCATCCTCACTGTTGCTTAGGCCTCCTCGTTCGTCCAAGTCGCAATTATTAGCTCCAACGCATGCCAGTGGCCTTCATGCCCCATCCCATAAGAGGCACGCAATTTATCGTCCGACCGGACGAGGCACCCAACCTATCGTCCGAATCTGATCGTTGGACCTATGATAGCCCATCGACCCAGTACAAGCGGGATGCATTGAGGGCATTATGTTATAGGTTTGTCACATCCCTCCTTCCGCTGCGATGGTTTTGAACCTCGTCTGACAGCCTTACCTCCTAGGCCTCATCCATGACCTCAAAATCTCAGCAAAACGTCACTCCTCTCCCGCCGGCCTCTCAATCTCTCATTTTGTCGTACTTGGTCAATCACCCTTCCAAACGGATATCCCAGATGGCTGCAACACAATCCGGTATTCACCTGCTGGCCACCACGACCGACTATCTGTCTCGACGGCGACCCAGATGTTGGCACAGAAGCAGTGTTGACCCAAAGTGACGCCAACGCGGATAGCGTCGACGTAATGTCATGATTTGGGAGAGGTGGAAGTCCGAAAATTTGGATGAAGCATGCTTTGGCAGAGGATTTGCATTTGGAGAGGAGGCAGAGAATCGGGATATGAGAGGGGGTTGTGACCAGAATGCAATCAGAGGTCTAGGATTCCGACTTCGAACGGAAGCACTAGACGGAGGTGGTCAGCGCTTGTTTCTTGACCTTTGGTCGTCGATTGTGGTCATATGTGGTCGTTGGTTGCCGGAGAGCAGAAGGTACCGTTGTTCACCAACGTTGTAACGAGTCTCAAATCTCAAGGGCCTGAGCCTGAGGTTAGTAAGTCTCCCCTCTTCACGCTTGCTCTGTACTGAAAACTGAAACTGACAATACTCGCCTATAGATATATACGTCTCTTTCATGTCCAGTCCTCCGGTCCCAGACTGAAAATCTCGCCCATCCCGCCAACCGGCGAAAGTTCGAACTCGAGCCCAGAAAGCCCTGAGGAGTGTTTCCAACACACCATCGGTCGTGTTCTATTGCCAAGTCGAACTCGCGATCTGTCCTCAAGCGATCTATATCCTATGGGGTGATCCATTGTCGACTCCACATCAACTACCTCCTTCACTCGGGCTGCCAACTGCGAACTCTGCAAAGCCTATCCCTCGTTACCTATCGCCACCCTTCTCACCTCAAGCTCCAGCCATAAATCTCTCGAGCTGTGCATTTGCATACGTGCCCGGGACACTCACCAGAATGAGAGACGGCTCAATGGGATGCGAGATAGCTCAATGGAAGCTACAGACGGCCCAATGTGCCCATTATCCTTGATCCACCTGGTACCTCGAACTTGCCATACGCCGCTGGCAGAACCATGTACGCTTGAATGCTGTCAATGCGATAGTCGCACTCCATCCAAGCTCCCTCCAGCGAAACCTTGGAAATGATGGCATGTCTTCAGTCACGCTTTGACCAAGCCAAACGAAACGACGACTGGAAGTTCTTGCAAAACGACGACTTGACCCATAATACACGACCACCCACACCCCCGCCTCTCTAGCCCTCGGCATATGAATAAACGCCCGCTTCTCAATCACTCAGCGTCTGAATGAACATCCGCCCCGACCGTCTTCCGGACGACGCTGATGAGGACTATGTCGGTTAATACTTCAAATGGCTCGTCATGAGGTCTAGGGAGTAACTTATGGATTTAGAAGCAGGGAGACGTGTGAGGTTGGAAGGATGGTCGGACTTGGTTTATGGTTGGAGGGCTATAGCTATGAATCGACTTGCAAAATTGTCAATGAGTTTCTTTGACCATTCCTATCTATGCAATATCATTTAAGCT